>ERZ651776.3488-NODE-3488-length-15618-cov-4.622032_pt1 | contig 15618 bp, 11 predicted proteins | sample MGYA00514761_ERZ651776 | MGnify/ENA metagenome assembly ERZ651776 | reverse complement strand
ATATTACCAGTTCCTTTGAATTCTTCAAAGATTACTTCATCCATTTTAGAACCCGTTTCTGTAAGTGCCGTTGCTATAATAGTCAATGATCCACCATTTTCTATATTACGAGCTGCTCCAAAGAAACGTTTTGGTTTGTGTAATGCGTTGGCATCTACCCCTCCAGAAAGAATCTTTCCAGAAGCAGGTTGTACCGTGTTATACGCACGTGCAAGTCGAGTGATAGAATCTAATAAGATCACTACATCATGACCACATTCTACGAGACGTTTTGCTTTCTCTAATACTATATTTGCCACCTTTACGTGTTCATGCGCTTCTTTATCAAAAGTAGAAGCTACCACTTCTCCTTTTACATTACGTTGCATGTCTGTCACCTCTTCCGGACGTTCATCAATCAAAAGAATCATTTGATATACCTCAGGATGGTTTGCTGCTATCGCATTTGCCACATCCTTAAGTAACATGGTTTTACCCGTCTTAGGTTGTGATACAATCATACCACGTTGTCCTTTACCTATAGGTGCAAACATATCCATCACTCTTGTAGAGATACTAGACTGTCGCTCTGCTATATTAAATTTTTCTGTAGGAAATAAAGGTGTTAAGTGCTCAAAAGATACTCTATCTCTTACAATATTAGGACTGAGTCCGTTAATTTTAGATACCTTAATTAATGGAAAATATTTTTCTCCTTCTTTAGGAGGTCGGATCACACCGAGTACCGTATCCCCCGTTTTTAATCCAAATAAACGGATTTGAGATTGTGATACATAAATATCATCCGGAGAAGCTAGGTAATTATAATCTGATGATCTTAAAAACCCATAACCATCTTGCATGATATCAAGGACACCTTCGCTTTCAATAATACCTTCAAATTCAAAATCTGGTTCACGATAGCGATTACGGCTATCTTTATTGCCATTCCCTGTATTAGAGTTACTACGATTACTATTCTGATTGCGATTATTCTGATTGCGATTATTGCTATCGCGATTGCTAGTATCACGAGTATTAGCATCGCGATTCTGACGCTTATTATTCGGATTATTATTCGGACGATTGTCGCGTTGAGAATCTCTAGATTTTTGTTCGTTAGAATTAGTATCTGAGTTTTTCTCTTTTGTTTTTTCGTTGGTATGTGTTGTAGCTGGTTTTTTAACCTCTTCTTTTTGAGGAGCTTTTGGTTCCTTGGCTACTGGAGTTGTAGTTGATTTTGTATCCTCTTGCCTCTTATTCTTAGGATTTTGATTTCTTGGGTTTTGAGGCTTTTCGCGAACTGGTCTTTTAGGGGTCTCTGCAGTTTTGGATGTGTTAGGCTTCGTCTCACGAACCATCTTTCTGGGTGATTCTACTTTAGAAGATTCTGGATTAGAAGATTTTACAGCCGTATTAGCAACCTTTTCAGGTTCTGCTGCTTGTACATCTAAAATTTTATAGACTAAATCTAATTTTTTTAACGTCCTAAATTTAGGAACCTTAATACCTTTTGCGATTTCCTGTAGCTCAGGAAGTTTTTTTGCTTTTAATTCTGAAATGTCAAACATCTAGTAACTAGAGTGAATTAATAATTGTGCGATTTTTTTTGAAAATATATCGAAAGAAGAAATCGATAAATAAACTAGCAAGAAAATAAAAAGCGGAGAGCTTATTACATTATTACATTACAATGATACAATTTTATTTTTAAACTTTTCCTAATAACTCACAAAAGAAACTTATTTTTGCACCTGAAATTATTTACACAAGGTGATACAACGCATACAATCCATATATCTAGCCCTAGCAACTATTGTTTCTATAGGATTACCCTTTGCTTTTAGTCTTTATGCTGATGCGGAAGGTAATGCCGTATGGGCTAAAGAGGATCCTATTGTTTTAGGATTATTTGGACTTAGTGCGCTCCTATCATTCATTAGTATATTTTTATATAAAAAGAGACAAAATCAGTTTGTTCTAGGACGACTGGCAATTATATTAAACTTTGTTTTATTAGGTGTATTGGTATACCGATCACAAATCTTATCCGGAGGAACGGCGGTTCTTGAGAAGGGTATTGGAATGATCATCCCGCTTATTTCTATCGTTTTACTAGCCTTAGCCAATAAGGCCATTAAGCGCGATGAAGATCTCGTAAAATCTGTAGATCGATTGCGATAGACCTATAAATCTTAGTTATTAGTGCGTAAACCCTCCAGAAATGGAGGGTTTACTTTTTTGTAATATCTATTCTATTTTTAAATACTTTGAAATCGTTAATTACGATAGTACACACATTACATTCCTTTAGCAATAGATTTAAATTTACCATATCTCTATTTTAAAAACAAAAAACCGTTTCTAAGCATCCCTAGAAACGGTTTTAAATATTATTTTAAGGGCTCTCTTTAAGCTCCTAATGCAGCTTCTACTCCTGCAGATAGTCTTTTGTATGTTCCGTTTTCTAAACGTGTTCTAATCGCTTCAAATGCGATTAATGTTTCTTCTACATCGGTAAGTGTATGAGACGCTGTAGGAATCATACGTAAAAGGATGAGTCCTTTGGGTATTACTGGATACACAACAATAGAGCAGAATACTCTATGATTTTCACGTAAATCTTTTACAAGTGCCATTGCTTCTGGAATACTTCCTTTTAAATATACAGGTGTCACACAACTTTGTGTCGTTCCTATATCAAAGCCTTTTTCTTTTAATCCTCCTTGTAATGCATTTACATTTTCCCAAAGCTTCTCACGAAGTTCTGGCATGGTACGTAACATATCTAATCGTTTCAGTGCTCCTACAACAAGTTGCATCTGCAATGATTTTGCAAACATCTGAGAACGTAAATTATATTTTAAGTAATCAATGATTTCCTGATCTCCTGCAATAAAAGCCCCGGTACTTGCCATAGATTTTGCAAATGTGGCAAAGTATACATCAATATCATCTTGCACTCCTTGCTCCTCTCCTGCTCCTGCTCCTGTAGCACCAAGCGTTCCAAATCCATGCGCATCATCTACTAATAGACGAAAGTTATACTTTTTCTTAAGCGCTACAATTTCTTTAAGCTTTCCTTGTTCTCCACGCATTCCAAAAACACCTTCAGAGATTACAAGAATTCCTCCTCCTGTTTGCTCTGCCATTTTAGTCGCACGTTCAAGATTTTTTTCGATACTTTCCATATCGTTATGCTTATAGGTAAATCGTTTCCCCATGTGCAAACGAACACCATCTATAATACATGCGTGAGTATCTACATCATATACAATGATATCATCTTTTGATACTAATGCATCAATTGTAGAAAGTATTCCTTGATATCCAAAGTTTAATAAATAAGCAGCGTCTTTGTTCACAAAAGCTGCCAATTCATCTTGTAATTGTTCATGCAGGCTTGTGTGTCCACTCATCATACGTGCTCCCATTGGATATGCACTTCCATAGTCTGCAGCTGCTTGCGCATCTACTTCACGAATTTCTGGACGGTTAGCAAGTCCTAAATAATCATTGACACTCCAAGTAATCACTTCTTTTCCTTGAAATCCCATACGGTTAGAAATAGGTCCTTCTAATTTAGGAAAAACAAAGTAGCCTTCTGCTATCGATGCCCATTTTCCTAGTGGTCCTTTATCCTTGTATATCTTATCAAATAAGTCCTTCATATTCAAATTTTCAAACGAAATGCAAAACTACATAAATAATATATCTTGACCTAATTCAAAATTACAATCAGCTGAGCGTCTAGTCTTACATAACCTGTGTTGCTATTTCAAGATAAGGCAACTTTAGGAAAAGAAAAATTACTATGAATAATTCAACATAGTTTTTTTAGATACATATCTTCAAAAAACGATACGTTGATCAAATACATCGTCATAAAGGATATTTTTTACACTCTATTTTTTACAGTTTCTGCAAACAAAAAATTATTTAAAAAAAGATGAAACTTGCACTTTTAGGGCTTTTAAAGACAAATGCTCCCTAGAGATTTTAAAAGTAAGCAAAATACCCTCTACATTTATTACATATTTATACTTAAAACACATTTTACACCTACATACGTTTATATTACTGTAGACAGTAAGTAAAATATTGAAATCTATCTGATTTTTTTACTTACAAATCAGCATCCAAATGCATTAAATTATTTAAAAATATTTTTCTACCTCAAACAAACACCACTTCTTTGCCATATCAATAACAAACAACTATTAAAAATCTTTAAAATTATCTATTATGAAAACGCAAGAAATCACATCTACAAAACAAGTAAAAACAAACAAAGTATTAGGGATATACACCGTATTTATGGTATCACTATCTGTAAGCTACATCATCGCTACTTGGTTACAATTTGTAGGATAAAAAAACAAACATCAAAAAAAGTATTTATTAACCACTAAACTCACACACATGGTACAAATTATAATCGCAGCTTTAGAAGTTATCTTCGGATAACAATCAGACCACTTCCGTTCAAGACGCACGCATATCTCTAGAACGTATTATATATATTTGATGATTACTATTGGTTACGCTTTCGCGAAAGCGTACCATCTCATCTAGCTTATTCCACTAAAATTATAGAATGTATTAAAATAGCGACAACGTTCGCCTAGATAACAACATCCTAATTTTGAATATAGCAATGACTAGTGAATTGCGTTTTCAATACTAGTCAACACAGACCTCCTTGCTCTTGATCAGAAAATAGGAGGTTTTTTTATGCTATATGTTTAGTATTTTTGAAATCAATTTGGCATCAAAATTGAAACTTGATAAAAAAGTCAATAATTATGAAGTACTTCTACACGACATTATTTTTATTACTCTTCTTTAATAGCTGTTCATCGGTAAAGAAATCTACTACTTCGCTATTAAGTGGTAACTATGATAGAGCAATAGCTACCTCTGTACAAAAACTACGTAAAAATCCCACAAAAAAGAATAAAGAATCTCATATCCTACTATTGGAAGAAGCCTTTGCAAAAGCTGTACAAAGAGATACCGAGCGTATTACTTTTTTACAGAAAGAAGGGAATCCAAATACCATAGAAGAAATTTATCAATTATATAAGTCACTGCACAAACGGCAAGAAAGTATCAAACCTCTGCTACCACTTAGATTGCAAGAGCAGGAGCGAAATGCTGTATTTGAAATTAAAAACTACAATACGCAGCTCATCTCATCAAAAAGAGAACTCACAAATCAACTCTATAATCAAGCAGTTGCAAATCTTGAGGTAGCCAACTCAAAAGTAGATTATAGAAAAGCCTACAACGATCTAGAATATCTAGATGATTTGACACCTAATCATAAAAACGTAAAACAACTTCTAGACGAAGCGCATACTAAAGGAACAGATTATATAGAAGTTGCACTATACAATGATTCAAACATTATAATTCCAGAACGTTTACAAAACGATCTTTTAGACTTTTCTACCTACGGTCTTAATGATTTTTGGAAAGTCTATCACAGTACGCCACAACAAGGAATCACCTACGATTATGTGATGGATGTTTCTTTACGGGAAATCAATATCTCACCAGAACGATTTAGAGAAAGAGAAGTACAAAAAGAAAAAAGCATTAAAGACGGAACAGAATTTCTTCTTGACGAGAATGGTGATTTTGTAAAAGATGAAGATGGAGAAAAAATAGAAGTAGATAAATTCATCACCGTGCGTTGTATGTACTATGAAGTATTACAAAGCAAAGCTGTAAATATTATTGGACAAGTACGCTATACCTCTCAAAATACAGGACAAGTAATTGAATCCTTTCCGCTGGCTAGTGAGTACGTCTTTGAACATTATTATGCCACCTTTGATGGAGACAAAAGAGCGCTAGAAAATGATTTGTTAAGATATACACGTAATAGACAAGTGCGATTTCCTACTAATGAGCAAATGGTGTTTGATGTAGGAGAAGATTTAAAACAACGTTTAAAATCAATTATCGTAAAATCTAATTTTTAAGATAAATCTGACATGTAAAATGGCTACTCAAATTGAGTAGCCATTTTTATTCTATATACTTAAGTAGGACTATAAATACTTATGCAGTGCAGGAACATTCACACCTCCATGACTATCATCATAGACAGCTGTTCCATTTTTTATCACAATCATTTGCGGACTTTGATGAATGACTTGAAAACGTGCAGCTATTTCGTTTGACACCTCACGGTATGTTTTTAAATCCAAATAGTAAATATCCATTTGATTTGCATCTATATCATACGTTGACTCTATCTGTCGTAATACCATTCGGCTAATGCCACAAGTGGTGGAGTGCTTATAGATCGCTATTGGTTTCGCTTTAGAATCTTCTACAATTTTATCCAATTGACTCACCGTTGTAAGCGGTTGCCAAGGAATTTCTGGTTTTGGCTCTTTAGGCTCTTTTGACCCAAATAATCCATTAAATATGCCCATAGTTACATTTTTATACAAAAATAGCTGTTTGTCGTTGAGTTCGCTTTCGCGAAAGCAAAAAAAAATCGCTCCCAAAGAGATTTATTAATTGAGATAATGAAAACCACACATCCCTAACACGTCAAAAAGTCACTATTTATAAGGGCTAAAGCGCCATTTTGTCTTATGCGCTGTCTTGGAATAACTATTGACTATTCACTAATCAAAACAACTTAAAAAACTTAGAAGCTATGAACTTCAACAATTTTACTATAAAATCACAAGAGGTCATTCAAGCAGCACAACGAATTGTGCAAGAATTGGGACATCAACAAATTGAAAACGAACATATATTTAAAGCAATTCTAGAGGTAGATGAAAATGTAACACCTTTTCTATTACAAAAACTAGATGTAAATATTCCCTTGCTTAAACAAATCCTAGAAAGTACACTTACCAGTTTCCCTAAAGTATCGGGAGGTGATGTCATGCTTTCGCGTGAAGCGAATAAAGCAATAAACGACTCCTCCATCATTGCAAAAAAGATGAATGATGAGTATGTGTCTGTAGAGCATATCATTCTTGCTATTTTTAAAACAAAAAGTAAGATTGCACAAATATTAAAAGATCAAGGAGTTACTGAAAAAGCATTACAAGCTGCTATTGAAGAACTTCGCAAAGGAGATCGTGTAACTTCTCAAAATGCAGAGGAAACGTATAATGCGCTAAGTAAATATGCTAAAAACTTAAATCAGCTTGCAAAAGATGGTAAACTAGATCCCGTCATAGGAAGAGATGAAGAGATTCGTCGTATCCTTCAAATCTTATCTAGACGTACCAAAAACAACCCTATTCTTGTGGGAGAACCAGGTACAGGAAAAACAGCTATTGCCGAAGGATTAGCACATCGTATTGTAGATGGAGATATCCCAGAAAATTTACTAAATAAGCAGATCTTTGCCTTAGATATGGGTGCGCTGATCGCTGGAGCAAAATTTAAAGGAGAATTTGAGGAGCGTCTCAAAGCCGTCATCAAAGAAGTCACCACGAGTGATGGAGACATTGTTCTCTTTATTGATGAGATACACACCCTTGTTGGAGCTGGTGGAGGTCAAGGCGCTATGGATGCCGCAAATATTTTAAAACCTGCCCTTGCCCGTGGAGAGTTACGTGCTATAGGTGCTACGACACTTGATGAGTATCAAAAATACTTTGAACAAGACAAAGCGCTGGAACGTCGTTTTCAAAAAGTGATGGTCGATGAACCCGATACAGAAAGTGCAATTTCTATCTTACGTGGTATTAAAGATAAATATGAGACCCACCATAAAGTACGAATTAAAGATGATGCTATCATAGCGGCAGTAAAATTATCACAACGCTACATCACTAGTCGTTTTCTACCAGATAAGGCAATTGATCTTATGGATGAGGCTGCGTCAAAACTACGCATGGAGATTAACTCTAAACCTGAAGAGTTAGATGTCTTAGATCGTAAAGTGATGCAACTAGAAATTGAAATAGAAGCCATTAAAAGAGAAAAAGATGAAGCCAAACTTAAAAGTTTGCACTTGGAATTGGCTGAACTTAAAGAAGCACGTAATGAGCTAAATGCCAAATGGCTCTCTGAAAAAGAAGCTGTAGAGCGTGTACAAACGACAAAGCAAGAAATTGAAAATTACAAACTAGAAGCAGAGAAAGCTGAGAGAGATGGAGATTATGGCCTCGTAGCCGAGTTACGCTATGGTAAGATCAAAGATGCACAAGAACGCTTAGAAGTATTACAAAAAGAACTTGTTGCTCATGAAAAAACAGCACTTATTAAAGAAGAAGTAACTAGTGAAGATATTGCAGAAGTAGTCGCAAAATGGACAGGCATTCCTGTGACAAAAATGCTACAAAGCGACCGAGAAAAACTCCTTCATTTAGAAGAAGAATTACACAAACGTGTTGTAGGACAAGAAGAAGCAATCATCGCAGTAAGTGATGCTGTGAGACGTAGTCGCGCTGGATTACAAGATCAACGTAAGCCTATTGGTTCCTTCTTATTTTTAGGAACCACAGGTGTAGGTAAAACAGAACTCGCAAAAGCACTCGCCGATTATCTTTTTGATGACGAAAATGCCATGACGCGTATTGATATGAGTGAATACCAAGAAAGTCATAGTGTAAGCAGACTTATAGGAGCACCTCCAGGATATGTGGGGTATGATGAAGGAGGGCAACTTACAGAAGCTGTGCGTCGCAAACCTTATTCGGTTGTGTTACTAGATGAAATTGAAAAAGCACATCCAGATACGTTTAATATCCTTTTACAATTATTAGATGAAGGCAGACTTACCGATAATAAAGGACGTACCGCAGATTTTAGAAATGTGATTGTCGTTATGACCTCTAATATGGGAAGTGATATTATCAGAGACCGCTTTGAGGCTATTCAAGATATGAATAGTGCTATAGAAGCGGCTCGTATTGAGGTGCTTGGTTTATTAAAACAAAAAATACGCCCTGAATTCTTAAACCGTATAGACGATATTATTATGTTTACTCCGCTTACGCGAAAAGATATAAGAGACATCGTAAAGTTACAATTGGAAAGAATTAAAAAGATGCTGAATCAACAAGGAATTACCTTAGATTCTACACGTCAAGCTATTGACTTCTTGGCAGAAAAAGGATTTCAACCAGAATACGGTGCTAGACCTGTAAAAAGGACGATACAACGAGAAGTGCTGAATCAATTATCAAAAGAAATACTAAGTGGGAATGTGACCACAAATAGTATCATACTTTTAGATGCCTTTGATGATGTACTTGTCTTTAGAAACCAAGATGAGTTGACAGGTGAAGAAGAATAATCACTAGATGTAGTTGTTCTAACAAAGGTCGATATAAAACTGACTTCTTACAGAATCAAATATTAAACAAAAAAAAGCCTCTTTACAGAGGCTTTTTTTATGCGATCTTGTGTAATTATATTATTTCAAAAACAACTATCTACAAGCAAAAAAAAATACACGTCCAATTTTCGGTTGCTGGTTAGATTTCATCTTCAGTACTTTGCATCAAAACATAAAAGATGAAATTTAAAAATCTACACAATCAAGACACCCCTTTAGTGATTGCAAATGTCTGGGACGTTCCGAGTACAAAAATAGCTGAGAAACTGCATTTTAAAGCTATTGGGACTTCAAGCGCTGCTATTGCAGCAATTTTAGGATATCAAGATGGCGAAGAAATGGAATTTTCCGAGTTAGAGTATTTCGTAAAACGAATTGCATTGAACACACAGATACCGCTATCGGTAGATTTAGAATCTGGGTATAGTCGTAACCCAAAAGAAATCGCCCGTCACATAAAACGATTGGTAAAATTAGGTGTTGTCGGTATTAACATTGAAGATAGTATCGTTACTGAAAAACGAATTTTATTAGACGCTGAAGACTTTGCAAATACAATCAAAGAAATAAAAGGTCATTTAGAAAAAGAATATATCGATATTTTTCTAAACGTGCGAACAGATACGTTTCTCTTAGGTCAAGAAAACGTAATCGAAGAAACGAAAAAAAGAATTCAACGATATCAAAATGCTGGAGCAGATGGAATTTTCACTCCTTGTATTGAAAAAGAAGAAGATATCAAAACGATTGTCGATTCCACACATTTACCCATTAACGTCATGTGTATGCCGCATCTCCCAGATTTTGAAACATTAAAAAGATTAGGTGTACAACGCATAAGTATGGGTAATTTCCTTTTTGACAAGATGTATAGTACATTTGAAGAAACCGTACAAACAGTAGTAAACCAAAATTCATTTAGCGCAATTTTTTAACATGCTGATCACAGACAACCATAAAATCGAAACCTATTATCAAGCGCTATTGGACAAGAAGCAAAGTTTTGTTGGTATTTTCTTCGTAGGTGTAAAAACCACTTCCGTTTTCTGTATTGCAACCTGTCGAGCGAGAAAACCAAAACTAAAAAATGTTGAATTTTATACTACATTCAAAGAAGCATTAGATAATGGATATAGACCCTGTAAGATCTGCAAACCTACCGAAAATGCTAATGAAGCACCCAAACAAGTTGAGAAAGCAATTACACTCGTAAAAGAAAATCCTAAAAAGAAAATAACTGACTTCCAATTAAGACAACAAGAAATTAGCCCAGAAGTCGTACGCAGATGGTTTAAAAAAAATTACGGGATGACCTTTCAAGCTTATCAAAGGATGTATCGGATTAACAATGCCTTTCAGGAATTAAAGCAAGGAAAAAACGCTACACATACTGCGTTTGATACGAGTTACGAATCCCTGAGTGGTTTTGGCTACACCTTTAAAAAACTTGTTGGTAAATCGCCAAAACAAAGTAAGGATAAAAATATTATTCTCATCAACCGACTTACAACACCCTTGGGTCCTATGTTTGTTTGTGCAACCGATAAAGGAATCTGCTTACTAGAATTTGTCGATCGGCGGATGCTCGAAACAGAATTTAAAGACTTACAAAAACGATTAAACGCAAATATCATTTCAGGTGAGAATGAACATATCAAACAACTCATGAAAGAAATAAAAGAATACTTTGATGGCACCAGAAAAACGTTTGATGTAGCTATAGAAACACCCGGAACTGATTTTCAAGTTTCTGTTTGGAAATCTTTACGCGAAATCGATTATGGAACCACGACTACCTATCAAAGTCAAGCAGAAAAAATCAATCATCCAAAAGCAATAAGAGCTGTTGCTTCTGCAAACGGATCTAATAGAATTTCTATTATTGTGCCTTGCCATAGAGTTATCGGGAAAAATAGAAAAATAACTGGATATGGCGGAGACATCGAACGAAAAAAATGGCTCATAGAACACGAACGGAACAACGTCAACTCATAATACGGCATTCTGTAAGGAAAGTACAGAATCAAAATACATAATCCATATTTCTTCAGATCTTATATTGATTTTGAGTCCTTTAAAAAATACTGAATCTATTGCTTTACATAAATGCTATTATTCGTTGTAGCGCAATTTCCCATTGAAAATCACTATCTTTAAATAATAACTTGGGGATCAGAGGGTAGCACTGCCAAATAATTCCATTACGAAATCCTAGCCTAACCGTAATAAGCGAAATCAAACTCTACAATGGGGAAAAGTAAAAAATGTAAATTTTGTTTTAGTGAAATCCCTGCGCAAGCTACAAAATGTGCGGCGTGTCTTGAGTGGCAAACAACCAAAAAAACGGAACATAAAATCTACGAAGATCAATATCTAGATCAAAAAACTTTTACCAATGTTTTTGGTGTACTTAAGCGTCCATTTCAATTGAATCTCGTAAACTTTACAAGGCTCCCCTATTATTTTACTGTATTTATTATCACTGCCATCTTCTTTACCACGATTCAAGCCTATTGGATTTATATCAATGGAGAAAACCAATATCTATTGTCATTTTTAGCCTATTCGCTTCAGATGATGATCTCTTGGATGTGTGTAATATGGATCTATACGGTCATCAAAAGAGATCATAATTTCTTTATTGAAATTTCTAGAATCAATAAAAAGTTAACGAACAAAACCTATAACAAAGGAGTCTTGGAGTATAAGAAATTTAATGAAAAGATTTTCAACAAAAAGTATTCTATTTTTTGGGGATTGCTTGTTGGGATCAGTTCTGTTATAGCAGATCTTATTATAGGTCTCCCTTTTGAAGACTATAGAGCTCAGATTGCTTTTAGTTTTTTAGCCTTCTTTAATATGTTTTTTGGCGGAGCTGCGCTTTATAGTATGTATCAATTTAGCAGGTATACGTACAAAATCAGCAAAAAATACATTAGGAGTAAATTCATGACTATTGAGCAAAAAAGAGCTGTAAATCAAATTGGAGTTATTCATTTGAGATCTGCAATTCTCGCGATACTTCCGTTAGGCTTAGGCATATTAGCAAAATTTTTTGGCGATTGGGAAATAAATAATATGGTCATTGGATGGTACACCTTCTTTGGAATTCTCATCATTATATACATCTTTTGGCCCATGGAAAATATCCATAATCTACTTAAAAAAGACAGAGATATTCAAATTATAGCCATACAAATGAAAATACGAAAAAAGCTAGACGAGGTTAATGTCAACCTAAGCTCCAGTAATTTATTAAAAATTAGCAATTTAAGAGAACTGGAGAAAAAGACGAGCTTACAAAAAACATGGCCATTTGATACCAGAGGGATTTGGCTGGTCTTTTTAGCTACCCTTTTTCCAATTATACTAATGATTATTAACGAGTATCTTGTTAAATAAAAAAAGCTAATAACTTCGTGAGTTAATGAGTCGTGAGTCTTTTTCTACTATTAAAAACCTCTATACTTTTCACTTTCCTAAAAACTCAAGACTCAAAAACTCAGAACTAAATATCAATCCGTTTTAAATACGCCAATTCTTTCTCGTTGAGCAATGGCTTTACACTTTCCATAATCTCTTTAATTCGTTGCTGTTTTAGAAGATTGTTGAGTGTTGTGCGTGCGCTTTCGCGAAAGCGCCAACTATGATGTGTACAGGCTTCCACTAGATTTTTAAGACTCGTACGATCAAAGGATTGGATTTGAGATAAGTATTGAAACGCATTTTCCCGCAATTGAAACGGATATTCGGGTGCTGTATACGAGATCAGCTCATCATAGCGTGCACCCGCTTCATCGCTTTTGTAGTCTTCTGTTGCCAGACTTAACGTTAACCACAACGTACGGATATTTCCGTCAGAAAAACCAAACTGATCATCCATATCCTCTAATAATTCGTGTTGTTTTTGGAGATCATTTTTTGCTCTGTAATACAACCACAACTTTAAAAATGCCTGCTCACGTGTGATATAACTTTCATCCTTCAAGAAGCTTTCAAATTGATACAATAGCGGATCAGGAATTTGATCTACAGACGTCGCTATGGCTTGTCGGATGAGGGTGTTTTTGGTGTTAAATGCCTGTTTATACAAACCGATACTTTCCTGTAAGTTCGTTCCCGAAAGTTGGTACACCGCCTCTTGCCCTAAATAATCATTGGATAATTCTAAGGAACTTTCCAATGGTTTCAGTTTATCTTTCAACGCATACGGACGCAAGGCTTGCAACTCAAAATACGAGCGCATAAATTCCGATCTTTTTAATGATTCTAAAGCTTCGGCGGCTTGGAAGGCACTCTGATACAGCCAATTCTTTTTATAATCGATGAGTTCTTGTCCGTAGACGGCTTCGACTTCTGCAATAAAATCATCAGTCGTCACATTTTTATAAGCAAATTTTGTAAGGTAGTTTTTAACCGCTTTCGCGAAAGCGGACGCCCCCACTTTCTCTTTTAAAATATGCAATGCCCATGCTCCTTTTTGATAGTAGGTGTGGCTGCTCCCGCCTGCCGCCACCAGTTGTTGCCCTTTTCCCTGATCACTGAGTTCACGAAGCTGCTCTGCTGATTCATACAGTTTATAATAAAAATAATCATCACCAAATACTTCGCGCTCTGCGAGTAAGGCGTAATAGGTGGCAAAGCCTTCCTGAAGCCAATGATGTTCGCTTTTGGTCGCAGTAACCAAATCACCAAACCATTGGTGGGCAAGTTCGTGGGCGTTGACATTGACGTAATTCCGATCCGTAAAACCGATACTGTCTACGACAAAACTATCCGAAAAAATAGTCGCGGTGGTGTTTTCCATCCCTGCATACAGGAAATCCTTTACTGGAATTTGCTTGTAATTCTGCCACGGATAGGGAACGCTAATTTCCTTTTCAAAAAAATCAAATAACTGTTTAGAATAGCGGTAGGTAGACTCTGCCTTTAGCGAATCTTCTGGATAGTAATAAAACTCCAAAGGCACGCCAGACGCGGATGGAAACGTGGTTTTTTTATACTCGCCTACCGTCAGCGCCACCAAATAACTAGACATGGGTTGTTGCATATCAAAACTCCAAACCGTCGAGGCTCCAAGGGTTTCTTTCTCCATAAGTTTTCCGTTGGTCACTACCTGATACGCAGTAGACGCAATTACCGAAATATTAAACTCTATTTTATCATTTACATCATCGATACTCGGTAACCAATGAGAAGTGTACTTGCCTTGTCCTTGTGTCCAGATTTGATCGTTGCCACCTGCGTTGACAAAATACAAAGCTTGTTTGGGTGTGGCAGAATAGTCAAATTGTACGGTGTATTCTTGAGTTGCTTTAAAGTCTCCCGTAAAAACAACATGGTCTTTTTGGGCAGTGACCGAAGCAATATCGGAGCTATCTGCTACCGTCATATTTTTGGCATTTAGACGAACTTCAATGACGTCTTTTAGAGGCGTAAAACGCACCCATACTTGCCCTTGAATCGATTTAGTCTCAAATTGAGGTGTGACTACCGCACGGATACTTTGGATATCAACGGTGGTAGTTTGTGGTGCGATTTCTTGGGCGTACGCTTCCGCGAAAGCGAACATAAAAATCAAAAAAGCAACAAAATATTTCATAGGGATAAAAATACAATTTCGTGCGGAATGTGGCTGTGAGAAATTTGTTAATTGCTGTGGATGTGTTTACAACATTTTTCTTCACAATAAATGAGCAAAAAAAAAGGAAATTCTTTTAAAGAATTTCCTATTTATTCAGTTACAAAAACGGCTATTGTTAGAATGGTAGAAAATTATTCAGAAATTTTTTTTAAAAAAAAATTATCTATATTTGCTGTTGCCCCAGGTGCTGTAAAAACAAAAATGTTACAAAAAGTTCTTAAAGTTACAAAAGTTGGCACTAAATCAAAAATGAATGATGTAATCAAATTTATAAATTTTTCACTTAAAATTAATACATCGATGTTTAATGGAAGATTAATAAATATTAAAGACAATATTAATAAAATCTCTAAAAATAAAAATCCAAATTATCTCAAATTGAGGAGAGTTGAATGAATATTTTTTTTATAGGCATGGGTTATATGGGCGTCGAAAGATTGAAGAATATCATAAGTATAAGAAGAAATATAATTTAAATATTTGTGGTTTTTATGATCCAAAAATTAAAACAATAAAATTAAAGGGGGTAAGTTTAAAATCAGAAAAGAATTTTTCAAAATCTCTTTTAGATAAAAAAAAAGTAGATTTGTGTTTTATATCAGTCCCTCACAATCTAAGTCTAAATTACTCTCTTATATGCTGTAAAAGTGAATTTAATCCTCATCTA
>ERZ651776.3487-NODE-3487-length-15632-cov-3.778528_pt1 | contig 15632 bp, 19 predicted proteins | sample MGYA00514761_ERZ651776 | MGnify/ENA metagenome assembly ERZ651776 | reverse complement strand
TTTCTGAACGCCCGTATGTATCACCCCAAGTGCTGTTGCGTTACTACCGACCAGATTATTAACCGTCTCATCAATTACATTTGCCGTACCCGTGGAATTGTCTACAACCCTGCAAACACCCCTGACAGGTATATAACCTGCTGTCACCGAAGAATGGATGATACAAACGCCAGAGCTAAAGTCTAAACATAGATCGCCATCACCGCTTGTGTCTGTGTGATTCCTAAGTTCGATTGCTCCTTGGTAGTCTCGCAGAATCAACTGACCATTACCATTAAAGTCAATGATCGGCTGCTGAGTGCCAGCAAGTCTGTTTGAGAAGCAAGATAGCAAAGCCAGAAGCTCGCCACCGTTAATCTGAATGCTGCCGTTTAATGAGCACTGAAATATGAACCCAGATGTGAACGTGATATCTAACAAGATACAATTTCTGTATACGTTGTTTCCGTCAGCAGTGCCTTGAATTGATATGTTATTAAATTCGCAATACTGAACATTAGCCGAAGGCTCAACCGTTAAGACAATCACGCCAGGATTGTCGGACGTGAAAACATAACCGTCTGAAAAGTCTGTGTTTGCCAGTGACGTAGATTCCAGAATCCTGATTGTTCTTGCACCTTCTTTTATCGCAAGTATCTTGGCATCATCAAAATTGTTTACTGGCTGGGTTCTAGTCCCAATCGGAACGTCTGTACCTGCCTGGCCGTTAATCGTGTCAATACAAATCTCGCCGCCGTATGCCGCAGAAAGGATAACCGATAGATCTTGCAAGCCTGCGGAGTTGGCAGATCTAACCGAGACCTGGTTGACGTTTACCACGTCTCCTACATTAGAATTGGCACCGACTAGGTTGACAGCGTACTGACCATCTTCAAATGTAACTGAGTAACCGTTGATCATCTCAATTACACGGGCCAGCGTTACACCGCCAACCGTCACTGAAGTGTTGTGCTTATGGGTACGCTCAAACGCCATTCCATCGTCGGAGTCTTCCAGATTCCTCAGAGTAAGCCTAAAAGTATCCAGATTAAGCTGGCGGATCTCAGTCGGAACAGACTGGATCAAAGTCATATCGTTTCTTGGGATGCTTATTACCTTAGTACCCCAATTAATGGAGATTGCCACTTGTCGCACCTCCGCTGTATAAGGTTACTTGTAAAAGCTGAATCTGCTGCATCATCATATCTATTCTTTGATTCAGAATCATCTTTTCAGCTTGCAATTGATGAACCAAGCCAAATAAATCGTCTATCTCAGCCTTGTTGTTCTTTGAATGCTGCATAACCGCAAGAATGTTCTTGTGCGTGATATCAGTCATCAGGTATCAAACTGACGTTTATTGACGTGTTTGTTGAGCTTGATATTGTTCCTGAAATCGATGTTGCCTTGTAATAATTACCCAATGAAGCAAGCCGTATTGTCCCGACGTAAGGCTGATCAGAACCATAACTTCTAATGTCTGAAACCTGGCCACTAGCGTTAGTTAATACTTTATCAATGATAACTGTACCTTCTGACAAACCGCCACCAGCTCCAGCAGTCACATAGACTCTGGCGTTTTCCAAGGCTGCATTTGTATCGATATTCTTTACCGTCACCGTGAAAGTTCTTTGACCTGCAACTACATTTACCGTGGCGCCTGCTGAACGTATGGATGGGATAGCCGCACCATCAGCAACATTAATCGTCAAAGTACCTGAACCGACATTAACATAAATAGCTTCGTTCCCAGACGTTCCTGGCGTAATAGGACTACCCGTTGACCCACTGACGTAATTGTTTAGCTGACAACTCCAGTTCATACTGCCGCCGCCGATAGACGTAAGCTCTACCGCATGGCTTGTGTTTGTACCTTTAGTGAATGAACAGCTAGAAACATTTGCTAGATCATTAGTCGTTACCGCAGCAGTCGCTGAACTTTCCGTTACAACACAGCTTGTCAATTCAGCAGTGCCGTTCAAAGTTATCAGGCCAGAATTAACAAACGCACAATCTACCGCTTCTGAACCTGTGACAAACGAAAACCCAGCACAACCTGAGATACTGTTACCTTTGAAGTTGTGCGCCGCAGCGTCAAAACTCAACGTGCCAGTCAGGTTCTCAAACGAACAACCGTACCAATTGCCCGTCTCCACATTACCGTCAGAGAAGTCAATTCCAAAGTTGTAAGAATCGTTACCTACAATAGAAATTCCGTTGCGTCCGCCCGTGGTACTTACTGGCTGACCTAAAGAAAGACTGTTAGTCCCAGCGCCACCGACCACGTTGATCCCAGCAAACGTAACAGGAACCGCGTCCACCACACCGCCTTGATAGTACAAAGGCTCTGCCGCAAAGATCTTTGAGTCTTCATCTGTGATCGTTGAGGCTGATGCGGTTGTATCGCCTAACGTCACAGTCCCAGCGATTTCAATAGAAGTGTTTGAGTCGTTTAATGATCGGATAACGCCATATCTTTGAGTTGCTTCGTTCGTAACAAGTTCATTGAATAAGCCAAGCGTTGACGTTCCTGTCACTATTAGACCATTGCCAACATCGCAAGCATCTAAAATCAGGTTATCAAATCGGGCTGTTGTACCGCCTACATCTGCGAAAACTCCGATATGGGTTATGTTCGATGTGTTTAACGTACCAGCGCCGCCTGATCTAGTTTTAGTCGGATCAAGAATCATCCTTACCCAACCACCAGCGTAATTATCCGAACCGTAATAGGTGAATAATGAGTAATTGCTTGCTGTCGGCGTTCCAGAGCTTAAACAAATACCAAAACCGTTAGCCGCTTGAGTGTTTAACAAAGAAGCCGCAAGGAAGTTTCCCCAAACATAAATCAGTTGTCCTGATTCTGTTGTTGAGAAGTTTAACGCTGAAGGTAAGGCAACAAACAAAGCAACGCCTTGCTTGCTAACCTGAACTGTTATAGCAGTTGATCCTTCTATAGAACCATCAGCAGCAGCCGCACTTGGCGAGCCGCCTGATCCTGCATATTTAACAACGGTGACAGAATCACTGCCAATATTAGCAGTGAACTGTCTACCATTACCATCCCATGCGACCGATACAGTCATTAGGCATCACTTGTTCTGATTGCCGTTACTGACCCGCCAGTGCTTCCTAATACACCTGATGTGATGAACTCTTTAATCGGACTTGCGCCACCATCCCGCACCTTAATCACAAGGCTTCTGTTTGAGCTGTAAACGCTAGTAAAGTTCGCACTTGTAGCGCCAGCCAGAACGTCGATGTACGCAATCCAGACGTTAGCGCCGTCAGCAGCATTATCACCAGAGAAGTCAGTTGACCCAATTGTGAAAGTCGAAGCTGTATAACTGGTATAAGGAACCCGCTTGTAAGCACCGCTGGCGAGCTGAACTCGGATGACACCAGAGGCTGGCGTATCGCTCGGAATGGCTTCTGCAACAACAACCGAAGTCACTGTGCCAGTTATAGCGCCACTGATTGACAATTGATCAACTTGAATTGCTGGATTGCCTTCAGCGTCCGTAGCTGACCCGTTCCAAGGCCCGACCAGAACTCGGTCTTCACTAGCAACTAAACCACCAACCGTGAAAGTCACGTTGTTGGGCGGCTGCTTGATGCTATCGGTTAAGTCTTTAACACTGTCAGAAGCGCCAAGATCTTGCGAACCAGCACCATAAACACCGATCAAAGCAGAACCTGTTGAAACACCCAAACCTGGCGCAGCAGTGGTTTCTAATATCCTAGTAACAGCCGTACCTGAAGCCGTACCAGTTGCCGTTGAGACACCTGTAATAACTTGCGTGTCAGTCGGAGCAACACCGCTTAAAAGCTGAATCCACATCTTGGTGCCAGCAGTAACAGAATCGATTGCTAACATCTGACCAGTACCGCCTGACCAGCTTACTGCTTCAAACGCTGAGAACGTGCCAGTTCTAGCGTTGAGCGTAATTTCATGGGTCACACCACGGAACAATAGACCGTTAAGACCGAATAAAGTCTCAGCAGTACCATTGCGAGTAATGTACTTTGCTTTCTCGTACAGATCATTGATGTCTGTCTGAGTGCCTTTGTCCCATTCGATATAGTAGGCTTCGTTGACTGAGTTATTGTCAACATCAAGCTCAACATAGCCTTGAGTAGAGGCAGAACTATCCCAAGCTGCAACAGTTCCTGAAGCAGTTTGATTATTTAAGTCAGTTGCGCGGCTTAATGCTAATACGTTATTACCACGGGAAGTTGCGGAGATTCCGAACTCACCGTAAGTGAAGCCGTAATCACGGGTCAAGCCTAATAATCTTCGGCCATCAACATCCGACCCGCCATCTCTGACTTTGATCATGAAACGATGAGAAATACCGCCAGCAGCGCTTGAGTTAAGACCTAAACTTGCTGCGTTGTTGTCATTGTTCCACCAGTCATCTGCAATTACAGCGCCGTTCTGAATGACTTGGATATCAGGAGCATTACCGAAGTTGACAATGCCGTCATAGATCGTTGCGCCAGATGCTTGGATGATAGAACCGTCATAAAGGTGCTCAGAAGCAGTGTCATCGATGTTGTAAGAACCCAAAAGCGTGATGATGTTATCAGTAGAACGTGCTGACGGATTCTCATCAGTAATGTCCAACTGATCATCGCCAGCAGAACTTGCATCATCTGCAAAGTCTTGAAGTGCTCGGTGAAACTCAATGACAGTCGCGTATGAAGGCGAAGCACCACCGTGATCGTCTCCAATGTATCGAATTGCGCCTGTGGCGCGGTCAATTGACCAATCTGTTGCTGTGAATGCCATTGCTATTCCTTAAATTGTGATTTGTTTCTGTGCGACTAATCCCGAAAACGACCCGCCGCTGTAATTTGTATAAAAAGCATCTAGTGGGTTTCCCACTAACCTATAAAGCGTTTTGCCATCGTAATTATAGCTATAAACATCACCTTCCGCGATTGTTTCTATTAAAGTAGGCTCTGTGCTGAATCCAGTAGCGTAATCAGTCCAAGTCTTTGCCCCACCGCCAGAAATATACTGGTTCGTCATGTTGAACCTTATCCATTCACCATATTCGTTTGGGCGCTGCTCAAAAGCTATCGCTCCGTTCTGAATCTTGTGCCGTGGGATACGTCCTGACTTACCATCTTGGCCTTTCTTGCCGTCTTGACCTCTTTCTCCTTTGTCCCCTTTGTCGCCTTTTTGCCCCTTTTCACCGCGTTCGCCTTTCTGGCCCTGCTCACCTTGCACGCCTTGCAAGCCTTGCGATCCTTGTGCGCCAGTGTCACCTTTTGGGCCTTGAATACCTTGCTCGCCTTGCGAACCGTCACGCCCAGAAACTCCGTCTAAGCCTTGTGGGCCACGTTCGCCAGAGTCGCCTTTATCCCCAGGTATCAGCTTAAAGTCTCTGACAGTCTCTAATTCTTTGTTTAGAGCCTCGAATTGATCCTTGGATTTACTATCAAGCCGTTGCAGTCGTTCAAGGAATACTGCCAGAGCTTGATTAATCTTCAATGAAGCACCGCTTTAGGCTTTCGGCCAAGGCTTCGTTCAATCCACGTTCGCCGTCATCGTCTTCTTCAACGACTTCTTCTTTTCTGACACCTCCGAACGGCTCTAGTGAATACTCAATACCGAATTGTTCCGCCAAAGACCGATCACGCGCTATCTGCGACAGTAGTTCCTCGGTATCCATGCCGTACTGAGCCGCAACTGCGTTCAACGGCAAGATTCCGTTCTGCAAACCTGCAATCGCTGCCGTCATTTCCTTCTGCGGATCAACCCAGCTAAATCCTCGACCTCTGAACTCTGCCGCTGATGAAAATCGGTTATATTGACGTACAGGAATCCCAAACGAATCAACTTCCATCGCAGCTTCAAGCCAAGCATCGAAAACTGGTCGGATAAAGTGCTCAATCACAAAGCTAGTGATGTTCTTGTAGAAATCTCGTTCTTCAAGCGCACCTTGACGGATAGAACTGTAAGAAGTCGCTTCTAAGTCGTTAGATAATGACGTGTAAGACACCCCTAAACCACTAGCAATACCTCGAAGAATAGACTTGTGAAAGCTATCAAAGTCGTTAGTTGGGAATTGAGGCTCAAAGCCTTTGAAGTCAACGCCAGCAGGTAAGTTATGAAAGGTTCCTGGGTCTGCCTGCATGATCGGAGTTTGGTTGTCAAAATCATCTGCAACGAATCCATCACCGCCAGGAGATGTGAAAAAGCCCATCTTTGACGCGCCAATACGAGCATTAATCACCGCAGCTTCTCTAAATGCGCCTAATTGCTTGATCGCAGGAATAGCAGGAGCCAACCAAGGCTCGCCACGGCTTTGACCTGGCCGCAACTGCTTAAATAAATGAATGACATCCTTCGCTGGCATCCTCACATGCTTCGGAGACTTCTTGCTCATCGCATAGTCATAATCACCAGGGTGGTACGTCAAAATGTGATAAGCAACTGGACGTTTAAACTTGTTTAACTCAACGCCCATTCTGATTTCGTTGCCGTTATCCAGCTTCTTGTTTAATTGGTCATCAACTTGGTCAGCTTCCAAGAACTCTATGCCGAAACTGTCCGTAAAATCAGCACTTCTGTGCTTGATAATGAACGCTTCGCCGTCCTTAGCCATTAATTCGACTGCTAATTTCTGTGCATCAATCCAAGATAACTTGCCGTCAACTGTGCAATTGCCGAACTTTCCCCACATCCTAAAGGCACTTTCTACCGCCTGATTGCCTGTTTGGTCTAGGTTTCCAATTGAATCTGTAGCCTTAGACTGAAAAAAAGCCCCTTTCTCACCGATGACGTTGACCTTTAACAGCTCAAAATATCGTCTGATGTATTCATTGTTTATAGAAAGGTCTCTGGATCGATTCCTGAGCATTCTTAAAGCTGGTCTAAGCTCACTATCTGCTGATCTTTCTGACGCAACAAAGTCTGCGAACAATCTGCCAGTGTTCACACCAGCATAATTTCTTTTGACTACTTTAACTTCTTGCTTTCGCCTAAATCTGTCTAAAAAGGCCATTAAAACCTCACTTGAATTGTTGCGCCAGTGTCTCTGTTACTTTGACCGTCCAGCTTTGCTTGCTGCGATTTAACTTTCTTTGCAAAGTAGTCTTCTGCTTCGGTCAACTCTGAGAACGTCATTTTAGTCAAGGATCTTCCAGCTATAGAATAAGACGATACATCAGCGTCTGCTTTGCCTTGAAGTAATCCGCGAATCTTATCGAGCGTGATTTCTTCATGCGTCCTTGGATCGGAGTTGTTCTGATCAAGATCTGCAATGACCATAAGGTTATGACCGCGTTCAAGCGTGTACCTCTCAGAATCAGAGTTCCTGATGACATCTAATTGCCAGTGATAATCACCAACATTAAATGCGCTGGTAATCGTTGAAGATGCTTGGAATAGGTAATGCGTTGTTGCATCGGTTGCAGTAATCTTTATCTCGTTGCCGCCGCCAGCAATCCGAGCAATAAATTCCATTGTGTACAATGTAGGATCATAATTAGCGACTAGATCTGTTCGCTTGAATTGGACAAAATCGCCAGGAACTATTGTGCTTGGGTAGCCTTCTGGGATAGTCTCAAAATAGTTTGTTGCCATTGATTCACCGCCATGCGTTTACAAAGCCCTGATTCATTCTCGGAACAAATGGTCTTTGATTGATCACCTTTTGTGGCTTTTCTTCCACGTTTGGCGTCGATTTTATCTTATCTGAAATAGAATTGACATCTACATTCAGTATAGCATAAGCAGCCATCGCGTAAACAAAACAATCTAAGGCCTCATTTCTTGTTCTTATCTTCTGGAATACCCGTTTTTTGTATCCACGGACGAACTTTGTGATGATCTTTTCAGCCGTAAGCTGTAAAAAATACTCATCGTTCAACTTGTCTGAGAAATGAATATACCCAGCCCCTTGCTCCTGTATTCGCATCCTCGCAAACAATAGATCTTTCGCTGTATCAACTCCAATTGGGAATAACGGACATTTCACAGAGTTGTTCTTTGACGGACGACCTGCAATTGGCTTTCCTTCTCCGCCAACACCTTTAATTGCGAATATCCTTTTGCCCCAGTTCTTTTTGCAGTATTGATAAACGCTGTTCGTAAAATGACCGCCAGAGTCAACGCAAGACGCTCTAATACCAATCTGCCTTCCGTCTTCTGTCATGTAGGCTTTGTTCAAAGTCGCATCCAGAAGTCCCCACATCTGCGGAGTAGACGGATCACCGTAAAGGATTCGATGATCTAAGATGTAACTTTCATCGTCCCGACACCAACCGACCACCGTGACTTCTAATCGGTCATCCTGACAATCAACTCCAGCCGTAAGAAAAACAACATCTTCTGGCACTTCATCCAAAGGCTCACGCCTTTCAGACAATGAATATTGATCTATAGTCTCACCAGCATCGACCCAACTTTCTCCAAGGTAGGTATTTGTCCACACTTTTAACTGTTCTGGGTTTTTCTTTACCGATAAGAACTCGCGCACACCGTCAGCCAATGGTGTCCAAGGCGAATACAAACCTGATATCTTAAAGCCAGCAATTCCTTTAAATTCCTCGTTCGCAACCCACTGTCCATTTCTTACCGACCATCTCCGATCGGCATCAGTCCAGATCGACCCGCATTCTTCGCATAAATAGCCAGCAGTATCAGGATCCGAATCTTGCCATCTTACGTTAGGCCATTTGAGTGTCTGTTGATGCTCGCAATGTTTACAAGGTATGAAGTATTCACGTTGATCTGATTTCTCATAAGCATCTTCAATCCTAGAAACGTCTCTGATCGTCGGAGTAGATACCGCAATGATTTTAGAGTTGTGAAAAGTAGAGGTTCTTTTTCTGGCTAACGCTAATGGATCGCCTTCTGAACCTGCTGAAGCTGGGAATCGATCAACCTCATCTGCTAGAACTATCCTAATCGGACGCGAAGCAAGGCCTGCAGGACTATTAGCCCCAACAATCGACAGACTGCCGCCAGGAAAGATCTTGTGTAAAGTCGTATTATTGGAGTCTCTGGCTCGCGGATCTTTCACCTTACCCGCAAGGCAAGGCGTAGCTCTGAGAAGTCCGTTAGCAATTCGATCCTTTGAAAATGCTTGACCCATCGACTCCGTAGGTTGAAGCATTAAGATCGGGCATGGATCGTGATCGATGTGAAAGCCAATAATGTTCAACAACGCTTCTGACTTGCCTAACTGAGCACCAGCCATCACAACGACTTCTTTGACCTTGTAATCAGAACAGGCGTCCATAATACCACGCTGATACTCAGCCCGAGACGTTCGCCAAGTCCCAGCTTCCGCGCTAGTCTGCGAGTCTAGTCGCCTTTGAAGGTCTGCCCACGCGCTTACGTTTAGGCGGGGTGGCGGCTTCAGAGTCACCATCGCTTGCCGAAGATGCTCCTTTAGATTTGCTAGTCCTGCTCGCTGAAATTTTTGGCTCATAAGATGATAGTTCTTCCAATGCTTCGTTAAGGAAATCAGTCAAGATCTCTTGGATGATACCAATCTCCGTTTCGCTGGCAATGATTGGCGCTGCTTTAGACGGAATGCTTGTAATTTTGGACTTCAGATTAGCCAGAGTGTCAGTCCAAGCCTTCACAACGTCTTCAACGATCACCAGCTGGTTTCTAACCTTGGCCAACTCTAATTCTGAAAGCTCCGCCTCTGCGTTCATCTTTCGAGTTCGGGCCTCATCGTAAGTTCCGCCCAACTTTACGCCACCAGTGCTTGCCATATAACTTTCCGTTCTAAATTAGGCTGTTCTTATTCCATCGCTAGGCGAAGACCGAGGTGCGAATTTATCCACGGGTAAAGGTCGCAGGAGTACCTTTTGATTCGCAGGACGGCTTGAGGTTCTGATAGTCGGGCCAGTAGCCCCCGCATACGTTGTCTCGATATTCTTTAGACATGACTTGCTCATGCTTGAAGTCTGCTTGTCCTACCAACCCAATCACTACAACTACAGCCAGCCCGATCAATATCTTTTGCAATCTATTCATTTCAATTCCTCCGTTGAAGTAAAGATTATCGTTTATCTTACGGGCATAGTCAACTGATCGATTTATCTGGCGGTTGCCAATCCTTCTCTGATTCTTTTCTCAAACACTGCATTGATCTTACTATTCACGATGCCTTTAACTATCTTGTCGAAGTGGAAGATTGGCTTGTATGGCGCGTTGTCCTTATAGCTAGCAAGACGGGTCATGCTTCGATCTTTGTTCTGTTGCCATATACCTGGCTTACCGTTGATCGTTTTACTGAATACGTTATCTTTGCCAAGCAATGTCTTGATCTTGTTCTTCGTCATGTTGCCGTACTTATTGACCGCCATCTTACTGGTAGGAACAACAATGGCTCTGGCTTTAGGCATCCTTGTTCCACCGAAGACCTCGAACTTCATATACTCATACCGCTTTGATTCAATGAATACAATTGATGTCAGGTTGCTTTTCTTTGCTCTGACTACTTGGAAACCATTCAAGGTGAACGGTATTGGATTTTCAAACTTCTTCTCAGCTTGCTTTCTAAGTTCCTTCCTTGCCATGAACGCCACATCGTTCAACGTGAGCATAGCTGCAAACGGTATCTGTTTCTTTTGAACACGACTGAGCTGCTTAGTTACTTCTTTGATGTTGTCTCTGATGTCAATTTTCATCAGCGAGTTCCTGTATCTCGGTAAATATTTCTTGAGTTGCCAGATATAAATAGCCAATCTCAGCCATTAGATGCTGAACGTCATAAGACTTCTCACCTGTATAACATAGATCCCATTCAACAAAATCCTCATCCTCACGTTGAATTAAGAACTTAATGTATGTGATCTTGCCCTGTCTCGCGTCTTTCAACAGTTCCTTCAGGCATTCTTCTACCTCGTTGCCAGTGAATTGAGTTACTGTGCCCATAGGAGTCCTTAAAGATGTTGGCTATGTATCCTTCAATGAATAATAGCACAAAGACAGGCAAGGCTAGGATCATGGTGATCATGAAGATTAGGCACATCGTGATGTAGCTTAAAAGATAGATCTGTCTCATTATTACTCCAAAAAGTAATCTAATTCCCAACCGCAATCGAGGCATTTAGCCTCCCGCCAGAAGTTATTGGTGCTTTCTTCAATGCCTTCACCACATCTTGGGCATAAGACTTCATCTGTCTCGTTCCAAGGCGCATTGGGATCTTCCCAAGCGCCAGCAGGGTAATTACTCATACGGCTTTCCTCCACGGGCCTCTTAGATGCTCTGGCTTTGGCCTTTTTACGATGGGGATGTTTCTTGGCGCTATCTCATGCACATCGTGCGCGAACTCCATTGCCATGTGTAAAGCCTCCATAAGCTCGTCAGTCTTACGATTAAATTGCAAGACCTCCCACTCAAACTTGGAGTTCTTTGACCACCAAGATCCTTGAATACCTGTCACTGACTGAGCTGTACGTTCAGCTTCCTTCAAAGTGGTAGACAGACCACCGTACTCAGCGCCGTCAGATGGGTTGGTGAAACGATACTTGATGATCCTCATCGTTCTTCCTTCTGTAGCTTATCCAATAAAGACAGGACATCTGGCAAAACCTGCTTGTGGTACTCGTCCACATAATCAGGCCCGTAATAGTCCAAGACCTTGATTATGGTCATCCATGCTTCTAATAACTCAGTTCTCGTTGGTTGCATACTCTATCCTCCATATTGATTTTGCAATTTGTTCTACTACTTGAGGAACTACCGCATTGCCTAGCTGTTTAAGTCTGTGTGACCTTCTGGGAACCCCATTAGCCACTCGACCCACGTCGGGTTCAGGCTTCCACCAGCTTGGGCCGCCAATGTCGGAGTATTTCGCAGATGTTCTGATGGCGCTGCTGTTTCTTTGGCATTGTGAGCCGTTGGTGTAGGCCACATTTTCACTTGATCCTGCAACCGTATTTGTATCTTGTGACCGCTCGGTCTCGTTGTCTTGCCTTCCAACAATGCTTTCGGAGTCCCGCCCTGATCCGCTGCTGGCGTTCTCCACCATCCGCTGTTCATGCTTGGGGCCATCTGATTCGCTGTGGCTGTTGGCGTGTGCAACAGTCCAGACTCGATCCCGTCTGTGGTGAGCATCGACGGCGCAAGCTGGAATAACAAACGTCCTTGCGGTGTAGTTTTCGTTTTCCAAGTCAGTGAGCACTTCGTCGAGGCCCATATTGATGTGCCCAGCAACATTTTCTCCAATGACCCAAGTGGGCCTGAGTTCTTGGACAAGCCTAAACATTTCTGGCCAGAGGTGACGGTCATCTTCTGCGCCACGCCGTTCTCCTGCGAGGCTGAAAGGCTGGCATGGGTATCCGCCGCAAATAAGTCCGATGTCCTGTATTCCATTGTCTTGGAGCTCCTGTTTGGTCAAAGTTCTAACGTCAGAAAATATAGGAACGTCAGGCCAGTTCTTGCGTAAAACTTTTTGAGCCTCTTGGTCGTATTCACAAAAGGCTGCGGTTTCAAATCCAGCAGCCTCCAGCCCCAAGCTAAAACCACCTATTCCTGAGAATAAATCTAGCACCTTCATGCTTCCTCCTAGCTGGTTGTGGGGCCGAAGCCCCGTTTGATATTATCTAGCGACAAAATCGATGATTGTAATGTTGCCTCGAAAGTCGCAAGAATATTCCAAAAGCGCGAATTTAACGACTTCGGCTAATGCTGATTCTCGGCCTCCGATTTCAGGGCGTACCTTCACAACTGTAGCCTCACCGATAACCGTTGACCCGTCTAAGCGAGTTGGGCCTTGATGAAGAAGATGACAAAAGAAGTATTCGTCATCAGCAACTTTGTCGAAAAACCCATCTGAAATTAAAGACGATGTTTCGCAAAAATGAGCCAAAGCCTCGTAAGCGGCATCAAACTTTTCTTCGGTAGTAGTGTTGTTCATGTTCGTTTCCTCGTTTGCGTTGTTGTTGGTATCTATTATATACACCTCAACATCATTGTCAACACTTTTGTTTACTATTATCGATTAATTTATAGAACAATTTGGAATAACTAATCACGGTCTAATAACTTAACCCGTTCCTTCGCCAGCTTATAACGCTTCTGATCGTTCCAAGTGATACGACCGCCTTTCTCTTTTTCCATATCGTATATCGATATGAAATACAGATCTTCCTTGGCCTTCTCAATCACACTTGACGGAATAGCTCGGCGCGCGCCTTGCTTCTCAAACAATACATTCGGACTTAAACCCAGAGCATTCACCACTTCCAGACCTGAAGCCTGACAACTGAAACAGTGGATCAAAACCTTCCCATCCCGCTCCGTCAGGGTCATTGACGGATTGTTGTCTTTGTGCACAGGACAGCAGGCCCAAGTCTTACCGCTTACAACTTTGACTTTATCCAACCTAGGCAAGATGTCTTTTAACACGGCGCGCTTTCCTTATATTCAAATGAATGATGTGGTTCTTCACCGATTCGCTGATTTCCTTAACTGGCTGCGGATTGATCTTGTTAGGCCAGACCCCAAACTTCCCACGATAAGCCCAAGATGCCCATCCTTGCTTGTAACCCCACTTCCTAGCGTAGAACTGGAATTCACCTAGCCACTTTGCCTTTTCTTCGACAGAGAACTCTTTGTTGGCCTTCTTTAGTTCCTTCAGTTCTTGATCGTCAGTCTTCAAAGTCTCCTTCGGCGGTCGTTGATACCCGCAAGCGCAAGTGATCAAGAAATGCTGAAAACACTGCGGGCATACCGATGGCATGATTTCGTCTTTGTCTTTCTTGACCAATGAGCTTTCCGAATACTCCTGAAGACCGTCATGAAGACTTTCAGGGACTATAAATTCAGGAAAGCCGTGGGTCTCGACGTTGCCAGCGTGATCTAGGTAGATCGCTTCTGTCTTACCTTCGCACGTTCTCATTATCCTACCCGCCCGTTGGATGAACGCGATCTTCGACTTGGTAGGAAAGCAATCAATCAACGTGGTGACTTGTGGCGCGTCATACCCTGTGTTTAAAAGACGACTACATGACAGAATCTGAAACTCACCTTGATCGTGAGCATCAAAGATCATTGTCCGATCTTCCTGCTCCATATACCCATCAATATGCTCGGCAGTAAATCCTTCTTCTCGGAACATCTCGACCAGCTTCTTTGAATGCTTAATCGACGGACAAAACGCTATCGTTTGACCTTTGCCAAACTTCCTGAAGTTCTCCACAATATCACCGACCAGCTTCTGATCATTCTCAGTTGCATCAGCAAGACTTCTAGGATCGTAATCCATGCCGCCAGTAGACAACCTCTTATTCTTCACGCCTTTCAGATCAGCCCTGTTCCCACCGAAGTATTTGACAGGACACAAATAACCTTGGTCTAACAACTGACTCGGCGTGATCGGAACCACTAGATCAGAGTAATGCCTTCCCAGTCCTTTCGAGTATGGCGTTGCACTCAACCCGATAAAGATGCTTTTGGAGTAGTCCTCCATCAGCTCAGTCGTGGTTTGGTAATGGGTATGGCACTCATCCACAACCGCAACGTGAAACAAAGGCTTGTACCGTCTCCTAGCAATTGTCTGGATCGACGCAATCTGAATCTGAGCATTCGGATTCGTTCGCCAATGATCCGCCTGAATCACTCCGCAAGATATCCCTGCTCGGTCGAATTCCTCCAAAGCCTGATCGACCAACTTAACCCGATCACAAATCAAGATCCCCAGCTTGCCGTTCTTCGCAGTGTTCTTCAGGATCTCCATCGCAACCCTAGTCTTGCCAAATGAACAAGGCGCTGCCAAGACTAACCTAGAATTACCTTTGCGGATCGAATGCTTGAGCATTGTGATAGCTCGGTCTTGATGCGGTCTAAGACTCACGGCATCCACCTAACCGAATCAGCGATGACCACCATTAAAGGTTCAATATCATCTTCGTTAGGTTCTCGACCAAATGGCGTTCCTCCGTCAATAACCCCCATGACCTTTGCAGAACGCTTGTAGCCATCGTGCAAAACCGCATAACCCCATGCGCCTTCTTTCCGAAATATAAAATAAGACGGAACGCCAGAGCATTCGGATAGGTTTATCAATTCCATGTACTTGGGGACATTCAGAAATAAATGAGGTTTGCCAGTGTACCACTTACACTCTGCCCAACCTGCCAATAGTCCTTTACCACCACCTTGATCGTGGTAAAACCAGCCGTCGATTCGATACTTGTTGGTATTTGGGTTTTGCTTATAACTCAGGCCAAGATGTTTGGCCATTACCTGTAACAGTCGTTCTTCCCGTTTTCTGTCGTCGGGCGTTTCTCGTTTTATAATCATAGCTTCCTCCAAAGCATTTATTTTAGGCACAGCTCCACTTTTTCCCTGTTGCAACACATAACCATGGCTAGCGCTAATAGCTGTAGGTCTTACATGTGTACATCTTACGATGTGGTACTCATAGCTTTCGCTTTCTTGTAGGACGCAACTCCTACAACCCCCGCTTGGGGTCTGCTGCATTTCAAGGACGTGAATCGGGTCAAGTGGTCAGACCTACAACGTGCTCACGGATTACTGCTATTTAGATTGGACGCACAGTTTAGCGCCACTGTCCGTTAGCGGGGTATTCAATGAGGATTGCTTATATGGTAGGATATAACCCGTGTCGGTTGTGACAACGGTTCTTCCCAAATTGCAATCGGACATTAA
>ERZ651776.3480-NODE-3480-length-15663-cov-3.658091_pt1 | contig 15663 bp, 13 predicted proteins | sample MGYA00514761_ERZ651776 | MGnify/ENA metagenome assembly ERZ651776 | reverse complement strand
TAGTGATGACATCATCGCGAGGGAAGATAGGCTGCGAGTCAACATCGTAAATCTCGCAGTTAAACTTGTTGTCCCAATAGTCAATCTTGATTTTTAGGGTAGGCGACCTGTCCATATTAGGCTCTCCCGTATTCGGATCCTTAGGATACTGAAGCATCGGATGAAATAGAGCGTCCACTACTTCCGCCGACATTTTAGTCTTTCCAAACCAGTCCTTGCAGTTCTCAACCGCATCAGTCTTAATCTTATCTTGAAGGGCAATCATCGCGCTCAAGAACTGACTGGTGTCATCGGTCTTATACTCCTCGCTCGGGAACTGTAGAGCCATATTGTAGGTCCGCTTGCCCGAAGCGTCATCCACATACTCATTAACACCCCAAGTAAGCATAAGCGGCGTGCTCAGCACTAGCGCAGTATTGGTCTTGACGCTGACGACATTAACACTCTTTCCACCAGACTTGTTAATCTTAGGCTTGGAATATTTTAGGTCCTTCTCCGGCTGGAAGCTGGTCGCATCGATAATGAGTTGTTCTACTTGTCCGCTCATTGTTGTTATACTCATATAGGGCTGTGGCTCTAAATCAATTTTTTTTATAATTCATTGTAAACTGTTACATATATAAAGCGATATATATACACACGTCAATAGGTAATAAGTAATTAAGGGTTTTACTTATTTATCAACGTAGATTTATCAATATTTGTATGTGTAGAATATTGTATCAATACATAATAACACATGGTACCCTCGTGATATTATACGATAAGTTTTTGATTAAATTATATAATAATTATTTTCTCCCTCTGCGTTTGACTCTGCGGGTTCTTTTTCTAGCTCCGCTTCCATATGATTTGGCTTTGCGATTTAATTTGGTTTTTTTATCCATTTTTGCAGCCTCGTAAAATATATCAATAGGTGAACGGCTCTTTTTCTTATATGACTTTGTCTTGCGATTTAACTTTCTTTTACTTAATTTTCTTGCCTCGTAGAATATATCAACTGGAGAATACTTACTTTTAGAACGCGTCTTGTTAGGCATTATATATTTAATTCATAAAAAATTTTATTTTTTATGAATGGATAGTTTATTTTTTACATGTTGCTCTTTTACATGTTGCTCTTTTACATGTTGCTCTTTTACATGTTGCTGGCCGGAATAGGCTGACCAGCCTTAGCAAAATGCGGGCTCATGAACTTCTGAAGATTAAAGTAGGTGAGCTCGTCCTTCGCACCAAGGCTGAGAAGGGCAGTTAGCTTCTTGTCAGCATTAATCTTGCGACCATTGTCCTTGTCCTGGAGCTTGTGGGTGCGGATGTAGGTGTTAATCTCGCGAGTAACCTCGGTGCGAGCCATCTCCGAGCCCTTCGGCTTTGAGAGGAAGGAAGCGAGGTCATCGCTGATCTTGGTTGGCTTTACAAAACCGCTCGGCGAACGGTTTCCGGCCTTGCGCTTCTTCTTGGCGGACGCCTTCTCGGCGGCCTTAAGCTCGCGGGTGGCCTTCTTCTCAAGAACACGGAAGTCCGCCTTAAGCGACGAGAGCATCTGGTTTACTGCCTGAAGCTTGGTCATAAACTCAAGGAAGTCGTTGGAAATCTGCGGAACAACCGAATCAACCTGCTCCTCAACCGGAGTCTCGGCAGGAACAGGCTCTACTGGAACCTCTTTCTTGGGGGCGGCAGGCGCCTTCTTAGGGGCGGTGGCCTTCTTCGCCTTGGGAGCGGGGGTGCTAACATTCTTGGGCTGCTTCTGCTTCGGGGGCATATTATATTATATTGTAGTGTTTCTTTTTTAAGTGTTTTAACGCAATAAATTAATATATTCCTCACCACACCCCCTCTTAATGTGCAACAGATTGATATAACCATGGCATATTTATTGCAGCCTCAGTATTCACCAATGTTAAAGCACATAATACGTAGTTTGCTCCTAAACCTCTACTAGAGTCATTGATACCACGATTTACCATATGCTCAATTATATTAATTGCCTCATTCTTAAGGGCGTAAAAAGTCATATTTGGCAGGGTATTCATATTTACTCCATGAAAAGGATTTCCGATTGGCGGACATATCTCTCGGCGAGTTAACATTGTAAGTTGAGCACGATAGCTCCATATATCAGAAAGTTCGCGTATAAACCGAATCAGCCTAACACGCTGAAGAGACGAAAACCACGTGATGTCGGTGTAATTTCCTAGATTATCTATTTCCTGAAATACCGCCAATATTCTAAAATCTAACTGTTTCAATGGTGAAACTTCATCTGGCTTATCTATAATTAATTTTATAGGATTCCCACGATATTTTGAGAGTTTGATAATTCGTCTAATATCGTTCTTCACCTTACTAGGAAAAGGTTGTCGGTTATACGGGTTAGATGGCTTGTTTTTGTTCTTTTCATATAGGTTGTAGAGAGATAACAAATCAAATCCATAAGTCTGCCCACCAGTATCGGTATAGCTATAAAATTGGTGATATGGAACCTCTTTAATACAATCCATTGTTAAAAAATCCGTTTCGTTCACACATTTACTCCTGTTTAATCGTGCCGGTCCTTTGAGAGCATTGTAAATTCTAAGTATATACGTACTCCATACACGCTGTATTTTGAGAATATGAAACGAATTGACTAGAAACATACATATACGCTCTCGCAATTCATTCTTGTTTCCTGATATTTTTATTCCGTAATGCCTTGCTATATCCTTCAATTGAGATACTTTATAGTTGTATCTCAGTAAAAAATCTCTTTGATTAAATGTTGGAATTGTAAAATCCTTATCACTTATCGTAATTAATTTGCGTTTCTTATCACATTGTGGTTTTTTTTTCACATCACTCTTATTCTCATATCTAGTTGCCTGATCTACCAAATTTGTTGTATTGACTACTTCATCATTTTTAACAGTTGAATTATCACTTACAGACTCCTTTACATTTATCTGAATAATATTCTCCATTCTATTACCATATAGAGAGATATTTATATTTATACACTTTATTACATACATTATTACATACATTATTACACGTTCATAAACTTACTTGATGTAGATAAAGTCATTTTTCTCAAGAAAGCGAATTAGTTCTTCTTTATGAATTGGACCGTTTCTAATAGGCATATTATTATACTTCTCTATATCTAGACCACCGATATCAAACATCAGATAGCTAACACATAGACTGCAGTAATCGTCAATGTAATTAGTATTTTTATTCAACCATTCGTAGAAGTTTTCGTCCTTTTGCACGCTGAGAAATTCTTTGTAATACGAGAATGATTTATATATATTTGCTTTACGCGTTTCGTTATAGTTATAATCGGTTCCAGATACAACACATATCTCTCTAAAATTACACATTGAAATGTTTAACGAATCCAAAATTTTCTTTGTTTCATACAAGACAATCGTATTATTGAATAGGCTGTAATTCCGCAATACCCGATTACATCCATATAGAAACATGTCCATATCATCGCTCATACATGCCCATACCAGATTCTTAGATACTAATTTAGCGCATAGTGCGTCAGCTTCTCCACTTGCATCATAATATGTAACACCGCACAAGCGAAATAGAGTTTTAACGCTGCTAATATCCTCATACGTAATTCGCGTGGTTCTCTTTTTTAAGCTATTTAGTTTGTTTGAAATATCATCATAATCATCGCTGTATGGAGTCTTAGTTTTGATTAGTTTGTTCAGCGTTTCAATCTCACAGTATGCTTCGCTCTTCTCCCTTCGTCGCTTGGCGAGAAGCAATTTCTTCTCTGGTGGCGGCTTTCCGTCAAATACAAACACCGGCGTAATGTGTCGCGAAATAAGTTCCAAAACCATTTTATAGATGAATTCTATCAAATCACCCCTAGATTTGTAATCATACATGTAAATGCTAATGTCTATCGCAATCTTCTTATTTTGTAGATCGTCTAGTGTAATGCGCTGGATACCATTACAACAATTAGCAGTGAGATATTTATTGAGATATTGAATTCCCATTGTTACTTCCTATAAAGAGCTGTTTATATTTATCAATTTTATTAATAAAAAACAAACAATACGACACAATACAAACAACTAATTAGACAACATCAAGCACTTGTGTATTGCTATTACACCTTTTAATCCGCATGATTTTAATGTAAATTCCGCATAAAATTACCCCATATATAAGAATTAGTATTATACATCCGATAAAGTGAGGGATAAATATTTTTAAAAACGTATAAAATTGGTTATTTGGATGAACAATTTCACTAAATACATCATTTAACGCTAGCCACATAGAACCTGTGAATAGTATCGGAAGTATTATGATAGATGTAATAACGGAGCATCGGTTTATCGTATCTGGTATATCTGGTTCGCCGAATATGAAATTAATAATTTTGTTAGTGATATATAAATACAACCAAGTGGTTAATACGATATAAACTCCTACTAGATAACAAACCAGCATTATACCAAATACTTTTAAGACACCCCCTTCTTCGTCAGCAATATCGATGCCAAAACCAGCGAACAACACTAGCGAACCGAATAGTGCTGCTAATAAAGACCCGAACATACACATTTCACAAGTTCCGCATAGTGGAGTATCAGAAGTCATTTTATAGTGTTTATTAGTTAATATAATCTATATTCAATCAATTTTTCTATAATTCTATCCGAAAATAACAACCTTGTTTACAATAATTAGAGAGAAAATTGAATATAATTATCATTTACATAGACGATAATTATATAATGACCCCTCTTTACAGCGTTAATATAGACTTTGATTCCGCATCGTCAGCATGGACTGCAAATAAAAAATCAATAGGTAATGGTTCTTACAAGTATGTGTGTATGGCCACGACAAAAAAAGGATTTCAGTGTTCTAACAAACCACTAAAAGATAACAAATATTGCAATTGCCACTGTAAACATTAATATAACGCCAATTATCATTTTTATATTTTTATCTCTATACACGTCATTCGTCCTGTATTTTTTAATATTTGGTATTTATTATTTTTATGATTCGGTATGACGGTATTATGTATATTCTGGATTAAATGTTTGCTTTTATACATTGAACTTATTAATTTACCAAATTTATGGACGCTCGTATGAGATTTCTTATATTTTATAAATGATGTATTATTAGTATCACACCATTGAATAAACGACTCAAAATCATTCATAAATATTCCAGTCAGAACAAAATAAGAAAATACGTTTGATTCTTCTCTGTACAAATTCGTCCTCATGTATTCGCTTATTTGTGTAGAACTCCATAAATTCTCATATGTTAGATCCATGTGACCAAGTATTTTTTTAAGCTGCATAAGCGAAAACATCTTTTCGGACTGAATTGAAAATTGTAAATATAAATTAAATTCATCTATATTCTTTTCTTTCATTGTTTCATAACTCGCAAAACAACAATTTAATATTCGTGCCCACGTTTCAGTATATGCTTCTGCTATATTAAATGTGGATTTAATAGGGAACATTTCTTCCACAATAGAGCCGAGAGCATTAGAATCGTGAACATCTATATCCAACCCATAACTATGAAATGTTTCATGTATGAAAACCTTAAACCATTCCTCCGCTCTATATATAAATATTTCATTGTTAGGAACACATCTATACGTCATACCAGTATTAATATTTTCATAGCTTATTACCTTATTTTTATTATTAGGCAACATTTTTGGAAATGGTGTGAGATAAAAGAATACATTCAGCGTTTTAGAGCAATTGCTCGTGCTGTATTTATTACACATAAATAACCAAATGACTATGAGACGAATGTATTTATTGTATATTTCAATGTCGTTTATATCTTCCTCATTAAACATCGTGAAATATACGGCTATCTCACGATTTAATATATTGAATTTGAAGACAAACTGTGATTTTCCATTTGTTTTTATATATTCCTTTACGCGTTGTGAATATTGACTGCTATTTATGCTATCCGGTTCTTCAATCCCAGATTTGTCTACAAATTTAATGTCTATCTTCTTTTTAATATTTTCATAATATTTATCGCCAGAAACTATATCGGTATATATTCCAGACAATTTATCAATCCCGTTTAGACTATTGTCGTCGCTATAAAAGTTTTTAAACTTCGGTATTAAATGCTTTAAAAGTCGTGTGGAATCCTCGGAAAATTGCATAATATATAGTAAATAGATATTTTAAACCGATTTACTATATGAATATTAGTGTTTTATACATATATATTTATAAATCTCTCCTAATCTCCATAAGAGCATCATAAACTACAGGTTGAGAACCACGCACATACATTTGGAGTTTTGCACGCCGCGTGTTCTTGAGAAGTTTTTTCAAATCTTCGCTCTGCGAAAACTTTGATTTCATCGCAGTTGCCATCTCTGTCTCGTGTCTTCCGTTGAAAAAATCTCCATCTACGCTGATTTTCTTATTGCTTCCAGTTTCACGCGCAAGTTTCGGGTCTTTAGATAATTCACTACCTGAATCCAGCGAAAACGTAGCATAATAATCTGGATTGGTATTCTTATATTTTGATGCTTGGTAATAGTGCTCTATAGTTAGCCATTTTTTATTGTCTACCGTAAATTCTTGCTCCCAGAGGTTCGATAATTTTTTCCGCCAATCTTTAATCGCGGCTAATTCCACATACTCTTGTGGTCCCTCTGGTCCTAGTTTCTCTCCAGATCCCTTGCCTGGCTTTGGAATTCCAGAGGATTTATAATAGAATTGGAACACAGTAGCGTCGTCATATAGATCGGGTTTATTTTCAATATCATCGCTTACGACAACGTTCATTTTCTTCATTAGGTTCTTGAAATCGGGGATAATGTAGAATGGTCCTGCCGCTCGCTCTATACATTTGTTAACAATCCGTTTTTTTATATCGTGAGGTACCTCATTAAACGTAAGTGCTCCGTGGTTTTTGTAAGTTATTAGCTCGTAGTGATTTCCCAGATAGTTCAATATAATATAGTATTTTGGTTCAAATATACCCGCTTCTTCCAATTTCGTATCATTGAGCTGACCACACGTTAGAATATTATCCTCGTTATCGGTTGCGTAAAACTCTTTTGCAAATAGAATTAGCTTTATATTCAATACGCGCTCCAATGTTGATATTGCCCATGTATCACCCCAATAATCCGGTGTCTGAATTTTGGCTTTAAATGCCTCAATTGTGTTTATTCCTTTCATAAAATTAAACTCATTAGCCATATCATTGACCTGACCTCTACGAGCGAGCAATTCCTTATGCTGTTTTGAAATCTTATCTGCGTCAGATATTATTCTTCGCTGCTTTGTTCTCTCCGTTTCAGTTTCAATACCGCGTTTTAAGGTTTTAAACTCTGCTGACATTTTTTTTATATCATCTGTAAGTGTTATCTTTTCTAAATTGGAGAAATCGTATAATTCCTTGTATGTTTGAAAGGTTGCCTCCGTCGCTTCGGCTGCGAGTATTTTTCGCATCTCCGATACCGACCGTTCCACATTCACAAGCTTCAGTCCGTCACGTATGGAAGAGAAGAGACAGTCTCCACCACCCTCGTTCTTGACTATAGAATAATACGAATTCTTAAGGTATTTTTGTATCCAACTATCCTTTTTATTCTCAACATATTCATCTATCTCCTTCTTAGCAACAGCAGAGTTTTGTTCGGGCAAAGCCTCTTTAATATTCATTTTATTGAGAGATTGACTAATAGAAACCTCGTCCTCTCTATCATCTTCCACCTCATCCTCATCCTCATCCACCTCGTCCGCCTCATCCTCATCCTCATCCTCGTCCGCCTCATCCTCGTCCGCCTCATCCGCATCATTACGATTAAAGTCATTTAGATAATCCTTATTTACGAATGAATAGAGTAATGGACCATCTATCTCCGTAATATCAACATCGCCATCTTCGTCCAGCGATTGCGATAGATCATCTGAAAATAACTCGTATACGCCTATTTGCTTTCCGACCCGCTCATTTTTTATAAGGTATACTGGAAAATACACAATGTTCTCGTTGGAATATGTATATTTCTCTTCGCCAAGAGCAATTAATAGCGGAATATCAAATAGTTCAATCTCAAACAGAGCGACTTCTTTGTCTCTGTCCTCTACATTAAGTATTTTAATCTCGGAATAATTAACATTACTATTTAATTTTGATTTCACCATATTAAAGTATATATTACGAGTTTATATTATTTTATATCTTTAAATATTATAATGTCGTCCACTATAAAAAAAAATAAGAATAGTAAGGGAAAAACTATTAAGAAAGATATTAGGGTAAAGGGTAAGGGAAATACGGTTATTAAGCAAGTAAGAAGGAAATATAAAAATATGTTGGCACTAACAAATCAGTCAGAGAGACCGAATTTATACAGATTGTTTAACGAATCTAGAATGGAAAAGTTAAAAAATATGCCCGAATCAAAAAAAAGTTACAGTGAATTCGCTAACTCTATTAAAGAAAAATACGATAAATTCAAATCAGATAATAGTACCCAACCCAACCAAAATTTCTATGATTACGTTAATTACCAATGGATTGACGAGCAGGCTAAAATATCAAAGGACGACCCGAAATACTACGTTCAGATTGATAGCGCCAGAATTACACAGGACCGCGTATATCGTCAGCTTATAGAATACACAAACGACTATATCAAGGAGAATAAGGGAACGAAACGTGCGAAGTCAGTAAATTCAATTATTAAATGCATTCCTAACGCAAGCAAGAAGAAAGGGTTAGAACATTGTCATCGTCTTAAAAAACAGATTGATCAGTTCATTTTTATGGAGGACATGTACGGTCTATTAGCGTATTCAAATCAGGATGAAATATTCAGTTGGCAGGCGCCTATTGTATGGAATATAAAGGCCGATGAAAAAAACGTGACTAAATACATATCGCATCTTGATTCTGCGCAGGTAGGCATATATGACTGGGCCATTTATTACGATTACGAATGGGACGACAAAAAAACCACCGAAATGAAAACCGAATACAAAGAGAAGTATTTTGACTATATCCGTAAAATATTCAAGACTCTCCTTCCAGACGAGTGGGAGAAGTATGACCCGCAGCATGTATGGGACACTGAGAGGCAATTAGTAGACGCGATGATGTGTAACGACATTAAAGAATCTGGGGACTTTTACAATGTAGTATCAAAGGAAGATTTAGAGAAGAAATACGGCTTCAATTGGACGGCTTTTATTAGCAAACTAGGTAAAAAAGTAAATCCGTGTGGTGTTTACAAAGAGGATAAAACGAACTATGAACAGGTTCCGAGCAAGGTAGTTGTAGGAAGTCTAAACACACTGACCTGTACAATTAAATTATTAAAGGAAAATTGGACGTCGCCGCAATGGAAAACGTGGTGGCTATTCATATTCTACCGCCAGATGATCCGTTTTGACTGGGACTGGAGCAACATTCATTACGAGTTCCATAACAAGTTCGTTAAAGGACAGCCTGTGCGTTTTCCCAAGGAATTATATTCTATCTGGCCTCTCGCATTTACATACAATACATTCCTAACGTCGGAATATGTATCCCGCCACAACAATCCAGTGAAAGAAGCCTATGTAAGGAATATGGTTGACGACTTCCGTCACATTTTTATAAATAAAATAAAGAGAAACAAATGGTTAAGTGGTAAGACAAAGGCGAAGGCGATATTGAAATTAGAGAAACTAAAAATAATTATAGGTGTTCCCGAAGAAATGCGCGAAGACCCTGTATTAAATTATCGTGACGACGACCCTTGGTATAATATGGGACTCATATGTGCATGGAAGCGCAAAGAGATTATCAACCTAGAAGGCCAAACCGTTGTTGACCTTCCTGGTGTAGACTGGAATAATTTTAATCTCATTGGTTCTCAAGCATATGTAGTGAACGCCTATTATCAGTCAACAGACAATTCCATATACTTTCCTTTAGCGTATTTACAGAAACCGTTCATTGACTTAGATCAAAGAGGCATCGAGTATAATTTAGCATATGTAGGATATGCTATCGGACGTGAGCTATCGCATTGTTTAGACAATACAGGAAGTAAATATGACGAGATAGGCAATCTTAAAGATTGGTGGTCCAAAGAGGACAAGGCCAAATATCAGAAGAAAATAGAGGATGTTATTAAGCAATATGAGGAGGCCGCAAAGAAAGACGGTATCGATTTTGATGCGTCTATTGGAACCGGCGAAAATTTAGCAGATATATCGGGATTATCCCTCGCCGAAGAATATTTATTCTACTTCCAGCTTCTTAACGACGATATTGCTCCTATTAAGAACAAATCTTTAGAGTCGTTTTACATTTACAGCGCACAAACGTGGAGACAAAAGATTTTTGACAAGGCATTACCTGCACAATTAAAACAAAACCCGCACCCGCTTGATAAATTTAGGTGTAATTGTCCTTTGTCGCGTTTACCTTTGTTTAGAGAAATTTATAAGGTTAAGGAGGGCGATGGGATGTGGTGGCACAATACCGATACTATCTGGTAGACATTTAATATACTTTCATCAATAAAATATAATAATTAAGATATTTATTTTTTCTAATTATTATATATAAAATGGTAAAAAGAAATCGTACTTCCAAAGCCGGAGCCGCCGCCAAGAAGAGAGCGGGCAAAATGGCCACAAAGAAGAGGGCCATTGGTCGTAAGTTAAGGGCTGCCAAGAGGCGCGTAGCTACGATTAAGAAGCAGCAGCAGCAGGCTCAGCAGCAGCAGCAGCAGGCTCAGCAGCAGGCCCAGCGCCAGCAGCAGCAGCAGCGCCAGCAGCAGCAGCAGCAGCAGAAGCAGCAGCAGAAGCAGCAGCAGCAGCAGCGCCAGCAGCAGCAGCGCCAGCAGCAGCAGCAGCGCCAGCAGCAGCAGCAGAAGCAGCAGCAGCAGCAGCGCCAGCAGCAGCAGCAGCAGCAGCGCCAGCGCCAGCGTTAAACAATTAAACTTTAAAAAATATAAATTTAACTATTAATATTTAAATTTATAAACCTTTGATTTATATATCCATTATCAGAAATTTACTTAAATGACAATCATTTTTAATCTCTTTCATACAGCTCCATAAATGTTTTCGGTTGGTGACTATTTCGGAATTATATTCATCGTTCTCAAAACAAACAATTGCAGTAATTAATTGATCTTTACACATTTTGTGTTTAGCAATATTGTAATAGTTTAATATTTGTGTAAGTTGTTTAACATTGTTACCGTTATAATAACTATAATCATAATCTTCAAACGCACCTACTAAATTATCCTCATCTCTGTAGTCGTGTTCTGTAATTTTATAAATGATATTCTTCATTATATTATAACATATTTTATATTTATATTGCTATAATAGATTTCATTATAAATATGAATCTTGTTTCGTAAGTTCGTCTATAATATCCATATGCTTAAAAATACACTTGTTGGTTAATCCAGGGAATGTTGTAGCATTGGATTTAGTTATTTCAATAATATTAGAGCGTATACTACTCCATTCATCGTGTAATTTCAAAATAGAATATGAATTAGTTATGAATATGTATATAACTTCAGATAATTCATCCACAATAGCCTTATTATCTTCGTTCGTGTATAACGTGCAAAAATAATTTTGGATATCTCTTATAATTTTAATAATAGCAGATACTTTAATAACATCTAATTTCATAAGATTGATATAGAACATGCTAATTGATCTACGTTTATCATTTGCTTTATTAATATCACAATACCTATCATAATCTTCGTTCGGAGAACAATATTCTATTGTTTTGTATACGTCTGAACATTTTGTAAAATTGTCTTCAAAGATTTTGATCATAAACGGAAATTCATCCATTAACATCTTGTAAAGACGGGCATATATATCAGAATAGAACATGTTAGTGCTAGCGATTGTGAATATGGATTCGCCAATGTCTTTGTATATAGTTTCATTTGTCTCGTCTGTATTATCACTATCGCCAATGGAGGTAATTTCCTGTATTATTTTAGCTGAAATACTTTCATATGTTTTCGCAGTTAGTTTATTAACATGCTTGCGAATATTGTCTATGTGTAGTTGAGTTCCCTTTTTTTCAGCAAATTTAGTAACCTTGAAATTTCTCACTTCCTCCCAGTCAACATTATTTGAGCGCTTATCGTATTTTTGTTTGGAAAATTGTGGAGTCCTTATATATTCTGGTGCGCCTACCTGATTTGATATATTTTGTATAATATCTAATACTGATTGTTGAATATTAAAAACAAATCCTTCATCTTTTACTCTTGTAAAATCTGAAATATTATATAATAATTCAGTAGTCATATGTATTTATTAGATAAATTATTTATACCTGTTTTATTTTTATTATTATATTAGTATTTTAATAAACTTAAACGAGTATAATGTATATAATTATGTCTGATTTTGACAAAAATGATGATGCTATAAAGGATGATGCTATAAAGGATGATGCTATAAATGATGATGCTATAAAGGATGATGCTATAAAGGATGATACTATAAAGGATGATACTATAAAGGATGATGCTATAAAGGATGATACTATAAAGGATGATGCTATAAAGGATGATACTATAAAGGATGATGCTATAAAGGATGATGCTATAAAGGATGAATGTGATGAGATATCTAGTTGGGATGATCTACCAGACGTAAAGCAAGAGTTATTGCGAGGCATATACGGTTATGGGTTTGAAAATCCTAGCCCAATTCAGAAAAGAGGTATTATTCCGCTGTTTAAACAGAAGGATGTAATTGCGCAAGCACAGTCGGGAACCGGTAAGACTGGATGTTTTACTATTGGTACACTTCAGCGCATTGATATCTCTTCACTCACTACACAGGCTATAATAATATCTCCTACGCGCGAATTGTCTATTCAGACAAAAAATGTCTTTGATTCCATAGGAAGTATGATGAAAGGACTAACAACCCATTTACTAATCGGCGGAACCTCAACCGACAGCGATATTCAAACGCTCTCTTCTTCTAATCCTCATATTTTAATAGGTTGTCCTGGTAGAATACATGATATGATGCGTCGCAGAAAGCTAAACTTAAAATCCTGTAAAATAATTGTGGTAGACGAAGCGGACGAGATGTTGTCTCAAGGATTCAAAGAGCAGATATACGACATTTTTCAATATCTTCCTCGTGACGTTCAGGTAGCGCTATTTAGCGCCACACTTCCCATTGAAATTACTGGTCTCACCGAAAAATTTATGCGAAATCCGGTTAAGATTCTAGTAAAAAACGAACAGCTAACGCTGGAAGGAATCGACCAGTTTTATGTCGCGCTGAATAACGACGACGAAAAATACGAGGCACTTAAAGACATTTACGGAACCATATCAGTCAGTCAATGCATAATCTACTGCAATAGTATACATCGCGTTCAAAATCTCTATAACGCAATGATAAGCGATGACTTCTCGGTGGGACAGATACACAGCAATATTGATAAACTAGAGAGAACCAAGAATTACAATGACTTTATTTCAGGTAAAACGCGCGTTCTAATATCAACGAACTTAACCGCACGAGGAATTGATGTTCAACAGGTTAGTAGCGTAATCAACTTTGACGTCCCCAAAGGCGTAGAAACCTATTTACATAGAATCGGTAGAAGCGGTCGTTGGGGAAGGAAAGGAATGGCTATTAATTTCGTAACAAAATTTGACGTTACTAATATAAGAAGCATTGAACAGCATTATGCTACCGAAATTAAAGAGCTTCCGGCAAACATTGTGGTATAATATTCGTTCAAAATAGCTCTTATTATTCTTTTTGTTAATTAATGACTACCTTTAAATTACCAATTTCATATGTAACAAATACATATAATGTTGATACAAATGTTATTAATGATTTAGAGCTAGTCGATAGAGAAACTTCGTTGTATAATAAAGTATTGAATCCGTCTACTGAGATGGGTAGAGAGACTATAAATATATGGGCCAGTAAATATTCAACGAACACAACATTTTTAAAGGACACACAATCATTAATTGAAAAAAAAATGCCGAAATTAAAAGATGATTATGATAAAGAACTGATTGTATGGAAGAAAATTATGAATAAAGACGCGAACACTACACTTGATAAACCTACACTTGATAAACCTACACTTGATAAACCTACACTTGATAAACCTACACTTGATAAACCTACAACCGACGAATCATCTGGTTTTCATGAAAAATATAACTATGTTGAATGGAGCTATCTTAGACATCTGAATAACAATGCTGTTTGTATGCAGTGGTTGAGCATATATAATATGTTGTCGCCAGTATTGACTTTGGCGATGCCTATTTTCTTTCTTATACTTCCATTCTTTATACTTAAGGTACAGGGCACAGGTATATCACTTACTAATTATCTTGAACTGCTCAAAATAATGTTTCAAAAACACCAATTTGGTAAATTATTTAGTATATCGTCGGCGTCATGGGATCAGCGAGTCTATATTTTATTGTCTCTCTTCTTTTACGTTATGCAAATATATCAAAATATCAGATCGTGTATTAGATTCATAGTAAATATGACCACAATCCACGAGCAAATATTTACTATGCGCGAATATATTCACCACACCATCAATATTATGAACGAGTTTGATGATACATGTAATGAATACGAGTCATACGACGCATTTATCAATGATGTTAGAGAGAATATGTTAGTATTGGAGCAATTGAAAACTGATTTAGACCTAGTGGAAGAGGTAAAATGGTCTATTAGTAAGTTTAATAATATAGGAAATGTTATGAAATGCTTTTATAAATTATACAATGATACTCGTTACCAAGAGGCTATTAAATATTCGTTTGAATTTTGCGGTTACATAGATGTTATGACTGGTGCTAGTGAAAATATATCTACCAAATATCTAGGGAAGTGTAAGTTTAGTAAGAAAAATAACCGATTCACCGACGCATTTTATCCTATCACGCACACCACTCCTGTTAAAAATACATATGATGTGGATAAACATCTTTTAATCACCGGACCGAATGCCGCTGGAAAAACAACCATCTTAAAAACAACTCTATTCAACATATTAATCTCTCAACAGCTAGGATATGGTTGTTACCGTAAGGCGATAATTACCCCGTTTCATCGCATTAATTGTTATATAAATATTCCGGACACTTCTAATCGCGACAGCCTATTTCAAGCAGAGGCACGGCGCTGCAAGAATATATTGGATACGATTGATGAAGATGAAAATGAACGCCATTTTTGTGTATTTGACGAATTATATTCTGGAACGAACCCATACGAGGCAATTAGCAGTGCCGTTTCATTTCTTGAGTATGTTAATAAATATAAAAAGGTTAAATTCATAATTACAACCCATTACCTTGATATATGTAATAAATTAGCGGACAACAAGGATATGCGCAATTGTAATATGAAAATAAACAGCAATGAAGATGGAGGATTTGATTATACGTATAAATTGGTGGATGGAGTATCAGACATTAAGGGAGGCGTCAAAGTTCTCAAGGATTTGGAATACCCAGAAGGAATAGTGAGTAATACGCAGAAACTAATGAATACGATGAATAATTAATTCGTTTGGTATTTAATTCGTAAAATTATTATTTAAATATTATAATCAAGTTTTAAATAA
>ERZ651776.3476-NODE-3476-length-15677-cov-9.895577_pt1 | contig 15677 bp, 10 predicted proteins | sample MGYA00514761_ERZ651776 | MGnify/ENA metagenome assembly ERZ651776 | reverse complement strand
ATGAACCTGAGCGTGATTGTGTGTTCACACGCAGGAACTTGAAGAGACCCCGTTGTTTAGGCAGCGGGGTTTTTTATGGCTGAAATTCAGGGAAATAAATAGGTCACTTGTTCTATTGTAAGTTAAACGTTCAACTCGTAAATTCGACTTATAATTAAACCAAATACACCATGCGCAATCTTTTAACGCTACTTTCCATTGCCCTATCGTTTTCACTTTCCGCGAGTCATTTGATCACCGGCTACATGTACTATGATTATGTAAGTACTAACGGAAATCAAATTACCTACGATGTACATCTCGATCTCTATGGCGATGCAACCGGAATTTCAATGCCTACTTCGGCCACAATCTATTACAATGAACTTAACGGTACAGGTGCCACTCAATCCGTCGCTTTAAGTCAGGTTGGAAGTAGTAGCGCTATTAGTATGAATTGCGGTTCCAGTTATTCAGTGAATGTATATTCGTACAAGACCACGATTACACTTGCAAAAAACAAAGCGTATAATTTTGCTTTCTCATCGTGCTGTAGACCCCCAAATATTTCAAACATCTTAAACCCCTCATCGCAAGCGTCCTACATAGGCATGGTACTCGTTACCGGTAAGGCGGATGTGAGACCGTATAACAATAGTATTAATTTTCAACCTGAAGTAAATACCATCTACGCTGGGAGTACTGCTGCATTTGAAATCTGTTCGGAGGATCCGGATAACGATAGCTTAGGTTTTGCCATTGTTCCACCAAAAGGAGGAACCGGTTCATCATTAACCTCCACTAATCTGACGTATGCCACGGGTTACAGTAACGCCAGTCCATTGGGCTCTGGGGGATCTGTGAGTATTGATACGACTAATAGAATGCTCGTAGTTAATTCTTCCACCCAGCAAAATGCAGTAGTTAATGTTAGGATCGTAGAATACGCAAAAGATACTACAGGCACCTACAAAATAATGAGTGTCATTTTTAAGGAAATGATCATCAATGTAGTTGCTAACCCTAGCAACACGCCACCAAATCCTATTGAATTCTCAGGAGCCGCAGGCAGCTATGCCAGTGATACCCTAATGATATCAACCACTGATCCTATATTTCCGTATCAGGCTAATTTTGATTCGGCCCAATTAGTACTCATTGACCCTAATGGGTTATCAGCACATTATATTCTAGGCAGTACCAACCTTTCAGCCAGTTACAATGCCTTTAGCCTTAGCCTAAGTGATTCATTAACTCCAGGGTTATGGACCTTGATTGGCGCTTTTAATACAGATTCCATGGCCATAACAGGAACATGTAACAAACCGCTAGTAGATACCATAAATTTCTTTGTAACGCCTCCTCCTCCTGTTTTAGTAGGTCCGTCCGATTCCATCTATGCATCGGCAAACACCACCTATACCATGACCAATTACCAGTACGTGGATTCCATTTCCTACGCCCTTTCCAACGCAACCCTCATCTCCAGCGCCCCCGACTTCAGCTCGTTTGAAGTGCAATGGGGACCGGCCAACGGCGCTGCATCTTTCGCCGTCTACGCCTTCAATGGCGGTGTCGCAGACACGGCAGCAATAGACGTAACCATCTACGGTATAGGCTTAAATGAACTAGACGGATCTATAGCGCTTTACCCGAACCCCACAGAGGATTTTATTTACCTCCGTGGCGCACCTGCAAACACCACCTTTGAATTGCGCAACACTACGGGCCAACTGCTCCGCTCAGGCACCCTCACCGAACGCATCGACCTCCGCGGGGTAGCTTCAGGAACCCTCGTATTGACGCTCCAAAACCAACACACCATAAAACAATACAAGCTCGTGAAGCGCTAAGCGAACAGATCTTGCATTTGTACACAGAAGCACCAGTGGAAACGCTGGTGCTTTTTTGTGGCAATAGTAACCTCAGAGAAGTGGTTTAAAGCATTTAAAATTCAAGACTTAGGATCACTCATGTGATGTACTTGTATTTCGTCTCTACACGTAGCTTATCGCTTTAATCGAGACATACACGAGTATGGGATCAGCGGATTTTTCTGGGGAGTGATCTAATTTAAGCAAAGATTTTCTGGAGCCTATAGAGTTCAAAAGACAAATAAGAATAAGTTAAGTCAAAGATCTTATTGCTCAAGGTGCACTGAACGACTATAGTGTAGATGGCCTAAGCCAATTAATTGGTTACCAAAGTCGGACGAGTTTCTATTCGGCTTTTAAAGAGGTCGAAGGAATGTCCTTTTCTGAGTATAGAGATACTTTATCCAGCTCTCATTGACGTGTTCAATTAGTGATTGAACATGCAATTGAACACATTTACCTGCGGAATATCAGTATTTACGCGGTCTCCGCACATTTGTTCAAAACTTGATTGAACACCTATCCGAGATGGTTTTGCTCTATCCTTATTGTGCCGTAATGTAGGCCAATTTATGACTAACAATTCAAAACCATGAAAAAACAAATCAAAAACCTCAAATGGATCAGCGTATTTTCATTGATCGCGACGCTTTCCTACGGTCAGTCTTATGATCAACAGACTGTAGATTTTGGAATTAGCACACACTCACTTGTGGGGGTGGATGCAAATTCATTGACTTTTAACTTTGGTACACCGACATCCGCTGGTGATGGATATTCTCTCACTTCTGCCGCAGCATCAACAAACCTGTATTACTCATACATGCCAACCGGCAACGGTAACAACAATACTGCGGTTGTTAAGGTACAATTCACTAACATCCCTCAAGGTGTAGATGTGGTATTGACGGTAAATAATTCTGGAGTCTCTTCACTACCCTCAACTACTTACGGTTCTGTAGGGACAGTAGTTTCTGGATTTGAAACTACTGGTTCCGGTACTGCGGTGGGATCCTCACCTTCATCTATAATAGAAAATATTGGAGCTTCTTACACTGGGACTGCGTACTACACGCTTTCCTACACTGCAAGTGTAAATGATTACTCGAGTTTAGAGCAAACATCTAATAACGGTGCAAACGCGCCGACTATTACGTATACGATTACCAATTAAACCTAAGTTTCAATTTCTTAACCCCGAGACAGTGCGCTGTCTCGGGGTTATTTGTTTTATGAAAAAGTTACTCTCTATACTATTTATGCCCTCACTACTCTTTAGTCAAGTGGTAGTAAATAGCGGTTTGACACAGATCATCGATGCGCCTCTTGGCACAGCACAGACACTGAATATTGCGCTTCAAAACAACAGTGATGATGCGAAGCGTGTCACCTTTGCCCTGATGGACTACTATAATGATTGTAACGAAGGATATGTATATGTGGATGGCGAAGAGCCTATTGAAAGTAGTTGTCGTCCCTGGTTGACTTTAGAAAATACTGAACTGGTTCTTTTGCCAAGAGAAAAGAGAGATTTCAGTGTACTTGTGAATATTCCTTCGAACTACAACTTGCCAAATGCTAATACTTGCCTGTTCATCAACAACACCGCACTAGTGGATAGCGTGCAAAAGGCTGGAGTGATTCAATTTGGAGTACAGATAAGATATGGCGTAAACATTATCTACAATAACCCTAGCGTTCAATCTAGTGTGGATTTATTCACACAAAGTCTTGTCATAGATACCGCTGGTGTAAATTACGCTTTTGAACTTTCATTGGTCAACCGAGGCAATGCCTCCACCACGTTCCATACGAAAGCCTCTATCTTGGACATGGAAGGAAATATGGTGTACGAGAACACCTCTATCCGTCAAAGTATTCAACCTCAACAATGCCGAAAGGTATTGCTTGAAAATATAGATGTGGCACCAGGCACGTATGAATTAGTCTTGCTACATGAGGCCGACAGCGGAGATGTTTTTGGAGTATCAGAATCCATCACATTTTAACGCATGCGGAGGTGGTTTTACGCATCACATATCGCTCGATATTCCTTCTAGGATTCTTACTTCTCAGCACTTTGGGAAAAGCACAACTGGTGCCCAATTTTTTAGGTCAGTTAGTATTCCAGTTCAGCCAAAAAACGAACCCTGTTGAAGTTAACATTATAAAGCAGGACACGCTCATCGCACCAGGGGCAAATGCTCAATTCACCTTACAAATCACTAACTACTCTATAGACACACTTTGGTTCAAACCGGCAGCGATTACTCCGGATAATTGGACCCTAATTCAAAGTCAAAACGATCTTTTTATTCTCCCGCAGAGCAAACGAAACTTTACCGTCATTGCTTCTTCCAGTAGCTATACTCCTGCTGGATTATATCACTTTGATCTGGGTATCGAACTATCAAAAAACAATTTACGATTTTCAATTCAAGATTCAGTCACCGTCGCCTCGCGAACCCAAATCATCGCCTATCCGCTCAACTATCCACGCAAAATTTCAAACAACAGCGGTGCAACCTCAGTACAATTCGCAGTGGAGAATAAAGGCAATACCACCGAGGCTATAGAGGTATACCTCCTAGGGAATGGTGGACAAGAAAATATTGAACTCCCCCCTGGGGGAAAACACGAGTTTGTCTTCACTATTGAGCCCCCAAAAGGCATGAGTTCTGGAGATGTTCAAATTGGCTGTGTCGTAAACTTAGTGTCGAACAAACAGCAGGTTACGGCCATCCGAAATGTGGAAGTGTTCCCTTCTGTAATTAAAGCAGATTACAGCACCAATCTATCCAAGATTGCCGTTAAGCAAGGGGCAACCTATATGGAGCAAGGCTTTGGACCGGTAATTAGAACAAATACTGTTTTACGTAGCCAATTCGGCCAACGCGCGAGAAACCAAGTACATTCAAATATTTCCAATATGATGGTGTTTTCTAACGGAAACTTCAATCAAAACACCCAGTTTGATGTCGGTAAATCTTGGAACAGGGGATTTCACACTGCAAAAGTGGGACTCGGAATGTACAACCCACGTACCTCCTTCTTTTTTCGTCTGCCACGAAACTTTATAGGAGGTAAACTCGAATACGACAACAAAACTTTTGATACTGAAATCTTGGCCTTGCAAAAAATTCAGCGCACACCAATGGATACCGTGGACCAATTATTAAACCACTACGTTGCTCAATCCATCGGTTTACTGAAAATTCAAAACTCACTCACCTACTTCTCAAGCAAGGGTAACTCACACTTCTTAAATGGGGCAAAAGCAAACCTGAAGTACAAAAACAACTTCAAAGCTAGTGCCGGCATGAACCATTACGATGCATTCGATTTGAGCCATGTCGCCTTTGAGGGAAGCTTTTTTGGGGCCGTAAAAGGATTTTCAATTGGCGGTGATCTATTCCAGTCGCCCGAGAACTTCACCCCTAGAAATTCCAATATCAACATGTACAACGGGTACTTGAATCAGAGAATTGGCCAACACTCCTTTGGAATGAACGCCTCCTACTTTGATCAAGACAATTCAGTCAACCAAAACAGTTCACGCTACACTATCGGTGGTAACGCATTTGTACAATTCTTGCCAAAAATATCTCTGAGCACCAACGCAAGTGTATACAGCAGCGAAAATATCTACGCAGGCGAGATATTCACTGCCGACATCACCAGCTACCAAGCCATCTTCACTCGGAAATTCTCCCAAGGAAACAACCTAGTCGTCAGTGGGCGTAACCAAATCACCGACATGAAGGCCAATGGGTTTTTGAATAGGCGCGAGGCCGGTATATCCTACCAGACCTCGTTTAGGTCCATTAACCTCAATTCCTCATATCGATTCGAACAAACACTAGGGCTTTTACGCAACAGTATTGACCTTACCGCTAGATATCAAATTAATTCTCGGTTTTCTTTGCGCTCACAATGGGGATACAGTTTACAGCCGAGTATGCGTATCCCACAATTTTTTACCGCTAGGAATATGCTGAGTTACCGCTATGGTAAAAGCAGGTTTTCACTAATGATCAACAACGCTTTTAACCAAAATGCGCCCAACGTACTTACGGTTCAAACCTCTGGCTCGTTCGACTTATATATCCCCCGAAAAACAGATTTAGCGCTTAAAAACTTAGCTGGAGAGGTGATCGATATAAACGGTAAACCTGTACCGAACGTCGTACTAAGTATCGCCGGGCAAAGCGTGATAACCGATAAAGACGGAAGGTTCGTAGTGCACACCATAAATACAGATTCTGTGGTGGTGTTCATCGATCGAAAATCACTTCCTTTCGGCGCTCAACCAGCCAATGGATTCAACCAAACCGTATACACCTTTGACAAGCACTCTCACATCACCATCAACCTCTTTAAAACCTCTCGTATCCTAGGGAAAGTGCGTGTACAACGGATTTCCACACTACAAACGCTGCGACCCGATTTCTCAAAATTTGTTGTCATCATCTCTAATGGTGACGAACGGATTGTACGCAACCTGAAAGCCGATGGAAGCCTGTCTATTTCTGGCCTGCGCCCTGGCGAATGGCAAGCCCGTTTGAAACTCAAAGACCCAACATATAAAGCTTTTAAAATCAAAAAATCCGAAGATCGTAGACAACTAGAAAACGGCGAAGAATGGAATCTATGGCTCGAAATAGAGGAGAACTCACAAGGGGTCAAAGTGCAAAGAGGAATTGGCCGATGAGAAGCGTTTTTGTTTTGTGTGTCCTCTTTTTAACCTCTCTCATTAAAGCGCAGCCGGTTAATCTTCAAACCTCCACCCAGATTAACGTAACCTATAGCAGCCTCAGCCTTGCTGGAGTTGCGGACCCTAACCCCGTATCCATTTCATTAAACAGTGCGGCCTCTATAACCGACGGTGTAGGCCTTCAAGGACCTGTTTTTGGTACGAGCACCATGCAATACTTCCACTATACCATGTTCGGAAGAACGGGCGTTTCGAGATCAATCAATGTTTCCTTGCAAACAAACCTCGCTTCTGATTATTACGTCCTCGTTCTTCAAACAGGTACTTTGAGCAATCCAATCTTTGGCAACTTGCCCCAGACCAATACTGGGATTGAATTATCTACCCTGCCTAAAACTTGGCTTACCCAACTGGATTTTGGAGCCTCGGGAACACTGCCTACTGATGGCGTCCCATTCTATTACGAATTGCAAGAAAACCCAACAGGCAATTATGGAACATTAACCGGGGGGAGCATTCAAACCAATATAATTTTCACTATTGTAGAATGAAAAATTGGCTCCTCATATTACTTCTGCTCAATGCTTACGGTATTACCGCACAAAACCTCAATTCTACTGCCTCTGTTTTGAATGCTTCGGGCATAGGAGCACTAGAACTAAATTCCGCCTATACACCTGGTTCTGACCTCACTGATTTGATAGATCTAAATCTTGAAGAAGACATTTCAGTAAAAAATGTATCCAAGCAAACCAAATGGTGTGTATACGCCCGATTGTCAGGTTCCTCTAATGGACATGCGTCTATTCAAGCGCAGCTCGACCCTTTCGCTTCTCCAAATAATACCATTGACCCCAATAGAACTCATTATACGTTGAACTTAACCTATTCTGATCAACCTTTTGTTTCGGGGAAAGGCAGTTTAAATACAGCCACAATCTCTTATTTCTTATACGAGGGAAGTGTTCCGGAAATTCAAACGGAATCGTATCAAATCATTTATACGGTGCAGACCTCGGCTTGTCCACAACTCTAGATTAACATTCGCCCTCTATTGCCCCTGTTTTAGTGTAAAGAATATTTAAGGCTATGTACTAAAAGACTACATCATCAAGACAATTTCCTTGCTGGTCGTCGCATTGATCCTCGAAGGTATTCGTGTGCCCCCAAGCGTGGACTGTTTCGTTTAGCGCCTAGCTATCCTTCTAAGGCCGCATTTAAAGAAGATGCCTTCTTCCTTCGCGGGAAGGAATGGACTCTGACCGTGGGTGGGGAAGCCATTACTTTCTATACAGATATCTAAAAACAGCATTTGCGGGGACAGCGACCAGCAGTAGCAAGTATAGTGCTGTGTCTATGGTGTCAAAGGTGGCGCCAGGAATTCTTTGTTCTGAAAATTCCCAGAGGAAGGCGAGTAGAATTGGCACCCAAGTATAGGTCCAATTGTTCCAGATTGCGCGAAAGGCTAAGATGCCGAAAAGTGCCCACAACAGATCGCTGCCGTGATTGCGGAGGATGGTCCATGTGGAGTAATGAAGCAGAATACCCAACGCCAATGCTAGGAGTGCTAAGAGGGCGTATTTTGGCTTGGGAATAGATCGTGCCATAGGGGTGTTTAGTAGGCTTCTAGGGTGATGGTGACTTGGTCGCAGGGGCCGCCGCCGAACGCATCGACCTCCGCGGCGTAGCTTCAGGAACCCTCGTATTGACGCTCAAAAACCAACACACCATAAAACAATACAAGCTGGTGAAGCGCTAAGCGAACAGATCTTTTTATGCAGGAGCACCAGTGGAAACGCTGGTGCTTTTTTAATTGTATCGGAAGACGCAATATGGGCAATTTGACGCCCTTGTAGTAACTAGTAAAATGCAGTCCGGCAACAACAACCATTAACGTTTCTATAAAGAGCACCTAGGAGCGCCTCATATGGAACATGGTTATCAAATAGATGGCGATAAATAAAAAAGCCCCAAGACTTTCGTCCCGGGGCTTTCTTATTCATTCAAGCCTGTTAAGGCAGTTTATCTCCGATGTATTCCATCAAAGTGGGCCAAGAATCATTTTCTAAATACATTTCGTACTCTAATGCTAATTCATAACCAAAGTAGGAACCTACTGCAATGAGTGCGACTAAAGTAAACAGACCTACATACGGGAAGCCTTCATACTTACCTTCATATTCCGTTAGGGTAGCCTTGAAATGCGTGGTACCGTCCTGATCCATGTCGTAAAGACCGCCAAAGTACTTCGACGTCCAAACCACCATGAAATTTAGGGCGATTCCGAGAAGTAAACTCATCACAAAGAGCAGCAACGCTTTCCCCAAAAGGTTAAGCAACCAGCTGGTCATGTTGCCCGACACTTCTTTAGCGCCGTTCTGCATAGATGCTTCCAAAAGCATAAGGGTGTTATTTGCTTCAAACAAGTAAGCTTCTTTGTTCGCCTGTGCAGAGGCAAGAGATGCATTCGCTGCATCCACAGGACCATTTGCTGCTTCGAGCGTAACTGGATAGTATTCTAGGGAAACGGTGTTCACTGCTTGTGGCTCTTCCGGAGTTTCACCTTCGTCAGAAATAGTCACTCCGGGTGCACCCGTTGCTGCGACATACAAACGTGACGTTGTGGACGTTTCGCCGTCCAGTTCACCCATTACGGTAACTTCCCCAGAAGTTGTACCCCAATTCACCTTAAGCACATTCTCGTCTTCGCTAAGAATTTCTACCCCTGCTGGAACAGACCATATGTAGATGTCCATTCCTTTTGCGGTAGTGTAGGTGTACTCATCGCCAGCACATACATCCGTACGACCACGAACTTCGCCCATACGTAAGGGTGCGGGTGCGTCCGGGGTTTCATTTACAGAAACTGAATGTGAGGACCAATCACCAGAACCACAATCGTTTACAGGAGCAGCAAATATTTGATAGTCACCACTTTTGAATTGGTAACCGATCTCCGAACGGGTTTTAGAATAAATAGTATCACCTTCTTCATCCGTGATGTGCCACTTTAAGCTGCTCGCATCATTAGGAACAGGCATCCCAAAACGAAGCCTTGTGCCATTTTCTACAGCACCGTCTTCAGAGGCGGTAATACCAGAAGCATTGACACGATCTCTACGAGCAGTGGCTGTTGCCAGCTCGCCTTCTGCCAACGCAATAATGCTGTCTAACGCGGCAGTTGTAGTAGCCATACTTTCTTTATGACCATCTACGAGCGCTGTTAGCCCTTCAACATCTTCATCAGTAGTTTCAAAAGGCTTGTTAACCTCCATATAGACAACATCACGCAATGCATTAGGCACTGCAGACCAGAAGGTATTTCCGGCATGTATCGATCGTATGTCTCCATACGCGCTTGAAAGTGCATTCGCGTCTATTGTGTCTGTCGACATAGCTAAAGATAGATCTGCAACCGCCTCTTCCAGGGCAACAATGTTATCTGCTTTGCGCTGTTCAATCGCAGCGGTATATTCACTGTAAGGTGCTGCTGTAACTTCTTGAACATTGTCATAAATCCACATCCCTAGCGTATTGTAAGCCAAAGTAAAGATCAAGATGGAGCCAATGCTTTTGAGCCATCTTGAGCGGAAAGAATCGCGCAATGCTGTGAGCCAATTAAATGGCCCGTCATTCTTCAAGTACGCTGGAATAACTAACGAAAGGAACTGAACAGCAGCAGCAGCGATGATCACGCCGTACAACCACGTAACCACGGATACACCAAGCACAACGCCTCCTAAAAGACCTGCAGCTTGATTAAGTAGTAGGTAATCCTGAGCGAGAGATTCTGCCACAAATACCAAAACGGCTGTTACTATTAAAGCGGCGTAAGTAGGACGCATACCTTTAGCTTTTGCTCCCATCGCTTTCGCCATGTGACTTCCAACCGCATCGAGCACATACAGAATCCCTGCTACGAGAGTGATGTCGCTAAAATTGAACAGTTCAATCGCAAGAAGGTCGTCCAGTAGGTATCCACCCACCGCTATTAGCACAGCAGTGACGACCGTTCGGTAAGATGACCTGTTATCTTCCCAGTTAAAGCTGGCAATAAACGAGGACAGCATTTTAGCAAACAGCTTGTACGGCCATATTACTAAGTAGTGCCAGAGCACATAAAACGAAAAGCCTCCCAGCCCCAAAATTAACTGAGACCAAAGCCAGTAGAGTTTATTAGCAGACCAGCGAACGACGGATCCTATTATGTCGATAAGCCACATGAGGGCATAAACCGCATAAACGAAAACGTTCACTAGGTAAGACAGTGGCAGTAAAACCACATACAGAAGAGTCCAAAGCTTATTAAAGTCGGTAGACTTCAAGAGGTCTTTGGGAATATTGAGCGCTCCGGGCACTTTAGATTTAGTGTGTTGCTGCCTGAAGTATCCTATCAACGCACCAATAACAAGTAGGTAGGTAGGAGTTAAATTCATTGATGCAAATGCATCGATAATTGAATTGAACATATAATATAGGTTTTGTTAGACCATTAAGGTACTGATTAATCGTTTGTTGTTTTAACTTTTTTTTATGTTTTCAACCTTGCCCACATGAGCTACACGAATATTCATTTATTTAATGCGGCTGCGAATTCCCTTATTAGCCCCGTAGATGCTAGCGTTGCCGCCTTGATATTTATGAATCTAAACATGCTTTCGAATAGGACACGTTCTTCCTTAGAAACAAAGAGTGATTGGGGTTTTTGTTGGAGCAAAAATTATCTTGGCTATAACTCACGGGTAATGTACCTTTCCCTCTAATAGCGAACTTTAGGCATGTATCAGGATTACATCATCACCGCAATTTTTCTACTCATCGTTGCTCTCGTCATAGGTGGGCTTACCATTCGACGCTACAACATTCCTTACCTCTACTTTTTAGGTGGTACGCTGATCGGCGCAACATTTTTCGTAGATCCCGTATTAATAGGAAACACCGCTGTTTCCTTTCTTTATCCGTGGTTCCTTCCCTTATTATTTCTGGTGGGACCTGGACTTTATGGTTCGTTCTGTACCATTAAGGAACGTCGCGATAAATGGCACCTGATCCATTATTTGCCCATGCTCATTGGCTACATCATTCTCATTGTGCATCTGGCCGGTTTTAATGCTCATTTTTACGAAACCGTTCAACTCGCGCGAGACTTAAAATGGGCCGGGACAGAAATCTTTTGGCCGCTATCCGACAAATGGATCTTGCTCGCATACCCCTTCCATGTTTTGCTCTACATCATAGTCAGTGTAAATAAATTAAACAAAATCAAGGCGCGGGTACCCTTCTATGTGTTACCGGTATTTCAGGCCGTTTTCTTAATCCCCTATTTAGACATTATCTACAATTTCGTTGAAAATGACTTTTTGTTCTTCGCAAGTGGGGAAACCTTGCGCTACATCATGTTTGGGAATGTCTTTCTCATCTTCTGGGACGTTGTAAACATCCGCCCTAGAATGCAAAAGGAGAAAGAGGCTGAAATTAAAGCGTATGAGGCTGAAAAGGAGGCTGCTCGGCAAGCTGCATTAATTCAAGAAGCCCCAAAAGAGATTTATCCAAACGCTGGAAAAGTAGCCAATTCCGATATCGTTTTTTACATCGAAGCGCTCATTCAAGGCGATGAAGAATTTCCCTTCAACAAACATTCAAAAAAAGCCGATTTCATTAAGAACAGTCCTTTCAAATCCACCGAATGGGACAGCTTCTTTTTCGATACCAGCACCAACTTTGGTTTCTTTAAAAAGTATATACGCATCCACCGCGCACTCCGACTTATGGAAGAAGGGTGTCTTGAAAATGACAGTGTAGAAAGCCTCGCTAAAACCGTAGGCTACTCCTCAAGAGCTCCCTTCTACATCGCTTTCGAACAGATTATGGGTAAATCACTTACCGATTACCGCGAGGACGGAGAAGAATAAATCCTTTAGCCAATATATTTCATAAGTCTGTTGTCAATTCTTGCGTAGAAATAGGATTCTTAAAAGCTGTGGCGTAAATTTGATATACACGCTTTAATTCGATTTCACTATAGTAGAATACGATGCGCTAACCTCTTGGAACGACGCTCTATCTAAACCAATATAGTTAGAGAATTAAAGGTTATAACACGCACCCCCTTCCTAGCCGGTTGGGGGTTTTTTTGGCCTTATGCTCATTGCATTACGCGTTCACTTGCCTTTTTTACCATTGCTTCAGACGCTATTGACTTGAAGCAAATTCCCTAAAAGGGTTTGTTCAAAACGCCTAGTTCTCCACAATATTTGGAAGTCTCCTAAGGACGAGGGTAAGTTGATTAAGAATCAATTTTTAACCCTTAAATCCTAAAACATGAAAAAAGTTTGGATGGTGGCCGCGGCCACAACAGTAGCGTTCGGAATGAACGCGCAAGATGCCTCAGTAGAAACACAAGCCATTGGCGTGGTGATCGATGCACACGCATTGGTAGATGTCGTTGACGACGAGATCGTGTTTGACTTTAGTAACGACGATCCTGTGGAGGCCGGAAGCGCTTTTGTGCTTGGCGCGAACAAGCAATCGAGCACCTTTTTAAATTACTCCTTAATGTTGAGTAATGCAGGATTGGCAGACGGTTCTATTTCCGTGCGTATTGCCAATATGAATGAAGGCATGAGCCTTTCGCTTTTGGCAGACGGCAACCAGCCTGCAGGTTTACCGGCGAACCAATACGGAACGTTGGGTAATGTTACCCCCGCCTTTGATGCAACTGCGGGTGCCGTGCCGGTTAAACTCACCGCTACCGACCAAGTGTTGATTGAAAACATCGGCACTTCCTACACTGGAAACGGTGCAGGGAATGGGTACGAATTAACCTATTTAGTGAGTATTGAGGATTATGCCCTACTAGATGCGGACAACGGCTCGCAAGACATGGGTACCGTAACCTACACCATTGCTGAATAACCCACTTCCCCCGCCCTGCGGGCGGGGGATTTCCTAACTCCCACGTACCATGAAACTACTCCTACACTCACTCGCTCTAGCACTCAGTGTTAGCCACGGGGCGAACGGCCAAGTCACCGTGCAAAGCGGACTGGCTCACCGGATTGAACGCCTCCCTGGACAACAAGAAATAGTCCCTATTAAACTCAAAAATATAGGGGACAAACCCTGTGCCTTCCACATCGAGCTTGCCGATCTCAGTTCCCACTGCGACAGTGGATACCGCTACCTCCCGCCCGGGAGTACCGCCGAAAGTTGCGCCTCCTGGCTTGAAGCAGAAACTTATGATTATGTGCTCCGCGCGCACGAGGAGATGATCGTTAAGGTGCGAATGCGTATACCGAAGGGCTTCAACAGATCGAGTGCGCGCGCATGTCTGCTCGTTACTTCGAAACCGGAAAAGCCGGCCGAGAAAAAGGGTCCGCGATTGAACATAGAATTGCGCTATGCGGTAAACGTACTGTACCGCAATCCGGCAGTGCCGCCGGTGGTCGCTATGGAGGCAAAAGCTTTAGCGGTCGGGGAGGACAACAAGGTCTGGGCATTGCGCTATCAAAATGCTGGAAACGTAGACCGCATCATATCCTCTCGAGCACATTTACTGAACGACCGAGGCGAAGTAGTGTATCAAACCGAAAGTTTACACGCGAAAGGCTTAATCCCGAACCAATGCCGCACCGTTGAATTTAAAAAACCCGATTTGCCCGCTGGCAACTACCAAATGGTGGTGGTCAGTCAGACCGATGCAGGAGAAAAATTTGGGGTAACACATTCCTTGAAGTTATGAAGCACGGGGGCGTTTTGGCTTTAGTATTTGCGGCACTTTCGGCTTTGGGCCAAGAGTGCGGTGAGGTGGTGGTTAACGGGCCAGAGGAGTTGGTTGCAGGTGGTATTTGGTCACTGGCCGCGCATTGGACCGCACTCCCACCGGGTAAACACATCAACATTCGCATTGACGCCCCCGCGCCTTTTACCGTGCTTTCGATACCGGCGGAAGGAGGCGCAGATTCAGGTGTGGCAAGGCCCGTTTTAATGACCTCTGCCTTTGCCAAAGCCGATACCTATTGGATTCATGTGGCCTTTGAAGGCGCTTGTGTATTGGGCAAGTTGGAAGACTCCTTGCGCGTACGAATACGGCCTAAGCCGGGTCTAAGCGCAACTGTGCTATCCGCTGGAAGGGATAGTGCCACGCTGTTGGTTACGAACGAAGGGAATGTGGCATTGAAGTGCGATGGAGTCTGGATGTATCCAAATGAATCCTCTCAATTTCAACGACATAGAAAAGGCAATACGGTTGCTTTTAATGCTCAAGATGCAAGCGGATGGGACACGGTTGCCGTGCTTGGTTTGGCCCCCGTTGGGCGGTCAGAAAGCGTGGCGCCCGTATTTGATCCTGGTGTGCCTTGGCTGAATTGGCGTATGCAAACTGTGTATGCTGGGCGGGTGAGCCAATTGGGTACGGTTTCCTTTGATAAGAACCATATCTCCGCGCGTGGCCTGCTTTGGAACGATCGATTGCGAGGATCAATACAGCTGCAAGAACAATGGGGAACTTTGAGTGCTGGACACGGAATTGTACAACGGCATCCCCTTTCTCGAGCGCAAGAAATGGGTTTTGTACGAATGGAACTTCCTATGGATGCATTCACAGGTGAAATGGAATGGCGCGGAAATCAACCCATAGCAGGGTTGCGCTGGCACGGTAGTCGATTGGATTCGCGAGTGGTGCTTTTTGGTAGCGGCACGGGGGCATTTTGGGGCATGCAACACCGCTTGCAATTAGGCCATAATGAAATATCCTTCAGCAAATATGAAGGCATGACTTTGGCGCAATACAATGGGCAAAAAGGATTGCACCGCTGGTCAATTCATGCCGCGCATGTGCCCGATAATTTACGTGCACAAGCGCCCTACAGCTCTTTTGTACGAGCCAATGCGTCCGGCGTACTGGGATCTAACCGGTGGTTGAGTCAATCGGCCCTGTTTGCGGATGTAAATGGAACCTGGAACCAATTCCACCTCCTGCAAAACGACCTCACTCTAGGTCCGTGGCGCCTCTCTACGCGCGGCCAATATTTTTCCTCCACCCTCACCGCGAAACAGCTCCGGCTTCAAGCGGAATACAAAAGGGGATTGTGGCAATGGCAAAGTAGTGG
>ERZ651776.3474-NODE-3474-length-15680-cov-10.511568_pt1 | contig 15680 bp, 11 predicted proteins | sample MGYA00514761_ERZ651776 | MGnify/ENA metagenome assembly ERZ651776 | reverse complement strand
CTTGAAGTGCCGCATGCAGCTTCTTGGCCATATTCATATACATCAACTTGCATTCCATGATTCGCAGCAGCATGAGCAGCACTGCTACCAGCAATGCCTGAGCCGATTATGGCAATCTTTGATAGCGCATCAGAAGATGAGTTTTGAGCATGCTTTCTAGGTAATATTTTACCAATGAGTTTATGTCTTTTATTTCCAAACCCCTTAACTTTGGAGACGTCGTAACCAAATTTTATGAAATTTCTTTTTACGAATCCCGCTGATGTAAAAGTCCCAAAGGTTGCCTGATTAGAAGATAGTAAAGCAACAAGCTGGCTAACTGAGCTGTTCCACATAGCCTGATTCTTCGCGGGATCAAACCCATCTAAATACCAAGCATCTATTAGATTGTTTGAAAATCCAAGAAGGTTCTGCAAAGCAAACTCTGCATTATTTTGGATAAGTGTGAGCCGAATATTTAATTCAGGTAACTCTATTCGTTGCATGTCATTGTGTATAGGTGAGTAGTGACTTAAAAAATACTCACCAACTTCATTAAGTTCTGGAAAATTCTTCAGCACTTTAGATATTTCTTCTTTTGACGGTAAGGCTTCTTCAATGGAAACATAATTTAAGACTTCAGGAGAGGACTTACATTTGGATTGATTCCAAATCATTGCAGTGACAAAAAAATTTAAACCAAACCCAAAGCCTAACTCCCCTATGGTAAGTTTTGTAGATTGCTTAAATCGATATTCAAGATTATTGGGAGTTATAAAAATATCTTTAATTTCTTTAATTGCATCGGCTTGAAAAAATCTATCATCATAGCTATGAGAGTATGGCAAACCGTCAATCCAATCTACCTCTTGCCGTTTAGTTTCAAATGGGTTCTTATAAACGCTATGATGTATCGGCATTAGGAGACGCTCATGAAATTATTTTTTAATTTTTCTTATCTATTTATTATAGGTGGTCTTTTTATCTCATGCTCAAAAACAGACCCATTACCTATTGAGTATAAAAATGATGATCTGTTGGTACAAGATCTGTACGAACACTCTAAAGAATTTATACAAAATATTTATTCATATGATAATGGCATTCATGCAGCCATTGGTTACGGAATAGCAAACTCCTATATGGTTGAAGGCGAAAACGGCAATATTATAATTGACGCAACTGACAGTGTGTATCAAGCAGAAAAAGTGTATGCAAAGTTTCAAGCAATTAACAGCAATCCAATCTCTGCAATTATTTATACCCACAATCATGCAGATCACACTTTGGGCGCAAGTTACTTTGTTAACCAGCAATTAGATGCACCTTTAATTATTGCTCATGACTCAACAGCAAAAGCAGTTGAGAAACTTTTTGGTATTTTAAATCCCATCATCTCATCTCGCTCTTCAAAAATGTTCGGCACTCAATTACCAGAATCAGAGGTAGTTAATGTGGGAATAGGTCCATTTCTCAGTGCTGGAAAAAGTGCTCCTGGTTACGTGAAGCCCACCCTAACATTTAAAGACGAATTAAAAATAACACTTAGCGGCATTGCCTTTGAGTTTTACCATGCTCCAGGTGAAACAGATGATCAAATATTTGTTTGGCTTCCTGAGTTTCAGGCATTATTTCCCGGCGACAATATTTATAAAACTTTTCCAAACCTTTATACCATTAGAGGCACTTCACACAGAGATGTCAGTGCCTGGGTTAATAGTTTAGATCATATGATTTCATTTCAACCAAAGCATTTATATCCCAGCCATACCCGTCCTTTATCAGGCTCAGATGTGCTAGATGTTCTAACCCTATATAGAGATGGAATTCAGTTTGTGCATGATCAAACTATCAGACTAATGAATTTAGGTTTTTACCCTGAGGAGATCATTGAGCAAATAAGTCTCCCACAAAATATTGTTTCATCTCCATTTTTTAATGAGTTTTATGGCACAGTGAGATGGTCGGTTAGAAGTATTTTTAATGGTTACCTGGGCTGGTTCTCAGGTAATATTTCTGAACTTGATCCCACTTCAATCTCCAAAAAAGCCGAACTTATGTCAGAAATGATCGGCGGTTCCGATAATCTTTTTCAGCAGCTAGAAAAGGCAGTCACTAACGAAGAAATGCAATGGGCACTTGAGCTATCCGATCTGTTGATTGCTCAAAAGTACAAAACCAAAGAAGTTATGGCTTTAAGGGCTAAAGCAGCTTATTTTATTGGCAGAATGTCTTCAAATCCAAATAAAAGGAATTACTTTTTAAGTGAAGCTCAAATATTAAGAGATGGAGAAAAAGAGAATCTAGACGTTAGACCCAAAGCAAGCATGTTAAAAGAGGTTCCAATTGATATGTTTTTTGAGGTGTTAAGTGTTCGACTCAATCCTTCAAAAGTTTCAGCATCTGAAGTTACTAATGCATGTTTTACTTTTTCATCTGGAGCTATCATAACCATTACAATAAGGAATAAAATTGCTCAGATAACCAATCAAATTCCTGATGAATGTGATCTTCAAATCAGCACTTCAGAAGACACATTTAAGCAGGTTCTAGCTGGGCTTAAAAACCCCGTGACTGCAATTGCAAGTCAAGAACTAACAGTTAATAAGAATGTTGAGTTTATTAAATTACTTTCTAAGTTTACGCCTTAGTTGGTATATCTTTAAACGCTAAGCCTTTATCAGCCCTAGGATCTTGAGGAAGCCCAAGAACTCTTTCAGCAATAACATTGCGCAGGATCTCATCTGTTCCACCTGCAATTCTCAACCCAGGAGCGCCAAGCCATGCTCCTTGAAAAGAACTCATGCCATTGTCATCATCGATAAGCATCCCAGCCATATCCCCTGAATCAATGCCAAAGTTTCCAATTGATTGAAGTTTATTGGCACTAACAATTTTTGTAATAGAAGCCTCTGGTCCAGGTGCCTCGCCCTTAGATAAAGCTGAGATTGTTCTAAATTTAGTATATTTCAAGCCATTCGCGTCACAGAACCAGTCTGCCAATCTTTCTCTAACAGCATCATTTTTAATTAATGTCTCGCCAGCATCATCTTTGGTCTTAGAAAGAGTTAAAGCTTCTTCTATATCAGCTCCACGAGCATCGCCTACAGCAAGTCTCTCGTTCATTAAGGTTGTGATCGCAACTTTCCAGCCATCTCCAATTTCTCCAAGCCTTTGAGAGTCAGGTATCCTAACATCATCAAAATAGACTTCATTAAAACCAGAGCCACTGCCAGATTGACCGGTAATCTGCTTAATCGGCTTCACAGTTATTCCCGGCGACTTCATGTCCACAAAGAAGAAAGTTAAGCCTTTATGTTTTGCTAAATCAGGGTCATGCCTGACCACTAAAATACCAAAATCAGAATAGTGAGCTCCTGAGGTCCAAACTTTTTGACCATTTATAATCCAATCATCTCCATCTTTCTCTGCCTTGCTTCTTAAGCCGGCTACATCTGATCCAGCTGCTGGCTCTGAAAAAAGTTGACACCAAATTTCTTTTCCTTGTGCCATAGGTGCAAGATATCTATTTTTCTGCTCTTCAGTAGAGTACTGCATCATGACTGGACCACACATACCAAGACCAATTTCAAAAATTCCACCAGGTACATTAAACTTTGCTTCTTCTTGACCCCAAATAATTCTCTCAATTGGTGAAGCCTCAATGCCACCAAATTCTTTCGGCCAATGCAGCATTGCCCAGCCTGCATCATATTTTTTTTGCTGCCATTCTTTAGCAGTTTTTAAGTGACTTTCAAGCGAAGATTCTGCATTCATATTTACTTTTTCTGCTTTAAGCTGTGCATTAGCCTCTAACCATTCTCTGCACGTAGCCCTAAATTTTGCTTGTTCTGGTGTGTCGTTAAAATCCATAAATTACTCCTTAACTAATGTGTTTGTTTTTTCTAAATTTTGAACTAGCTTCTCTTTCCATGAAGCCTCTGATCCTAAAAGCACAGAAAGAACCTTTGAGCGCTTGTAGAATAGGTGACAATCATATTCCCAGGTAAACCCATTGCCGCCATGAGTTTGAATATTCTCTTTAGAACATAATTGAAAAGCTTTTGTTGCACTTACTCTAGCTGTTGCTGCAGCCAGAGAAAGCTCAGAAGATTCAGAGGACAATGCCCAAGCACCGTAATAGCAGTTTGATTTCGCAAGGGTAATAGCAATGTACATATCAGCAAGCTTATGTTTGATAGCCTGATAAGAACCAATTTGTCGTCCAAAAGCAAATCTTTCTAGTGAATAAGCTTTAGCCATATCTAAAGCGGCTTGTGAGCCACCAACTTGCTCAAAAGCAAACAAGACAGCGGCTTGATCTAGAAGATGCTGAATATAATTCCAGCCCTCACCAGATTGCCCAATAAGAGTTGATGGAGTGTTGTTGAATTCAACTTTATAAAATGACTTAGAAGTATCTATATTTTTTTGAGGCGTGACGGTGATAGAGGAGTCCTGCAGATCTGCAAGCCTTAACTCTATTCCTTGAGATGATTTTGCAACCACAATCATGTGCGATGCCATCCCAGCATCCGGCACAGCAATCTTGATACCATTTAGCTTATCGGCGGAAATATTTACTTGAATATTTTCTTCAGTGGCCTGATGAGAATCTTCTGCAATTCCATAGGTCCCAATTACTTCTCCAGTAACTAATTTTGGCAGCAATTCTTTCTTTGTGTCTTCGCTTGCGTATTTTATTAGCGCTTCAGTAAAAAAGTAGACCGATGAAGCAAATGGCACTGGTGCGAGAGATCTGCCTAGCTCTTCAGCTACGACACATAATTCAAGATGGCCAAGTCCAAGCCCTTCATATGCTTCGGGAATTCTAATGGCTGTCCAGCCAAGCTCAACAATCTTATTCCATAATTCATGATCTGCATCTTGAGACTGATCCATAACATTTCGAGCATTGCCAAGCCCACCTTCTTTTTCAAAAAATTTTCTTGCTTCTTCTTGAAGATATTTTTGGTCGTCTGAGAAATCTAAATTCATAATAGTATTAAATTGTTTTAGGTTAAGGCTTATAATAAAAGCTCATATATTAGAACATATTATTTAATACAATTTAACCAGCTAATTATTTCTCACAATGGCCATTAAAATTTCAGCATCAAAAGAAGAGCAAACCATGGGAAATAAAAATTCTAGCGGTTTATTTCTTGGGGTTGTTTTTGTTTTATTGCTTTGCGGCATTCTTGCTTTGTCTCTATGGGTGAGCGAGATATCACGCTCATCAAATCAAATCAATGAGCTCGTTGAATCAAGACTTGCTATTCTTGAAGAGCAATTACAACTTGCTGATTCTACCTCCACTGAATTTTTAAGCGATATTAATACCCAATTGCAATTCCTGGATAAAGAAATTAGAAAGTTATGGGATCTGAGCAATAAAAGAAACAAAGCTAATATCTCAAAACTTACCCTAGATATGTCCAAGCAATCAAAATTATTAAAGGATATTGCTATAACCCAAACCAACGATCAAAAAAATATTCAAAAAATTGATGAGCATCTAAAAAAATTAGATCAGGCTGCGAAAAAACTCACACAATTAAATCAAAGCAATAGCAGCACAGAGGCTAAATTACTTGAGCTTAATAGGAACCTTTTGCTTTTAGAGGAAACAGTTCAGGCTTTTGATTCCTACAGAAAACAAAACAATGAGTTAATGCAAGACTTGCAATTGCAGGTATCAAGCATTAATACAGCAAACCAATAAAATTTACTTTTAAGTAAAAAGTTTGGGGTTTGAGCAAAAAACAGGTATATTTTCATAAAAACATTCTTCAATTATGGGGGGGAACCATGAAGAGACTATTAAGCCTATTAACTGTTGTGACTTTTGTTGCAATCCCGAATTATTCTTATGCGCAAAATGCTGAGTTAGTTCTAGAAGAGGTTGTTGTTACAGCAACTAAGAAAGAAGAAAATGTTCAGGACATTGCTCAGACTGTTAACGCAGTAACAGGAAGCACTCTTGATGATTATCAGATCAGAGATTTGAGTGAATTAGCTCAAGTTGTTTCAGGTGTTGAATTTACTAAAATTGATCCAAGACGGGCGACCATTATTATGCGTGGTCAAAAACTTGATCCAGATGGCGGAAACGATCAACCTATCCAGGGATACATCGATGAGGTTCCTCTTAGAGCTCAAGACGTATTTTCTCAAATGTACGATACGGAGCGTGTAGAAATACTAAAAGGTTCTCAAGGTACTTTGCAGGGAGTTGTTAGTACAGCTGGAGCAATTCAAATTTATACTCGATCCGCTCAAGTGGGAAGTGGCGAGAAAAATGGCTATGTTAAGACAATGTGGGCCGATAACATGACTTCAATGGTTGAAGCAGCCAGCGATCTGCATTTAACTGATACCCTTTCTATTAGGGTTGCAGGCCTAAGGAACACAACTGATGGAAATGAAATTCGAAACATTAGAACCCAAGTTAACGAATCTCATAATTTTGATTCAGGTCGCATCAGTCTTTCATGGCAGCCTTCAGATGAACTGAGTGTTAGATTTAAGTATCAAAACAGTGAAACAGATTCTATTTATCCTCAACCTGTTGCAGGTTCCAATGGAACTCCTTCATATGAGCAAGTCGTCAATGGTTATGTTTCTCAAATAGCTTTGTTTGAATCTCTTGGTTTTGCACCAGCCGGTTCAGCAGCTCAGTTAGCTTTCTTAAATAGACCTACTTACACTGATATTCCTGCTGGTGGTCTACAGGCCACTGATGGAGTAGCTTTGCATTTTCAAAACCCAAGACAAAATAACAGCGCAGAGATTCATAACCTAATGATTGATTATGATATGGGCAGTCATGCACTTGCTTTAAGATTCTCTAACTCTCAAAACGATGCCATGGGCCTTATTGATAGGGATTATGCGGGAGCTTATGTGTATGGTTATCCTCAAGAAGTTAGAACTAATACAGGTATCGAGACTGTTGAAATGAGAATTTCAAATCAAGACAGCGATAAGCTTGAATACACAATTGGTTTTTTCTCAAGAGACTCTCAGACTTTTACAACCGCTGACTTAGATCGCTCCTTTAGTATTACTGAAGTTGCACCTGGGATGTTCAAACCAGCTGTTGGATTTGATTATAAAACCCCAAATCAAGCCTGTAATGCTGCAAGAGCTGCTCCAGGTTCAATGGCGGCTAAGAGCTGGGTTTTAACTTGTATGGAAATTCCTTTGGACAACAAAACAGAGGCTTATTTTGCAAACTTTAAATACAATCTAACTGATAAAACTTTCGTTCAATTTGGTTTCAGAGAACAAGAGCTCGTTGGTTATAGAGCGCAAAACCTATACCTTCCATTAACTGCTCTCTTGACTCAAGCTAGCGGTGGTGGGATGACTATTCCAAGAATAGCTGCTGCAGATCAAAACTCTAACGTTGATTCAACTACAGGAAGTTTTAAAATTGGTCATTACATCAATGAAGATATGTTGCTTTATGTAACTACTGAGTCTGGCTTTAGAAGCCCAGGACTCACAATCTCTCCTATTGCTGTTAATCCATCTTTATTAACTTTTGTTGAAGAAGAAAGTGATATGACTGAGATTGGTATGAAAGGAACATTCATGGATGGCAGATTAAGAATAAATGCTGCTTACTTTGATTACACAATCGATAATTTCCAATCTAAATGGGACAACGTTTCTGCTAGAGAATACACAGCTGCCGGCGCCGGTAATGTGACTCAAGTACAAGGCGGTATTTTTACTAATAACGATGCTGAAGTTTCAGGTATAGACATTGAATACGCATACGTTGTAAATGAAAACACAGTCTTAGGTGGAAGCTATTCATCTAATGACAGTGAGTACGCTGCTGGTTCTATCGGTTATGCAAATAATCCTGCATACACTGGTTTTGCAGCTGCTACTCAAGATGTTAGCGGCACACCAGTAAGTGACGCTGCTGAGTCATCATTAAACTTCTACTTAGATAATACTGTTCCATCTTATTGGGGCGGTGAAAGATACACTCGATACAACGTGAGTTGGAGAGATGAGCGAACTAGTGCTATTAATTCAGACGTTAAAATCAAAGCGTTGTACCTTGCTAATATCATTGTTGGTTGGAGATCTGCCGATGATGTTTGGGATGCCAGCTTCTTTGTAAAAAATATTACAGATGATGTTGATCTATCAAACATTCAAGGGTACTACTCTGATTACGCATTACCTGGTGGCAGTGGCTTAGCTTCTAAGTTCTATGCAGGTAACACTAATATGGGCAGACAAATGGGAGCTCAGCTCGTATACAACTTTTAATAAGTTGGTCTATTAAGACTTATATTAAAACGGCAACTTAGGTTGCCGTTTTTTTTAGACATCTATTTAACATGAAAAAAATATTTTTTTTACTTTGCTTTACCTTTTCATCGCAATTTATTGATTCTAATGAGAGGGAGTCATACCTAGCTGAAGATAGAATACCATGCGATGTCCACGTACAAAATCGCATACCTCTTTTTGGAGATTTGCATGTTCATACAGCTCTCTCACTAGATGCGAATACACAAGGCACACTTAATACTCCAGATGACGCATATAGGTATGCAAAGGGCCAATCTTTGTATCTTCAACCCTATAGCCCCGATGGGACCAGTTCACGCAGATCTAGACTGAACAAGCCTTTAGATTTTGCTGCCGTGACAGATCATGCAGAACTTCTTGGTGAAGTAAGGATGTGTGTAGATAACAAGTCATCAAAATATAGCAGCTTGCAGTGCAAGGCATATCGCAATTTCCCCAAATTGTCTTACTTTTATATGAACGCTAAAGCCAGCATGAGAAAACCTTTAGGGTTTTGTGGTGAATCAAGAGAATTCTGCTTAGACGCTGCTCAAGCTCCATGGCAAGAAACCATTCAGGCTGCAGAGAAACACTATGACAGAACGAGCAATTGTAAGTTCACTTCTTTTGTAGGATATGAATGGACTGGCGCAGCATACTCAGGCAATAACCTTCATCGCAATATTATTTTTAATAATTCAAATGTACCGATGGAGCCTGTAAGTTTTTATGAGGCTCCAACCAGAAAGGGGCTATGGAATCTTTTAGATCAAACCTGTTCTGTAAACTGTGACTATGTGGTGATTCCTCACAACTCAAACTTAAGTAATGGCTATATGTTTGAAGAACCTGATCAAGATGAAATACTGATACAAAGCACTAAAGAACCTCTGGTAGAGATATTTCAGCATAAAGGGAGTTCCGAGTGCAATATTGATCCTAATGATCCCTTGTGTAATTTTGAGCAACTGCCTTACAAAGACTTTCGCTCAAAGTTTCGAAATGATTTTTCATCATCTCCTGACTCTAGCTTTATTAGAGAGGCATTGGGCAATGGCTTACTATCTCAAGATAGGCAATCAATTAATCCTTTAAAGTTTGGAATCATTGCCAGTACTGATACGCACCTAGGAACGCCGGGCGCCGTTGATGAAAGTTCATTTCAAGGTCATGGTGGTGCTGGTAAATCATTTAGATCATCAATCCCAGAAGGCTTGCCAGACGACATTGAGTTTAATCCTGGGGGTTTAGCAGTGGCCTGGGCAGAAGAGAATTCTAGAAGCGCTATATTTGATGCCTTTAAGCGTAAAGAAGTTTATGGAACATCTGGTCCACGCTTTATTGTGCGTTTTTTTGTTGGTGATAACCTTGATAAAAACTTGTGCAATAGCCCTGATAATATTTCTTATGCCTACGCTAATGCAACGCCAATGGGAGGAACGATTGCCTCTGATTCTATTTCTCAGCCATCGATTTTTATTTCCGCAAGTGCTGATAGTTCTATCAAAGATCAATTTATTGAAAAACTTCAAGTTGTTAAAGGTGTTGTTAGAAATGGTGAGCTCCTCACCACCGTTCATGATGTTGGTGTGACTAATGCTCAATCCAAACTAGATATTGCTAACTGCGAAGTTACTGGATCTGGAGAGAAGGCCATGTGCAGTGTGTGGAATGATCCTAATTTTAATAGCTCTGAAAATGCTTACTATTACGTTAGAGTAGTAGCGAATAAATCTTGTCGATGGTCTCACAATCTTTGCTTACAAAATCCAGAATATTGCGAGGCAGACTCAGATGCATCAATACCCAAAGTTATTCAAGAACGAGCTTGGACTTCTCCAATCTGGCTTGAAACAACATAGTCAGTTTGACAGGCCTAGGATAAATATGTTCCCCTATAATCATGAATAAATTAGCTCTACAGTTATTTTTAGTTTTGGCATTTATTCCAATCGCCATTCTTATTAGCTCAATCATTATTACCCTTGCACCTTTGTATTGCTGGGGGCTTGCAATCAATGCCTACAGATTTGGCAACACCAAAGAGCTTTATTTTTGGTTGGCTATGGGAGTTGTTGCATTCTTTCTGGCTCTTTTTGTTCTAGGAGTCCTCTAAATGCTAAAGATTTCTATTTTATTTTCAGCCCTTTGTTTGTTTGTAATTGGTTGTTACGTAATGTTTAAACCTGATTTATCTGATTTAGGATTCATTCCTGTTCTTGCAACAAACCCTGAGACTGCATCAGAGTTTAGGTCCTTATTTGCCGGTTCATTTATTGCTTATTCATATCTTTTGGTTAGATTTACGTTCTCTTATAACTCTCTCTCAATTGCTGTAGTTATTGCATACATTATGGGTTTTATTGCACTTGGTAGATTGGTGAGCTTTTTCTATGAAGGCTTTAATGTATTTGGTCTCTGTGTACTTCTTGGAGAAATTTTCTTAATGATAGTCTTATTAATGGCTCACAGAAAAAGAAAGAATGAGATTCCATATTTCTAAAAATTCCCATATCAATAAAACTACTTAACATTTCTGAATTCTGTAATATAATTCTTTTTCTTTACGGGGATGTGATGGAACTGGTAGACATGCTTGGCTTAGAACCAAGTGCCGAAAGGCGTGGGGGTTCGACTCCCTCCATCCCTACCAAATATTTTTTTGGTGTAAAATATAATTATGACCACCTAGGGTCTTCTACAATATGAAAGACCAAAATCACCTTTTAAATGATCAACAAGCCATAGAAAGGATTTTTGATCATATCGATAACAATACAACCGATCTTGGTGATGAGGTTTGGAGAGAGCCAGTTGAGAATTATTTTTCTCAAGAAAGATTTAATCAAGAAATTCAATTATTGAGAAGATTACCAGTTCCCTTTTGTCCTTCTGCAGCTCTCCCTGAAAAAGGTAGCTATATTGCAAGGCAGGCGTCCGGAACACCTCTATTAACTGTTAGAGGTGATGATGGGACAGTAAGGTCATTCATCAATGCATGCAGACACAGAGGCATGCAAGTTGCTCAAGGAAGTGGTTGTTCTAATAAAGCATTTGTTTGTCCATATCATGCTTGGTCTTATAGCTTAGATGGCAAATTAAAAAATATTCCAGGCGAAGAGGCTTTTCCTGGGATTGACAAGAATGACAATGGTCTTGTGCAAGTCGAAGCGTTTGAGAAAGGCGGGATCGTATATGTTCAACAAGAAGGCTCGATAAATAAAAATTTTATCGACAATGTTTTAGATTACTTTCACCCTGATCAAGAGATGTTTAATCAGAGTGAGGCGAACGATAAAACCAATTGGAAGCTTTTAACTGAAACCCTTCTTGAGGGCTACCATATTAAATCGCTGCATAAAAAAACTTTTTTTCCATATGGTCTAGATAACATCAATTTGGTAGAAACTTTTGGTCCTAACTCTAGAGTTATCTTTCCTTTTAGGCGCATTGAAAAACTTAGGGAAATAAAATCTGAGGACAGAAAAATTGATGGAACAGTGACGAAGGTTTACCACCTTTTCCCAAATACTAGTGTTTCAATGCTATCTAAACATTCAAACCTAACAGTGATGGAGCCAATTGCACCCAACGAAGTCAAAACAATCACATATTCAATGGCCAATGTTAATAGTTCAGGCCAGAGAGTCTCGAATGAAGACGCTCAAAAAGATCTAAAGTTTGTCAATGAGCAGGGTCAAAGCGAAGATAGGGAAGCTGCCACAGCAATCTTTAAAACAGTCACAGCAAAAGCAAATTCACATCTAACATTCGGATATTTTGAGAAGGCCATAGTTAATTTTCACCAGCATTTAACCAAAATGCTGTTGGTATTATTGTTGATTTCTTTCTAACCAAAATTTTACTCTTCTATTAATGTAACTCTCTCAAACCTTTGTTACTATTAAGTCTATGAAAAATTTACCACTGTCACTGCTGTCACTTCTTTTCATTTTTTCCTGCTCCGAGAATGATTCTTACTCTGCTAGAGTTTTAAATGCAGATACGGAAAATGAATCATGGCTATTGCACGGAAGAACTTATGATGAATCTCGCTTTAGCCCTTTAAAAGATATTAATGATTCTAATGTTGCAGGCTTAGGTCTTGCGTGGTCATTTGAAACAGGCACAAACAGAGGCCATGAGACGACTCCAATCGTTGTTGATGGGATGATGTTTATTTCAGCGCCTTGGAGCGTAGTTTTTGCTCTAAATCCGATCACAGGAGAGAAAATTTGGTCTTTTGACCCTCAAGCAGATAAAGCTTGGGCCCGAAATGCTTGTTGTGATGTTGTGAATCGTGGCGTCGCAGTTTGGGAAGATCAGGTTATCATTGCCACCATAGACGGTCGATTAATTTCTTTAAATAAAAATTCAGGCGAAGTGAACTGGGATGTTCTAACCATTGATAAATCTAAACCCTACACCATCACCGGTGCCCCAAGAATCATTGATGGAAAAATCATTATTGGTAATGGAGGTGGTGAGTATGGCGTTCGAGGTTATATCTCTGCCTATGACGTTCAAGATGGATCCATGTTGTGGAGATTCTTTACTGTTCCGGGAAACCCTGATGAGCCATTTGAATCTGAGGCCTTAGCCAAAGCAGCTGAAACTTGGTCTGGAGGTAAATGGTGGGAAGTTGGTGGAGGGGGAACTGTCTGGGACTCAATGGCATATGACCCTGATTTAAACCTTCTTTACATAGGCACAGGAAATGGTTCCCCTTGGAATAGATACGTTCGAAGCCCAGGTGGAGGAGATAATCTTTACCTATCATCAATAGTGGCGATTAATCCAGATGATGGAGAGTATGTATGGCATTACCAAACCACGCCAGGCGATAGCTGGGACTATACTGCCACGCAACATATGATTCTTGCTGACATAGAGATTGATGGAGCATTAAGAAAAGTTATCATGCAGGCTCCAAAAAATGGTTTCTTTTATGTCATAGATAGAACATCAGGAGAATTTATCTCTGCCAATAATTTTGTTCCAATGAACTGGGCATCTCATGTAGACCCAGATACCGGCAGACCAGTAGAGATTCAAGAAACCAATCATAAGTCTCAACCAGCACTAACAACCCCAGGTCCTCTGGGTGGTCATAACTGGCATCCAATGTCATATAGCCCCAAAACAGGCCTTGTGTATATTCCCGCTCAAGAAACATTATTTATCTATTCAACTAATAAAGAGTTTGAATATAACCCAGGGACTTGGAATACAGCTCAAATTAATGAAATGACGTATTTACCAAAAGATCCAGATGAGCTTGCTATGGTCGACTCTGCAACCCTAGGTTATTTGCTTGCATGGGATCCGATAGCACAAAGAGAAGTTTGGAGAGCCCAATACAAAAGACCTTGGAGTGGAGGCGTCCTATCAACCGATGGTAATTTGGTATTTCAAGGAACTTCAGATGGTAGATTTGTAGCTTATGCTGCAGATAGTGGGGATTTATTGTGGAGCATGGATACCGGTCAAGGAATTGTTGCTCCTCCAATTACCTACAAAATAGATAATGAACAGTATGTTGCTGTTCAAGTGGGATATGGTGGTGTCTATGCTTTAATGGGAGGTTTTGAAGCAGCCAATGAGAATCCTGAAAGGGATGGAAGAATGATGGTTTTCAAAATGGGTGGCGACAAGTTAGAAAAGCCTGTTAAAACGATAGTACAGATGAATCCTACGGTAGTTGAGATGAACTCTGATGCGCTCACTATTGCCCGAGGAGAGTATGAGTATTATGAGCATTGTGGGGTTTGTCATGGATTGGATGCTATTGGAGGAGGGGTCCTTCCTGATTTAAGAATGCTAGATGCGCAATCCAATGCTTCATTTTTGGGTAGCGTCCTTGGTGGAGTTCATGGGAGTGGAATGGCTTCTTTCAAAGACGTCATAACAACAGAGCAAGCCACACAAATTCATGAATACATTAAGTCTCAAGCAATTTTAACTGGTATCTCAGAGGCAGCCGAGCAGTAAACTTCATCACTTTGTAATCTATGGTTTATAATGGACCATGGATAATAAATATGACATAGCCAAAGACTGGCTGCCAAGGTATACAGGTATGCCTGTAGATGATTTTGGAGACTACATACTCCTTACTAATTTTCAAAATTATGTAGAACAATTTGCGGAAAGATTTGATGCTGATATTCAAGGTGAAAATAAGCCTATGTCGTCTTGCACCAATTCTGCTGGCTTGAGCATTATTAATTTTGGAATAGGCTCTCCTAATGCAGCAACAATTATGGATTTGTTGGTTGCTCGAAATCCTAAGGGAGTATTATTTCTTGGTAAATGTGGCGGACTTAAAGAAACTTCAGAAATTGGAAATCTTATTCTGCCCATTGCTGCAATTAGAGGCGATGGAACTTCCAATGATTATTTTCCACCAGAGGTCCCGGCTTTGCCATCATTTAAACTGCATAAATTTGTCTCTGACAAGATTCTAGATGCAGGTACTGATTATAGAACTGGTGTTATTTATACAACTAATAGAAGAGTCTGGGAGCACGATAAATCTTTTTTAAAGAAGCTTAAAAAGACCACTGCGATTGGAATAGATATGGAGGTAGCAACAATTTTTATTGTTGGTCATTACAATGAAATTCCTCGAGGAGCTTTGTTGCTAGTGTCGGATGTACCTGTAACTCCGGATGGGGTCAAAACAGAAGCTTCAGATAAGGCAGTCACTTCCAAATGGGCAGATCAACATTTAGACATAGGGATTCAGGCAATGACTAACATAGGTCAAAGTCGCGATAAGATTAAACATTTTCGTTATTAATTTACTTTAATAAATTCCTGAAAATAATCAAAGATTTCTTGTGGAGACTGCTGCCGTGCAGTCCGCATCTTATCGTTTGAATCCATGTTTAAGGCCTGTCCATTAACATCCAAGATAAATACTCTAGGTATACCGGTTTCTATTTCAGGATCAAAATACTTTAATAATTCTGTATTTATCTCATAATCTCCCACATCTACATTCAAGATATTGCATTTAGGATTTAGAAAATTTTGAACACTCGGCAATTGAAGAACCGCTTCTAATAATCGAGCATCAGGGCACCAATTTGCGCCAAAAATTACAATAGGCTGCTTTCTTTCTTGAGTCACATTCACTATAAATTTTTTTAAGAATTGGATATCAAGATTTTGGCATTTAAACGGTTGAGGATGGGGCTTTTGGAGGATGTCTGTAGCTGTTAATAAATTTTTCATATGTAAGATTTTTTATACAGGTCTTGTTACTATTTAAATTAAAAGTGTATCCTAATAATGAAATGGACAGACTCTTAAAATTTTGCTTAGTTATTGTTGCTGCATACTTAGCATTGCATGCTTTTATTGGTATATTCTTACAT
>ERZ651776.3471-NODE-3471-length-15694-cov-4.840430_pt1 | contig 15694 bp, 9 predicted proteins | sample MGYA00514761_ERZ651776 | MGnify/ENA metagenome assembly ERZ651776 | reverse complement strand
TACGCAAACACAAATACATTTTCTTGTGCTCTGCCCATGTCGCTGGGAAAAGGGTGAGCTGTGTCGCCTTGTACGTGAGCCCTGACGTACATGTATGCGCCCACATCCACGCCCACGCCCACGCCCACGCCCACGCCCTCGTATCATAGCGTCCGCAATTTTGTGGATGAAGAGCGCGCTGAATTGCGAAAGAGTGTGAGTAGCTTAAATGCGCAGCTCGAACAGACGATCAACGACAAAAATGAGGTTTCCCGTCACTTCTGGAACTTGACGGAGGATACAAAATCCTTAAAAGAAGAACTCGAGTCGAGCAAGGAAGCCGTGCAAAGTTTAACGGCGAAACAGGTGGAGAGTGAGCAGCAGAGTAATGCGCTGCGGGAAATGAGCGCGGCAAGGGAAAAATCTTTGGTGGCAGAGCTTGAGCAAGTGCGGTCGACAATCGACCAAGCAGTGCTTCAGGCAAGTAAACAGAAGGAAATCGAGATGAGGAACGAGTTCAAAGATATGCTAGAAAGAATGGGAGGGATGCAAGAACAGGCGGAAATGACAAAGGATGAACTCAGCAATTTGGAATCCGAACGCAATCAGCTAATTCAACAGCTGAACAAACAAAAAAGCACCACCGAAAATGTCACGCAGCAACTAAGGGATGAACGGCAGAAAAGCGACGGTGCTGCTTTAGAGATCGCCACGCTCCAGCAAAATATAGAAGGTTTAAGAAAAGCAAACGAAAATTCCAAGAGAACCATTGAGGATGCTCAGGATGAGCAGAGCAAGCAGCTTGAAGAGGTGGGAAAACTCAAGGCGGATTTACAAATTGCCAAGAAACAACGTGAAGAGGACGCCCAGATGGTTGCTGTCGCCATGAGCGAGAGGGACGGAATTATGAACCGGTATAAAAGCGATGTTGAGCAAAATCGGCAGACTGTAGAAAGCCTGCGAAAGAGCGAGCAGAACGCGGGTCGCCAAGTACAAGAGCTCGCCGCGATCGTGGAGAACTTGAAGAACGAAAACAGGCAACTGAATTTAGCAGTTCAGAACGGACAAAGCGATAAGGACGTAGAAATTCAAAACTACAAGAATGTCTTGGATCAGCTCCAGAAAGAGCTCGAAACAAGGCTAGAACAACTGACGGGGGAAACAGAAAGAGCAGATGCCAACGCGCGAGAGGCAAGCGCCATCCGGAATGAGGTCAAACAAAAGGCTGAAGAGCTGCAGGAACGCGAGAAGAGCTGGTCACGTAGCTACACAAAGGAGAAAGAACGACTGCAGAGCGAATATGCGACCTTGAAAATGCAGAATAGTAATTTAGAGCAGGAAAAAAGTGAGCTACTCTCGGAGACTCAACACATGACACACGAAATGAAGGAACTCAGAAAGGAGATGGAGGAATCCCTTGACAAGAATAGAGAACAAGAAAAGCTAATTAGCGACCAGGAAAGACAGGTGCAGAAGGTCAAGCAAGAAAAAATCGAGCTTTTGGAGGAACTAAAGCAGGTAAACAGGAGAGAGGAGGAGACTCAAATCAACAACGCCAAGAGAGAGGAGAATTTGATGAGTGAGATGGATGATTGTAAAGCGCAGCTCAAATCGACCAAGAAGCAGGCTGCCGGACAAGTGATGGAATTTCAATCTCAGACTGAATCTCTTATGAAACAGATCATGAAGTTACAGGGGGAGCTGGCTGGGACACAGAGCCAGCTCAGCGAAAAGCAGCGTAGTCTGGATGAATTCGAGGTGGGGAACGGAGAGCTCAAATCGAGGATGGAGGAGGTTCAGGCGGGTTACATGAACGAACTCAACGGCGCAAGAAGAGAAATCGAGCGGTTCAAGGGGAGCGCTTTGCTGGCCGCTCAAGAGGCGAGAAAGTTGCAGGAAGAACTAGATAGCACCAAAATCGAGCTTGCAAGAGTCGGGGGAGACACGAGGACCCTCAGAGATGGGAAAAGAGAGGCTGAGGGCAGAGCGAGGGACGCAGAGAGGCAGCTTAGGCATCTCGAGGAGGATCTCGCCAAGGCTAGCGATGACTGTGCTCGCTATAGGGGCAAATCAGTTGAGCTGGAGGATGAGGTCGGAAAGCTTCAGCTGACGCTGAGGGAAGTTCAAATCTTGAATGTTGATCTAAAAGAGAAAGGGAATAAAGAAGCTGCAACGCTCAAGATCGAGTTGGAGAAGCTCAACGACATTGTGCGGTCGCAAGAGGAGTCCTTAGAAGGTAGTAGACGCCTTGTGAACGAGCATCAGACGAAGTATACGCAGTTGCAATCGACCAGTAATGCCACGATTAATGGATTGATGGCGGAGCTGAAAGCAACGGAGGAGGCGTTAGTCAGAGAAAGGGAGAGGATGTCCCACGATACCGAAGTATTGAGGGCACAGGTAGTTGATACTGAACGAGATATGGACAGCAACATCAGCAAGTATAAGACGACTATTACGGCGTTGCGTGAGGAGAGTGATCGTTACAGGAGGGCGGCTTACACCTTGGAGGCCGAAAACAACAAGCAAAAGGTTCAGCTGGAAGGCAAAAAGAGGGAGCTTGATCGCTTAGCCGCCGAGATGGAAGTTGCTAAAGACGCGAATAGAGATAGCGAAAGACGCCTTGCTCAGCAGAAGGATGCGGTTAGGGCCGCACAGAGAGAACTCGAGCGAATGAGGGAGGGGCAAAGAGAATTCGAAGAAAAAAAGGGTGCTAGTGACCACCAGCTAAGCGCTGCCAATGCTGCCTTGAAGGGGCACATGGTGAGCAAGGATGAAGAAATCAATAAGCTGAAGCTGAGGCTAAAGTGGACTGAAGAGGAAAATGCCGCTCAGGTTAGTGTTCTGAACAAGGAGAAGAACGACCTTATGCACGAGTTGGGGTTGCAACCGGCAGGGGGGGGGGGGGGGGGGGGGGGGGGGGGGAAACGCCGAGATCGAGACCGGGATCGGGATAAAGAACGCGACAAGGACCGAGAACGGGACCGAGATCGAGATCGAGATCGAGATCGAGATCGAGATCGAGATCGAGATCGAGATCGAGAGGGCCTAAGAGAGAGGGAGAAAGAGAGGCAGGAGAGGGCTCAAAAACAAAATCAAAATCAGCAATCGAAAAGCAATAACAATTCTCCAAATTGGAAGGGCATCGTGCAGCAGGAGGACGACATGATGGAAACGCCCAACTGGCCCCCGGGCAACAGCAGTGGGGGCGACAAAATCAGCAACGACAGCCACTTTGACAGAAGAGCACCAGTAAACTCGAAGTTGTTGAACGACCAGGGTGAAGAGGATTCAAAGGAACATTGGCAATCGACTGTGGATAGCAAAGGCTACAGACCGCAAGACCCATCCGGCAATTTTTACCAAGAGAAGGACAATAGCCATGCCCAGGCCATCAACAAGACGGCTGACTACTTGGCAAAGCGGAAACAGCGAGAGGCAAATTCAATTGCAAAGGCGGCCAATGATAAAGACAGGCTAATGAGCCAGTCGCAAAAAAATTTTGCTAGCGGAGGGGGCGCCGGTGGGGGCGAAAACAGCAACCCCAACAAAATGGCGAACACGGGAGGGAGGAGGAGCAGCAGAGATGCAGGGGATGTATCGTTCCCATCCATCAACTGAAATAATTGTGTTAAAGAAAATTATATGTAATTTTGCGCGAGAAAACTACAATCCTGTTCCATGCAAACTGCCCACTTGTTTATCAGTGCGTCAAATTCCAGAGGAACAACTCATAGTTTCTTCTTCTTAGTCTTTTTGCCATCTTCGTAGCCAAACATTATCATCAGCTCATGAATCTCCCAAAAGACCCTTGGGAAGATTAAATCCACATTGATTTCAACCTCATCCTCGGATGCGTTTTTGCTTAGCGCTTTTGGGCATTTATCGTCCAAGGCTGTGATCACCTTCCCAAGCTCCTCCTTGGAAATTTTAAATAGGCTTCTAGCAAAGCCTTGCTTAGCTGCTGGTGTCGGCTCTTGGTCATTTGTCACTTTGTCAAGGCCACTCAGGTTCATCTGCAGAATGTCAGGGGGGTTGTTGTTGTTGCAGTATGAGGAGAGAGTTTGGTGTGAGGGATTATTTAATGAGAAGGGGTTAAGAGAGAAAGAGTAGAAAGTAGATTAAAAAGAAAGGGGAAAATATGTACAGCAATGAAGAAGATCTCAGTCGCGCACCTGCAGAACTGAGGTATCCACGGCATCTTTTTGGGCAGCCTTCCTGTCAGCCTTGACCTTGATTTTCGCAAAGTCGGCCTCAAATTTCACGCTCAACTGGCTGGCGAGAGTGTGAAACGGGCTTCCATCCTGGTTGTAAGTCATGCAATTGTTCCACACAAGGCGGATATCCGAGGCGACGGCATCAATGTCCTTGTATTTGTTGCTATTCATGGCAGAGAAAACATTATGGAGGCACATGGGATATTTTACAATCTGAGGGTAATCAAACAAACCTAGTTCTTGCCATGCCACAGGGTCAAGGAAGGGGTCTATCGAAGGGACAGGGTAAAGGGGTAGAAAGGGGATAAGGAGGGGGGGGGGGGGGGGGGGCAAGGGTAAGGTAAGGCAATAAAACAAGTGATCATCGTCATCGAAAACACAGCAATCAGACAGAGCAATCAGACAGAGATTATCCAGTTCTAAAATATGTTTAATCTCGCGCGATTGCCGACTTACCACAGTCCCGGTTCTTGATTAGGCCGCTGAGGAGGCTCTTCATCTCTTCCATGGGGGTCTTCATTTTCGGGGGGGGGGTGGGGAAAAGGTGATAGTGCCAAAATTTGTCACTTAAGGTTCTTCGGCCAGGCCGCCGGATTAATAGCTGGAAAGAGAACTAAAACTTGGGGGTGAATTAATGCAGGGAACCAAAGGAGGCTTTTCGCCTTCGCCCGCCACCCCCTCCAGCATTACAATATTTCTCTAAACACACTCTCTGCAGCAATTTTTGTGCGTCGCACTACAAGTTCCACTAAAAAATACAAATAAGCGTCGCCTGCGATAATTTCAATTCTTTGTATTTCTCCTCTATTATCCACCACCCAACCAAAAATGTCCGACCAAGCCGCCCTCTCGGCAAATTCTCATACCTACAGCATTCCCTCGGCGATCACGACCGCACTCCAGCGTTGTTGCGCTAACATTGATAACATGGCGGGCGAATCGAGCTGCGACAGAGTGCTGCCGTCTGTGGCCGATGCACTCCAGCAGATCATCAGTAATTCCATGCAGGTGAGTCGCAGACAGTTCGCTCGGCCTACTCTGCGCGTTCACGCTTCTTCGGGTTATAACTGCCTCAATCTCACTCAATCGCTCACTCTCTCTCTCTCTCTCTCTCTCTCGCTTTCTCTCTCGCTCTCTTTTCCTCAGTCACTGGACGAGTTTTTCTTCAACACTCCCTCCTCGAAGAAAAAGAATAAAGCAGAGATGAACCGCAGGCTTTGTGTACGGATTAACTTCGACGAGGAGAAAGGAATTTTAAGTATAACGGATTATGGGATTGGGATGACAAGAGCGGATTTGATTAATTGTTTGGGTGTTGGTGGGGGTGCCGGCGGTGGGGTCGGTGCTGGAGGTGATGCAATGGATCATCATGAACCAGAGGAAAACTTTTCTGATTCTGACTCATCTGATGACTCAGATGGTATTTACGCCAAGAAAGCTAGGGAACGTGCTAGACACACCAATGGCAAGGCGAATGGCAACGGTAACGTCAATGAAAGCGGCAACTCCTCACCATCAGATGTCATTGATGCTACTCCAGCAGGTGTTGGTGGATTTTACTCTGCTGTTTGTGCCATTGGGGAATGTGTGGAGGTGGGAACGAAGAGTAAATTCGATGATTATTACACATTTGTCGTTGGTGGTGAAGTCGGCTTCGGAGACTGTAGCAATGCTGACAACGATGGGAACCGGAACGAAAAGAAAGACGAAAACAAGGACAACGAGGAAGAGAAACCTTTCTCCACCTTTACTATAACAAAACCTTTACCAGAAGGTACCACACCCTCTCCCCTTACTGGGTTCACTTCTTTCTCTTCGGTTACTGGTGAAGCCGGCACTCGCGTCTCGATGAAGCTCAGTCCCCGGGCGCTCTCGTCAGAGATTTTCTCCGGGGGAGGAGGGGGATTGAAGGAAGTCGTTGAAAAGTGCTTCGAGAGGAGCGACTACAGTTTTTGTTTCTGGGACAGCGAGGAGGCAGGGAAGATGGCGGGTGTGGGTGATGCAGCGGGGGGGAATTTCTACGAAGAGGGCAAGAACTACGAGGATTTTGACGAGTTTCAGGACGCCAAGATGCAGGATGATGACGGAGGTGGTGGTGGAGTCGGTGGAAATGAACCAGATAACGATGAGGACGACGACGCGATGATAGGAGAGAGTGACCCGGGTCTCCTTACACATATGTCTGTCAGCGAGAGGAGGTCAGTTTCCGCGTAATGTCAGCGGGCGGCTCGTGATATCAGTCGTGTCAATTTAGCTGGCCAAGTTCTCACAAACGCCCCACACACACACACACACACACACACACACACACACACACACACACACACACACACACACACGTGTAGCAAATTTATTCCCCTGCGTTTGACCCTCGCTGAGAGAAAACTGTACCGACTCGTGGAGGCAGCGATTACTTGCACCGACTACACATCCACTGTCGACGCCAATTTTAAGAACAAGGGGAAAAGAATACACGCCATTCTCAAGGGTATCAGCAGTGTTTTTGTTGGTTTGGTGCTTGCTTGTGATTATGAGAAGGGGATGGAGTGCGCAAAGACTGGCGATTTCAGAGAGTGGGAAAGGGGAATTCAAGACATGTTCGAGATAGTGAGGAGGCACAAAATCATGAACCCTGAGAAGATGAGGAGTGAATACGGAAAGCTTCTTTACCTGATTCAAGACGCTGTGAGCCCCGATATCAGACCGGACCTGGGCTTTAATGTCAAAGGGGAGTTGAGGACAGTGTACGAATTTTTAAAGGAGAGGGCTGCTGAGGGAATGCTTGATGATAAATACATCGAGGTGGCCACAAGGGAGATCCTGCCCGATCGAGGAAAGACAAGGGCGCAGATTCAGAAGGAGATCAGACAGAAAGAGAAGGCGGTGGCATATTTGAAAGAGAAATACAGCGGCTACAGACTCAGCGAAGACGACATTCATATGTGCTTGTACAGCATCTGCGACAATAATTCTTTCCTCAACAGCAACCGACTTCCCATCGATAAAGTAATCGGTTATCTGAAGCAATACTTCTCCCCCAAGAATATTGTGGAGGGGTACTCACTTGCTATCGTGAATGGCTCTGAGGGCAGCCGCCTTTCCCACAGCCACGAGCGGCAGTATTACTTCGCTCTGCAGAGCCTCACGTTGTGGCGCGACATCTTGGACGACATGTTCCGGCTGTGGAAGCTGGCCGAGGATGACATTCTCAGTGAGGCCGTCACGTACAAGCTCAAGGATACCGGTCAAGGAGTACAGAGGGTGCAACAGTCGCCGAGGAGCTACAAAGCGATGACGGGGATTTTAAGGCGGGTGCAGAACAGTGTTGACACTTGGATCGGCAGCAGCGTTATACACATGGGAGATCACAATGTTCCAAACGCGCTAACCTTCATCGATAAGTACACCCAGGTCCCCCGCATCCTCGGTCCGATCGTCAACTGCCTCGAGAATCTCGAGAAGATGGAGGACGCTGCAGTGGTCCGCCTTCTGAATGAGTCCTACGGCGGTTTGGACGGAATTAAGAGGGAAATACTTCACGACTTCTTCACGTCGGCATTTGACGGCTCTGGGGCTGACACGTACTACGACGCAGGGAGCTGCATTGATGGTAGACTAACGAGCGCGTGGAACTGGTGTCAGGCGCTTGAAACGAAGAGCTATTATCCCATTTTCAAGCTTACTGGATTTACTGGATTTGATGGTGAATTTAAGTGAGAGGGTGAATGGGGTGAAGGTGAAGGGGATTCCGATTTTTCGATAATGTAGTGTGGGATGATTTTATAAGTGTTTTGCCGCAAAACAATATAATTATCAAGTAATTTAACAGTGTCATCTGTCTCACAGTAGCACATCTTTGACGAGTCCGAGCCTCTTGTAGACTTTCTTCTCGCTGACGTCACTCTTGCTAAAACTCGCGCCCCCCGACTCCTGCTCTCTTTGGGCCTGGTTTACCTTGCCAGCGGCCCTGAGTAGAAACTCGAACCTGTCCCTCTTCATGCGAGCAAAGAACCTCCTAAAAGAGTCCCTGGTGGATATCTCAGGCACCGTCTTGGGCTGTTTTCTCAGGAGAGCTATTAGCTCAGCGTCGGACATAGATAGGGCAGGTCCGCGAGGAAGTGTTATGTTGCGTCTAGACGCCTCGAGGGAGGAGTCAGACGAAGGAGACTGCGGAGCCGGGATTAGGGTTCCATCCGGAGCAGTTTCAGAAGACGCCACCGCCGAGGCGTTGCTGATAGCCAGACGGCACTCAATGTCGAGGGCACTGCGAGGTTTGATCACATGACGGCCGATGTGACGGCCAATGTGGGGTGACTGAGATTGCTGTTGCTGGCCCCCCCGCTGATTCTGGGGGATCGAAGAGTCCGAGTCAGACTCGGAGTCAGAATCGGAGTCTACCCAAGAAGAGATGTTAGCGAGGGAACCACGGAGATCAAAACCGAGCTGCAGACCGGCCTTATCGGAAGAGGTCTGAGCGAAGGGGAATGGCATGCTATTGTTCGCACTGTTTCCAATTTCATCGTCAGCAGCATTGTTGCCAGTGTTGTTCCTCGCATCCTTCAACTTTTGCGTTTCCTTGTTTGTCTCATCTTTATTTTCCCGTATTCCTTCCTCTCTATTCTCTTCGCCGACCGTGCCGTTGTTAACCATAGCCTTGCCATGAGGACTGAATTCCTGGCTCCGTTTCTTCATTTCCCCCCTGGAAATTACCTTCCCACCTTCTCCATCTGAATCATCGCTGCTGTCATCGAATCTACTCCTCCTAGCACCGACATCACCGACGGGAACGGGACAGCCGTAGTAATCCTCCTCTTCGTCGCTGATATCCATGAGAGTCATTCCACCAGTGCCATCTTTCCTCGACCTCCTCTGGCGAGCAAACTGAAACTTATCAGGACTATCAAAGGTTACTGTCTGCCTCATCATGATCCCACCAGTCATCTTGCCCCCCTTTCTGGATTCTCTCAACCCGGGTCGGGCGGACGCTGGCCTCTTTCCAAATTCTGCCTGCCCCTCTTCCCCGGTAAAGTGGAGCAAATCAGATTTGGGTGTACCCATTGGGACAGCAGTCGAGGGCCTCTTGAAGAAGAGGGGCTTGACGCGGGTGTCATCGTCACCTTCAGAGGTGTCAAAATTGGGCCCAGGTGAGGTTTTCGAAGCTTGGAGTTTCTGAGGGCTGTCGTCGTCCGCTCTTAGTAAACTTTTGGAATGGAAGTTGTTAGATTGCAACTGGTTAGGTGAGGGAGTCGAGAGGGCGGCTTGCTCCTGCAGCTTTCTTCTGCCCTCCTTAATCCCGAGGATTCCCCGTGCCGTAGAGCCCCCACGGAGAACATACCCCCCATGAGAGAGGAGAGATACATTGTCTACGGCGGTGGAGGGGGAAGATGAAGAGGCGGCATTGGCGATGGGTGCGAGAGAAGTTGGTGGGGATAGGACAGCACCGCAATTTTTTGAAGTTATGCCAGCGAGAGAGAAGACAGCGGGAGACGTCGGTTGGGTGTTGGTGTTGTTGCTACCGTTATTTCTTAAATTTTGCGTTTTGGAAACGAGGTCGTCTTGTCGTCGGCTTAAGGATGGATCAGAGCCGGAGTCAGAGTCGGTTTCCGAGTTATCATGGTTGGAAGGCGACGCATTCAGCGAAGGTGGCGAGTTTGGCTTGTGGGGGGAGGTTTTGGAGGGCGGTACAGCTTTCTTAGAGGAGGTTGCTATTGTCTTGGAGTCTACAATTTGTGGTCCAACTTCGTCCCAACGTTCCTTGAGCCAGTCAGACGCGCGCTCGATAAGAAGGTCCGTCTTTGATTCGTCTGTTTTAGCAGACCCAACGGGGAGTGACCTGCCGTCGAGCTTTTCTAAGGTGTCAACCAAAGCGCCTACTACTGTCCTGTAGCTGGCGTCGTTCTTGCCCTTGTTGGAGTTCTTGTTCTTGTTGGAGTCGGTTGATATGCTGTTGAATTGGGGCGTGGAGAGCTCTGTCTGAAGAAAGTTGCCCCTGAGGTCCAAGGAAGTAAGAGATGGAAGGGTGGCGAGCATTGTTAAGGGATGGAGAGTATGGATGAGATTATGTGAAATGTCCAGGGTTGAGAGGGTCGGGTGGAGGGCAAGTGGGGTGAGGTCTATTAGATATTTTTTATCGATAAGATTTGTTATTCGCGGTCGTATTGCGTGGGTGAATTGTGTGAGAGGGTTGTGTTAGTGCATGTGATCCACAAACATTCATTCGGTGCGAAGGAGGGGGGCTCACCTTCAATAAAATTCCCTCTAACTCTCGCCTCGCGCAGTCCCCCAAGTCCCCCGAATCCCTCGAGATCCTTGAGTCCAAGCCCTTCTATACTAATAGTTGTTAGGTTTCGAAATCCTGTTCCCAGGTCCCGTAAGGTGTCAACCCGGGAGCCATCAAGTGTAAGGGAGGTCAGGGAAGGGAGGAATGAGGGAAGCTCGGAGAGAGTCACACGAGAAGAGTCCACCTGGATCGAGAGAGAGGAGACTGTTGACAATGAAACGGTCCCACAGATGCGCTGGAGCTTGTGGGAAGTCAGGGCATCTGTGAAGACATTAGGGACAGCAGTTGCTGTCTTTTTGTTGTTACTATTATTCCTGTTCTTATTACTATTGCTGCCGCTAGCGGTGTCGTTGTTGTCTCTAGCCGGGTCGACAATCATTTTGGGGGCCTTCTTATTCGCGTGCCCCTTGATTTTCCTGGAGGGAGAGGAGGGGTCAGAAGAGAGAGACTTGGGAACAGAGGTGGAGTTGGCAGCGGCCTTCTTGGGGTTGGTTTTTGCGTTCCCGTTAGCAACAGTGGCGTGAGATGAGCTCCGAAGCTTGTGGAGGGGGCGAGGGGAGGACGCTTCAGAGCGGACTGAGGGTGTAACGGGGGAGAACATGGCCCTCGGGCAAACGGGGGAAGGGTGGGAGGGGGTCAATGACGGGGGGGTGTTTCGCAAAATCACGGAGCAAGCCCCTTTCTCAATTGTGGGAAGAACTGTAGGGGATTATTTCAGCAGAAATGGGACTTATTAGGGGGCAAGTTTTAAGATGAAAACGGAGGTCGAAAACGGGCAAGCAGCCCGAGATGAATCAACAAACAACTGCCCGCCCCCAGACTGAACCCAGGGAGATTTTAACGTCGAAATAGTTTGATTTCGCGGCTTGAAAGAATATCTTCTACCATCGAGGGCGAATTAAATCAGGACATCAATAAACAACAAAGTAACCGACCCCCTCCTACTCCCAACAACCCCAACGACAAACCCCACAACAACAAAACGTGAATAAACTCAAACAAAGAATAACGACGTCGGCGACCCCTCTGCTTCCATCATGAGCTCCAAATATCCCCGAGGATCCCTGCAGTCGGGCCTTGCTCCCCACGAGCTCCCCCGTTCCATCTCAAAAATCTACAACATCTCCGGTCTTGATGTCAGCCTCCGGGAGTCTGTGATCTCCAGAAAGGCCAACTTGATCACCTACATCGCCGGAAATGCAATCGTCGAGTACGATATTAAGACGAAGGTCAGGAAATATGTCTTTGGACTTGATGGGAAGGGAATAGGATGTTTTGCCATGCACCCGGGAGGGGAACTCATTGCAATTGGTGAGCAGGGGAACAAGCCGAACATATACGTCTGCGAATACCCGAGTTTCGATATTAGGTGCATCTGTAGGGATGGTACTGAGAGGGGGTACAGCAGCCTTGATTTTAGTAGTGATGGAGAGAGTTTGGCGAGTGTTGGTCAGGTGAGTTCAGGAGACATTGATTATGACAAAAGAAAAAAATCATGACAAGCGTCCGATATCATGATGTTGAACAAAATGATTTCAGAGAGTTAATTACTTCTTCTTTTTTTTGCGACTAACGACCTCTCTTTTACTCCACTACCTACCATCTCCCAACTTTGTAGTCTCCTGATTTCCTTCTGACTGTCTGGGACTGGGCTAAGGCTCGTACCCTACTGCACACTAAGGCATTTGGGCAGGATGTCTTTAAGGTGGCCTTCTCCCAGGACGATTCTGGTCGGTTGACGACCTCTGGAACTGGCCATATCCGCTTCTGGAATATGGCGTCTACCTTTACGGGACTCAAGCTACAGGGAGAAATCGGCAAGTTTGGAAAGCTGGATCTCTCGGACATCGAAGCCTTTGTGGAGCTTCCCGATGGGAAGGTGGTCTCCGGAAGTGAGACGGGCCACCTGCTGCTTTGGGAGGGGAACTTTGTAAAGTGCAGACTTGTGACGTCAGACAAGTCTCCTGAGATCATGTTTGACGGGAGCGTGTCACCTAGGAGCCAAGGATCTGTTTTTGGGTCCGTGCCGGCTCATGAAGGGGGTATCTCTACGGTCCTTCATGACAGGGAATCGAACATGATTATGTCAGCTGGGGCGGATGGGAAAATTAAATGGTGGGATTTTGATGTGGTCGATGCAGCGGAGGTGGACTCGGATATCAGCATGGATTTCCCTATCAAGTGCATTAGGGAGCTTCTGGTGGGAGAGACTGTGAGTGTCAAGGCCATGGCCAAGAAGGCTGATGGAACATGGTTTGTGGAGGATGCGAATGGAGGAATGTATGATGTTGATGCTGAAAGTGAGAAGGTTGAAAATGTCTGGAATTTCCACAGTGGGAAAATTGTGGGAGTGGATTCAAGCCACGTTGATCACTATGCTGTCACTGCTGGTCTAGACGGATCCGTCAAGTGCTGGGACTACGTCAATAAGAAGGTGGTTCTGGAGGTTAAAAATAAGGTTGGGTGCAGCAGTGTCACCGCTGTGCCCAAATCGGTCGATCCAGAAGGACGCACTTTTGCGGTTGGGTTTCTGGACGGCGTCGTTAGGTGCTATTACAGGGGAGATGAAGAGCTCTCCCTCCTCCAGGTCATCAAACCTCATAATGGTGCCGTCACATGCATTCAGTTTAGTGACGATGGGAAATACGTTGCGACTGGAGGTGCGGACGGCTTAGTCTTTGTTTTGAAAACGCCGCCAACTGGCACCGGAGACTCCGGGGATAAACCCCTTGCCTATGAACCTGTCGGGTTCGTTTACGGCGGAGAGGATGACAAGGCTGTCGCAAGCATTAGCTGGAGGCCGGATGGCAACGCACTTCTCTTCACCTGTGGGACGTCGACTATTGAAATCGATTGCAGCGATAAAGACCTTTTAAAGCCTATTGATGCGGCAAAGACGTTCGAAATGGACCTTCCCCGGAAGGTGTACTCCTACAAGGATCGTCCTAAGATTTCCATGAACGATGACGCGCCGGCCGAAGGTGATGCTGCTGAGAACGCTGCCTCTGGCGAGGAAAAAAAGGAAATTGATAGCAGCGCAGCCAAGGCCGTGGTCCCCGAAGCTCTCACGGCAACTTACAACACCGATGGAAGCAGCAACTTTTTGGTCAGTTTTGGTGCAGGAAAAGCTGGAAAGATATACGAGTGCAACGTGAACGAGGAGTATACGAAAGGCGAATACCACGTTGGGGAGAAGATTGCTCAGGATGGAGACGACCTGGATATTGTGCCCAAGACGCATGACTTGCGATACAGCAGCAGCGGAAATTTTCTTCTGTCTACAAGCGACGATGGGAGCGCCACTGTGAGAAGTAGCGATGCCCTGGGGTACTTCGTCCGGTACAAGGTCCACGGGGTAACCGGGGCTACGGGCAGTTGCTTGAGCTGGGATGACGAATTCTATTTGAGTGTGGGTGAAGACGGCCTCCTAGTGATATACAGACTGAATCCTGAGGGTGTGGCAAGCGCTGGAAAGAGAGCGGCTGCCGCAAACTCAGTGCAGGACCATGAGACTGATATGGAGTCAACCATCGCGTTCACTGATAGCGGCGAGACGAGCACCCCCCCCGCTGGCATGGACGAAATCTTTAGCAGTGATGCCGAGGGGGTTGAAAAGGCGAGGCTCCACGCTGAGAAGATGGCGCAGATCGAAGACATTACCGATTCAAATGCTTACAGTATCCAGGATGAAAAACTCAAGAAAGAGGAAGACGCGAGGAAACTGGCAGCAGAGAAGAAGAAGGAGGGAATTCGGGAAATCATACGGTCCATGCAGGTCGAGTACGAGGCTTTGGTGCAAAAGAATGAAATGCTTCCCAAAGAGCAGCAGCTCACGGAAGAAGAGATGATGGTAGACCCGGAGTTCAATGAAATGCTCAAGGCGGAGGGTCTAGACATGCTCAATGAAGTCAAATTGGAGTGCAGGCATGAGTCCGAGAAGAGCTATGTGAGGATGCAGAAACTCATGGAGCGTTACATTGACGTTTTGGACGTGGAGAGTTTTTACGTTAAGGGCCTGCAGAATGGCTGCTTGGTCAGAAGTTTCCCTACTCGTAAACTCGGAGAGAAACTTGAGAGCCTGCTAGCCCAAGTTCAAAACTTGATGAAAGTGGAAGAGGCGAGCAACAATCGGAAGACTATGATGGATAGAGGTGTAGGTCGAAATAAAAAGAAAGGCAATGGTGATGGGTCCAAGAAATCGGTCATGGCAAGGAACAGCAGCATCCACAATAACGCTGACGGTGTCGAGAAGAAAATGTCAACCTTTGAGATTCGGAAGGCTATGAGGGCCACTCGAAATGAGGAGCTGAAGCAGATATTGGATGCTAAACCTGCGGAAGATGAGGATGACGTGAGGGATATCCAAGCGATAGAGGATGCAATACGGAATATGGGCGACTATAAGGTCAAGAGCAGCGAAGACTATGAGGTCCCGGAAGATCAGCAAGTCAACGCTGAGAAGAAAAGAAGACAAATGGTCCTTTTGGAGAAGAGCGTTTACACCATCAAGAAGAAGTTTAACAAGAGGTTGTTGGCCTGCAGAAACAGTAAGGAGAAATTGATTAATCTCATCACGGAGAACAACGAGCACATCAAGAAGATCGACAAGCAGCTGGGACAGACAGAGAAGAGTGCGAACTTGTGGCAACCAAAGATGGAGGCGGGGGAGTACCCAGAGAGCAGGGTATTCTTTACGGAGGAAGACAAAGCTGCGTTTAAGAAGAGTGTAGAAGCAAAAGGTGGGGATGTCACGAAAGCTTCTGTGAATCCCAAGAGCATAGCTGCCCAGGACTACCAAAGTGTAGACCCTAAGGATGAAAAGAAGGGTTACAAACCCATCAGCAAGCACGCGGCAAAAGTTAATTCTAGAAGTTTGGCTATCGCGAGGCTCATCCCCGTTTTGAGGGCTACCTATGACCCTGCGACAGCGGGGGAAATGCCAGAGGTCGCCCCTGGAGCAACACTGAGTGAACTCGAAATTGACGAGATGAGCGAGATTCGTAAGATGTTATTGCATGACCGCGAGGTCATCGTCAATAAAATGGTCGGCTTGGTCACCGACCTGGATAAAGAGATTGGCGACTTACGGAGGGACAGAATTATTTACGGCGCCGAGCTTAAAGCCGCTGAGTTGCGGTTGCTAGTGCTGTCTGAGGAGTTGCACTTGCTGAGCGACTTTGAGGGAAAAGATAAGCAGCTCACTAGCAAGCTGGAAAAG
>ERZ651776.3462-NODE-3462-length-15717-cov-4.426343_pt1 | contig 15717 bp, 10 predicted proteins | sample MGYA00514761_ERZ651776 | MGnify/ENA metagenome assembly ERZ651776 | reverse complement strand
TTAGGGTTAGTTGTGGTCGTGGTCGTGGTCGTGGTCGTGGTCGCGGTCGTGGTCGTGGTCGTAGTCGTGGCCGTGGTCGTGGTCGTGGTCGTGGTTGTAAAAATAACAGCTTCAACGAACATCACACCGTCAAAGAACATCACACCGTCAAAGAACATCACTCGTCACGAAAATATATATTAAAAAAATATTGTAAAACCGTGCTATTTACATATGCAATAACGAAAAGAAAACTATCCTTTTGGCGTCTTAACAATTCCTTTCAACCCCAAAAAATGTATCCCCCTACCATACCCAACCCTTTTCGAGAAGATCCTTGAGTCCCCGCAAATCTCCCACAATAGTTCAGATGCGAAGCGTTTGACATTGGTGTCCAGAGAGAGGAGGAGAGCGAGGAGGTGGGATCTCAGAGAGTGAGGGGGGGAGGAGATCGGTTTTAAGTCGAGGGCCTTTTGGGCCTGCTCCCTTTCGGCCTCCGGGAGGGCAGAGAGTTCCTTCATTCTCTCTTCTTCCGCTGCGCGCATTTCTTCTGCGGGGAATATGCGCTCTTCTACGTGTTTTTTTACTAGTTTGTTCAGCTTGCAACACTCCCTCGTCGCGACTAACACATGAAGCACCCTTCCTTGTACATCATTACACTTCTCAACGACGCATTCTGATGATTGTATGTGTAGTATATCTAAGAGTTTGTCAATGCAGCCCGTGTCGAGGAGATATTGAACATAATCCGCAGGAGGCTCCATTATTAGTTTCACGGCCTCGAGTTTCACTTCGTAGACGTCCCTGTTCCCGTTCGGGAGGTGGAGTACATTCGAGAGAACGTACCCTAGGTTCTTCACAGTCTCGGCGTTTGAGGGGGATGAAAGGTACGTTTTACCTTCACCGGAACACGAGATTGCGTACAGAGCTTTCAGACACTCGATCGCTAGCGGATATGTCGAATCACTCGGCGGCGATAGCAGGATCGGCGGTGATAACAACGACGTCGTCTCCTTTTCATTTTCCTTTCCCTCCCTTGGAAACTTCTCACAAACAAAATAACCAAGTAGTTCAACAATTGTCCCAACATTATCTTCAACCAACACGGCGATTTTCCTCAATTCCTGCATTGTTCCTATTGCGTAGTGAAGGAATCGAACGAGACGATAGCACGTCTCGATGGTGAGGCTTTCTTTTAACCTTCTGCACGACGTGATGAGTGTGGAATTTAGGAGTGGGAACATTGCAGAGTGGGGAGATTTCAGTGAAGGAGTAGAAGCCAGCAGGTTTGTTAAGGCAATGTATCCATTGCGTAGCAGCATGTCGTGACGGATTTTGTTGACACGGTTGTTATCGTTGACGCGGCTGTCATTGTTATCGTTGCCATTGTCAGGAGTGTAACATATCAGGGCACAGTACGCCCCTACCACTTCCTTCCCTCTCAAACAGTCATCAATACCACCAGTAGGCGGTATCCTTAGTAAATTCTTTGCAGAGGTCAACAACTCACACAGCAGGTTATACCGTAAAGTACATGTTATTATTTCGTTGCAAATATTCTTGTCGTTCGTGATGTTGTCACTGTCGTTGTCACCTTCGTAGACAACTGCGACCAACAACCTCCCCACACCCTCGACCCAACTCAGACGATACGCCTCATCACTCAACGCCCCGCTCCCCATAGACTTACGAAACGCATCAGGAGGACTGTGCAGAGCGTTGAACTGTTGGAGGGTGGGGAGAAAGGGAGAGAGGGAGGAGGAAGTGTACGGGGGGGAAGGGAGAGGGGGGAGGGACATGGCAGTGGTTATTTTTTAATGGTGTGGAGATGGATTTATATAAGAGATGAAATACGCAATGAGCTACCTATTATATATATGCGGTAGAGAGGAGGTTTTTTGTGTTCTATTGTCGCTGTGATTGCTTGTATTTTGAGGCTCCTTAATTCGGCACATCATCAAATACACAATGTCTCGTCTTATCATATACACTGCTTACCTCCATTCCCCCTCTTTGGCACACACCCTGCCCAAGAAAATGTACCTTCCCTTCCGTCTCGCAATAATCGGCAGCGGTCTGACCGGCACAACATTAGTGACAGAGTTCCTCTCGAAATTTCCCTCTCCATCACCCGAACGGATAGCGATCGACGTGTATGAGCAGGGTCGTGGTCCTGGCGGGCGGACGGCGAGCAGGGTGGTAAATTTCCCTGCGGAAGCGGAAGCGGACGTGGACAGGGACGCGGACGGTGAAGGGAGAGAGGATGTATATGATGTTATGGTGAATCATGGTGCGCAGTTTTTCCGGTGCGATACGGATGTCGGGAGGGGGTTCCTTGGGAAGTTTATTAAGGACGGGACGTTAGTTGAATGGAAGCCTGTGAATCGCGTTGTCGGTTTTGGTGGTAGTAGTGGAGAGCACGCAAATGCAAATGCAAATGCAAATGCAAATTCGAATTTCTTCGGCTTCCCATCCTGGGGTCCGTTCTACATTCCCCCCACAGGAGTGATGTCATCGTTCGTAAAAAGCCTGTCATCTTCTTGGCCAAGCGACGTCGTGCGATACCACGGATCGACTAAGGTGACATCATTAACGCGAGATGCAGATGAATTCATACTCCGTTATCGCCAGCGCGGTACCGAAGACGTCCAGACGAAGAAATACGACGCTGTGGTGATAACGGACGGGACGGCGACGACTGGTCCTGGGGGAATTGATGGTCTGCCGTTGAGTTTTAAAGAGAGTGTTAAGGAACGGATTGAAAACGCTGGTGTTAAGCCGATTTTTGCGGCAATTTTGAGACTTGATGATGATAATAATACGATGGTCGATACCATGACATTCAACCATCCTTCATCAATATGGTTCGCCCGTCGTTATTCTCAAGGGGTCTGGGTAATATTATCGACAATAGCCTTCGGCTCGGACGAAATGTCCCGTAATCCAATGGTCGGTAAGGACGGGAGTTTCGTGAAGCAGGATAAAGAGCGTCTTCGTGCGGGGCCCGGGATGGCGTTGGCGAGGGAGTTTTTGGAGAGGGCAGGGATTGATGAGGGTAAACTACTAGAGGTCGAGTGTCAGAGGTGGGGGAGGGGTGTTACTATTGGTGCTGGTGTTGTTGATGATGTTGTTGACGGCGGGGGTAGGAAAAAAGGACCGGGGGGAGAGTTCGTTAAGTATGATGAAGGTATGTTGTTTCAGTCAGGTGACATGGTCTCGGATTATGAGAAGGGGGGGGCTGAAGGGGCGATTATTTCCGCGGTTAGGACTGCTAGGGCCATTGCGGACATTTTTGACGATACAGTAGATAAAAGCGGAGAAGAATTGTAACAATGTGCCTCTCCTAAACGGTAACTCTCTTCCAAAGCTATGTATTCGTTTACCTCTTAAGCTATCTATTCGTCTACCTCTTCCGCGATTCGATTCCTTTCCTTCTGTTTCGATGCATTTCCTTTTTTTCTGCCTTTCGATGCTTTGTTTCTTGCCGACATTTTATTCCGTTCACTTCCCCTGCTGCATGGCCGCCACGCGGTGGTTCGCGTAATCCTTAGTCTCCTTGATGATCTTCAGGTTCCCCTTTTTGTTCAAGTGTGCCGGCCTGGGTTTGGTGTAGTTTATTATGGAGCCGAAGCTCTCGTTGCTCGTCCACTTCACAAGCTTGTCGTCTTGCCACTCGCCCTTTCGGGTCTTGCCGTTGTTCCACCTATAAACTCCTTCCCCGTCTGTTACGTGAATGTGAATGTGAATGTGAATGTGAATGTGAATGTGAAGATTTGCTTTGTTAGATGTTGGTGAAGACAAAATTCAACTGGTGAATGACAAAATTCAAAATTCAACAAATGAAGAAAAATCCAACTTACTTTTCTTCCCATCTCTCCAGTTTCCGTCGAACCGTTCGCCGTTGCTCTGAGTTTGCATGCCTAGCCCCGATTTTAACCCATTCTCCCACGAACCTTCGTACCTCGTACCATCAGCGAGAATGTACTCTCCCCACCCGTCCATCCTCCCCCCCTTCCACACTCCCTCGTAAATGCTCGCCCCCTCGAAGACCATGAATCCGAATCCTTCCTTCTTGCCGTCAACGAAATCACCGGCGTATTTTCCCTGGCCCTTTTGGAGGACACCCTTGCCCCAGAATTTATCATCCTTGTACTCCCCCTCGTATTTACTCCCGCCGGGCCAAGTCTCGCTTCCCTCCCCCTCCCTCTTGCTCTTCTTCCATCCCCCGGTGTACACAGAGAACTTCTTCTCCCCACTCGCCTTATCGTACCCACAGAACGACCGGTAAACGCCATCGCCGTGTCTCATACCCTTCCAAAACTCGCCATCATAATTATCCCCGTTGGGAAACGAAAGAGTCCCTGTCCCATCCCTAAGCCCATCCTTGAGCCCACCCACATACTTCCCTTCCAGCGGGTTCGCCTGCGCGTGTGCGCTTCCGTGTGACCCGTGCTTCTTCTTCTTCTTCTTCTTGTGGGCAGTGCCGGGGGGGGAGCCGGGGGGAGTTTGGGAGTTGGCCGCCGGGGAGGCGGAGGCGGAGGTTTTCGGACGCCGGGAACTGTGACCTGGTGTGCCCGGGGGGGTGTTGCGGCTTGTGCCGGCGGGGGCGGTTGCTGGGGGCTTCATTTTCTTCTCTTATTCACTCGAATTTAATTGGAACTTGCTTTTCGCAAATAAATGTGGCCGTTTCTCGACACTTATTTTTCTATTTTTGTAGTGAATCCCACGAGACACAGGGATATAAATTACTACTGACGTCACCGTTGTATAGGGAATCCTCTTCAGTACGGATTATTTCTTCGATTTACCAAAAACGGCACCCTTTCCTACTTTCAATTCCCAACTAAAGAACAAAAGAGGAACTGATTGATCTCCATGATCTCCAGTGAAGAGAAGGATAGATGGGAGGCTCTAATAAGTTCAGAGACCGAGTTCGAAATGTTCGGGGGGTATGGTCCGGAAAGCCGGTACGATGATGATAACAACGACTACAACAACAACATCAGCCTATTCCCTGGTGACAACAACACCCACAACAACAACAACAACGGCAACAGACAAACAACAATGCAGCAGCTTGTCGAGAAGAATATTGAGCTGACAGAAAATCTCAATACGGCTCTTAGAGAATTGCACGAAATGGAAGAGAGGGCACTGGGAGAGAAGAGAAGGGCTGACGATACAGATAAAGAGCTCCAGGGTCTTCGCGACAACATTGGGACTTATCTTTCGAACCCCAGCGAAAATAAGATTCGGCACCAAAGCGAACAAAAATTTTGGAATAAGCTCGCAACGACAGAGACGCTGAAGGCGAGCGAACCGCCTCCCTACTTCGAGGCGAACCCGGCCAATGCAGAAATTCAGGATTACCCCATGGCCATCGCCATCATTAAGGGGGAGAATATGAGCGGGGTGGAGGCTGAGGAGTTCCGAGCTAGGTATCAGAGGGCATTGAACGAAAACAAAAAACTTCTTGAAACGAACGAAAAATTAAAGAAGAAGATTGAGACTCAAGCTCCCATCATCCAGAAACTAATCAATGCGGCAAGGAAGGAGCAGCACACTCACAAGAAGCATTTAATGTCGTCCGTCCGTCGTATCCGCTACCTTCAAACTGAGAACGACGAAAAAGATAAGAAGATAAAGCACCTCCAGTCGTACGTAAGCAAACTGGAAACGAGCACCATGAGAAATAGCAACAGCAACTTCCGCTACAAGCAGCAAGAAAAGTATATCATGACGGGAAGGGGGGCAGTGGCCAGAGAAAAGAGCAAGAAGAAAGAGGGGGAGAAAGAGAGAGAACAAAGGAAGGAGAGAGAGCGTTCACAGAGAGCATTCCGGAGATTCCAACAGAGACCAATCATTTCTGCAGATAATAACAGTGATGTTGAGAATACAAATGCGGAAAATGGCAGTGAAGGCAACAACAAAGCCAGTGATGGAGGAGGGGGAAAGTCAAGACAGAACAACTCAATATTATTCGATCTCGATCCGCCCTCGTCAAAATCTATAGCCTCCCTCTACTCTGCAGCTTCTCAAACAGCATCTGACAATGTGATACAAAAACTCCAAAAGGAACAGAAATAAAAAATAAAAGAAAATGACAATGACACGTATTTGCATTAGGGCAACTCGTTTCTGTTCTTTCTGTTGCCGTTATTTTCGATCTTTTAAAAAATTATTTATCCTACGACCACAACGCAAAGCCATCAGAAGAAGACAAAATAGAAGACCAGCAGCCCGACAACAGCAGCAACTCCAACCATCATCATCGTGTTGGCATCACTACCGGAATTTCCGGTCGAGAAATCTTTTTTGTTTGCTGCAACACCATATCGGCTGCGGAGTTGGGAAGCGGACAGCTCTGAGTCAGGGGCGGATCCCCCCTTGTGGTATCTGCGTGCGTTGTGTTTCGTGTTCAGCATTTTTGCGTCTGGGTTAGTTGGATAATTTGCACGATGTAAAGGTAATTGCCAGCAAAGTTGACGTCTTCACAAGCCACAAAGTCAACAACCCGAGTCGCATCCTCGTATTTGTTTTGGTCAAGCTGCCCCTACAGTCAAGGTGCATTTTCGCGCAAGTTGCTATCAGTTAGTTAATTCGCACCTCTGGCGGAGCTGGCTCGCGCTCAGGTCGGCATCAGCCATCTTTAATCGTAAGCGTTGTGACGCAGTGCGGTTATATCAGTCCCGGGGGAATCAAGAGGGGTTTAAATAAAAGTTGCAAGAACTGTACGGCCCGGGAATAATTCAAGTGGAGTATTCCCCGAGAATCATGTGTTCGAAAATTGTTCTAGCACTCTCCGATGCCCTCCTCAACTATAATAGAATTGTCTGAACATATTTTTCCTTAGGAAGAATATTCACTAAAATAAGACCTCCTTCTTCTTTCACAACTTTTCCTTCTCATATATTAATATCTTTGTAATTACTGGTGTAGCTAGTGCTGTATTTTGCTAGTGGCAGGGAAATCTAGGTTTGGGGTTGCTGGGCTTCACAATTCCGAGCCTTTTGAAATCTCCATCGTGCTTGGCATCCAAGGCAAGGACATCTAAATTACACACCAAGCCACACTCACTCAATCCGTCATCAAAACTCCTCGCGAGGCGCACGGCGCCATCTATAGCATTTCTAAAATCGCCGATAGGAATAGGAACGTTGTCGGATGACCCCTGACAGGTCACTTGCTGTGTCGACCGGAGAGGCATGTAATTCTTTCCAGACATTCGGGCGGCATGCCGAAAGTGTCGATCAAGGCGATAGTTCGGGTGCATCTCTAACAAAACTGCCTCTTCCGGCGCAAATAGTATATTCATAAGGCCCGCGCCGTGGACACCGACTATCACATTGCTGCCGCGTATGGTTTTAAGCTGTTCCCGAAAAGTCATCGATCCCAGATCTGCAACCCTGACATCACAAAGGACGCACTCTTCCATTACACTGACGACCTCTTTCTCGTTCGCGAGGACCCTTCCTACGTTCTTCTCCGCCGTCCTATACCTCGGGATTAATGTCAGTGACGGCACGCTGGGGGGGGGGACATCCCACAGATCAAAGCCCCTCAACACCCTCTCACGGTACTTGTGGAAAAGAAAACCATCACGGCACCCGAGACCCGAATTGTCCGCAACCTTTGGGAACACAATTCCCGCCGGACTCTCCAGGTGCCAAACTACCTTCTTGAAGGTCACAGTCTCGCCTTTGAAATCTTTCGCCCTCTTCAGGGGTGATGATGGTGTGGTGAAAGCGTTTTGAATTAGCTCGAAGAATGGGCCATCAGGATTCTTATCGAACAACACGATATCTGTCGATTGCTTGCTCAGCCCCAGACCTTGGTAGACTAATTCCATGTTGATGAAATCGGCGCTAGAATGGAAGGCGTTCTCCATATCCTCATCTCTGGCAAGAAGATAGGTCGATTTTTCAGAGCGTCTGGAATTTGTAGGATTATCGACATCATCGACGAAAGAATTCATCTGAAGCGTCATGTGCGGCATAAATCTAACGGTATTAAATTGGGGCGTCTTTTTGCACGATGCGCTCACTGAATGATGGTCGAAAGAGTGGTACTGCCCATTTCCCCTGGGCGGCTTTTTGTTGGAATGCTCCCCCTTGACCTTGCTAAAGTCAATGGTGATTTCCGTCCCCACACAAAACATGTCAAGCTCTTGCTTATGAAACTGTTTGTGTGTATAGCATGTAATCTTCGAGGCGCCGCCATCGCAGATAATGACAGGGTCTTTCATGTAGTTGTCGACGAGCCCTTTTCCAAAAGTCTCGTCGCATTTATCGTAGTGCGCAGAGTGTTGAATGTGGTCGCCATTGCCTCCTTGCGGTGGGGATTGAGTTAATACCTTTGATCGAGATTCGGCAGATAACAGCTGGCTCTTCAGGCTAATTATCTCGGCCTGAGCTATCGAGAGCTCTTCCTGCTTTCTTTTTGCTGCTTCACTGTCAACACCAGGGACAGCACAAGGCTGAGAGTCGTACCCCCCCTTGTGCGCCTCCGTCACGCCATTGTCGACGTCTTCGTTAAGCTTTTTGACCAGCATCTCAATCTCCTCCCGCATTACGGTAATTGTCAGGTCCTGGTTCTCCAAAACCGAACGGAGATCATTGTCTGTCTTTGACAATGACGAAACAGATGACGTTGAGAACGCAGGTCCATCCAGTCCCTTGAAAAAGTGAAAATTCGCAACGACGACTATGCTCGTCAAAAGAATTGTCGCCACCACCACTGACATTAAGACGTTGTTACCCCTCCTCGCCATTTTCTTGACCCTTTTCACAGGGGTTGTATCCGTCTAACTCTCTTAATGAAGCTATCTTTTAGCGCTGTGACTAGCAGCTATATAGAGCCTAGATTCGCCTGTCGCTCTTTGGTACGGGTTCCCTTGCAATTTAATATCCGCTTTTTCATCACCCAAGCAAAACTGGATAACCCTGTAGCATCACAATTAGTATCTCAAACTGTCACAACAAGGGCGAAAACTCTTTCCTACTGCTGTAGAAGCCGGTTTTACTTCCAGAGGAATTTAATCTCCTAGGATAAGCGCTAAAGAAAACACCCTCCAAAATTCAGAAGCTCCCCCCACCCCCCCAGCATGGACACTGCTCGTGAGGCCACGCTTCCCACTGTTGCGCTATCTGCGTTAAATGAACTGGCCGGAGCGCTGTCCGCGCCACTTTTCACCGACCTTCCTTCAATAACTTTTTTGACTGCTGAAAACATCCTCAATGTTCTTGGATTTGACCCTTCCCTCTTGAATATGAACGACGACGAAAAGAAGGGGAAGGAGCCTGGCTTCGATGACGATGAATGCGATGATTTTCTCGACGATCTCTTCCAGGACCTTGTGACGGCTACTTCCTTGAACAACTATACTAGTATTCCATCCCCTGGTGAGCCTTCGCTTGAAACGGGCCTGGTCTCGCGTAGATTCGATTTTGCCCCGTTCGATGTTCTTTCCGACCGAATGCAATCTCTCACTCCTCCTGAAAAGACGAAAGTGGTCAAGTTGTTTGCCACCCTTCTCCTCGTCCGACACACTCAGCCTGAAAAGCCTCCTGCTCCCCCTTCCCAGCCAACTCCTCCCCCATCCCCCCCCCGCCCGCAGTCTAGCAAGTTCCCGGATGTAAAGAGTTTTTTTTCTTGTCCTTTTGACGGAACTGGTGGTGCTTCCTCGGAAGAATACGACGAACCTGTCACCTTTTCATCAACCAGAAGCCCAAGCCCAAGCAAAATTTTATCCCTTCCAAGTGGCGCCCCTACAAATCGTTATTTTGGGGTCTTCGGTGTCACTGAGGAACATGCCGCGTCGAAAGCTACTTCGGGCATAATTTACGCGGCCAGTGATGAGGGTAAATTTTTTGATGGTAGTGTTAGGATGTCATTGAGGTCAGACGAGAAGATGAGGAGCATTCTGATGGGTACCCCGCCCTCTCCTCCTCGACCTTATCCCGGAGTTTCTGCACCCTCGCCTCAACTGTCTACCTTGCAGCCGATGATTCAACCGCAGTCGCTACAAACTAAAAATATAGGATGGGACTCAGTAGAATCTCGGATTAGCTTACCGCACGAGTCGGCACAAGAACAACCGCCACCCCCATCTCTCGGCCCTCTGCACCAACCGAACTCCTGGTGGAGTGATTTGGATCGGTGCATCCACGGCCGTGATTCGGACTACGACGAAGATAGGTTAATTTCGAATCTACTCAACGACCCTTCGCTGCTATCGGACAGTGCTTTGGCAGTTCGTGGGCTCGAATCGAAGTCATTTGGAGTTGACGAAGTCACCGGACGTGTCCGCTTGAACAATGGCAGAAGGAGCAAAATAATACGGTTGAATGATTTGGTCAGCGTGTTGAAACACCTCGGTACTAAGGCTTATCGTTTGCGGCTCTTTTCGATACACTTTCTGGACGGTAGAGGAGGGGAAATAATTCAGGGTTTAGCTGCAAGCGTAGCTGATTTCTTGGAGGAGTACAATGCTGGCTGTCTTGAATTTTGGGAAGAAATATCATCATCGTCATCGCCGCCTTCTCTCCTTGTTCTTATAAATAAGATCCACCATGAACCACTTTTCGCGGACTTAACGATCTTGGCTGAGCTCCTTTGCTGCACCTCTTCTTCGATCAGTAACGATCACCACAGCAACTCATGGAAGTATTTCCCCAAGTCAGTCCCCTTGCTCAACTACCTTTACAAAAATGTTGTCGAAGCCAACGTGGCGTCCAATCAACGCACCAAATCGCTTTTATTTATGATATTTTCTTCTTCTCTGCGGCCCTACTTGAATATGCTGTCCCTATGGCTCTTCGAGGGCGAAGTTACTCATGCCGATGACCCGTTTAAGGAGCTCGAGTTTGCCAAGTTGAGCGACCTGGAGATTTGGAAAATTTTGAAACGGTCGGACGCAGACTCCGACGAGACTCGCGAAGCAATAGGGAGCACAATCCCTAATTTTCTGAGACGCAAATCTTCAGCCATCCTCAAGACGGGCTACCTCCTATCCCTTCTCCGAATCAACAACGCGCGCAACTTCCACAAGTTTGTTCCGCCTTTCCGAATCGCCTTCAGCCTCGACTTGAACGTGTCGAATCGTCACAAAGCTCGCTTCGACGAATTCCTCCGTACCAAGCAGGCCATGAACATTGCCTTGATGAACAAAAAGCATTACGCAGATTTGGACAACGTACGCAGCGCTGTCAAGGCACGCAGACAGCTGGCGACGGCTAGGCAAGAGCGGAAAATAATCGCCAAGTTGGAGGAAGAACGAGACAAAGAGATTGAAGTTGAGTCGGCAAAAAAGCGGGCGGAGCTGAAGCGCATTAATGACGATATTGATCAGAAGCTCGCGTTGCAGAAAGAAGAGAAAGATAAAGAAGCGGAATTACTGAAGACGGAGGAGAAAGAGAAGAGGAAGAGGGAGGAGGAGGAAGCCAAGATGCTAGGGAGTTTGAAAAAGGCACTAGTTGATAAGTACGATAAGCTCATAGAGGAAACAGAAAGGCGAACGCGAATCAGCGAATGGAAGCAGGAAAGGCTAGAGCGCTTGGGAGATGAGGATTCACAAAAAATGTTGAAGGAGCTGTACACGCGAGAGCAGATATTAGCCGATTCCAGGGAAAGTGAGATTGCCGTAAAGCCTGTTGTATCTGAAGTAGGCACGCCAAAGGAGGAAGGGAAAGAGTTAGTGGGGGGAGAGAATACCGTAGAGGAAGAGGCTCTAGTGGTGGAGAATAATGCGATTGTCGAGGAGGAAGTCGTTGTCGAGGAGGAAGTCGTTGTCGAGGAGGAAGTCGTTGTCGAGGAGGAAGTCGTTGTCGAAGAGGAAGTCGTTGTCGAGGAGGAAGTTGTTGTCGAGGAGAACGTGGCGGTTGAGAAGGAATGGGTGGTCGTCGAGAAAAGGGGGCTGGAAAACGTAGTGAATGAGTTGGGTGTGATGAATTCTTCGGAAGAGGGTGAAATTCCTCGTAAATTTTTTCAAATATCCAGTATCCCCATGATCACAAAGACCAATGAAAACAGTAGTGAATTTGGTAGCAACAATGCGGTGAGAAAACACCGCAACAACGACTACCATGATGACAACGATAGCAATGAAGACAACGAGAAAGTGGACGTAGACGTAGACGTGGACATAGACGAAGCGATCAAAATGTCGGTTTTCGACGTTGTCGATAAACAATTCGCTACGATTGACAAATTGTCCGTCACTTATTTCACGAAGGAACTGAAAATTATGGATCACTTCACACTTCTTCACAGCTTCATGTGCGGTAGTGGGCTCTATTTGTCGGAATTTACGCACAAGTTGCATCTGGGGTTGATGTCCGCCTCTCACTACGTGGATTGGCGGTCACTGTCTAACATCAAGGGAGCCCACATCGCCGCTTCGATTAACACGATGATGGAGGATTCGGAACACTCGAATCTCTTTTCATACGACGTTGACCTCGAGAAAATGGACGAAGGGCTCGACAGCACACAATTTCGGGACGCTTTCGATCCTAATTTTTTGAATTTTCTCAGTGCGGATTATGCTGCTCCGTGGCCGGCGTCGAGTATTCTCCTCAACTTTGATGCCATGCGAAAATACAACGTCGTCCAGAAGCACCTAATGAAGCACTTTCGTGTCTGTTTTCTGATGAAAGACCTATTTCAGACACTCAAATTCAAGCACAGCGACTCCAGGAATAGCGGCAGCGAAAAGGGATCTCTGCATAAATTGGATCTCTTACGTCATGAAGCACAGCACGTCCTGAGCAGCATTGGTCATTACTACAGTATCAAGGTGACCGAGTGCTGGGGAGAATTTGAGCGCGGAATGGGCATGGTTCAGGGCGTGAACGATTTTTGTCGCCTATACGACCGATACTTAGATTCTATAGGGCTTATCTTTTTTCAGCACCCAAGCAATAATGCAAGTGACAGCATAAACCGATCAATCGTGCTCGTGCGCGCTGACATCGACAAGTTCTACCACCATTGTTGCACCTTTTGCAATCTTATTGTGCAGAGGGCCGAGTCGTCAATGAGCTCGACATTTCTGGCGACAGTTGATATCGAGAAGAAAAAACTTGACATGGCTGTTCAAGATTTACGCGTCCATCTACAGCTTGACATAATGAGCTTGAGCTCTGTCCGCAACAAACACTTCAAATATATGTGCGGCTGCAGCAATTTATTGGGGGGGTTTTTGATGTAGTTTTACCAGTAAAAAAAAGGAAATGAAATGAAATCGTAGTAGTAGCGTAAAAAGTTGTGTTGCGCAGCATTTAGACGACAAAACAATTGTACTTTCCCTAAACATCGAGTACCACCTCATTCTCGTCCTCAGAAGGTGGTGCTTCCTGAACCTCTTGCTTTCCCTCTTCTGCCCACTCTTCGCCCTCCACAGAGACTCCGTCATCTTCGTCGTCGTCGAAGAAGCTCTCTCTGCGCTCTGTCATCATTGCATCGTTTGTACTAGCACTGGCTCTAGGTGATTTCTTTATCCCTACCCCTCGTTTCACCTTTCCCCACGTCTTTCCTATTTTTTTCCTGGCCTTGCTGTTCTGGATCTTTTCAGTGTCTATCTTCAAGGTCTTTACGCGCTTTCTCATCTTTACGATGTTTCTGCCTACATTGGTGTAGCTTTTGTTACGTGGCTTCAAATTTGTCCGCTCGAAAGTATTTCCGAGCAGCGCGTGTTCCCTCATCCTCATCTCCTCCACTTGCGAGAGCGCATGAGCCAGAGCCATTTTGTAACTCTCCAGCTCGTGTGTCGTGTCGTTCAATTCTTGTTGAATCTTATCTCTCTTGTCGCTGTCTACTTGAGTTTTCAGCAGGCGCTTGATATCGTTGGACATCGCGTCACACTTCCTTTTCCAGCTGCTTGCTTCCAGCTTCCATTTTTCTACCGAGGCGTTCTCGGCTGCTTCTTTCTGGTCGTCGCTGTTAAGCTGCTGTTGGGAAGGTTGGTGCTGCTGGGTTTTTGTGTGATAAAGCTGAGACGGCTTCGATTGTAGTTCGCTTTCCAGCCTCTCGACATTGTTGGTCGATTCTCGGAGCTTCGCTTCCAGGCTCTCTCTCTCCTCTGTGAGACGTTTTATTTCTTTGCTGTGCGTTTCCTCAATTTCACTCTTGCTATTGACAACTTCGTCAAATGCCTCGCTCAACTGCTCGAGCTGGTCTTCTATAACCTCTAGTTGCGTAGACAGGGACTTGTTCTTGTTCTTCAGTTTGTTGTATTGCTGCTGGTGTTTCAGCTCAGTCTGTTTGCTGGCTGGTGACACCGAAGGAGACATTGTTTGATTGTTGCTTTCGGCGGTTGTACCAGCTGAAGTTGCAGCTGATGGTGGCGATGAGTTGTCGCAAACGATTGCTTTGTAGTAGAAATCTGAGGCTGAATTTTTCATCTTCACGGTGGCCACAATATAGACAACGTCTCTCATACGAACATCATTCTCAAAGTCAAGCGTTAGAATTATATGATTCGATATCTGTGAGGCGCTCGCGGCCGTCTCGTTGCTCGCCTTGAACATGTTCCAGTAGCCCCAGAGTTCGCCACCGGCCTCGCCAAACCAGGTGACGTTGTTACTGCCATTGGGTATGTATAAGTCGATCGTATTTCCATTGGTAGTCGAATCAGGGGCGACAACAAGCTTGAGATTACCATTGAGGTCGATCTTCAATCCTCGAGGAGTGTCGTTTTTCTCCATTGAAACTGTCAAGCTCGATTGTCGAAGGTGGATGCTAACGTTCGTAGACGATAGAAGTGGTTCAAACGTGGCCGAGTTGCCACTATCTCGAGCAATAGAAACATTCAACGAATCACAGAATAGGGAGTCTGTGTCGAAGGCGACGAGGGCTCGCGATTTAGTAAATGAATTCAATGTGTTGAGAGGGTGGTACGTGGAAGCTATTCTGGTGTCATCCGTAGGGTTGGAAGTGTGAGGAGAAGAATCTTCGTCGAAGTTTAAATCGTCCAAGAGGATTTTAATCTCGCAGAAGATCTGGCAACCCAGATCGCTGTGTGAAGGGGGGCGGCCATAGGGGGTGAGTGACTACGGAGAGTGGGGGGGAGGCGGGCAAATCGAGTGCACCAACATACTCACCTAGCATTGGGGTGATAAAATGGCTTATCGCCGCAATTAATGACGCTGCATAAATTCATGTTCATGGACATGGAGTCCACATGTACGGCATTCATGGATGCCGTCGACTTCAGCCCCTGGGTATTCGACCGGTACCAAACAAAAGAGAAAAAGTCAGTAGGTAGCGGTTGCTGGTTTGATACGGCCCAAATGATTGTGTCGTGTTCATTGGGGGGGCCGCCCTCTAAGTGAAAGTCGGCAAGCAATTTCTTGAGATGGAGGCCGAGTTTTTCGCTCGTCATTTCATCTTCGTCGTCGTCGTGAGAAGCGGAACGACGCTTTGCCATCTTTGTGACTTTCTTGGACGCCTTTTTTGATAGCTTTGATACACCTTTGATGGTTTTCGAGGCAATAGACTTGCTGATTTTAAATGAGGATTTCGATGGATTCGTCGAGGGCGACGAAGGGGAGAGATTAATGGATGAAGAATTCTGAGAATCAGTGTTTATGTTGTGGGGACGTGGCGGTGGTGCGTGCAGCTGATGAGGTATGCTAAGCTTGTGAGACTCGTGGATCTCGATTGAGGAGTCGGCATTGTTACCTCCAACTTTACCGTCGTCGCCGTCGTCGTCGTCATCGTCGTCATCGTCGTCATCGT
>ERZ651776.3461-NODE-3461-length-15720-cov-4.463914_pt1 | contig 15720 bp, 17 predicted proteins | sample MGYA00514761_ERZ651776 | MGnify/ENA metagenome assembly ERZ651776 | reverse complement strand
CTCTCTCTCTCTCTCTCTCTCTCTCTCTCTCTCTCTCTCTCTCTCTCTCTCTCTCTCTCTCTCTCTCTCTCTCTCACTCACCTTTCGTCCCAAGCCAAGGCCCTTTCCGTACTGCAAGCTATGCTCTTCCCTCCTGGCACCGTCTTGGCGGCGCTTTCCGACGGATAAAACTCTTCAAAGATCATCCTGTAGCGGAAGGCCTCCTTCGTGGTCGGAGTATTGATAGGGAATCGATGGGCAGCAGATTGTAATTGCTGGTCTGTGACTGCCACCTCAGCTGCATCTTTGAGGCTGTCGATCCAGCCGTACCCTACACCATCGCTGAATTGCTCCTTCTGTCTCCATAAGATTTTTGAGGGCAGGTAGGGGTCGTCAGGGGTGTCAAACGAGTTCCTAACCACAATTTGATTGGTTGATTGTGAGCAAGTGTGTGATGGATGAGTGATAGATTTTATGTTAGTTTCAGGGAGGCGACAAAAATAACGCACGACCGAAATAAAAATTTCTCCCGCTCGCGGCCTGGCCTACCTGACGACCCACTTCTCGATCCTCTTGTCCTTTGCATCAACCCCAGGCCCAACCTTGATCATCTTTTCCTCTGGGTTCAGACCCATGGCAACTTCGAGAAAATCGGCGTCCAGGAAAGGCACGCGGGGCTCGACACCCCAAGCGGACATCGCCTTGTTGCATCGCAAGCAGTCGTACATATGCAGGCGAGAAATCTTGTCGACACACTCTTCGTGAAATTCTCGAGCAGAAGGCGCTTTGTGGAAGTACAAGTATCCGCCGAAAATCTCATCTGCACCCTCACCACTCAGGACCATCTTGATGCCCATGGCTTTTATCTTGCGTGCCATCAAATACATTGGCACCGAAGAGCGGATTGTCGTGACATCATACGTCTCGAGACACTTGATAACGTCTCGAACGCTGTCGAGACCCTCCTGGATCGTGTACTCGTAGCTGTGGTGCGTTGTCTTCAAGTATTCACTGACTTCTTTTGCAGCCTTCAAGTCGGGACTCCCCTTGAGACCTACGCTGAAACTATGCAGTTTAGGAAATGCTGGATTCTTTCGCATGATGTGCCTAGAGGCGATCGATGCGACGAGACTAGAGTCAAGTCCCCCGCTGAGAAGGACCCCCCAGGGGACGTCACTCATCATACGACGGATAACGGCGTGCTCAAACGCCTCCCTCAATTTCACGGCGTCGTATTTCATAGTGGGGAGAGGACCACCGATGGGCGTAACGTCCGCGACGTATTTAGCAGTGTACCATCTCTGCGGTTTGGCGGAGACGAGTCCACTTGTGATGCACATCATATGCCCGGGGGGGAACTGCTGAAGGGTTGCACATTGTTCGCTTAAAGCTTTCATCTCGCTCGCCACAAAAAAGCTCCCATCGTTTGCCCAGCCAGAATACAGAGGCGTGATTCCAATATGATCACGGACGACCAAGGTGAGATTCTTTGAGCTGCGTTTGGATGATATGATGCCATTTGTTTCGAGTAGTGATTTTTTGTCGTCAGATCAGTAAGCAATTTTCGCAACAAATTTCACCTCATTATGTGAATGAAAATGGCTTAACGATGTTCGCGCTAAAGCTCACCTGTCGTAGATAACAAAGGAAAACATACCCCTCAAAAGGCTCGGAAAGTTCTCTTCCAACGAGGCACCATACTTCAGGTACAAAGGCAGCAAAACCTCGCAGTCGCTCCCCGTCTGAGGTTCATAGTCGGGGAAGTGCGACTGGTAAAGCTCCTTGTAGTTGTAGATCTCGCCATTCACAGCGATTGTGATTGTACCGTCGAGGGACTGTATTGGTTGACTGCCACTTTCGGGGTCCATAATCGCTAGGCGCTCATGTGCGATGGCCGAGTTGTTACCTACAAGCTTGTACCCACTCCAATCAGGGCCTCGGTGACGGAGTGTGGTAGAACATTTGATCAATAGGTCGCGTAGCTGATCAGCGGTAAGCGAGGAGTCGAAAATACCGAAAATACCACACATAGCTCTTTTGACTCTAAAAGAGCAAGGAATAGCGTAGGAAATGATTTTTTATCGCGAATGAGTGACATCGTGATTTTTGGTAAAGTAAATTCACCGCTTAGAAAATTTCCTTTGTTAAATCCCCCCAACACACGAGATATTCATGTCCGCCGCCGGTCTAAACCGTTTAAAAAGCTCCCAAACTCTAGAATTAGTCTTGTGGAGACATCAAATCTCTACATCGCCGGGTTCCACAATTGCCTCCATTAAGGATTCAAGCCGTCCTGCCGATGATTTTTATAAATCACGTACGCGACAAATTGTTAGCCAAATTGACCGTGTACAGAAGAACAACTTGAAAATAAATTGGGCAAAAATAGTGCCTCTACAGCGTATTTATACATCGAACCTTTTCTTGATAGCATCCACTTCACGCAAAAATTGGGCATACCTTGAGATGTGAGTGAAATTAAACCCCTTGTATGCTTTCTTTCCAAAAATGTTCACCAGCCGTTCACTACTGAGCCATAAACAGACTGGGAAAGACAGATACATTGCCACAACAACATCAACAGTGTAATGGTCTGCTGTTACACAGCTGATGAAACAGCAAAATAGATAAAAAAAGAACCAGGCGGCCTTTAGTATGTTGGGTAGATAGCTGCAGATAAACAAAACCATAATTATTCTGTGCGGCGCCGCAAGTGAAGGAGAGAAAGGCAACACTTGTGAGTAGGTGGGGCGATGGCAACGATTGATTGTAGCAACGGCGGTTTGCTCGTAGGTGGGGCGATGGCAACGATTGATTGTAGCAACGGCGGTTTGCTCGTAGGTGGGGCAATGTCAACGATTGATTGTAGCAATGGCAGTTTGCTCTCGCTTTCGCTTTCGACTCACGTGTAGACGCTGCAGTGCCCGCTATATAACGAATCGTTGCACTCGATCTGAGTGATAAACCATCCGTCAGGAGGGAGTGTGGTCGAAGTGCTGTTTCGGCAGAGAGGTGATGGCGCTGGTAATGTAGTCACATTGATAGTCAGGCACCTTAAAGTCATCAGTATCGAATGGAGAAATAGATACTCAGCCCCCAGATTTATGGATCGCCGCCACGACTTGCTTCGGATTCCGTTGTAAGTGCCCAGGGCAAAGCCTCCAATCAAATTCAATACCACCAACCGGTCAGGCCCATCCTTGAGCAGTTGGCTCAACGTCCCGACGCACTTATTGTTTGGGTCATTCATGGGAAACCCTCCCTGATCGCACACACCAAAGGAGCTGTCGTGCAATAAATCGGGGAGACTTGGCTCTTTGTTCATCTCTTCGCTAAATGCCGTTTTTCCAAAGTAGAACGTCATCTGTGCTGCCAACAGCTCCATCACAATTGTGATCAAACACCAGAGCAAGTTACACTTCATATCATCGTCTTCGCAATTTCCTTTTGTGGTCCCCGCAGTGCTGCTTGGTCGGTCGAGGGGATTGCCGAGAGCCACCTCAACGTCTTTTTCAGATACACTTCGGCGGGTCAGCACATTCTCTGTTTCGTTGCTGGCGGACATTCGCAATGCCCACAGCTTGTGGATTTATTTTAGTTTTTAGAACAATAAATAGTGGGCGAAAATACTTTTCACATTTCTAAGTACGTACGTACGTTACAATCCCTCCGGTTAAGGCTATAAAATGATGACGTTCGTAATAGCAGAGTTAGCTTTTTTTCTTTTCAATTCAACGAGGAAACCCGGAAGTCCGAAGGAAGTGGAATTGAGACTCCATTGTTCTGAATTATGGAGGACCAAAAACTTCTTTGGTCAATTACTTTCCATTTTATTCAATGGAAAACGGGGTGAAAAACCCAATAATGCGATAGACTCTGAGAAAGATCTTCGTCGAACTTCGTAAGATTATAAAACTAACTAACATCAATGAATGCACAGGGTTCATTATTCAAAAAGCATCTCACTTGCATCCGAGTTATACTTCTCTTTTCGACGAGCAAGCAATTATCCAGAAATTAACACCGCTCCAAAACCAAGGCGATTCCCTGGCCACCTCCGATGCATGCCGAGCCAACAGCGATGTTACAGTCGCTATTTCTAGAAAATTCGTTTGCAAGATGTGCAGTAATCCGAGAGCCGCTGGCTCCAAGTGGGTGTCCAATAGAGATAGCCCCCCCATTGACATTCGTTTTATCATCAGGGAGCTCGAGGGCTTTTTGAACACTCAAAAATTGCGCAGCGAAAGCTTCGTTGACTTCAAACCTGTCAACATCGTTTTGGTTGACGCCGGCAGCTTTGAGTGCATTGGTTATGGCAGGGACTGGGCCAATTCCCATTTCCGTCGGTTCGCACCCAACGCTATTATAACTGAGAAGCTTGCAGAGAGGAGTGAGGTTATGCTCCTTGACGGCTTCTTCGCTGGCCAAAATTATGGTTCCTGCGCCATCACAGATTCCACTGGCAGAAGCTGCAGTTACTGCGCCGTCTTTCTTAAAAACTGGTTTGAGTTTTGCAATCTTCTCGAGTTGTGTTTCTGGTTTTGGATGCTCATCGGCGTCCACAGTGGTCATCTTACCCTTGCGCCCCTTTACCTCGATTCCGACAATCTCACTGTCGAATACATTGGCAGAATTGGCAACCCCCCAACGCTGCTGAGACTGGATAGCGAACTTGTCACATTCATCGCGAGTGATGTTGTACTTTTCAGCAAGATTCTCGGCAGTGATGCCCATGGGAATCCCTGCGTAGCTGTCAGTAAGGCCACTATGACATTTAAAGGACCGAACGATGGACGATTGTTGCCATGAGGTTAGAGGAATAATAAGAGACAAGAATGACGTCATTTATGTGTGTTCAATCTACTACTGCCTGCTCACCTCCACAACGCATCATCCATTTTCAGGCCTTTTCCGAGTGCGACGCCCCACCTAGCGTCGTTACCACTCACATTCAATGGAGCAGCACTCATGTTCTCGCTGCCGCCGGCAATAACAATCCTCGATTCTCCAAGTTTGATGCTATTTGCAGCCAACGCAACCGTTTCAAAGCCACTTCCGCATAACCTGTTGATGGTAAGGGAGGGGGTGCGCACGTCACATCCACTTCGAAGGGCAACGTGACGGGCTAAATAGGCGGCGTCAGGAGAGGACTGAATTACATTGCCAACGAAGCAGCTGTCAATCATTGCAGGATCTAAGTTAGCACAAGATGCTAATGCTGCTTTGGTGGATTCAACAGCCAGGTCAGTGGCAGATAAATGCTTAAGGGAACCCCCGAAGCTCCCGAAAGCAGTGCGTTTAGCAGCGACTATGTAGATAGACATGTTGAATCGAATGTGACTCTTTGTCAACTGTCTCTCTTGGGGAAGTTTAGGATTTTGGGAACATCTCACTTTTCTCCAACCATAAAAAGAATCAGAAGGAATGGACCCCTCTCCTGACATTTCTACTACGTTGAATGGCATGTCCATCATAGATGATGCTGATAGTCCCCCACCACCTCCCTCTGTGCAGACCGACTCATACTCATCATCTCCCGAAAATCTTCAGATTACCATCCTCAAATCCGAGACGCGCGAAACTGACGAGCTGGATAAGAAACCCTTCACATGCTACATCATTAGGGTCGACTTCAAGTCTTCTGACAAGCAATCATTCGAGATACAGAGAAGGTATTCCCAATTCCACGAGTTGAAGGAAGTGTTGCTGAAGTGTCATCCGAGCACTAAAGTTGCGGCGAATCAATTCCCCCCTAAGCAATTCCTGAACAAGCTCAACCCGAAGACCGTAGAGCTCAGGACGGTGCAACTCGCAACGTGGATGAATGAGCTGCTCACCAGTCACCCTGATGCAGAACCGCTTCTGTCATTTTTGGAGCTTTCTCCGTCCAGCGCAATCAGTGCTGCTGGTGCCCCCGCACCTGTGCTGGAGTTTACAGATATTCACGGCAGGATATTCAAAAGCGAGAACCAGACCGAGCAGCTGATCATTTACGCCGCTGCGAGTAGATATAACTTCCAACAGTTGGAAAAATTCATAAAGCCGGCCATGGATGACATCGTGACAAAGCACCCGGTGAGTTTTTTTTGTGCTGAGAGAATACACGACTCTCATCTCAAAAAACATGTCGACCGACGTCATGTACGATGTGGTTTTACATTTCCTACTAACAGTTTACACCACCCACCCGTTAAACACCGTGACAGGACTTGAAGTGCACCATAGTGAGTGTGGCAGATTTGAGAATTGTTCCACCTGAAGCAAGAGGAATGGTCAAACCTGTGCTTGCCATGGTTGACGCGAAGAACTCCTCTATATCGAACAATAGTTTTCGGACTAAACACCCTTCATATTTCAATGGCTTTGAATCCTATTTCTGCCCGGATTATACGGTGGAGGGGGAATTACTGAAACTGATAGGGTGCAGCGACGCAAACTGGACTTTCCGAGTATTTTTGGTTGCCGGTGGGGCGGTTGTTGGGAGCATGCAGTCCTCGACGAAGAATATCACCGGTGTATGCACATCACTCTTGAATGAGGCGATCAGCAAGAACCCTGAGGTGGTGCGAGGGTGGCCGAAAGATGCGAAAGAGGACATTTTAGTTGAGGGGGAAACAGACGTGGGGAGGTCCAGTAAGGTTTCAATAGACGGCGCAGGTGCAAAACAAGGTACGCAGCTCGGCATCGAATTTGGACTTGTCGGGAATAAGCACAACGACATAGTGTTCAGTTTAGAGGTAGGAGGCAAGTTATCTCTGCCCAAGAGAACGATAAACTGCAAGGATGGTTACAAAGTCAGAGTGAGCGTGGAAAACGACGGAAACTTCACATTAAAGTTCAAAAACGTCGGAAAGGTGTGGAATAAAAAATTGAAGTACAGGGTTGTTGCGTCGTTGTAAGATATCTTTCTACCCTTCAATTTACATTTCACCTTCCTTTCAACACACTCTTTCTTCTCGTAACCGATCCTCTCCTTCCTTTGCTACCCTCCGTTCCAACGCTAGTTTTGCTGTCTTCTTCTTGCACACTTGCGCTGCTTCCGGTCCTATTCCTACCTCCGGTAAGCGAGTTCCGCCTAACCCTACCCCCAGCAGAGGGAGCTCCCCCGCTGGCTCCAGAACCCTGTCGGCTCCGTCGCATCGTCCTTCTCTTCCCCCCCGCGCCTTTCCCGTCAGTGGCCTTTTTATTCTTCGTGCCAGACTTGCCGTCATTAGTCCCATCATTCCCCGTCCCATCGCCACCATCCGCCCCCAACCCAATATCAATTTCCCTGTGTAGAGCAGCCATCATCTTTTCCATTTCTTCATCCTGCTTCCTCTTGACTTCCCAGTCGGCGCGACATTTCTCGTAAATATCTCGGATGATCTCTTCGTCTGACGGGATACGACGATAGCGCGGCTCTTCGCCTAGATCTTCCCCCCCTCCATTCTCCAAAATCCACTCCTTCATCTTCCCCCTTCTTCGGAGATTTACTGCGAATTTGCGGGCCTCCAGCTGGTTCCCGAAGAGCGCCTTTTCCCTTACCAACGAAGTCAGAATAGGCCAAAGCTCGTACTCTTCATACTGCATCGTCTTCGTGACGTGGAGTTGCCTGTTCTTGATAATCCAGTCGAGGATGCCCTGGCTGATGAGTTCATCAGGCAGCGGCACCTTAACCTTTGGAATCTTCTTTTCCATCGCTTCCCGTTTTTTGGCATTTGAAATCTTCTCGACCCTGGCTTCGAACTCTAATCTCTTCATTTCCTCATCCTCAAGATACTTCGTCACCACAAGATTATATTTTTTCTTCAGCAAAACCACCCGTATGTGGTTGCACTCTATGCGGCTGAGCATGAGCTTCTGCAGCTTTACTAGGATCCAAGTGAGTTTCTTGGCAATGCCCTTGATTTGACCATCGCGCTTGATGAATGTGAGGAACCCGACAATTTCGTCGGCGGCGACGCGACGGCGATACTGCTTCACACGATTGTTAAGGAAGAGGGTAACCGCTTGAATGGCTCGGAGCTTTTTGTTTGTCTGAACTTTGTGCCGAAAAGCTTTCAAAGCCTTTTCTTGCATTCCCGCAGTATTCGACATCACTATGACCCCGAGCCAAGCCTTAATGATGCTATTGTTCTTCGTTAGTGTTTGTTTTTCGATGAACTCAGCCATTGCTGCTTCCCTCATCTTACGGGCATTGATTGCCTCGCGAGTCTGCGCAGCCCGCCGTTGAACTATCTCGTACTGTCGCACGTTGCGCTTCTGGACTGTTACATCTCGTAATAAAAGGCGCCTTTCTGAAAGTACAGCTCGCCGCCGCATTTGCTCAGAGCTAAAGTCTGATAGGCCCTGGGAATTCTCAACAACAAATTCCCTTCCACATTTTTTGATAAAATCAAGCTTCTTCCTTTTCTCCGACTTCTTGAACTTCTCAAGCGACTCCATTAACCTTTCAGTCCCGTTGACCTTATAGTTGTAAATGCGCTCCTCCAAATCTTCCTCCAGCTTGCTCCTAAATTTTCTGGGTGCAAGGAACCTGGCAAAGTGGTGCGGAGTTGTCTGAGGTCTAACCAGCTGCACTAGCTGAACCTTTTCAGGTTGCGGAACGATGCACCTAAAGACACCATCTGCGTCCTGAGAAAAGGGAATTAATGGGAAAGATAGGCATTTATTGAGGTACTGTGCGAATTCTAGGCGAGCTTCAGCTTCCAAGATCTGAGGGTCTTGTTGCTCTTGTTCCTGCTGCTGTTCCGACACTGGTTGCTGCTGGTTTGGCGGTAAGGAGGCCGAGGGAGGTCTGGAAGCTGTACCCATGGGTTACGTATCTTTTGTGAGTTACTAGTGGTGGAAATGCAAGAGTTTTTTCGTTTCTGGCTTCTGTTGTGGTGTTGGAGAGGTGGCAGATTTATGGATAAGAGATAAGATCAGTTTTCAATCTTGTGGGCGGTTAACCTAATGTTTGCTGAAAGGGGAAATTGCGTTATGCGGGAATAATAGCACAGGGCTTTCAATCGGAGGAAGTAAGTTAGAGTTTTGGTCACGTCGACGTTTCCGACGATCGACGATCGATCGCCCGTCTCACAAGTCTGAGCTTGTCTCTGATCCGGTATCGAAAAAAAAAAACATTGTTTGTGCCCCTTAACCACTGTTATAGTCACTATGGTTGCCTTATCATACCTTTTTCTTTTGTATGCAATTCTCCAATTTGGCATTTGTGCTTACATACTTGTGAAACCAACCTTGCTTCCACTTCCTCTTCCCCTCCCACTCGAAGACAGTGTCGCTCATTCTGTTCGCCATTTACGAATCGTGGCTACTTTTTCATTGTTTCTACTTGCACTCGGTTCAGGAACGGACAGTGCTAGGACATTTGCGGGCAGTTTTGTGGATGCAACAGAGAACAACATTAACGTATTCAGCAGCAAGGCTGTCAGCTGGTTTTGCTTCTTCACGCACGAAGTTCTCGGCGGCACATTGATGTTACCTGGTTTTTATTTGTGGATTGCCGCTGTTTACGACAAAAAATCTACTTTTCCTTGCTACGTGCTGACGACGCCCACAAGATTAATTACGATTACTGTCTTCTTGTTGATCGTGCTTGTGTCCTTGGGCGCTTATGGCTTTGCGCAGTACACTCTCGCAAATGGCCTCGAGTTGGAATACAATAAATCCCTGGAGATCTATGTTTTCAAAAGCAAATCAGAGAACCCCTTTGGTTTAGTTGGTGTATTTTTTTCCTCGTTTGTCTGGATATTGGTCGGGGGGGTGCTCTACAAAATGTTTGCCATCAAGTGGTTCTTGGCAGTGCAGGCTTTTTGCTTCGTGGGACAAGGTTGCGGAGGAGCTGTCGGTCAGGATATGTTCGGATGCGTGAGCAATTTTTTTGAGTGGGTTGTCACTTTGGCTTTGGTTTTGCTCGGGGAAGACTTGAGCAAAAGAATAATGGATCCAAAAAAGGAGCTAACGACAACATTGATAAATTAACCAAAAATAGAAATAAGAACAAGAAAAAGGTACACCATTTACAGCAAGTGGGATGGCAAACTCGCTCTGTTGCATTTGTGGTAAAAGGTACGTACATTCATTTAGAATGTGAACATCTCGTCCTTCTCATATCCAACCTTGGCCAGATTTGGCAAGCACGCAAATTTAATCATGGGCGGGGGTCCGCACATTAGAATTTGCGCACTTCCTCCGCTCGGTCCGGGCAAATGCTTCCTGATCATGTCCTCATCGATGAACCCCACCGAGCCCTTCCAGCCCTTCTTTTCTTTTTCACTGAGCCTGTCGACAGTAAAGTGGTAGTTGAATCTGTCCGGGGCCATGGCAGCAAATTTCTCCAACTCCTCGCGGCACAAAATATCCGCCGGAGTTTGGTTTGCGTAGAGGAGGCTGATTTTAACGTCGCTACTCTCCCTGAAAATCGCCTTGATGACCTGCAGCATGGGCGTCAGTCCTGTGCCACCGGCAATCATCCCAAAATGAGTTGCTGTGCGGTGCTTGATAGGAGAACGAGGTGTCATCTGAATAGTGAAGGAGCCATTGCCAAGGTAGCTCATGTGCCCCTTAGGACCCCGCATGGACACCGTAGAACCAATGGGGAGATCGGCAAGGTGCTGACTCATCTTCCCACCCTCGGGAAATCTCTCATTGGGCCGATAGGTCTTGATCACGAAGCGACAAGTTCCACTCTTCCCCTCAACACCGTAATTCTCATCTCCTTCAGTAGGAGTGTAAGACCGCATCACCTGATCCCCCGTTTCACCATCCTTATACATGAAGCTCACATGCTGACCAACGGGAAGACCAAGAATGTGGGAGGAAGACGGCAGTGTAAAAGTGTACTCATTTGTGTCCGGTGAAAGCTTGCGACGGCCTGTTAATCTAACGTCCGTCCAATTCTTTGGGTGCAGTGTCGCCGTTCTCTTCCCCCTGCCGAAGAAGAGGAGATAAAAAGGAATGGAGAGCAGGAGGACAGTTGTGGCCATCTCAACAGGTGTCAGCTTGGTCAGGTCACCACCAGTTGCGTCATAGGAAGGGTAGAGGAAAGAGCGAAGTACTGCCAGCGCATTGGCAGCCGCATTAGACATCCCCCCGTTGGAGATATCAAAATATATCAGATGGTTAACAGAGACTACCGACAGTGACCCTCTCGGGAGGTTTTACAAGGTTCAGCGTAAATATCAAGAATAAAACAGGTCAAGAGTTGAGCTGATTGTTTTCAGGGGCAGCAGTTGATTACGTAAAACCAAAAAAATGTGCTTGAAATAAATAAAAATCTTCATCTAAGGAATCGCCGATCCTGGTGTCAGCGGGTGATCACATTTGATGGGTTTCACCCCTTTGTGGTTGTTTTTACGTACTTACGAGCTTCTGTCTCCAATCCACTGAAATATTAAGACGGATTTTAGCTCAGAATTAGGCAACATAACGCTTCCTCTTAATTAACACATCTCCTCAACCAAGGGCTCTGGAAGATCAACGGAAGACAACCCCTAAGGATCCCTAGGTCCTATTTCTTATTCCTTCATGGCACAGTTGCCTCTCTTCTTCTTCCTTTTCCTTGCTACGCTTTCCCAGTTTTCAACGGGGTTCACATTTATCGTACCCCCTCGCCATCCCACTCAAATTTTGGCAGGTGCAGGAGGTGGTCCTGGTGCCCCGGCTGTGGAGAAGACCAAGACAAGGTCAAAGGAGAAGGTTGTGAACCCAGGAAAAGCCGCACCCAAAGCTGCCGCTGCTCAACCCAAGACTCGCAGGGAGCACGAAACAGAGGATGCCCCCCGGTACAAATTAATGCTGATTGGTGACCAAGAATATGACGAGCAGCATGTCGTTGAGAGGATAGTTGATGTTGTGGATGACGTTGATAAAAAGATGGCCATCGAGGTATTCTATGCAGCTCAAAAGGCCGGGAAGGGAATGATTGGCGTCTTTGTACTCGAGATGGCTGAATTTTACATGGAGCAACTCTCGCGGAGTGAACCTATGATCTTCTCAGACTTGGAGAAGGAGGGAAAAAGTTAATTTGCTCGCGCGCGCATACGCAAGCGCGTATGTAAAGTAGTAAATCGGCCGTGTAATTAAAGCAGCTGCGTTTCTGGGTTCGGAACATCACTTTCCTACTTTTGTTTTTTGTTCATCACTTCTGTCTGTGTGTTGTGTTTGTGTTGTGTCTGTGTCTGTGTCTGCATCAGTGTCTGTGGTGTTGCTTTTGTCAGTCGAATTTGTTAATTCTTTGAGATTGAACAAAACTTTGACGACCTCCGGGTATTCGCTCCGATCTTTCTCGGAGAACGTGAAATTCATGACATGTCGACTCTCTTTTGTCGTCACCTGCTTCAGCCATATTAGCGGCCTAAAGTGGGCACTAGTTTCTCGAAGCAAAACAATATAGCGAAGCGGAGTTCTCTTCTCACTCCTGCACAGTGTTCTGTATGGCCAGGCGTTTTTTGCCCTCTCCATATCCACCAGCAATATGTGCAATCGCAGCTGCTCAGTTATGACCTGGTGAGCAAAGGAGTCGGCCCACAAGCACGAATCGTTTCCGAATTCACTCCCACTGCGAAGAATATATTGTTTGAGGTCAGTCAGAGTCTCCACAAACGGGTTTGAGGACGCAGTCAGCCGCAAGGGCAGACTGCGCGCGCCAAGGCGTCGGGCACGAGCCAATCCTACAGACGGCGAGGCATTGCTGAGTGATGGCGAGGCATTGCTGAGTGATGGCGATGGCGAGGCATTGCTGAGTGATGGCGATGGCGAGGCATTGCTGAGTGATGGGCTCGGTGTACCATCAACTTTCGCGACTGGTGTGTCCTCTCCAATGCATTGTGATACTACGGCGGGCTGGTCGCCTTCTTCAGGTTCTGTTGATAGTGTTGGTTGTATTGGTTGTATTGATTGTGTCTGTGTCTGTGTCTGTGTCTGTGTCTGTGTCTGTGTCTGTGTCTGTGTCTGTGTCTGTTTCTGTTTCTGTGTCTGTGTCTGTGTCTGTTTCTGTGTTCGTATTTGTGCTGGCGACGGCGAGCTGATGTCGCTCTTGTTTGCAGCAACATGCTCAAAATCGCTCGTCTTTGCGTTCTCATCCTCCTTCCTCTTGCCCCTTCTCCCTCCTCTTCTTCCTTTGCGGACAAAATTGAGCCACTCCTCTTCAGGGTTTGCGGCAGCCTGAAGTTTGTAGAACGCCAACTGAGTTTCTGTCACCGCCTCGGAGACCAAGCGACGCATCCCCAATGGTGTAACCAATTTAGCCGGAGTAATCAACTCGTTTGTGACGCTGCCACGCTGTGGAGTAGAGAAATAAGCATTAGAGAGAGGAAGGTAATTGGGGTGGGGGCCTGAAATTAATAATTTGTTCGAGCAATATCTTACCTCCTGGCCATTCTCCCCAATCTCTGCCAAATAATCGCTGTCACCAACCAAGCACTTCCAGACACAGTTGTAGAAGCAGTCCCCATCTTCCTCAATTTTTAGCCACCTGAACCCGTGCTTAGTTTTGAACGGGTCAAGTGCGTTTCTGCTCTCCACCGAGTGCGTTTCATTGCATTTACCGCAGTGCCAAGAGTCCGTGACAACAAGCGGGTCGTCGGGAAAAAGTTTGAGTGCGATATTCGTCCCCCTCCCTTCTTTAAGAGATTGCTCCACCATAATACTTTCGTCCTGTGGAGGAAGGTTAGTTTTTGTTCCTTTCTGATTATTTCTCGGCCGTCCACGCTTTTTGGGGGTCTTCTTCTCTCCAGATTTGGTCGCTGTTTTTGCCCCCGAATTTTCGTCGTCTGTCTTCACCGCGCCCTTGGCTGTGTCGTCTGTCTTCACCGCGCCCTTGGCTGTGTCGTCTGTCTTCACCGCACCCTTGGTTGCTGTAAGTTTGGTTGTTGTTTCGTATTTTGAGGGGCCTTGCTCTTTTACAATCAAACCATGCTTCTCGCAGTAGATGCTCCCTTCTTCATGTTCCAAAAGGCAGATAGCATTTTTCCGAATCGCGTAATGGCAACGGTTTTCAGCTTTTGGCTTTTTACGTCGTGGACCTTTATAAACCCTTTTCTTTCGCGCCGGCGGCATGTGCGCCTCATCGCGGTCAAAAGAGGAGTGTCCGTCCTGCCATGATTTTAATCGGGTATCAGGTGTCGTCGGGTCCGTCGAGTCAAGGAAAAAAGGTGTGAGTGAAAATGAGCCTCGAGGGTTAAGATCACTAAAGCGGCTAGATGAGGTACGCGCAATGCATAATCCCGTGGTAGAGTTTTTACCACCAAATTCCTGCGCCACATTCTGCCTTGCTCACCTCTTCCTTTGCCCATTCTGAAATACTTCTTTTCCCACTTTTGGATCGCCGCACTGGGCGCCCCTTTAAGAGTTTTTGCTGTTGAGCAGGTGCAGGCGGAATTGCAACGAAGGTGACGGACGCGTCATGGGCGTCTTCTTCGTCCATGTCATCGTTATCTGAACAGGAGCTGTTCATATATCCACCAAGTAAGTCGTGGAGAATCCCATTCTCGTTACTGTGAGAGGCCACATCTTTGTCGCCTCCTGAGACACGGTCGCATCCAGTAGTAAAATCGTCGCCGCTAGCAAGAAACATTTTCCAGTTATAGTTATTGTCTCCAACTATCTTCTTATCTTCAGCATTACTGTCATAACTTTGATAACTGTCGTCAGAGTCATCACTGCCGTTAACGTCACTGTCGCATTTGCCATCGGGTATTTCACGGAAAGAATTATTAACGCCATCTTCGAAGCAATCATCCGTCTCCCAAGGGGGGGTGCCAGTTGGTGTCAGTGAAGGCTCACAGGTGTCATTTTTTTCATTCCTGCTGGTAAGAGAGACATTTGCTGACACCCCCAGCAAAGCATTGACGTCTGGGAGCTTCCTCTTCCCCGACTGTGAGCAACGCTTCAATGCCAATTCACATCCACTTGTCATAACCTGCTCAACTTCCTCAACAGTACTCGACAAGGCGCTTTCACTGGCACCATCTGCAGGATCGACTGTGCGGGTAGAAGACGAGGAGGAAGACACTGAAAGGAGAGGGCGCCGGGTGATCTTCTTCAGGGGCCGATGCGGAGTGGATAGCATCTCAAAGGGACGGTTGTAGGTGGCCGAGAAAAGAAAGCAATGCTGCCCTGTTGGGTTGTGTGACCCCACCCCCTCTGCCTGTCTCTTCGCTATTTAATTTCGTTATGGTTGGGAGGATAAAAGTTCCTTTCACAGACTAAACTTGGACGTTCAAAATGCAGATCAAGGTAGTAGAAGGCTATGGGAACTTTGCGTACGAAAAAATCATAATCTGATGAATTGTTGCAGCTTCTACCGCTCTACTTACTTGCCCAAATAATCTCATTTTGTCATTACCCTTTGACCTTTGACTACCTTTGACCAGTCATCATTCGCAACTTTGGCACCCCCCCCAATGAACGAACGCTGTTCCTGTCCTCCCCTTACAATGAACAACAATGCCACCCCAAACATCTCCAGTCTTTCTCTCTCATCTGAAACCCAGTCCCACTTGTGTTGGTACTGCGGTCGCGGCGAGGATGCCCTTCCCACCAAGCTGCAGAAATGCACACGGTGTAGGCTGGCAGTGTATTGTAATCGGGAGTGCCAGAGGGGTGATTGGAAACTTCATAAGGCCAAATGCAAGAGGTTGACTGAGATTATCGTTGATACAGACGTGAAAAATCGGCTCCTGTCTGGTGCCCTCAAAAGACGATTATTGACGCTCAGTGAAGGAACCGTCATCCTCACCATCAGGGACCCGGACATCA
>ERZ651776.3458-NODE-3458-length-15735-cov-4.092221_pt1 | contig 15735 bp, 11 predicted proteins | sample MGYA00514761_ERZ651776 | MGnify/ENA metagenome assembly ERZ651776 | reverse complement strand
GGGGGGGGGGGGGGGGGGGGGGGGGGGGGGGGGGGGGGGGGGGGGAGGAGGAGGATGAGGAGAGGGACGTTAGGACAGTGAGGAACGACGTCGAGAGGGACATCAGGGCGCGGAGGGTGGGGGTTAGGATTATTATGAGGGGTGGAGGGGAGTCCATCTTTTTTTCTTTTCTTTTTGAAACCTTCTGTTGAGGTCTGGTGGCACGCTGGGAGAGGGGGGTGGAGGGGGGAAAGGTATCTTGTATATCAAGGAGCAACAATAATGAGACGATGTAATAGAAGTGTGTTGCAGAAAGTTACGGGATGGATCAGATTGGTCTAATGTATAAGCCGTAGCATAGTGGATGACACCCCCGTGGAAGTTAATTTGGTTTTTCGCGACCTATTCGCCGGGTTTGGAAGTATTGGGGAAAAAAATAGCGTGGTTTTTCGTTCCATCAACGTAGAAGCCCCCGAAGCAGATAACTTTGCGGTAATTGACTCTCGGCGGAATATGATTATGATACTATAGAAGAGGGAGGAGGGGCGACTTTCGTATCGTGCTGGTCAAGAGTGCCCAGACACAGCCGGGTGAAGAAATCCGGAGAGTGGTTCAAGGATGTGACGATATCTCTGCTTGGTCGTTCTTTTAATAGCGCCGTGGACGCGCTCGTTGTACGGTGTGGCGGACGAGGATTCTGGAAACGTCGTTCGCTGAGAAGAGAGAGGGGGGACTTGCTGGTTGTGTTTCTTCTCATTCAATGACAAGTAGCATTATATTAACTGAAAGTGGAAGAGAGAGTGACATACACAGAGCATTAATTAAATGTAGCGTAGTTGGTGTTATCAGTTTTTTTGTTCGTGCACTATTGTTTCAGTCATCAATCAATCAATCAAAAAACTAACTAATTTCAATTGGTAGCTTTCCCTCCGTTCTTCAGCAGCCTGGAGATTTTGGGGTTCATCCGATTGATATTGCTGAATGTGGCGCCAGCAGTGCTCTTCAGGAACTGTTCCATGGGCGTGCCCTCCTTTGCGATCGCGTCGTTCTTCGATTTCTCCTCGGCCGCCTCGTTCTTCTCCTTCTCCAGCCTGGCCTTCTTGGTGTCGTGGAACTCCTCGTCCTCCTCCTCGTCGGGCTTGGAGCTCCCCTTGCGCTTCTTGCCCGTCGTCTCTTCTTCCTTGGGTTTCTCGACTTTTTTCTTCTCCTTCGGGGGCGGTTCTGACCGAGCCTTGTAAACTTTTTCCCCAAAGTCGAGCGTGCTATTCCTATCGAAGCAAATCGGCTCGTTTTCCCCGTTGCCGACCCAATTTTTCACCCTCCTCTGTTCCTCCAATTCGATCTCTGCCATGCTGCAACTGACGGTGATGTTTTTCTCGCTGCTGCGCAATCGATTCTCTTCGAAACTTTCTGCCAGAAAGGGGGCAACAAGAGTCTTCAGGGGGATGAATTCGACGTCACTCCTTCCGAAAAAGACAGTCTGGCCCTCGCGATCCGACATCCCCTTTCCTCCGCCTTGCTTAACCTCCAGGGCACTCCGGAGTAAGATCATCCCAGGCCACCAGGGCAAAGTTTTCGTCTTGCCCCAGACGACAGCGCAGCCGACTGAAACCTCGTGCTCCTCCAAGACGATCCATCGGTGCACGGGGACCTTCCTGCCCTGCGCTCCTGCCCTAAACCTGACCAGAAACTCGCAGCCAGAGGTTGGTCCATTGCCATAGAACTTAGTCCAGGAGTTATTCCCCGTACCGTTATTCGTACCGTCGCCGTCATTATCGTCACTGCCAGAAGGGTGCTTCGCCTCGTTGGAGACAATCACCTCCCCCAGAGGCCTTTGCGCCACACGCCAATCTAAAATCCTTCCCACGTGGTACCGTTTGTCGACTGGGCAGTAGAGGCGAACGCAGCAACCGAGAAGGGCCCCGCCGTAGACGGAGCTCGTCTTGCCACTCATCTCCTTGCTATCCACGACTTCGGAGATGTCCGTGATGTTGGGCATTGGCGCCTTTTCTTTCGCAGTTGGTTTTCCCCCCCAGATTTTGGGTAGTACAGATGATGCCCAAGCGCTGACACTCGACGAGTCCGAAGACCCCTTGCTATTTCCGTTTCCGTTTCTGTTGTAGCTGGCGCTGGCGCTGGCGCTGGAGCTGGTGCTGGTGCTGGTAGTCTGTGGAGTGGCAGTAGACGCCTTGATCAGTTGGCGATACTCATCGAATTTGTCTATTTCGCTCTCGACAACCCAAGAGCCACTGCTCCCACCCTCCTTTCCCCCCGTCTCCTCATTGCTACCCTTTTCCTTCCCCATCAATTTTCCCGCCACCATGAAGTAGCTCCCTCCGCTCCTCTCTTTCTCCTCCTTGACAGACAAAAAATAATCGAGCAGGTATTTGCTGCTCCCCTCGATACTGCAGTCAAAGCAGAAAAACTCCGTCTCCGGAACTGACGTAAGAGGGGGAATACAGCAACCGAGATGGTACTCCTTCGTGCACCCCTCCCCGTCGCAGAGGATGACCTCCTCCCCCGAAATTTGACACTCCTTGTTCCTTGCCCCATTGCAGCCAGCACAGGTGTTTAGCGGCGCATACGTTATCGGCCTCCCAGTGCTGTCAATACGAGTCTCGCTTGTGATGTCTCTGCATCGTTTAGCTGCCTTCTTGTTACCGCTCCCGGATCTTTCGCCCCGTGGACGGCCGTCTGGCCGCTCCAATGACAGCATTCGACAGCGACGCTCCACGCAAGGAACCTTCATAGTCCCCGAACCCCCGTTCTTCACCATATTCAAGCAGGCACGGCATGTTCCGCACTCTTTGCTCAAACAGCCCATACACTGCCCACATCGCAACCGACGAGAGTATCCCTTCCCAGAAGAAGGGCGTGACATGGGGATATTTTTGGTGTGTCCGTGTCCTTCGACGATTTTTTGTACTTCAATGTGCGTAAATTATAGATCACAGCTGGTCTGGCTGCTGTCTGCGGTTGAACCTATGGCTCTGCGGCAAAAAAATCGATTAAATTTCTTTGTTGATTTAACACTCCCTGTCAAATCCTCGAACGAAACAACGAACCCAATGTGTTGGCTCAATACATTTATCATTGAGCCGAATCCCTCTTTTTCTTGCCTCTTCGTCCTTCCTCTGGCTCCTCAAAAAAACCCAGTGCAGGGAAAAAGGTTTTTTCGAACACCAGACGTCTAAAAAACCCAATCTTCTGTCTCCCAATGATGGGCTTCATCATTCCTTTGACATTCTCCTTTCTACTTTCGTCTGTTGCCTCTTTTTCCCACCCCAGTTCTCTCCTGTATGTTGCGGAGAAGGCTGCGAAGAAAGCTGGTGAGCTGATTGCAGCATCTCCACCCAGTCTAATGGAACGGAAAGCGAATTCTCGAGATCTCCTCACTCAAACAGATCTAGCTAGTGAAAAGTTGATAAAGCAGATGATCCTGGATCATTTTCCTGGCCATCAGATCTTAGGCGAGGAGGATGTATCCCCTGGTTCTGCGAATTCGGCCAAGGCTCTTGCGGATGCTCTCGAAACGAAGGATGAATATTTGTGGATTGTGGATCCTCTTGACGGCACGACGAATTTTATCCATAACCTATGTCACAGCGCGCCATCAGTGGCTGTTATCCACGTCGCAACTAAAAAGACCATTGCTGGTGCGATATTCGATCCTTGGCGCAATGAGTTGTTTTCTGCTGAATTGGGTAAAGGTGCATTTTTCAATGGCGAAAAACTGGTTAAAGATGATGAAGACGACATCAAGCTCGGAGATACCCTAGTTGCGATGGGATCCCCGCCAGCTTCCGAATCTATGAAAATGAGCATGCTTGGAGCAACTGCCCTTATGCCAAAAGTTCGTTCACTCAGGATGACAGGAAGCGCCGCTTTGATGCTTGCTTATGTCGGGGTGCGACGATTTGGGGCTTATTGGGAGTATGATTTGTCAAGTTGGGACGTTGCCGCGGGCAATTTGTTTATCCGTGAGGCGGGGGGGGGTGTAATGACAATAGATTCCGGGAGCGCGCACACCTTAACGGATCGTCAAATTCTTGCCTACAGAAGCTCAGGTGAATCCATGGCAGAAAGCTTGCGAAAAATTCTCAACGATGCTGGCGTCGTTTGAGGGAGGGAGGGAGGGAGGGTAAAAGTAGCTAAAATAATTTTCAGTTAAGTTTCGTAGTGGGGTCGCTCGTTCCTTTAGCGGCATTAATAATTTATCTTCAATACTCGGTGCTTGCTACACGCACACAACTATCACATCCTTCAGTCAAGCTTCACTCCCGTCTCAACGTTCATATAACATTCAATAAGATCTCCATCTTTCAGCAGTGTTTCCATGTTCAGGTCCTCGCTGCCTTCCATATTCCAACCTCCCATAGTCAATCCGCACTCGCCATCGGGTCCTTTTTTATTTCCGCTGCCACTGCCCTCGGATTCCACCTCACTTACTTTGTCCTTAAACCTCCTCAGACTGACACCATACAGGTTATCTGCCACCACCTTGCCGTCTCGAATAACCCTGTACTTCGCCACACTGTCGTCGCTCTTGTCCTTGGCATTATAGTTGACGACAAATTTACCGGTATTGATTTTGCAGCCAGCAACTAAGTCCTCCTCTATGCTCTTGCCAGCATTTATGGTGAACACCTTCTGCAATTTTCCCTTCCCGACGATTTTCTCTGCCCTAACTTTGGGGAGATACTCCTCGCCGATTTTAACCTTGATATCCTCTAGAAGTGAGTAGATTACATCACTCTTGATGATTTTCACGTCTCTATTCTTCACAGTTTTCCGCGCTTCCCCGGGTGTAACTTTTCCGGCCGTGTGGGCGCTCCCGAAACAGACAATTACGGCATTACTTTCGGCAGCCTTGACCGCCTCGCTGTTGGTAATCTGGCCCAAGCTACTCCCGATAATATCGATCTCCAAGTTGTGGAAGACTTGGACCTCTTCGTCTGCCTTTTTGTGGTTGTATACCTCCCTTCCCCCCCCCATTCCGCTCGCCGCTCTCATGTGTTTCTTCAACAACTCGCTGACATCCCCTCCCAACTCCTTGAGCGCCTTTTCGAGCGCCTCGAGCTGACCTGCGATATCACACTTCAAAATTAAGGGGGCTCGATAGTTTTTGTACTTGATTTTGGACTCCAAATCCCCCAAGACCTCCTTCCTCTTCTTCAATATTCGGTCTTTCAGCCTACTTGCGCCACCATGAAAGACGATCTCTCTCTCCTCCTCCTTCCTCATCTTCCTAATCTCCCTCTCCTCGGCAGTCAAGTTGGAGTCGTCGTAGTTTTTAAATGCATCCAAACTTCCAAATTCTTCTACAACGTCCTTTGCGACCCGCTCGCTATCCACAACGGTAACGATCCCCCCCCCCACCAAACCGTCAGTGGTTTTGGCATCCCCACTATCCACTACTGTCAAGCCAACCAAAGAGGGCGTACTTGCCGAGATGCTCTCGCCCAAATTTCGCTTTGTCTCGTAGTCGATCAAAGATTTCACTTTGCCGTACCCCCATAGTCGTTTGTTGTTATTGTTTGTGCCCCTAAAAACAACAACATCCCCCCTCCTTAGAGTTCCCTCTCTCCAGACCAAAGAAGGGATGACACTACCTAGTCCCGTCAATGACTTGTCGGAGCTCGCGGATGTTGAGTCTATGATAATCCCGTACCCGCCACTGCTACCGCCACTGCCGAGACTCTCCGGACCCCCACTTCCGCTATCCTCCACGCTCTCCAACTCAACCATTTCATTCTCTAACTCGAGAAGCTCCATCCTCTCCTCCCAAAGCTCGTTCAGCCCGTCCAGCAACGGAAAGACGCCTGTGGGGTCGTCTTGTTTGACCCTTTTCAAGACATTCTGCACGCTGAAGTTATCTGTTTCCTCGTCGTTCAAGTCGCCAAGGCCCCTCACTCCAAATACGGGCACCTCGCCGCCCTCCAAGCAGTCGACGCCAAAAGCACTCAATTCATTTCTGACTCTGTTTACCGCCGCGTCCTGGTTGTCAGCGACTGTCGGTAGATCAAGTTTTGTGACTGCGACGATAAGCTTGACGTTACTACGGACTTTAGTCTCAGATTCGTCATTTTCCGTGGAGTAACCGAGAAGGTCGAGGACCTCCTTGGTCGTACCCCGCACGCCGTCATCACCGGCGACGATTAAAACGACAATATCTGTCAGGAGGGGATTTTTGTTGCTATCAATAAGAGTGTCGTCGCTGTCCTCTGCGTCGTCGCATTCGTCGCCAATCAAGATGTTGGGGGTCGACACGGCAACGGAGCGCATGCCGTCGTAAAGTGCATGCCCGGGTGTATCAACAAACGTCACTTTGTTTTCGCCCACGTCTACTGAGAAAGATGTCACCATCTGAGTGATACCCCCGGCCTCGTTTCCCGCGACTGCCGAAATAGTAGTACCACTGCCGCCGCCGCCGCCGCCGCCGTCGCCGCCGAAACTACTGTCTTTGCCCTTTTTCTTTTTCTTTTTAGATGATTTTTTGGCGGCAACCGGCCGATCAGTAACAGAGGGGGTTCCCCTTTGCTTCTCGGCGATGAGCCTAATCCGATCAAGTAGGCTCGTCTTGCCGTGATCAACGTGACCCATTATGCTAATCGTCGGAGGTCGCCGTTCCATGTTCCTCCTCTGCCGTAACGACGGTTTTGATTGCGTGGTGGATGGTGTTCCGACTGCACCCCAATCGTCGCCCCAGAGATTGTAGTACTCCTTTGCAGTCCCGTCCGGTCCTGTTTCCTCAACTGTCTCCTCTATAACCCCTCTCGCTCCCCCAATAACATCTTCCCTCACGACCCCCGCGTAACCTAGCTCAAGTCCGACAAGCTCCGCAACATCCAGATCGATGATAATCTCGGACGCCCTGGATGCGCTCCTGGTCGGCTCTCCCCAATCTTCGTAGTTCCAAAAACCGCTCTCCTCCACGACCTTGGCAACGGAAGCTATTGCCCTCGCCTTGATTTGTTGCTTGTCCTCCCCCCCCCCCCCCCCCCCCCCCCCGTAATTAATCGAGGAAGTACGAACGTGCTGGAGGACATCATGGAAGTAGTCCTGTGACAGAAGAGTTTGGAGAGGTATGCCGCGACCTCGGAGAGGAATCACAATTCGGCGGCCTTGATCCGCTTTTCGCTGCGGCCTGAAATTGTTTTCGGTCTTGCCTCTGTTTCTGCCCGAGTCACCGCCGATACTTTTCCGCCTAGCGGCCAAATCTCGCTGCTCCTCCAATGCACGTGCTTGAAAGTCTGCCTCCTGCTTCAAGCGATTGTTGTTCAGTTCAATCGTCCGAGCTCGCTGTGACATATAGTCTGGGTCATTCGTGATGTTCCCTGCTCGGTCCGGGCTCTGCGGTCTAGCCTGGTCATTTTTTCTGCTGCTTGTGGTGGTATTACTTGCAGAGATTTTCAACTTCTTGCCATCATTGTTGGCTTTGTTTTTGTTGTTGTTGTTGTTGTTGTTGCTCTTGTTCCTGCCAGAGAAAGCAGATTTGTCATGCCTTCCGCCGGCCTCCTCTCCTTGCCGCTGACGTCGATTTATTTTCTCCTTCGTGCCGACCGTATTGTTTCTTTGACCACTACCAGTATTACTATGGCGGTCGGTGCGTTCCCACGGCGGAATGCTACTGTCAACACTATTGTTATCCTTGTCATAATTCTTGGCATTCCTAGTGGTTTTGTTGGGCTGCCGGTTGTCAGGTGGATTTGGGGTTATTTTTACGAACGGCCGGGTTATCTGGCGAGACACACTGCTGCTGAAGAGTAGTGGTGGCACGCCTCGAGTTGCCTGTCGCAAGAACATGACAGTCAGAGTGTAAACCTTTTTTGGATCGTATTAAAATAACAAGGAGTGTCGCCAAAAAAATTAAATTGATTTGCGCAGCTCTCAACAATCGCAGTGTGTTCACTAGGGAAGATTCGAAAGTACTGATATATGAACTATTCCAAGCCAGCTCGACATTGTCCCCTGAACACCACCCAACATTATAAATTGCTCCTCTCGGCAATAGATTTCGATCTTTCGTCATATTTAAATTCGTTGAAGGCTACAGACTTAGGATTTGTGCCGTTTCTGCACCGATAATCTCTAGAATAACAGCTTTATCGCTCCCTCTCAAGGAAAGGATGGCAGACAATAAGGTGCAGAAGAAAGCAAAGAAAGCAAAGAAGGAGAAGAAGGAAAAGAAGGAGAAGAAGCGAAAGAGAAGTGAAGAAGCGTCGACGAGTGAATCGAGCCCTTCGTTGATGAAGAAGACCGATAAACAGACTGAGACTTGTGTGCTCCCCCTTCTTGATCCGGCTCTCTCTCCTTCAACGAACAGGTCAGACAGCAAGGTTTGGCTGTGTCGTGTTCCAGATGCAGCTGATTTTGATGTGGCAAAGGTGGTTAAATTTGTTGAGGGGCTAGATCCTAGCGAAGTGGAGAAGATAATGTCAAAGGGGGGTGGGAGGCCTGGGAGTGTAGTTGGGGTGGGTGATGACATAGGAGGGGGCGATAGAATGGAATTGCGGCGAGGGGATCTTGGAGAGGGAGGAGGGGTGATGCGAGTACTGGTTCCAGGCGGTGGTGAGGAGATGAAACTTGGGAGGGCATTTGATGGCCAAATGTACTTGTGCATCACCAACGATTGAAAGGGTTCGTAGAAAACGGTTTTTGAATGTTAGGGTTAGCCTGAAGCGTTCGTAGTTCGTTAAGTATAACAAATGCAAGCAAACAATGAGAAAGAATATATTTTTGCGCTAAGCAACAAGCATTTTAACAATATTATCAAAGCCAATCTTGTCCCATGGTCAATCGTGTGAGACATTCTTTCCGAGAATGTGCATTTTAGTGACGATGTTCTTGCCTCTCCGTGTGTGCAGTGCCTTCCTAAACTCTTTTTGCATATCTTCTTTCAGGTGAAACCTGGACTTAAGACTGTTGGTCCTCTCCAGGGTCCTCCTCCTTTCCTGCAATATTTCTTCCTTCTCTTCAGCAAGCAGATCTTTCGAGTCCAAATCTTCCTCCTCGTCGTCGCTAAGGTTTTCGTCGTCGAATCCCTTGACCTCGTGCAGAGTTTTAACTGTATAGCTATCCCCTCTCACATAAGTCCTGGCTCCCTTCCCCCTGTTGAACTTGTGCTCCACCTGCCCTGTGGCAATATTATCAAGCTTGTTGGCTCTGTGCGTGATCTCCTTGATTCTGGTAATGTTCCTCGCCATCATTTCTTTATCGCTGTCCCCGAGCAGCATTACTCTCTTGTTCAGTTTCTCCGCTTCTTTGAATAGCGTGTCCCGTTTATGTATGGCCTCGGCGACGGTCACGTTCCTCCACTCAGGAGCCGGGACGTCTTCGATCCCGAACTGTACAGCGGTCATGAACTCCTCGATCGTTACTGTTTCGCTTTCAAAAGCGTCAAAGAACCGGCTGATTGGCTCTCTTTCCTCCTCCTCCTCTTCCTCAGCCTCTGGGTCAACATCTGCAAACTCGGCTAGGGCCTCTTTCTGCCTAACTTCTTCCTTGATGAAGTCCTCCAGTGCTGACGTAGTAAAAACCCTCCCGCACAAGATCATGTCGCCAAGGACCTTTCTCAGATCGCTTATTGAGATGTTTGATGCTTTACCGTCGTAGCTCTCGGCACTTTTAACTAGCTGCTGGAGCTCCTTGATCTCCCAGGGATCCAAACGATTCTCAGGAGTCATGAAATCTTTTTCGGACTTGGCCATGGGCACCTTGGCATTGCGTTGCTGTCGGAGCTGATCCTCAGAGAGTTTGATCATCGCCAACCGTTCGCTCTGCGCTTTGGCAGCGAGGTCTTTTTTATATTTTGTGACGGATTTTTGCAGCCCTTTTACCGTCTTACTGAGGGGAATTTTATCGTCAACAGTGGGTCCCAAACGAATTGACCTCGCCGCCTCACGCAACCGCTGAGAATTGTCGAGGTCGCGGCTGTTAAATGACGGCTCTATGTCCCTGCAGAAGTCAACATAGTTGATGAAATTTACCGAGGATAAAGTTGCGTCTCGTCCCAGTGTTTGTGACCTTACAGGTTTGGGAGCAAGATATTTCTTCAGCAACAAATCCAGAGTGTTGAAGTCAGTATTTATACCCACACTCTCTACCACGTAATCTAGTTGGTATAGGTTCAAATACTTGCGAAATAGGCTCTCGTTGATCACGTATTCACGGCGGGGGTCATCCTCCATGAAGTGCTCTTTCAACAAGATCCTTTTCGTCTTGACGATGGTGGCAATGTTAGAGATAGCCTCGGCAACTAGCCTCTCGGCCTCGATGGTATTAGCGCTAGCCTTGCGCTTCATGGTACTCTTCTTCGGCCTGCCCTCCTCCGCGAGCGTCTCGGACAGCGCTTTCACCTTGCTAGCAGCAAGCCTCTCCTCATCAGTAATAATATGTCGATCCAGTACTTTGAGTTGGGGCAGCTGCTTGATGACGTGAAGACGATAGTTAGTTTCCTCGGACAGCGGATTGTTGTGCATGTCGAGCTCCTCCAGGTGCCGCAAGTGGCTCAGGATCGACAAACTACTGTGCAAATCCTGCAAATTGTTGTTGAAAAGGGTGAGAGTATCGATGAACTTCCCTATATATATGAGGGACCCTTTCAAGGTAGTGATACTGTTGTTGTGTGCGTATAGACGCTTTAGCCGTTTCAGGGAATCGAGATTGTTCAGCTTCGTCAGGCGATTGTTGTTCAGCCAAAGGGTGTCCAGGTTAGCAAACCTACTGAAACCATGGAGGATGTTGATGCGCTTGTTGGCTAGGAAAAGCTCCACACAGTTCTGTACAGCCTTCCCGTTCTTCACGGCTAGTGAGCCAATAGGATCAGACACGACGTTTTCCGCGTCGCTGGATGACTGGGGGGGGTGAAGGGAATCGTCCGTTACAGTCATTTTGGGAGGACAAGGGGGACAAGGAAGTTGGAAACCGTCAATGTGATTTTACTTGGTGAAACGGGGAACGTAGGAAAGAACGCGATCGAACCCGTTGCAGTGAGAGTTTTGAGCAGGTGATAACCGCGTCGAAAATAAAGATAAATATTCAATAAGGTTTGACGTGTGTATCGGGGCCGAAGGCTGTTGTGAAAGTTAGTTTGCTGACAATTTCCACCTATCATAATAATTAACGGAAAAAATTGTCGTGTCTAGCTGATATAAGCTATTAAGATGTCCCTCGGCGATGTTGATGGAGCGGTAGCCTCCGAGAATTCACCCCCCACACTTTTGAGTACCAGACACAGAAAGAAACAGGCAGATCATGACAGCCAGCTCCTGGCCAACAGGATTGCCCTACTGCGGAAAGAGGAAGAGAGAGCGTGGAAGAAAATCCAGCAGACAAAAAAGCGCGCAGAAGATATCCTGTCCATGCGGGAGGAGAACGAACGAAAGACCCAGGAGAGAGCAGCCAACAGCAAGAAGGCTAGTGAAGCCCAAAAGAAAGCCATGGGGGAAAGGACGAGGCAAGAGGAGAAAGCGAGGCTAAACAGAGTGCATAAAGTTGAGGAAGAAATGCAAAAGAAGATTGAGGGTGTTGCTGCTGTGCGTCGGGAAAAGCAGACATTAAGGAAGGATTTGCAGCAGCAGCGCAATTTAGAGATTGAGAAAAATAGGGACAAGCGGCGGCAGATCAAGGAGAATGCGGACGCCCTGAAGGCCAAAATGGAGAAAGAGAGCAGAAAGAAAATGATTGCAAACCGGAGCAATTATGAGAAAAAAGTAAAAGAGGAGGAGATGGCCATCAAGAAGCGTGAGAAGGAGGTCGCCAAAATGGAGAGGAAAGAGTTGGAGTTGATCCAACAACTGAAAAGGACCCAAGTGCTACAGAAACAGGCATTTCAAAAATTGGAGGAGGCACTGAATGTGACATAGTGTGGTTAACGGGGGGGGGGTGAAGGGGGGGAAGTGTTGTTCTACTTTCTGAATGAAATTTTGTAAGATTAAGTAAACGCCGCGTAAAGGAATGCTAGCACCTAGGTTGCACAGTTATACTGTTTTTCGGCGAGCTTTTCATAAGCCTAGTAACTTATTCTTAGCTGCTTGGTATTCTCCTTCGGAGAGGACACCAGAAGACTTGAGATCCGCTAATTTAGTGAGCTCTGTTCCAATGTCCCCACAACTGCTGCTACTGTAGGGGGGAGGGGCAGAGGTTACTTCTGCGACAACAGGCACTGCGCGCGCATCCATTGTCATCGGTGTAGGCCCGGCCATCGCTTGGTTCGGATTTACATTCGCAAACATCCCCGCCGCATTTCCCATTGTCATCGGTGTAGGCCCGCCCATCGCTTGGTTCACATTCCCGAACATCCCCGCCGCATTTCCCACCCCCATATTATTTGGATTGTACGTATTCCCAGCATTCATCTGCACCTGTCCCGGGGACACCCCTTGTATATTCATTTGCATCATATGATTCATCTGCACTCCTCGCTGTTGCTGCATTACACCACCAAGAACCTTGCACCAAAAGCATAGGCGACCGATATTAAAACGAAAGAATAGGGTCAGGGAAAAAGTAGAAGTAGAAAAAAGCAAAGGGAAGACATGCGATGTCTACTCACCCCCATCAAATCAGCCTGGGCACTGCCAAACCCACACAGACTCAATTTATATTCGTTCCAAGCCTCAGGCATCTGAGAGCCTTGCGCCTTGACATGCTGTACCTGCTTCATCACAAGAGCTGCAAACTTCTCACCCTCCATCGGCATGTCGACGGCAAAAATGGGAAATTGCGACCCATTTATGCGGACTACCAGGGTATCTGGGGCTATTGGCATGCCGCACATGATCAACTTACACTCTTCCACCTTCACCGAATCTATGTCGACAAGGGGGATCACCTCTTCGATAGGAGATGTCTCGATGCAGTTGAGGCATCCACACGGTAGAACTTGTACCGTTGACACCCGCATCTTCTGAGGGTATGGATCTACAGTAAGTGCAAGACTGTTCTCACGGAGCACCAGCTTGTGTGCCCTTGCAGCCTTCTTTGCGGATTTTGCTTGACTGTAGACTGAACATGGCATGCAGAGAAGAATAGAATGCGGCCAAAAGCACGGAAGGAAACACAGCGGACTTCGCAAACAGCTCGCCTTCACAAGATTCTCGAGCCGATCACTATCGACCCCTAACCTTGCGACTTCTCTGTCATTATTATAATAAGAGTTACAAGGGTTGGTGGTGACATTCCCACTAGCTGAACTAATCTAGGGTTTTGAGCAGGAATTTGATAAGGGAGTGTTAGAATAGGATTGGAGGGCAGTGCGTTAACCGCGAAGGCAGAATGAGCAGATTCGATCAGCTGTAACTCTACTGAAGATCCCACATCCTTCTCACCATCTTCATTCTTAATACTCTCAACTCCGTTTCTGCTTGACCCTGACGGATTCCCTCGGCAAAAACCGCGGTGCTGTTCGCAAGCATTGTTTCCGAGTGAAGTGTTGGATCTGTTTTATTTGTGTAATTTCTTCTTTAAATACTTGTTCAAAGCAAATTATACCTATCATAGGTCCCTATGATACCAGTTCTGAAATCTGAAATCTGGAAATTTGGTTCGCTCCTCTTTAGAAGCCCCTCGGACAACAACACAACTTGAAAGAATGAAATTTATCTCTCGCTTAGCTCTAAGTGTGCTGCTTAGTCAACAGGCTGAGGCATGCTCCAACATCTTAGTGACCAAGGGGGCCTCAACTGAGGAGACCAACATGATTGCTTACAATGCTGACAGCGCATCTCTTTATGGCTCCCTCTACCACTACCACGAAAGTGACAATCATGACGGTGCTATGAGGGATGTTTATGAGTGGGATACCGGCAAATTTCTGGGGAAGATTCCAGAAGCACCCCATACTTACAATGTTGTCGGGAACGTGAACTCGGTCGGTTTGACAATTGGTGAGACGACCTTTGGTGGAATCGAATCGCTGTGCTCTCAGCGTGATGCGATAATTGACTATGGTTCGCTGATCTACTTGACATTGCAGCGCGCTAGCACGGCTCGTCAGGCCATAAAGATCATGGACGACCTTATGCAGGTGAGTGCAAACCATTGATTGTAGTATACAATATGAAGGCGAGAAGACCCGCTCTCACCTGTTAACTCGTGTTGACGTGCAGACATATGGCTATTACTCTGAAGGTGAGAGTTTTTCAATTGCAGATAATGAGGAAGTATGGGTGATGGAGGTAATTGGTAAAGGTGAGGGTGAACTTGGCTCTGTCTGGGTCGCACGAAAGATTCCGGACGGGATGGTGAGCTCGCATGCCAACCAGGCACGCATCACCACTTTCCCCAAGAATGATCCGGAGACCACCTTGTATGCAAAGGATGTCATCTCTTTTGCTCGTGACTACGGATTGTATGATAGCGATGACGACGATTCTTTTTCCTTCAGTGATACCTACGATCCCGTCACATTCGAAGGGGCTAGGTTCTGTGAGGGTCGTGTCTGGTCCTTCTTCAGCAACTTGAAGGGGAAGAACTTTGAGGAGAAGTACCTTGATTACGTTAGCGGCGTGAATCTGACGAACCGTATGCCTTTGTGGATTGAACCCCCTAAAAAGCTTAGCCTTGGTGACGTCTTCGGGCACATGCGCAACCACTTTGAAGGCACAGGATTGGACTTCAGGGGGGATGTTGGGGCCGGCGCTTATGAGTTGCCCTATCGCTTCCGCCCTTTGACCTGGGAGGTCGAATCTCAACCCAACAAAACGTACGTCAATGAGCGAGCGATCGGCACTCAGCAGACGGGATGGAACTATGTTGCTCAGATTAGGCCTGCTTTCCCCACCGAGCTGCAATCATTGTTGTGGTTTGGTGTTGATGATTCAGCGACAACGGTGAGGTTCCCCGTCTACGGAAGTGCTACGAGGCTCCCGGCCTCCTTTGAGGGGAAGGGGCCCCAGGACGGCGTCGTCCCACCCATGATGAGCTTTGACTTGAAGCAAGCTTTTTACGTATTTAACTTGGCTGCGAACTGGGCCTACAGCAGATACTCGGACATCTACCCAGTCATGCTCGAGAAAATCATCTCTGTTGAAGACCAATTCCAGATTCAGGCCAAACAGATGGACTCCAAAGCTCTGGAGGCCTACCAGGTCGACAAACAGAAAGCGATCGATATGGTAAGCGAATTTGGCGTCAAAATGGGTGACGGTTTGACTGAACTCTGGTTCAACTTCTTCGGGGAGCTATTTGTCAGGTTCCGTGATGGTTACGACATTCAAGCCAACACAAACGATCCTGAATGCGGTTGTGATGTCGGAGGGGACGGATATCCCGCTCCCACGTACGAACGCATCGTCGCAGAAACCGGCGACCATTACTTGGCCCTCGGGGAAGGAGGTGGCGAGCACGCCTCCCGCGATGAAGACGTCACCGCGACTACCACTGCCAAGGCCGAGCACAAACCAAAGTCGAAGATGGCCCTCAAGGCACTGCTATAAAACACACAAAAGAATATTAGATAAAAGCGTTGGTGTCTTTTGACCGACTTCACAAGTGTGTTGTTGTGTCATATTTTTTGTCATTTATTCCGAAATTCTTTTGGTGAAAATCGACCAGCTATTTTCTTGAAAGTCGATTTAGGGTTCCGCTCCATGACAGAATTGTCAGCATTTTGGATAACCTGTAGCCAGCTGCAGCGAAGACAAGCGTGATTATACTTTTTTAACAATTTTTCAATTTTGTTAACTTTAAGACATTTTTGTAATACAATTTACTTTTATGATGTTATTTAAGTATATATTGTAACCATTTTGA
>ERZ651776.3457-NODE-3457-length-15735-cov-6.853430_pt1 | contig 15735 bp, 15 predicted proteins | sample MGYA00514761_ERZ651776 | MGnify/ENA metagenome assembly ERZ651776 | reverse complement strand
TTCGCTCCGTCTCTCGCGAAGGTTTCACTTTGTCGACAAGAAATCGAAGACAGTCGAGGTGTCCTTTACAAGCAGCTTGTTTACACGACTCTTCTTCATCACACGGGCAATCATTAGAGAAGCAGTATTTCAGCATCTCGAGATTACCAAAACTTGCTGCCACTATAATCGTCCACTCATCCCACTCGCACTGTTTCACTTCTCTCGCCCACTTGAGCAACTCGAGTTTGTTCGTTGCAGCGACTTCACGACAAAACCAGGCTTGATCTCTCACCGTTCCATCTTCAAATTTCTCTCCCCAGTGTATGTTATTCCACGCCCATTCCAACGTTGAAATGGATGAACATTCGTAAACACTTGCACTTAATCCCGATACGTTTACCCCGGCGTATTCAAGCACATCCCAACTCTCACCATTCACCTTTGAAAAGAACCTTCGATCTGTCCTATTCAATTTCGAAATCACATGCGAGACAAACACATCCCTATGATGCACCACCAACCCGGTCCACAACTTCGTCGGTCCGAGCTTCAACCGCTCCATGTCCAAAGCGAGCTCTTCTCTCTCCTTTTTCTTCTTCCTCTTCCGCGCTCCGGAGAGTTGCTTCTTCCCCATGACGACGACGATAAGATGATCAGAGTATTCTGATCTGATGAATTTGCTTTCTTTTTTGTCTCGAGTATTTGCTCCATTGTGTGACGGCTGAATGCACAAATAAAAACACATCATACTTTTGCTTTGAAAGACAACAACAACAACACAAAGAGCTTTACACGCGGGAACAACAACGCAAATCAATACTACTGCCACTACGAACACGAATAATGCGAGAACGAAGCGAATCCAGAGAAAGGAACGACGATTGGAATCGCGACGAGAAGAATAACAACAACGACGACGATCACCATCGACGGGTGGAAAAGATTCCAATTTGGACGAGACGACGGCCGACCGGTTTCGACGTCATGCCCGAAGGTAAACATCTCTTTTACTCTCTCTCGGTTTTAACAACAACTCACGAATATCTCTCTTCTTTCATCGAATCATCGCAGAAGGCGCGGACGACGAGAACAACAACAAGAACAAATCAAACATAAATCCTTACGACAACAACAACAACAACGGGAACAATGCGAATAACATGAACCCGCACATCAGAGCGCAAAAAATCACCAGTCACATCCTCGAAGAAGCGCAAGCGACGAGGCACGCGAGACGAGTATACGTCGGCGGGTTTCCGCCGAACGTTTCGGAAGTGCGCGTGGCGGATTTTTTCAACAACGCGTTGATGGCGGTTGGAGGGATAGCGGAAACGCAAACGGAAGGGAACGCGAATCCAGTCGTGAACGTGTACATGAACCACGAGAAGCACTTCGCGTTCGTAGAGTTTCGGAACGCGGAAGAGACGTCGAATTGTATGGCTTTAGACTCGATTTCGTTCGATTCGTCGCAGCTTAGAGTGAGGAGACCGAACGATTACAATCAACCGGCGGCGATGAAGTTAGGGCCGATCGTGCCGAATATTAAGATGAATTTAGAAGCGATTGGTTTGTCGAACGAAGTTTTGCAGAGAATGCAATCTGGAGTCGCGTCTGGGCAAAATAACGGTAACGCGAATGGATCCAACGTCGCCGATCCGAACGAAGATCGCGTGTTTGTTGGAGGCTTGCCGTATTTCTTAACCGAAGCGCAAATACGCGAGCTGTTAGAAGCGTTTGGTCCAATCACTAGGTTTGATTTAGTCAGAGATAGAGATACCGGAGGATCGAAAGGCTACGGGTTTGTCGTGTACAGAGACGGCCCGGCGATTACCGATATCGCCATCCAAGGTTTACACGGCATGCAAATGGGCGATAAACAGTTAACCGTGAGAAGAGCGAACGCGACGCTAGAACGAATGCAACAAGAACAACGAGCAGCGTTACAACAGCAGCAACAGCAACATCAGTTATTAGGTAACGGTGGCGCGGCGGCGCAATTTCTTCCGCAATCTGCCGCTCCTGCTGCGCCCGAGGTAGATGAAAACGCGACGGAATGTTTAGTCTTGAAAAACATGGGCATCAAAGACGAAGAGTTGAACGATCCGGAGGAGTACGAAATCATCGTCGAGGATACGCAGGAAGAGTGCGAAAAGTTCGGGAAGGTTCTGGGGATGAAGATCCCAAAACCACCGTCGAAGAGCGCGGGTGTGGTGTTTGTGCGTTTTGAAACCGCAGAGAGCGCGAGAAAAGCGAGGAAGAGTCTAAACGGGAGAAAGTTCGCCGGTAATATCGTGAGCGCTCAGTACGACTCGATCGAAACGTACGAGAAGCACGATTCGTGATGAAACACACAAAATTTTTACGCTACCCCTATTCAAAACTACTACTACTACTACTACTATACTCTCTTTCTCTACTTCTTCCTAAACGCCTTCTCGTACGCCAATTTTTGCTTTTCCAACAACTCTTTCTTCTGCTTTTCGAATTTCATCAAAGCCGCCTCGCCGTATTTCGTTTTCGTTTTCGAAGTCGAAGCGCTTTTTGAATCGTCTTCCTCTTCCTCGTCGTTTAAGAAATCGTCCAAACTCTTCTCTTTCTTCTTCGAAACAGCCTTCAAGACGTCTTTTTCTTCCACGACGTCGCCTTTTAACGATAAGAACGCGTCGTCCTCGTCCTCTTTTCCTTTCGAAGCGCCAACGCCGCCCTTCTCAACCGCCGCTTCCTTCTTCAACTTCTTCTTCAACTCCAGCACGGCTTTCACCCCTTCCCGGTGTCGCTCTTCCTCCATCGCCACTTCTTCGTCCCTTTTCATCAACTTCTCGCGTTTTTCGTCGAGCATTTTACACAACTCCGCTTCCATCAGTAACCGTTCGACTGTCGTTTTCTCGTCTTTCGTATCTTTCATCGCTTTGAGCGAGCGAGTCAGAGCTTCCACGTGTTCCAAAGTTTGCGATAAGTTCGAGTGCCTTTGCTCGGTTCGCAGTGAATTCTGTTCGCACAAAACGCGCAGTTTCACTATCGTTAATCGTGTGCATGCATGCGTATCGTCGTAATAAGTCAATAAGAGAGAGAAAAAGATACACGTTTACCGGTGAGATTGAGCAACACATCCACTCTGGATTTCCCGTGGAGAAACATCACGTCGATGACGTTCGCGAGCGATTCAGTTTCCACGTCGTGGAGGAAACGCGCGATGCCGCCTTCGTAGAACGACGCCGCGGTAGAGGTTGTCGCTTCTTTTTCTCGCGCTTTGTCTCGCTGTCGCCGAAAAAGCTGCCGCTCCTGAGGAGGAGGAGAATTCATATCGTCAGTCTCGTCAGACGACAGAAAGTGTGAGGAATTCGTACTCGGATGCGTAAGTAGTATTATTATTCAAAGAAGTCTAACTCTGATTCTGATTCTGATTCTGAATCTGATTCTGGCACGTGTAACTTTCCATCTTCGTATCGCCAACCATCTGGTATAGGACAGTTGTTGTCGAGGAGGTATTGTACACATTCGAAATGTTTGTTCACGCGTGCCATGAATATGGCCTGAGAGTTCCACGGCGCTTTGGCGGTTTCGCGCAAGTACTTCAAACAGTCTAAGTGACCTTTCTCGGCCGCATATAAATACGCAAGTTCGTGAAATTCATCGTACTTACGCTCAACAAGATATTCGAGTATGTGGAGATGACCATTTTGAGCCGCTCTGTTGGCAGTCCAACCATCCCAAGGCAATTTGACTTCTTCGCGTAAGTATTTGAGTACCTCGAGATGACCGTTTCGGGCAGCACTTAAACACGCGTCCTCATATATAGGACACTTTTTTGCAACGCAATACTTGACCATTTCCAGATTGCCTTGTTCTGCGGCCGCATTAATCGTATCTTCATCCCACTCGCACTTTTTCTCCTCTCTCGCCCACTTGAGCAACTCGAGTTTATTCGTTAGAGCAACTTTCCAGCAGAAATATGTTTCAAACCAGTCACTCGGCCACAACGATTTATTCTCCCACGCGACTTCCAACGTAGATATCGACGACATCTCTTCGACCTTAAACCTCCCTTTCAACTCCCCCTTGCGAGTTGATCTCTCGACCAACTTTCTCGTCTTCTCACTCACTCCAAACAAGAATTTCACATCCGTCCCGTTCAGTCTCGGCAAGATGTGCGTGAAACAAATATCGTCGTTATTCACGACCACATCCCACAACGAAGCGTCTCTTTTTCTTTTCCGACCGCCGCTTCTTTCTCGAGGAGCGTTCATCGAGCGCTCAATTCCAGGAGACGAGGAGGAGCCTCTTGTTACGTATGTTTCTTTGTATTCGCGCGCGTTTCCTATCCAAACGGTCTGACGATATTTGCGCCACAAGTTTCCCCAACGTTGCATTTGGCCGGACGATAGATCGTCACGGCGCAAAAGGTGATACACGCATCGTGAATGCACGCGCTGCGAACCGAAGAGTAGTCGTGGACGAGTAACGCGCAAAATCGTTTATGTGAACTGAGTGGTGGAACATCAATCGATCATCGCGAGACAAAACGAATACGAAAGAAGAATCTCAAGTGCGAAGACCCCGCCGATGGGGATATCCGGCGCGCAGAAAAGGAAGAAGAAAAAAGAGAAAGAAGAGCTCGCTTTGGACGTGGAGCGGTTGAAACTCGGACCGACCAAGTTATGGACCGGGTTGGTCGTGCATCACAAGGATGTGTTCGTCTCGCACGTCTTGTCGAAATTGAATACGACGGATCGGTGGTTCTTTGCAAAAGCGAATACAGAGAGTCGGGGTGTGCTTGAGTATGCCGGGGTAAACGTATCGAAATTATGTTGGAATGTTCACGAATGTTCATCCATTTCGACGTTGGAATGGGCGTGGAATAACATGCCCTGGGGAGAGAAAGATAACGATGGAGACGTGGCAGATCAAGCCTGGTTTTGCAGGGAAGTTGCTCTAACGAACAAACTCGAGTTGCTCAAGTGGGCGAGAGAAGTGAAACATTGCGAATGGGATGAAGAGACGATTAATGCGGCAGCACATGAAGGTAATCTCGAGACGCTCAAGTACTGCTTCTCCGAGGAGTGCCCGTACGATGAAGAAACTTCGTGCTTTTGTGCTACTATCAGAGGACGCCTCGACTGTCTTCGATTTCTTTTCGACAAAGTGGAACCTTCGCGAAAGACGGAAGAAGAAATGGTAATAAATGCAGCAATCAGTGGTCACATGGACATCATGAAATATCTCGTCGAAGAACGAAAGATAGCGGGCGACGCGGTAAAGATCCGCTGCGTGTCAACCGCCGCGATGAACGGCCGCCTCGATTGCCTCAAATACTTAATCGAAGACGCAAAAGCGCCTCTAAACGACGACGACGACGGCCGAGAACACCTCTCTTTCGCTCGGTACTACGAGCGAACCGAGTGCGTGAACTACTTGCGAGAAAAAGGATGCCCGGAACCGACGGAGGAAGAATACGCCGAGTTCGTCGAGGACGAGCGAGAACGCGTCGCGTTCTACGAGAGAGAAGAAGAGCGACAGAGCAACACCAGCAGCGACTGAGAAGAGGGAAAGGGAAAGAGAGAGAGAGAGAGAGAGAGTAAAAGAGAGAGAGGGAGAGAAAAAAACAGAGAGAGAAGCGGTGAATACCAAACGCACCGCTAAGAGGGAGAAAAAGAGAGAGAGAGAGAGAGAAAAAGACTCGTTCGTCCGCGGACCAAAATTCAACACAAAAAACATCACCTCTTATTAAAGAAGAGTAGTATCGCACACATACGAACAGCAGCAGCAGCACACGTATAATAGTGACGTTCTCGCTTTGTTGTTCTGTGATATAAACGCACGCACATATATATATATATACACACACGCGCGCTTTCTTTTGCTCTCTCGGAAGAGATCGAAAGAGAATTGAATCGGAGAATTCCAATTGGAATCGTCTCTGAGTCGTTTACGTCGTCGTTGCGTTCGTTTGAGAGACACGCGGTAAAGACACGCCTGAAAGAGAGAGAGAGAGAGAGAGAGAGAGTAGTACAAAAGAAAGACGTAATAATGGGCATCGATTCGTTATTCATCACCAACAACAAGACGGAAACGTTAACCGCGGTGAAACACTGGGGACCGGAAACGGACTCTTCGGTGTGCGAAAAAGTCTTCGAGAAGCATAACGAAGCGATCAAAGCGAACAGCCAAGGGGACGTTCTCGCGATCGACGGGAAAGACTACGCGTTTTTCCAATCGAGAGGCGAAATCACGTACATCGCCACGTGCAACTCGGAGACGCAACCACTCATGGTGGTTGAGTTCTTAACGCAACTGCACGAGGTTTTGAAATCCTATTTCGGGAACGTGATTACGGAGGCGATATTACAAGAACACCATCTGACGCTGTATCAGCTACTGGACGAGATGTTGGATTCGGGGATACCGGTGAATACGCATCCGGGCGGGTTACACGTGTTGGTGCCGCCGCCGAATTTGGCGAACAGATTACACAACGCGGTTTTAGGCACCGCGTCGGGGGTTTTGGTGAGCGACCAAGATCCGACGAAATTGTTGCCGTTACCGTGGAGAGCGTCGAATATTAAGTACACGTCCAACGAGGTGTATTTGGACGTCATCGAGCACGTGGACGCGACGTTAGATCCGGAAGGGAAGTTGTTAACCAGCGCTATTTACGGGAAGATTGAAGTGAATTGTCGATTGAGCGGTATGCCGGACATATCGTTGTCGTTGTCGAACTCGCATTTGATCGAAGATTATTCGTTTCATCCTTCGGTGAGATTGGCGAGGTTCGCGAGCGATCGGGTGGTCTCGTTCGTCCCAGCCGATGGGAAGTTTACGTTGATGAATTACAAGATTCGACCGGAATCAAAAGAGGATAAAAATCAGTGGCAACCGAAGTATATCAAACAAAATCCGTGGATGCAATCGCAAACGATGGGCGGCGGCGGTCCAGGAGGCGGACCGGAAGGGTCTATTTCCGCGCCTTTGCCATTATACATTCGCCCGCAATCGTCGTTTGGACCGACGCAAGGTAGAATTTCCATCGTGTGCGGGACCAAACCGGCGTTTGAGAAACCAGTCGAAGCGGTGAGCTTACAAGTCGCGTTACCTTCGCGCGTTTTAAGCGCCGACCCGTCCGCGACGCACGGCGGCGCCACCTTCGACGACGCCAGTAAAACGGTAAACTGGACCATCGACAAATTCCCGGCGGACAAAACTCCGTGCTTAACGGTCGTCTTAGCCATGGGTTCCGAGCAAGAAAGTAACAACAACAATAGCGATAATACAAACAACAGCAACGAAAACGAAAACGAAAACGCGTTGGCAATGATGGGAGGACGAACGGACAAATCATCATCTAAACTCCAATCCGAGCGACGAAAAATCAAGTTGCAAGAAACCTGCAACGTGACCGCGCAGTTCTCCGTCGCCGGCGTCGGCGTCAGCGGCGTGAAAGTCGAGTCCGTACAAGTCCGAAACGAAAAGTACAAACCGACGCAAGGCGTGAGATATCACACCAGGAACGGTCGGATAGTCGTCAGAACGTAATGCATTATTAATTAACCATTCAATAAAACTTACGAAATAATGCGTTTATACATCGAATGCTCCGCTTAAAACATCTCAATCAACAAAAGCGCCTTCTAAATGTTGATATCGTCGCATATCGCGCGATATCTGCCATTTTCTCTCTCTCTCTTCCCTCACAAATATGACCTCTCATTCACTCTCAACGAAACCTCTCTCTGCACCTCTTTCTCCGCCGCTTTTGAAGTCGTCGTCGTCGCGAAACTGTTGTCGTCGCTGTTATCCTCCTCCATTTGGTGGAAAAACGATGCTGTTTTTGGGAACAAGGAGTCCATCGTCATCATTAAGAGCAGCAAAAGCATCGTCGTCGTCATCATCGTCACGTTTGCGCACAAATTGGGGATTTGATTGTGTTGGGAGTTTTCATCGTTTACGTCGTCGTCGTCGCGCCTTTGGTCGTCTCAGTACCCCGACGAAAGCGTTTATGGTTGATAATACTAATGAAATCGCGAACGTGGCAGATGCGGTGTTGTCGAAATCGCTGTTCGACGTGACGTCTGGATTGGATGCATTCGTGAGCGGGGCGTTAGGAGGAGGAGGGGGGGAAATAATAGCGAATAATAGTGGTAGTTTGTTTAGCAGTATGACATCATCAGCATCAGCGCACGCTTCTCCGACGACGTTTGTGTTGGTATTTGTCGCTGGATTAGTGACGAGTTTGTCGCCGTGTACGCTGTCCGTGTTGCCGTTGACGTTGGGGTACATCGGAGGGTACGCGTCATCATCGCTGAAAGAAAACGAGGAAGAAAACGAAGACGCGAAGAAATCGGCGATGCGCGTGAATGCGATAGCGTTTGCGGTTGGATTAGCCTCCGCGTTCGCTTTATTTGGCGTCTTTGCGGCGACGGCGGGGAAAGCGTTTGGGCAAATTGGCGTCGTCGCGCCGATTTCCGTCGCCGTCTTAGCCATCGTCATGGGATTGAACTTACTCGGCGAAGTCCAACTGAGATTTCCTTCGTTTGGAAGCAACTTTGACCCGAGATCGTTGAATTTGCCGCCGTTTTTAACCTCCTTCGTCGCCGGCGCGACGTTCGCGTTAGCGGCGAGCCCGTGCGCCACGCCGGTACTCTCCACGCTCCTCGCCTACGTCGCCGCGAGTTCCAACAACGTCCTCTCCGGTGGATTTCTGCTCTTTTCGTATACCTTAGGATATTCAGCGCCGTTATTACTCGCCGCGAGCGCGGCTGGGAACATTAAAAGTGTCATGGGAGTGCGCGAGAAAACCGCCTGGGTCACGCCGGCGAGCGGATTTTTGCTCGTCGCCGGCGGATGGTACGCCTTGTTAGGAAGAGTCGTCCCCATGATTCTCGGCGCGTAAAAGAAACGAGAGAGCAAGAAATCGTTAGCTACTTCTTTTTAAAGATTGTATACTTTAAAACACCACCAACGCTTCATCCTCGTCGACCGTCGGTCGCGTTTACTAATCTTCACTTTTCCTCCCCTCAACAATAAACATTTGAGTAAAGAACTTAAACGAAATACTCATGGCGCTCCTCCAACGACCACCACCCCGGGGCCAAGGAGGACCGGGTTTAGGAATACTCGGGGGACGACGATCGTCGTTTCGAAAGAAATGTATCCTTTTCAAGTGGTTCCTCTTGTTGTGCCTGTTCGTGAGCCTCTTCCAGCGCTTCAACGTGCGCGAGGAAGAGGAGGCGGAGACGATGATTCAAAGACGGAAACGACGCGGGGACAGCGGCAAAAGCGATGTTTTGATGGTGCCGATGGAAGAGGAGGACGACGATAAAGACGAGGACAGAAACGAGGACGATTCAGACGACGACGCGATGACGACGATAAAGACGATGAGAGGAAAAGGAGATGGATTGGTTTCGAGCATGCTCCGAGAGCGAGATTTAGACAAATTCGGCCGAGGAAGCGAATACGCGTACGCGAACGAATCGGATAAGGATTATTCCTCGGTAATCGTAGCGAAAGACAACGCGTACGGGGAGAAGTACGACGTGAAGTTTACGGACGTGAACGGGAAGAAGACGCATTTTCAGATGGGAGATGTGTTAGGGGAGATATTGCCGGAGGAAGAGCGCCGGGCGACGAGGACGCACGGGTCGTGCGCGCTGGTCGGGAATAGCGGGACGTTGTTGAAGTCTTCGTTCGGGGAGGAAATCGATGGGCACGAAGCAGTCATGCGAGTGAATTTCGCGCCGGTGAAGAATTTTAAGAGGGACGTGGGAGTGAAGACGACGTACGATTTTAGCAATCGAGAGAACGCTCGACGGTTGGTCGAGAAAGGGTGGGAGAATTCGAGACCGGACTCGGTGGCGTTATTTTTTGAAGGGAGCTCGCCGACGAACAGGAAACGGATATTTGAACCGCTGGTGAAGAAGTACGGGAAGAGTTTGAAGGTGCAATTTTTGCACCCCGGGTTTGTCAATCGAGCGCACGATTTATGGAACGCTCTGAAAGAAATCATCGAGAAGGAAAAGAACAAACAGTTTCACGATAAACCGATGAGCGGGTGGTACGCGGTGAACTTTATGATGCAACGGTGCGAGAGTTTAGATTTGTATGGTTTTGAGCCGTACACGAGTAAAGCGAAAGCGACGGCGCCGTATCATTACTTCGATCAAGTGCAAGGCGTGGTGAGCGTGCACTCGTTCGATTTCGCTGTGTTTGCGTACCAGAAGTTTGCCAAAGTGTTCCCGTTGAGGATTAGGACGAAGAGCGGGTGGATAGGCGCCGCGGAGGATTGATATGATAAATTAGTTTGTTTTTATAGCGTGATGGGTGTTTTACAAAGCGCCTCACCTGACGGTGAGGCTTGACATTAATATTCCGCCGGCAACGGCGACGTTTAGACTCTCCGTGACTCCTGGCGTTGGAATCGTAATCGCACGAATCGAACTCGCGATTTCCTCGCTCACGCCTTGCCCTTCGCTACCTAAAACTAAACACACTTTATTATTACTATTATTACCATCGTCCAGCTCTCTGGCAACTTCTGCGCAGTTTTCGCCCGCGAGCATTGCCGCCAAGACGTTCCGTTTCAATTCAAACGTGCCGCCATTCACCAAGCCTTCGAAAAACTCCTCGTTCGTTTTCCAAGTAAACATTTGCATCCGAAACGCGGTTCCTTTGCTCGACCGCACACACTTATCGTTGAATGGGTCGCACGTTTTCGGGCCTAATCCAACCGCGTCGAATCCAAACGCCTCGGCGGTTCTTAAAAGCGTTCCGACGTTTCCAGGATCCTGAACGCCGTCCAGACACAACACTTTTTCTATTCTTTTTTCTTGCATCATAAACTCCGTTACCTCGCGAATCTCTGGCATCTCCAACTCTGCGACCAGATCAATCCCGTCGGCGTTCTCCACGCCGGCGAGCTTCTTCATCACTTTCGCCGTCGCGTAATATTCCGTCCTCTTCTTCGCCTCCTCGCCTCCCGCGATATCGGCGATATCTCGCCGCAGCGCGTCTCTCGTCGTCGTCGTCGTTTGCGAATCATCATCGTAACTCTCTCCGTCCCGGGAAGTCTTCTTCTTCTCCATCGCAAACAACAAGGACTTCACTCGTATCGTCTTCTTCTTCTTCTCTTCCGACGCTCCAAGAGCTCCCGCCTGTAAAATCTCCCTCAACACCGTCGACCCGACGATGACGACGGATTTTTCCTTCTCTCGAAACGTTTTGGACGTTCTCAGTTTCGCGATGCGTTTCGCGGTTGCGTTTTCCGCGCTCGAGAGCATCGCGATGGTGTCGTCGTCGTTCGTAGTAGTCGTCGCCGTCGAAAAACATCTCCTCCTTCTCGAATTGGAAACAAAAGAAGAAGAAGAAGAAGAAGAAGAAGAAGAAGAAGAAGAAGAAGAAGGAGGACAAAAGAAGCACGTCGTGATCGCAAAGTTTCTTCTCCTCGCTCTTCTGTTTTGTCCTCTGTACGCGCAGAAGAACAAGAGACTTCGCAAAGTATTCGTCGTCATTCTCTCTCTCTTTGTGTTCTTTTTGTGTGTGTGTTACATTCGTAATTCGTGTAACAAAATTAGCTCAACATCAACCATTCAGACGTACCAGAGTAAGCAAAATACAGACCGACGAGTAAGAAAGAAGCACTTACGAAGCCAAATTTGAGTAAGAGATGAGCACTTATAAGTGCGTAACTCCTTACTCCCTCAAACGCAAAAAAAAGGACCACCACCACACAAAAGTAACAAAAAAACAGGACAAAAAAGAGCATCAAAAGAATACACACATCATGGCGAAAGCGTCCCCGGAAGACTTGAAAGCGCTGTTCGACACGCAACAAGGGTACGTTTTTCAGCGGTAGTGTTAGGAGCCGCGCTTTTTTTTCTTCTTTTTCTTTTCTTTTCGCGCGGTAGCGCTCTTCTGAACCATCATCATCATCATTTTCATCATCTTCAAAAGCGCTCGAGAGAGAGAAAGATTAGAGAGAAGATACGCTTTTCTCTTCTTCTTCTTTAACGTCTTCAATGTTGCGAGGAGTATTAGTAACAGTCGCTGACCACTTTTACCATTGTTATCATGAACGTATTACACGTATTATCGTTCTCATCTCTAAACAACAGGTACATGAAGTACTTCTTCGACGAACTCGATTACGAACCTTTACAAAAATTCTGCCAGCTCGTGTTGGATTGCAAAGGGACGGTCTTTTTCACCGGCGTCGGCAAGTCCGGGTTTATCGCGCAAAAAATATCGATGACTTTAGTATCGACCGGGACGAAATCGGTATTTTTGAACCCGACGGACGCGTTACACGGAGATATCGGCATCGTGTCGAAAGAGGACATCATGGTTATGTTTTCGAAATCTGGATCGACGACGGAGTTGTTGACGCTGATTCCGTACGCGCGAGCGAAAGGCGCGACTTTGGTTGGGGTTTCCTCGAACGCGAAGAGTAAGTTGGCGACGGAGACGGACATGCACGTGATGTTGCCGTTGGAGAGAGAGTTGTGCCCGTTTGATTTGGCTCCGGTGACGAGTACGGCGATTCAGATGTTGTTTGGCGACACGTGCGCAGTGGCGATTATGCAAGCGAAATCGTTGACGATGGACCAATACGCGATGAACCACCCGGCTGGTAGAATTGGTAAGAGATTGATTTTGAGCGTGAAAGATGTGATGAAACCGTTGAGTGGGTTGCCGTTGGCGAAACCGGACGAGAAGTTGGTGGACGCGTTGGTGGAGTTGTCGAGTAAAGGGCAAGGGTGTTTGTTAGTCGTGGACGACGCGAACACGTTGTTGGGCGTTTTCACGGATGGCGATTTAAGACGGTCGTTACACGAGAAAGGTGGAGAGGTTTTGCAAGCGCCGATCAAGGATCTGATGAGCTCGACGCCGAGAACGACTTTAGCTGAGGGGAAGGCGGTGGATGCCATGAGAGAGATGGAAGCTGGCGGGAGACCGGTAAGTTTCTTACCAGTCATCGACGAGGAGAAAAAGTTAGTCGGGTTATTGACTTTGCACGGTTTGGTCAACGCTGGTTTGTAAACGAACGAAGATTGATGACGTGAAAATAGCAGACGTTATATATATGCTTACCATTTTTGTTTGTGTGTGACTATTTCGATACGAGTACTATTTCTATATTTGCTACTTCTATCTAACACGGTTGACACTTGACTTCGCCGTCGTCGTCACACGCGCCGCATGAACACATCTTAGACATTTCTCTATCGTCGCTATTAATATTTAGATGCCGCTGTTGTTGCTGCTCGAATCGTTCTAACGCTTTCCTCGCGGCCATTTCTCGAGGATCGTTTCCAACATTCGCTCCAACACCTCCTAACTTCATCCCGCTCAATTTTCTCGTTTCTTTCATGCACTCGTCTTCACTCAAAGAGTCGTACCCGTCGTTATCGTTTCCGTGCGTCTCTCCACTCCCTCCGACTCGCCGTCCTCGATTCCAATCTCTCTCGCATAATTGCACCAACTCGCTGTTCAGTGCCTTGAATTCCGCGTTGTGCTCGGAAATGACGTTATGCGCCAACTCGTGCATCAACACTCTCCTGATCGATTCGTATCGTCTCAGCCCACTCCAATCATCCGTTCGTAACCTCAAATGAATTTCCATCCCATTATTCCTATTGAACCCTAACACGCACGTCTCCGAAATGCCAACCAAACCTTCGGGGGGCATCTCGCAAAGCAGACCGACTTGGAATCGTTTCGTCTCCATCACGCGAACAACCCCGGGATCTCGTTTCAGTCGCTCCAAAAGGTGCATCGTTTTCTCCCGCGACGGTTCAACCATACCCTCGGGTACCGCTAAAACTCTCAAGCTTTGAAACGTATACGTATTCGAAGACGTATCGTGCGCTCGCGCGTAGGCGTCTTTGTTCGTCCTGCTCAAATATCTCGCGTCTCTCCTTTTCTCTCGTTTCATCTCGTCCTCGAATCCTCGCACGCGCACGTCCACTTTTTCGTCTCGTTTCATCTTCTCCACATCTGCGACTTCCGAGGCCAGGAGTAAAACTTTTTTCCCCTTTTTTATCGACGGAAACGTATCATCCAGAACGATGTTCCCGTCCGTTTCCGGGTTCACGAACGGTTGCAAAGGCATCCCTTTCGGGTGAAGGCCGACGAATTTCATCGTCTTTCTATCCAAGAGCAGTTCTTGTTTGAACAACTGCTCGAGCACTGCTTCGCTCAAATCGAGAACAGTTACATTAGATTCATTCTCTCCTTCGCGTTTTGGAAGGCGAATCGCGTGGAGTTGGTTTTTGAAGGAGACGTTGATGATCATTATTGTTTTAATATGAAGAATTTTCCCGCGAAGTTTGTACAACGGTTTCGGGATAAAAAATGTCGCAACTCGTTCACTGTTCTTATTGTTCCACTTTCTCTTCAGCGACGACGATTTCGAAGAGATGGAGGAGACAGAGGAGGAGAACACGACGAGTTGTTGCTAATGCTGCATCCGCTCGTGAAAAGAGCGACGACGAGAGAACGAATCGAATCATCATAATCGAAGAAGTCTTGAACGCATCCACCCCGGAGAGAACTTTGGGGATACAAGAAGAAGATGAAGAAGATGAAGCGAAAAGAAGAGTACGCGCGAGAAAGGCATTCTCAAACAGAGTGAAACTGATCCATCCGGACGTGTGCGAGGACGAGAGGAGCGCAGAAGCGACCGAGAAGTGCGTCAGAGCGTACGCGTGGTTACTGAATAGGGAAGAGGAGTTTGAGAGAGAGGACACCAATAAGAACACCAACAACGTATACGGAAGCGTATTCGTGAACGAGATTTTATGCGTCGGAGCGTCGAATTGTCCGTCGTATTCGAATTGCACAGTCACGGCGAGAGAGTATTTTCGCGTCAATCCAAAAACAAAAGCGGCGAGGTTCGAGAGAAGTGAAAAGAGCAATCCTCTAAATGCGGCGACGGAAGCGGAAATCTACGCGGTGCATCTCGCGGTGGAACAGTGTCCGAGACGATGCGTGCACTGGTTGGACGAGAAGCAAACGCAAGCGTGTGAGGAAGAATTACAAAAAGCTATAGACGGGATCGAGTTGATAGACGACACGGCGCTTCGGCTCGAATACATGATTAGTGCGTTCACGGCTGAAAATAGGCTCATCGAGAGAGAGTTGAGAGCGGCGGAAAACAGACGAGAGAGGAACGGAGCGGCGAGCGGAACCGACAACGCGAGCTGGTGGAAATAATAGAAATAGATACAGAGCAACGCGTAGCAACACTAGTGAGTGAGTAGAATCATCAAAACGAATCGGTTAAATCTATGCAGTTCCCGCACATCGTCTTCCGCTTCCCTTGGCACAGCCAACACGGTTGTCCTTTTTTATACCCATCTTTCCCTCCGTATTTATCCTCTTGGTTTACCCCGGTCCCTTCGCATTGCCCGCACGGCTTTAACCCGGTGTTTTGACACACCGGACACACCTTCTTTTCACCACCACCACTCGCAGCACTCGCCGACGCAGCGCACGCAAAAGCAGTCCTCGCATTAGGGGAAAAAATGTGTTTCAACACCTTTCGTTGTCTTTGCGTTGGTGTTGGTGTTAATGGTGTTGCACGACTGCTTCCGATCGTAGTATTGAGAAAAAAGCAGCGAGGAGGACGATTTTGTTGGTGGTGGTATCGATGACGATAATTAGGACGATTGGGATGATGTTTCACCATCATCCTAATCATCATACTCTCGGCGCTTGCTTAACGGTTTTTTGGAGCAATTTGGCGGCACAAAATGAACA
>ERZ651776.3454-NODE-3454-length-15744-cov-2.689092_pt1 | contig 15744 bp, 16 predicted proteins | sample MGYA00514761_ERZ651776 | MGnify/ENA metagenome assembly ERZ651776 | reverse complement strand
AATTTCACGTTCTACGATGCCGCCACCTGGCACACGGCCTGTTGTTGGAATATTTTGAGTTACTGACCCTCCATCACCTTCAACTGTAAAACCATTAATAATGACTGATCCTTGAGCAACGGCGTACACTTCGCTATCTGCGGCAAGTAATGGAGTGACTAATAATGTCCCTCCACGTAAACTTCCAGCATCCCCAAGGGCAGACACTTGAACATCTATGTCAGACCCTTGGTTTGCGAATGGAGGAAGAGAGGCGGTAACCATTACGGCTGCAACGTTACGAGTTTTTAAATTCTGACCACGAATACTAACGCCGAGGCGCTCTAGCATCGCGATTAAGCTTTGTTCTGTGAAGGGAGACTTGTTTAGAGAGTCTCCTGTGCCGTCCAATCCGACGACTAAGCCATATCCAACCAATTGGTTTTCTCTGACGCCTTCAAAATCAACGATATCTTTAATTCTGGTCGTTTTGGCGTCAGCCGACGCAACAAAGACGCTGGATATCAATATCGTAAAAGTAATCAGTAAGATTTTTTTCATTTTAAAACTTTTCACATAAGATGGTTTAACTCACCCCTTAACTATGCGAATGATGTGCCAGTTTTATTATTCAAAAATATCATTATATTTCAAAGTGTTATCCGATTTCTTCTATTGGTGGTAAGGGTATTAAAAAATATTCATGCTCAAAATGTTCCCTTTGTACAAAAGGCAGGAAAATTCTGCCTGTTTAACAAATGTCAGTCTAAAAGTTTTAAAATTATGGTATAGTAGATTTCAATTATTACTTTTAAGGACAGTTTCAATGAAGATTCAAGGCCCCTCAAAATCCGATGGTGCGGGTAAAACGGATAAAGCCAAGAAAAAGGGTAAATCTGATAGTACCTTTGGCGATATGGTTGCTGGGGCGGCACAAGAATTGAAGCAAGCCGCCGCGACCCAATCAATTGCAAGGGTTGACGCGCTTTTATCGGTTCAAGCCACGGAAAGTGCTACGGAACGCGCCACAAAAAGGCGTATGCGTGATAGAGGGGATAAGGTTTTAAGACAATTAGATCATATCCGACTTGGGATTTTAACCGGCAACCTCACATTAGGGCAGGTGCTAGATGTAGCAGATGTTGTGGCTTCGCACCGTGAAAATATTAATGACCCTGAATTGACGGCCGTACTGGATGAAATTGATTTAAGAGCTCAAATTGAAATAGCTAAAATGAAGAAGGCGATGAATGGATAATTTGAAATTATAGGTGAAATGATTGATTTTCCTTGATTAAACGGCAAGTTAACCTTATATTTCATCGCGTTTCAAAGACCATAATGTTGATATAATTACATTAAAACTTAGTAAGAAAGAATTTTAAAAATGGCACCAGTAAAAAAAGCAGCAAAAAAGACAACAAAAACAGCTGAAAAAAAACAACCGCATCTAAAAAAGCACCAACAAAAAAAGCTGCAAGATAAACTTTATTAATATTTACACCCATGCAACCACTTATCTCTGGATTATGGATAACAGCTAAAACAATTTTGCCTGATTTTGTTTTATTTAAAACCAGCCATAAAAAGAGACCACAAAAAATTGCTAATCCTATAAGAGCTAAATCATAGCCAACATAATATAATGATCCAAATTCAAGAGCGCCCAATAATTCCCTAGGTTCAGAAACATAGAGTGAATTCATACCCCAAATTATTTTTTGTACGTCTTCCAATACTAAATATATAGCATAAGTTACTAGTACGATTAGAACTTCATCTTGGCCATAAAACCTTCTTAATATTCCACGCTCCATTATCGGAGTGATAACTATTGCTACAGCAAGTGCAGATATTAACATAGTTACAAATACTAATTGATCAGGCATACCTAAAGAATAAAATATAGGGACTAAAGTAGCTGTTGAGTAAGCTCCTAAAGCATAAATTCCTCCATGTGCAATATTCAAGATTTTTAGTACACCAAATACAAATGTTAATCCAAGTGCTACTATGAAAAGCCAAGATGCATAGATAGCACCGTCTAAAAATATTGTCAGGAATTCGTCAATCAATTTATTCTCACATTAAAAGATTTCTAGGGAATTTATAACAAAAGCCAAGACAATTTGAAAGAATTGTCTTGGCTTTATTAATATTTTTTTATTCCAAATTCAAACTGATTTAGCAGTCTGCGCCAGGAAAACCAGCATTGATCCAGTCAACAGCTTTAATACCGTTTGGCGGGTTAACACAGCTAGCTTTATATCTAACAATATCAGTTACGATTATATTACCATCTTTGTCTTTTGCTGTTTTGCCTATTGCATGAGGTTGAATAGCTTGATGACCATTACCTAACTTCATCTGAACAAGTCCACCAGGAGCCTCAAATTCTAATCCAGTAAAAGCTTCCGCTATCTCATCTTTATTAGGTTTTTTTCCGCCATTCTTATCCATAGCTTTTTCAATAGCCATCTTCAAGCCCATTAAACCTTGAACCATTCTGTAAGGAGGCTGAGCTGGAAAAACACCATACTCATCCATGTAAGCTTTATAAAACCAATTGTTTAATGGTGTATCAGGAGCCATCATTCCATATTGACCTCTAGCACCCAAGATAACGCCTTCAGGATATTTGTTTCCTAATCCAGGCATTACATGGTCACCTGCTGAAAAAACCACTTGAGTTCTTTTAAAGAAACCTCGTGGCTTTGCCTGAAGTATAAATGACTGTAAATCACCACCCCACAAAGAACTATGAACAACTTTAGCTTTAGAGTTTAATAAAGCTGAAATTTCTGTTCCATATTGACCAGAAAATATCTTTGGAAATAGTTCGTTTTTGATTTCTGAATTTGGTGACAATTTTTTAATTGAAACACTAAAATCTTTCCAACTATCTTTGCCCCAGGCATAATTTTGATTAATTCCAGCTATAGAGCTGATATCGTGACCTTTTTCAATCAAATACTTTGCGATAGCAATGTTATCCATCGCAGCATGGGCCGCAGTTCTAAATACATATTTATAAGAAGCATCTTCAAAAACTCTTGGAGTTCCACAGTCATATAAAACTGTTAATGCTTGAAGTTCGTCTGCAACAGCTGGTATAGCCATGCAATCTCCTGATGAAACGTAACCTAAGACTGCATCAACCTTATCTCTTTGAACAAGATTTCTGAACTCTTGCACTTGCTTAGTAGCCCCACCTGATTCATCGATAGGTATTGCAGTAATCTCCATCCCACCAAAACCTTTTTTATTATAAGGTGCTGGCACTTTACCTTCATTGAGTAATTTAATTAGTAACTTTCCACCATTCCAAGCTGGAACACCAAAAGGTTCAGCAGCAGGACCAGACAAAAAGGTAACCACACCAATTTTAAAGCCTTTGTGATCATCAGCATTAGTTACACCAACAAAACTCATCGTTGAAACTAATATTGAAGAGGCAAGTATTAGACAATGTCTAAAAAATTTCATTATATTCCTCCAAATTTATAAAATTATGAATTTAACCATAATAATTATTATTTTATTTACAACTTAAATGATGATTAAAAATTTAAAAATGCCTGCTAGATTTACATTAAATATACTTAATTTTAAAAAATTTATATTCCCGATTGCTTAATTGCTTTTTCTAAAGCAGTTATTTCTTTAAAACCAAGTTTCATTAGTGGAGGTCGAACTATCGCTTTTTCCATTAAGCCTAGTAAAACAAGTGTCTCTTTCATTCTATTATGCATATCAAGAAATGGAGGTGAATAAAATGCTTGAACTAAGGGGTACATTTTATCATTAATTTTTTGAGCTGTTTTAAGATCATTATTCTTTATTGCTAAAAACAAATCTACTTGCAAAGAAGCTATTACACTGCCAGCTCCTGACAAAAGCCCTTTTGCTCCCATTACTAAAGATGACATTAACCATGAACTATGTGTTGTTAAAACATTAACTGGGTTAGACAAATTTTGAAAAGTTTTAATATGTTTTTCATGTAACATTGGATCATTTGACCAATCTTTTATTGCCTTTATAGAAGGAACCTTTTCAAACAATTGTAATAATGTCTCAAAAGGATACGTAAGGTTTCCTGAAGAAGGATAATTGAAACATATTAAAGGGAGATCTGATGCGTCTGCGATTCTAGAAAAATGTTCAACAGCCATTTCTGGTCTTAAATATCCACCCATAGACATACTCTGAGGTGGAAAACATAATAGTGCTGAGGCACCATTAAGATCTGACATTTTTGCTATTTTAGCAGCTTCTATACTTCCATCAGCGTAAACTCCGTTGATGACTGGAAGAACGTCTCCTATTTCATCAAGAGAAAAATTTAAAATTGTCTTTTGTTCTTCAAAGTTACAAGCATGTATTTCAGAAGAATGACCGTTAACAGTAATAGCTGAAATTCCTTTTGTTAAAGCACATTCTTTTATGTGTTTTCTGCTAGCATTTTCATTGATCTCAAAATCTTCATCAAATGCTATTAAGGTTGCAGGTATTACACCCTCTAACTTTATTTTTTTTATTTGAGACAATTCAGTCTCCTTAAATTTTATTTTTATTTGATTTAAAATACACTATCATTTATCCAAATTATTCAAATATAAAAAAAGAGATTAAGTAATGGTAATAATTCAAAATCCTTCAGAAATTAAAAACTATATAAATAAACCATTAACTCCTAGTGAATGGTATCATGTTACTCAAGAGAAAATAAATAAATTTGCTGACGCAACATCAGATCATCAATGGATACACGTTGACGAAGAAAGAGCAAAAAAAGAAATGCCTGAAGGAAAAACAATTGCTCATGGATATTATATGGTATCTCTGCTTCCTAAATTAGCTTCTCAAAATGCAGAAATTAAAAATACATCTAGAACTCTTAACTATGGGTCAGATAAAGTTCGTTTTATTAACATGGTCAAAGTTGGTTCTCATGTTCGACTTAACAGAACAATAATTTCTTGTGAAGAAATGAAAAATGGAGGTTTTAGAGTTGTTAATAAATGTGAATTAGAAATTAAAGATGATACTAAACCTGCTTTTGTGGCTGAAACAATATCTTTGGTTTTCCCATAAATTTAATTAGAGGATATTAGATGAAAGCGATTGTTTGTAGTGATTTTGGTCCGATTGAAAATATTGAATATAAAGAAGTAGATGAACCAATACTTAATAAAGATAGTATTCTTATTAAAGTTAAATCTGTAGGTGTTAATTTTCCTGACGGTCTCCTTGTACAAGGGAAATATCAACTAAAACCAGAAACACCCTTTATTCCAGGTATGGAAATTGCTGGTGAAATAATTGAAGTTGGATCTGATGTCACAGATTTAAAAATTGGTGACCGTATTGCTGCTTTATCTCAACTTAATGGATATGCAGAAAAAGCCGCCGTTAAAAGTTCATCTGTTTTTAAAATTCCCCCTAGTATGTCATTCGATGATTCTTGTGCATTATTATGTGCTTACGGGACCTCACATTATGCCTTAAAACAAAGAGCACAATTAAAAAAGGATGAGACGTTAGTTGTACTAGGGGCTTCAGGCTCAACTGGAATAGCTGCAATTCAAATTGGTAAAATAATAGGTGCAAGAGTAATTGCAGTTGCTTCAAATAGTGAAAAACAGAAAGTAGCTAAAGAAAATGGAGCAGATTTAACATTAGGATATGAGAACCTAAAAGATAAATTAAAAGAAATTTCAGATGGCAAAGGGATTGATGTCATCTTTGATCCAGTTGGCGGTGATATTTTCGACACAGTAGCTAGGACAATGGCAAGAAAAGGAAGGCTATTAGTAATTGGCTTTGCATCTGGGTCCATACCTAAATTTGCTGTAAACCTTGCCCTTGTTAAAGAATTCAGCGTTGTTGGTGTTTTTTGGGGAGCCTTTACTAGAGCGGAACCCGATGAATATAAGGAAAATATGATAGAACTATTTGGTTGGTATGAACGAGGACTCTTAAAACCCTTAATTGAAGAAAATTATCATTTATCTGAAGCTGCTTCAGTTCTAAAAAAAATTCTTGATAGGGGCGCAAAAGGTAAAATTGTTTTAAAACCCTAATATTTTTTTTAATGTTCTTTTATTTATTAATCCTTATTTATTAAAAATTTAAAACTATACGAAAGAAAAAAAAGTATTGCACTAATAACAACTATTGATGGACCGGATGGTGCGTCAAACTCTACTGAAAGAAATATACCTGAAATAACTGAAATAACCCCTACTAAGGTTGCAATCAACGCCATTTGCCCAGGCGAGTTAGCTAACCTTCTTGAAGTTGCGGCAGGGATAATCAACATAGCAGTTATAAGAAGTAAGCCAATTATTTGAAGTGATACTGCTACGACTATTGTTAAAACTATGGTTAATAATAAATTAATATAAATAGGATTTATTCCCTCGGCTCTAGCTAAATCTTCATCAATTGTTACCAAAAGTAAAGAAGACCAATTAATAAGTATAAGAAGAATTGTGATGCCTACCCCAAGATACATTATCCATAAATCACTCGAGCTTACGGTTAATATGTCTCCAAACAAGAATGCTTCAATGTCAATTTTAATTCTATTTAATGAAATTACTATAATACCAAGTGATAGAGCAAGATGAGCTAACACTCCCAGAAGAGTGTCTGTTGATAAAATTTTACTTTGCTGTAACCATAAAAAAAGAATTCCGAATAATAAACAGACAATAATGACACCAAAATTAATTCCAGTTCCTAGTAATATGCCCAATCCAACACCTAGCAATGAACTATGAGCTATCGATTCACCATAATATGACATTCTTCTCCAGACAACAAAGCAACCAACCAAACCTGAAATTAGGGCAACTGCAATCCCAGCTAATAAAGCTCTAATTATAAATGGATCAGCTATTATTCTTCTCCAACTAAATAACTATGATCATGACTGTGATCATGGCTATGCTGATAAATAGACATCATATTAGCCATATCTTTTCCAAACATGGCAAGAAACTCTGGATCTTTTGCAATTTGTTGAGGCGCGCCTGAACAACAAATATGTTTATAAAGACATAGAACTTTCTTTGTAGAAACCATCACCAAATGTAAATCATGAGAAACCATTAAAATACTAATATTTCTTTTAGAGTAGATTTCTTGTATAAGTTTATAAAAATTCAATTGCCCAGAAATATCTAAATTCTGCGCAGGTTCATCTAAAATTAATAGATCTGGGTTGTTTAAAAGACTTCTAGCAAGCAAAACCCTTTGCATTTCGCCACCTGATAAAACTGATAGTTGCTTATCAACTATTTCACGTATATTAACTTCGGTGATTACTTTATTAAGAGAGATGTCATCATATTTCTTTCTAACAGTTATAAAACCTTTTACCGTCATTGGCATCGTGTTAATGACATTTATACTTTGCGGCATATAACCTATTTTTAATTTCTCTTTCCTCTCAATCATACCTGAGGTTGGTTTATAAAACCCCATTAAACATTTTAAGAGCATAGTCTTGCCTGCACCATTGGGTCCAATTATGGTAATAAAGTCTTTTTTATTAATTTGTATATCAATATTCTCTAATATAGATTTCTGATTTTTTAAAACGCTGACGTTTTTAGCAGAAATCAGAGCATTAGTTAATTTCATTTTTGGCTACAATCCAGACAATGTCCTTCAATTTCTAATGTAGTATTACTTATTAGAAAATTTTTATGTTCTGCTGTTTTAGAAATCCTATCTTTTAAACTATCATCGCAGCATTCTTGATAAAGATTACATTTTTTACATATTAAAAAATAACATTCTTCATGAGCTTTAGGATGAAAGCATCCTACAAAAGAGTTTATGGAATTTAGTTTATGAACAAAACCATTTTCTATTAAAAAATCTATAGCTCGATACACTGTTGGTGGATGAGAAGGTTTACCACTTATATTTCTTATTTCATCAAGTATCTCATAAGCTTTTATAGGTTTATTCTTTTTTACAATTATTTCAAAAACTTGCTTGCGAATATCCGTAAACCCTAGGTTATTAGATTTACAAATTTCATCAACCCTACTAATTGAAGCTTTTAATTCAGATGCAGATTTTGAATTTTTATTCATAATTTACTTTACAATAATAAGATTGACATTAAAACAACATAATATATGTTATGTTATAACATTGCAACATGATATTAAGGGTATATTTATGTTAAGATTTTTTACAATTTTTTGTTTCATATTTTTTTCAAGTTTTAAATTACTAGCCTCTGAAACAAAAGGTGTTGTTTCAACTATTCAACCAATAAATTCATTAGTAAATGCTGTTATTGGAAATACTGGCAAAACTATTTCATTAATACCTGCTAAAGCATCACCCCACGAATATAAATTAAAACCTTCTGATACAAAAAAATTACAAAATGCAAACATCATATTTTTTGTCTCAGATCACCTTGAGTCAAGTGTAACTAAAGTGTTTGAAAACCTTCCTAAAAATATAAAAATCATCAACTTAATGGAAGACGCTGGAATTAAGCATTTAGCAATAAGAGATAATGAGGCATGGGAACGTCATGACCACCATCATGGACATGGTGATCACGATGATTATGATAAACATGTTAAGAAAGATGACGATCACGACCACGACAAGCATTCAAAAAAACATGATGATCATGATGATCACGAAAAAGAAGATGATGTTCACATTTGGTTAAGTCCAGATAATGCTGTGAAAATTATTAAAAAGATAAATAAAGAATTGAGTTTATTTTTCCCAGAAAATGCCAAAACATATAATCAAAATGCCAATCAAATGATTAAGAAAATTAATCAATTAAAAGTTGAATTAAAAAAAGAATTGTTAGGTATTAAAGATGAACCTTTTATAGTATTCCATGATGCATATCAGTATTTTGAAACTAGCTTCGACTTAAATGCGGTTGGTTCTGTTGCCTTAGAAGGAGATATAGCTTCTTCACCAAAGCAAATATCTTTTATAAAAGATAAAATTGTTAAATTAAAAGCTTCATGTGTTTTTCAAGAGCCTCAGTTTGATAGTAGATTAGTACAAATTGTGGTTGAAAGTACTAATGCACAAATAGGTATACTAGACCCTCTTGGTGTAAATATAAAAAGTGGAGAAAATTTTTATTTACAATTACTCAAAAACATGGCTAAAAGCCTGAAAGATTGTTTAGGGTAATGATTATAAATGTTTATTTGTGAAGATGTATCATTCAATATTGACGGACAAAAATTATTTTCAAACATAAATTTCAATCTTAAACCTCAGGAGGACCTTTTAATAACTGGTCCTTCTGGAATTGGTAAAACAACCTTACTTAGTATTTTATGCGGTATTCAAAAGCCAACCACTGGTAAAATAACTTATAATAGTATTGACCTTTATAATTTACCTGAAAACAAAATAGATGAATTTAGAGGTAAAAATCTTGGTGTCGTTTTTCAAAATTTCAATTTAATCAATACATTCACTGTTAAACAAAACTTAGAAATTGCTGTAAGTGCTATCAATACAAGAAAATCAATTCCATTGTTTAACCTTTTGGATAAAGTTGGACTAGCAAACAAATCGCATATAAAAGTTGCAAATTTAAGCATCGGTGAAAAACAAAGACTTGCGGTGGCGCGTGCATTTGTTGGCGATCCCAAATGGGTTTTTTGTGATGAACCAACTTCTTCATTAGACGATAAAAATGCCAATATTATTGCCAATTTAATAAAAGAAGAAAGCTTGCGTTGTAAAGCTTCACTGGTACTTATAACACATGATAGTCGTATTCAATCTTTAATAAAATTCTCTAAAATTATTAGATTAGGAGAAGAGTTATAAATATTTTTTACATATCTATTTTGTACCTAAAATCTAAACCCTTAAACTTTATGCTAAGTGTATTTCTTATGGTTGTAGGAATTACAATTATAACTGTGTCTATACTAGTAAATCAGGTTACCAAAGACACTTTCAGTAAAAATAATCCAGGTTTAGATGCTGTTGTTGGTGCTAAAGGGAGCCCCCTTCAATTGATATTATCTTCTATTCATCATATTGATATTCCCACTGGGAATATAAGCTATCAAAACACAAAAGAAATTATTAAACACCCAGCCATAAAAAGCGCGGTACCAATATCGTTGGGAGATAATTTCCAAAATTTTAGAATAGTTGGAACTAACAAAAGTTTTTTAAAATTATATAAAGCAGATCTAATTTCAGGTACCGTCTGGTCACAACCAATGCAAACTGTGATTGGTTATAACGTGTCTAAAATCACAAAATTAAAAATTGATAAGTTTTTTGTTGGCTCACATGGCTTGATTGATACTGGGGATGTTCATTTAGAGCAACCTTATAAAGTTGTTGGTGTTTTAAAAAAAACTGGAACCATATTAGATAATTTAATTTTAACAAGTTTAGATAGTGTCTGGAACTTACATTCTGATACAAATAAAGATAGATTAGAGATTACTTCATTGTTATTAAAATATAAAAATAAGACTTCATCTTTCTCTTTTCCTCGTTTGATTAACAAAGGTACAAACATGCAAGCTGCCAGTCCTAGTTTTGAAATTTCAAAACTACTTAAACTTACTGGTAACGCTCACAGAATTGTTGATTACTTGAGTATACTAATAATAATATTATCTTTCTTAGGAATCTTGTTCACTTTGTTAAATAATATAAATGAACGGAAATATGACCTAGCAGTTTTAAGAACACTCGGATTTTCAAGATGGAAATTATTTTCCATAATTTTATCAGAAGGAATGATTATTTCTATTTTAGGTAGTACTATTGGTATAATATGTGGATACATAATATATGAAAGTATGTACTATTTTTCTATTGTAGGTAGAAGCATAGAATTTGGGCAGTTGAATTTTTTAAATGACTTATTTTTAATTTGGATAATTGTAAACATAATTACCTTTATAACGTGCCTAATTCCATGCATAAAAGTTTACAAGCAAAATATAAGATCTACTTTATTAAATAGTTAAAATTTATATATTTATGACGTGGATTTTATCGAAGGAGAATTTTTTGAATTTGAAGTTTCTATATATAATTTTTATTACTTTTTTTTGTTATAAAGCATTTGGATTTGAAAAATTTAATCTTAACGATATTGACCCTAATGAAAATATTATTGTCGGAGATATGTTTGAGCCATTAAAAGTTACAGGGGACGCTTTGCCATGGCAATTATTTGGCAAGACAAAGGAAGTGGAAGATTGTACTATTGATAAAGAAGGTTTTGATTACTGTCTAATCAAACCAATTTATGACGATAAAATTAAAAAATATAATGGAGAAACTGTTACTGTAATGGGATATATGTTTCCATTAGAAGAATCTAAAAAACAAAGAAAATTTTTAATAGGACCGTACCCTTTAAGTTGTCCGTTTCACTATCATGTCGGGCCTTCTCAGGTAATTGAGATTAAATCAAATAATCCAATTAATTTTTCTTTTGATCCAATTACCATCAAGGGCAAACTCAAAATAGAATTTAATGAGGAGACAGGTTCATTCTTTTACCTTGAAACTATTAAGTCTTAGTTTATAAAGTATCAGAAACACCCCATATATTCGTTACCTGACTTGATAAAACACCACCATTCCCATGAGCAACGGATAATTTAGCATTGTCAATCCATCCTCCATCAAATCTTTCACCAACATTGTCTCCTGAAGCATTTCTGAGTTGCCTTAAGGCTTCAAGTGTTACAAAAAGACCGTACATTCCTGGATGCACGCATGATAAACCACCTCCATTTGTGTTAACCTTTAAACTTCCACTTGGGCCAATATTATTATTTTTTATAAGTTCAGCAGCTTCCCCCTTTTTACAAAAACCTAAATCTTCTAAAAATAATAAGGTATTAATAGTAAAGGCATCATAAAGTTGGATCGTATCCATATCTTCTGGGGTATATCCAGACATTTCGAATGCTCTTATACCACTTTCAATTGCTGAAGTTCTTACTAAATTTGGCATTTCAGAAATCATTCGATGGTGATGTTCCATCGCTGCACCCAGAAGATATATAGGAGTTTTTTTAGTGTCTTTTGCCCTATCTGATCTAGTCATCACAATAGCAGCACCTCCATCTGTTACTAGACAACAATCTAATTTTCCAAGAGGATCAACTATAGGTCTGGCTGATAACACATCATTAACAGTCAAAGGACCATCATTATGTGTATATGCCCTTGGGTTTAACAATGCCCAATCTCTTGCCGCAACAGCTACATTTGCAAGATCCTCGCGTGACGCTCCAAATTCATGCATATATCTCTTAGCAGCTAATGCATAAGCCGTAACTGGCATCCTTGGTTCATATTGAGCCTCATATGGCATTGCCTCTGAAATAGTTTTAAATCCCCCTATGCTTTTTTGATTTGATCCGTAAGCAACTACTGCAACATTTATCAAACCTGCATCAAGAGCCATGGCAGCTGTAAGAATATGAGATAAAAAACTTGATCCCCCTATTTGCGACCCATCTGCAAATTTTGGTTTTACGCCCAAATACTCCGATAATGACATTGCAGCCATAGAATGAAAAGCAGTCGCAGCAAAAACTCCATCAACTTCTTTTAATTTAATTCCAGCGTCGTCTAAAGCATCATGAACAGCGGTTGCCATTATTTCCATAGCACTCCAACCTGATGCTAAACCACATCCACTTTCTGCTAAACCTACAACTGCAGTTTTACCTCTTAATTTATTTATATCATTTTGATCCATTAATTTTATCCTTATACAATATCAAAAATTACTGCTGGTTCTCCATTTAATGAAGAAATTCTAGCTTTTACTTTTTGACCAATTTCAACTTTATCTGGATCTACACCCTCAACTCTTGCCATCATCCTTGGACCTTCTTCTAAAGTAATCAATGATAAGTTAAAGTCTCCACCCTTTTCAGGTAATCGTCTATTACAAGAAGAACTATATACTACCCCATTTCCAGAGGCTTCAACCCACTCTAAATCACGCTCACCACTACCTGGGAATGCAACACGAGGATGAAAGAAAAATTTATTAAGACTTTTACACCTTTGAATCATAAATTTTCCTTCAGACAGATAATTTTTGAACTGTTGTTCAGGACCTATTGAACCTTTTAAATTTTCAGCCAATTTTTTTTCCTTTCATAGAATTTTTACTTAGTCACTATTAACGCATCTAGAGCAATTACATTTTCTTTACTAACTAAAATTGGGTTCATTTCAACTTGATCAATCCGGTCAGAGTTAGCAGCAATAAAATTTGATAAATTAACAATTGCGTCTATTAAAGAGTCTATGTCAACAGATGGCTGACCACGTGCACCAAAAAAAACATCTTTACTTTTCAAAGATGAGATCATCTTTCTGGCCTTTTCTTTAGTAATTGGTGCTTCAGCAAAAGAAATGTCTTTTATTACTTCGGCGTATATTCCACCTAATCCTAACATTACCATTGGGCCAAAAACAGGGTCGATTTTAGCACCCAATATGCACTCAATCCCTCCCTTAACCATAGGTGCGATCATTACTCCATCAATTATGGCATTAGGAACTTTTTCTTTGACATTTTGAGTAATTCTTTTGAAAGCATCTTTTGCTTGGTCAATGTTTTCAATATTTAAAATCACCCCACCAACATCAGTTTTATGCTGAATATCAGGAGAAAGAATCTTTATTACATACTTTGTGTTTTTCTTATCGAAGAAAGGAAGCAATTCATCAGGTGTTCTTATTATTGATGATTTTATAATGGGTAAATTAGCTTTTATTAAAATTTCACTACAATCAACTTCATTCAATTTTCTTTTAGGAATATCTATTAAATATTTGTTTTTATTAAAATCTTGTTTGATTTCATTTAATTTAAATTGTTCACCAAAAAACATAAGGGCTGACATAGCAACTACAGCCCTTGTTGGATCTTCAATACACAAAAAACCTTCGTTTTCATATGTTTTTACAATTTCATCGGGAGCTACCATACAATTAATAAACAACTTATCTTCATAACCTTTCATAGCTTGTTTTAAAGAAGAAAGTAAAGGTTTTGACAATAAAGGTGAGCCCGCAACAGAAGTCCAAAATCCAATTAAAGCATCGTACCCTCCTCTTGAAAGCATCAAATCAGTAAACTTTGGAACAATTGATAAATCATTAAAAAATTGTGCTGTCACATCTACAGGATTCATGGGTGAAGCAAAAGGCACCAGCTCTTTTAACTGATCTTGAGCATCTTGAGGCATTGGCCCAACAGTTAACCCTTCATCAGATGCTGCATCTGCCATCAAAACACCACCACCCCCAGAAATTGTTACCAATCCTAAATTTTTACCGGCAGGGAAAATTCTTGGTTTGGTTGCATAAGCCACATCAAGCATTTCTTCTGTACTTCTTACTCTATAAGCGCCATGAGCTCGCAAAATTTCATCATAAATCACGTCTTCCCCTGCAAGTGAAGCTGTATGGGAGTTAGCTGCTGCAGCCCCTACTTCTGATCTACCAACCTTCATAAAAATTACAGGTTTTTTTTCTGCCCTTGCAGTGTCTAAAGCTTTTGTAAATTGCTCTCCATTCTTTACACTTTCCACATATGCCATTATAGAGTGAACTTCAGGGTCTTCTGCCATTAACTGAATTGTTTCACCAACAGACAAGTCAACTTCATTACCAGTTGTCATCCAATACCTAATTCCCAAACCTTTTTGGTGAGCAACCATATAAATATGACTACCATATGCTCCTGATTGACTGGCGATTGCTATTCCTCCTGGTCTCGGAGTTGCCCTATCTATTGTAGACGTAAATGTAGGATAAAAGTTTGTTGCTGAATTAAAAAGTCCAAGGCAATTTGGTCCTATTACTCGAAGACCACTTTCCTGGCTTATTTCTCTGATTTGGTTTTGATAAATTTCCCCTTGCCCACCAATTTCGGAAAATCCAGAGGAAAAAATTAGGGCCGTTTTTGCTTTTTTTTCGACTGCCTGCTTCAGGACTTTTACAACTATTTTCGAAGGTACTGCTACTAAAATAAAATCCAAGTCTTCTTTTACGTCTAAAAGGCTAGGATAAGCTTTTAATCCTTGAACTGTATCTCTGTTAGGGTTTATAGGGAAAATCCCTCCTGAAAATTTTTGTTCAATCATATGTGCTAAAGGACGTCCTCCAATTCTTGCTTTATTATCTGATGCTCCTACAATTGCAATTGATTTTGGTGACATAATTTCTTTTAAGGTAGTCATATTTCCCCTTTAATTGATAGACAAGTTCAAAACAGTGTATAATCTACATTAATTAATAAACTTGTTAAATGAAACTTTAAAAATTTTAAATCAAACTTTTTAAAATAAAAAAATGCCAAGAATTTTAATTTTAAGCTGCTTTATACAGATGTTTTCCATGACTGGATTTGCTGTTTGGCCTATTTATTTGATAGATCTGCAGTCATTGTGGAACTTATCAAATAGTGAAGCTGGTTGGGTAAGTGGGTCATTTTATATTGGTTACGTTATTGCAACGCCTTTTTTAGTAAGTTTAACAGATACATTTGATGCAAGAAAATTATACTTTTTTTCTTCTTTACTTGGTTGTCTCGGTTTACTTTTATTTTCATTTTTTGCTAGTAATGCAATCAATGCATCAATATATTGGTCTCTTGTTGGAGCTGGGCTAGCTGGAACGTATATGCCAGGATTACAAATTCTTAACTCTAGACTTGATAAAGTATCT
>ERZ651776.3452-NODE-3452-length-15744-cov-7.659667_pt1 | contig 15744 bp, 12 predicted proteins | sample MGYA00514761_ERZ651776 | MGnify/ENA metagenome assembly ERZ651776 | reverse complement strand
GGCCGCAATCGAATCGACTTACCGGAGGACCCAGTAGACAACGAAGGGGCTCTATTGAGGATGGCCGAGCGAGAACCGTCACTCAAAGCAACCTTTACCGCCATTGCACCCGAGATCCTAAAATGATTTTTCGGTAAGCCTGCTCGACCTATCGGAACGGTTTTCGTCTAAATCTCATAAGTAATATTATATTAATCAGTATTTTATGGAGGATTTATATGATTTATTATTCATTTTAGAGCCTCAATAAACCCTGCCGTGCGCCTCAAAATGCTAACCCTCAATCCGTCGAAATTACCGTCCCTGAGGAGGCGCCGTCCTTTGAGGAACATCATTTTTTCGGATCGGACAGGATCTTAACGTGTTGTCAGCGGGAATGGTTGCCGTGCCGATTCATCAAAAGGAGAAAGATCGTCTGTGGTCCTTGAATTGGATTCACCATCTTACGATTCAAGATCGCGTCCTTATCGCGCCCTGACCGCGGCCATATGCGTTAAGCCGATCCTTACGAGTAACGAGCGTCGAGCCCAAAGACCGCGCTAGGTTGAAATCCTTTTTAAGACGACCGAGCGCTATCCCTACCGGCACGCCGACGAATCTCTGCGGCGATCAGCCATAATCGATCTTGGCCCCAGACTGCCAGATCGGGCTCGCCATCAGAGCCCGTTAATCGATAACTTGGCACCCCCCATAACCCCATACCTTCTACCATTTCGGTTTGGTGCTGATCGACAAGCGGTTTCCAGTCGTCACTATCTAGATGCTTTTGGGCCGCCTGCCAGTCTAGGCCTGCAGCTTCTACCCCAAGCCGCAGATTTTTCTCACGATGCAGGGCTTTGCCTTCTGAAAAGGCAAGCCTAAGCAGCGCGCTCATCAGCGCAACATCCTGATTCAACGATTTCGCCCAAGGAAGCAAAGCATAAGCACGCCGCGTTGGCGTCCCGATTGGTGTGACATGATGACCAAAGGGCACGCCAAAGTAATCGGCTTCGCGCTTCGTATCGAAAAAGATATAACGCCCCTTGGCCGGCGTTGCCGCCACGCCGCGCATAATCATCGGCAGCACCGGTTTATGATGAAACGCAACGCCGCAAGCCTTGGCCAGAGCCACCGTCCGATCAAAAATGATTGCGGTATACGGGCTATTCAGCGAGGGATAAAAATGCAGATTCAAGTGGGCGGCGTCAACGCCCGTAAGATCAATCTCCGGGCGCGGCACCAGATAAGGCTCATTGGGTTCATGGCAAGCCCCTAAGTCGCGAAGGCGCTGCTCAAGATGGAATAACCGGTCAACCCCCCAATACCATTCGCCGCCATAATAAAGACTCGCGCCGGAATAATGCTTCAGTTCTAACAAGCGCGCGGAGCCCTGATCTAATGCAGCAGTCGCCGCCGCATCGGTCGCGAGATCCTCATCCGGCATCGCCTCGAAACCTTCAGAACCAGACCAAAGGGCCTGACTAATGCGTTTGATCTTTGTGATAAAAGCCAGTGCATCGCAGTTTACGAGCGCCTGGGTTGCCGTTTGCAGCGCCTCAAGGTCGGGCGTTACACCAACAGCATCTGGAAACGTTAAACCATAATGCGGCGCAACCAACGCCGCATCTCGGCGGGCCCAGGCGGCAAGCTTTTTAGCCTCAGGCTGATGTTTGCCGCCCGTTGCCCGGATCAATCTCGGCACAACCTCAACATCATAACGCTCAGCAAATTGCGCAAGGACCTGCGCCATTAAATGGGAATAGGGATCATCCAGTTGGTGAAAATATTCAACCGTATGCGGTTGCTTCTGAGCAACCCGCTGGGCCTCAAACTGGCGACGATTTTTATTAATGTGGCCTGTACTGGCAACCCGGCCCATGACTTTTGACATCAACCATCTGAGGATTGGCGGAGGGTCTACCATCCATTTTGAGTTTGGGTTCTGAACAGGTTCCAGCATGCCGACAAGTCCTTAGATAATACCTTTGATGACAATCACTCAGGGTCGCCCTAGACCCTTTCCCCAGTTCAGTGCAAGGCCTGCTTTTAGCGTCATTCGCACTCAGCGCTTGCGCTTCATTCTCAGGTAGACCCCAAACGGGAGCAGAACCAGCAGCGTTAGCAAACCCAACAAAACAGCGGGACCAAGACGATCTCGCAGCAAGTTCACAAGGAGCTGCGTGCCTCTAGTATAGCCCGCGGGTAATGGCTGAACCTGATTTTCCACTTCGAACACCTCGTAAGCTGCGAGCATTGCCTGCAGCCGGCCAGGGTCTTGGCTCGAAAGGTCCAAGGTCTCCCCTGGGTCCTGCACAATGTTAAATAGTCGCCATTGCCCGTCACCGAGCGGCGGCAGGTTGCGCACCAGTTTAAAATCGCCTCTGAACAGTGCCCCTTGTCCGGTCAACTCATAGCCAATGGCATCGTTTTCGCCGTAGACGCGATCAACCGTTCCCTTTACCAGCGGCGTTAGGTCGCGTCCGGTCATTGGCAGCACGGGACGGCCGCCATAACGCGCCTCAGGCGACGCAACGTTCGCCAACGCTAAAATGGTTGCCGCAATATCGGTTGCCCAAGCAAACGCATCCGTTTGCTTGGGGATATTACCCAGCGGCTGACCCGAGACAATCAAGGGCACGCGCAAGCCGCCTTCACCGGTATAGAACTTATAAAAAGCCAGCGGACTGGCCGCAGCGCTGGTAAATCCTGGCCCAATGGAGCTGAAGCTGCCCTTTAAACCGAGGGTTTCATAATCTGTCGAGTAGCCCATGTTGGCCGTCATCAAACTGTTTGATCCCGATAAGGGATCAACCGGACCTGACCCCTCCGCGCCATTATCAGAGGTAAAAACGAAAATCGTATTATCGAGCGCCCCTTGCGCCTGCAAATACGTCATTAATCGGCCAATGTTGTCATCCATCGCTTCGATCATGCCGGCATAAACGGCCATGCGCTTGGATTCATATTGTTTACGCGCATCCGACAAAGCGTCCCAATCCCCCGTCGTATCCATTCGCGCCATGGGCACTTTGCCCGGCAACAGACCGACCTCGACCGCACGCGTCAACCGATCCTCCCGCAGCGCATCCCAGCCCGCATCGTAAACGCCTAGGTACCGGTCAATGTATTCCTGGGGCGCCTGCACCGGCAGATGCACCGCCTGAAACGGGACATAAGCAAAAAAGGGTTTGCCGTCTGCTAGGTTACTGTCGATGAACTCAATGGTTTTATCGATCAGAAAGCGGGATGAATAAAAATCCTCCGGGAGGTCAAAGCGCTCGCCATCGGCAAACCAGTTTGCGGCATCATAGATCGGCAGGTACGGTCTTTGTTCCCAATTATCGGCGCCCGAGTCCATGAGTGCGACCGTCCGCTCAAAACCGCGTCGGCTAGGCAGTTTATTAGGCTCGGAACCCAGATGCCATTTGCCGGCCATATAGGTGTGATAGCCAGCACCCTCTAACAGCGTTGCAATCGTTACAACGTTGTCCCCTAACACGCCTTGATAGTTCTCAACCAATTTCTGCTCGGCGGATAGCATCTCGGGAATGTTCGGTACCCCAGCAAGGTGGTTGCTGACACCCGTTAGCAACATCGCGCGCGCTGGCGCGCAATTGGCTGCCGTGTGGTAATTGCTGAACCGAATACCGGTGTCGGCAAGCGCTTGGAGGGTCGGCGTATTGACCTCACTCCCATAAGGCGCAATGTCCGTATAGCCTAGATCATCCGCCAGCAGAAAAACGATATTGGGGCGGCGCGGGACCCCCGCTGCCACGAGCACATTAGTCGATGAGACAATGACCAGCGCTAAAAGAATGCGCGCGCAACGAATCATCTGTTGTCTTGATCCGGCAGCCATCGCGAGGCCGTTAACAACACCAGCGCGATCACAATCTCAAACCCGATGACCTGAACCGGCAACGCCGCGCCATGGAGCACCCATGCGATCAGTCGGCCGCTGGCCGCGATCAAGAGCAGCATAACCCCCGGGTAATACCAAGCGCGCTGACCCGTTACCAGCGCAATGAGCGTGCTGATTCCCAAGACCAGAAAGAACGCGGCCAGATCACCGACCTGCGTACTCAGGCCCAATCCCGTTTCGAGGCTGAGCCCCAAGCTCGGCGCAATGCCGGCAGGGTCCAGCAACCAACGCAACCCCATAACAATAAACAGCACGGCCGGCACGCCAACCATCCCTGTCAGAATTCCTCGACCCACACGCCTCATAGCCCACTCCGTTGTGCTCATAAAAATACCATCGCCTGCGCAGCTGCCCGACCCGCGGTCTGGCCCAGGCCGGTAACTCGCCCCTTTCCATCCTCAACGACGATCTGGGTTCACGAACACATTCCCAATCGCTTTTACAGGATCGCCTCTTGCTGAATCTTAAATGACAAAGCCTTTAGCTGCTATGTAAAGCCTTTAGCCGCCATATAAAGCCTTTAGCCGCTATGTAAAGCCGTTAGCCGCTATGTGATGTGCAAGCCTTTACCGACTACAGCTCGCCTGAGCCCGCACCAAAGTCAAAAAGGACCTCAGGGTGTTTTTAGTCACCAAACCCAGGGCGCACCCTGGATGCCTAGGAGGCTATTGCGCTGAACTCAGGCCACTTGCCCGGCACAAAAACCTGAAGCCCAGGCCCACTGAAAGTTAAATCCCCCAAGGTGACCGCTCACATCGACAACCTCGCCAACAAAGAATAAACCCGGCTGTCCGCGCGCCTCGAGCGTTTTGCTGCTAAGGGCATCGGTTGAGACCCCGCCTAAGGTGACCTCGGCCGTGCGATAGCCCTCGGTTGCCGCCGGCTTAATCTGCCACGCATTTAAATCTCGGCCCACCTGACCCAGCTGCTGGTCTCTTAATTCAGCGCATTTCACATTCAAAAACTGAGCGTAATACAGCCCGACAAACTGCTCCGCAAAGGACTTCGGTAAGACTTCAGACAAGGCCGTTACCACGGTTTGGTTCGGTTTTTGATGTTTTCTGGTCACCAGCCATTCCGCCAAATCGCGCTCCGGACAGACATCAAGCGTCAAGGCCTCTCCCGGAGACCAATAGCTGGAAATTTGAAGCATCACCGGGCCGCTCAGCCCCCGATGGGTGAACAAGAGGTCCTCAACAAAACCCTGTGATCCGCAGCGCACAGCGACCGGCATCGAAACCCCCGCCAGCGCAACACAAAAATCTTTAAGATCACCGGTGAACATAAACGGCACCAGTCCAGCTCGTCTTGGCACTAGGTTGATGCCAAACTGCTCGGCCAGTTGGTAGCCTTGGTCACTGCCGCCCAAAGTTGGGATCGACAACGCGCCGGTCGCCACCACAACGGATTGGCAATGTACCTCGATAGGCTGGTCTTGGTGGGTATACCGTAGGCTGAACCGTTCCGCACCTGCTGCGTTTTGGGCTTTGGCCGAAAGTTGGCTGACGTCGCAATGGGTTTGAAATTGCACGCCCAGAGACAAACATTCCGCTTCTAGCATGGCCAATATCTCTTTCGCGGAATGGACACAAAACAACTGCCCATGCTTGCGCTCTTCAAATTCCACTCCGTAGGATTCCACTAGGCTGATGAAGCTATGCGGCGGATAACGACCCAAAGCGCTTTTCACGAAATGCGCGTTATCCGACAAAAAGTGTTCCGCCTCTACATGCAGGTTGGTGAAATTACACCGCCCGCCCCCTGACATCAGAATTTTTTTGCCGAGCTTGTTGCTGCGTTCAAGCACCCGCACTTGTCGACCTTGCCCTGCTGCGGTTAACGCGCACATCAGGCCCGCCGCGCCGCCGCCCAGCACCAGGACTTCTGTGGTTTCTATCGTTGTCACACTTATGCTCCCTCACGTCATCGATCTTAGCCTGGCAGCAGTAAGCGCAGGCGATGATCTGTTGCGAAGCTATTTTAGCCCAGCTGCCAACGCGATGCGCTGTGTGTCTTGAGCCCTTATCTTTTAGTCCCGCTATACGCTTTCTCGCATCAGTGCTGCTGATTCGCAGACCGCGCGGAGAAAAAGGCAGCGCCTTGTCATTCAACTCAGGCGCAAGACGATCCTATTCTGGCGGAATTGTTTGGGTTCTGCCTGTACAACCCATTCTTGATCCTAGATTAAAACAGCAGGTTCAGGCGGCCAAGCAATGACCGATCACGACGCTGAACGCTTCCACAATTAACGGTCCTCGGCTTTTTTCAACCCTCCGCATTGATTAGACTGTCGCCATGACCCAACAGATGACAAAGCGCCTTGCACAAACCCTGCAAGGCTTCGATTTTCTAGACAGACAACCCGAGAAAAATTTGGTTTGTTGGGTGGGGTTGCTTCTTTTACTGCTAATGCAAACCCTTGCACTCGCCGAAGAAACAGCCGACTTTGATCAATATGATCCGGATGTCGCCGCCTTATTGACAGAGTATCGTGCGGAATCCGACGAATCTGGGAGCCTGTTACCCTCGGTTTTGGCCTACCGTGGGCAAAGCAAGGCAGAAACCCTCATCGACTTTGAGCGTGGCCTTATAACCATAACTGCCCCAGATCCGAGCCAGATCAAACAAGCGGCGGTTGAGATATTGTTAACCCAGATTGATCCATCGGTAATCGATGCCAGTACCGCCAGCGATTTAGGCCTGATTAACCCTAAAACGCAGAAACCCTTTCTGTTCAAGCAAGTCATTGATCAGGACGGCGCGCCAATTGCCTCCGCCTGGCGAGCGGAGCGCTACGTTGACTACTTGATGACGCGTCGATCGAACACACGGGCAAGCCAGTTGACCATCCCAATGATTGGGCAACACAAGGTCGTTGCTGGCGCTAAATATGTGAACTTTGCCAAGGCAGCAGGCGCCAAACATATGATTCCGGTGGCCTTAATCATGGCCATTATGGAGACCGAGAGCTCTTTCAACCCGCTCGCGCGTTCGCGCTCTAATGCATTGGGCCTCATGCAAATCAAAGCAGACACCGCTGGGCGAGATTATTTTTCGATTATCAGCGGCTACCAGCACACGCCAACATCCGCGTACCTGTACAACCCAGAGAACAATGTTGAGATGGGCGCAGGGTACCTGAGCATCCTGGCAGATCGGTATCTTGCAGGCATTTACCATCCCCAAAAACTGGAATACGCGATCATCTCAAGCTACAACGGCGGCGCAGGCAATCTCTTTAAAAGCTTGGTGCCAACAGGCGGCAAGCGCGCCGCAATTGACCGAATCAATGCAATGACCGTTGAAGAATTTTACTGGTTCCTAACCAACCGTCATATTCGTTTAGAATCAAGAAATTACGTTAAAAAAGTAACCAGCAGAATGAAGAAATATACCAGCCTTTAAGACGGCTAAGGCAGCGCTCGCATCGCTGGCCGTTCTCTACCGCGGGCAAACGGTCGAACGACAGACTCAAGGTCTACCGAACCGGCGATTTGATTTAAAACCACCCAATCGTTACAAGCTCAATGATTTTGCGAGCGCCAAAACCGCCGAGGCGTCCACTCTTTGCGCGTAAGACGCCAAAAATAGCTTGCCTTGAATGGTCATAGACGCATCCAAAATAAAGATTCCGGGGTATGGAATGCCGTAGTGATCATCCCCCGGCGCATAGTCCACGTTCAAAATCCCCAGGGCTTGGACACTCTGCGCCGCCACGTCCGAGAGCATCGGATACGCAATCCCATTGGCCTCAATAAACGCAGCTTGCAATACCGGCGAATCATAGGTCAGCGCGATGATCGAAAACCCAGCGCGTTCAAAATCAGTCCGCATCTGCTGCAGCTGCACGAGCTGCTTTTGGCAATAGGGTCACCAGTCGACAGAACGAACCGCGATGAAGATCATCCCCTTGTCGCCCACCAACCGACTGACATCCGTGACCGGCATTGCGTTTAAGCGCGCTGATAAAGCAGGAAAGCGCGCGCCGACCGGCAAGCCCGGATCAAACGCATCACCATCCTTTGCAACAAACATATCGGAAGTCAGCTGCTGCTTCACAGCGCGCGCTATGTTCTCGCCACCAACCCAAAGAAGCCCTGCGACCACGGTGGTCAAACCCAGACCAATTAAGGCAAGACGCTTAAAGCTCGATGCCTGCGCACTCATGCGCCAACACCCGCATCCTGCGCGCCAAGCGCCTGATTAAGCTCCAGCAGATTACCCGAAGGATCTTTAAAGAAGCACTGCCAGCACACATCGGCCATGGCCGAGGGCTCTGAGACGTCAACCCCTTGGGCCGTAAGATGGGCCCGCGCAGCCTCAATATCGGTGACATCAAACGCGAAATGCTGACCCTTTGGCGCCTCAAACCCAGGCACCTCAAGCAAATGGAGCTGTTGATCTCCCATGGCAAGCCAAGCCCCCTTAAACCCCATTTCTGGGCGTGGAATCGCTTGAAACCCTAGAATCTCTGTATAAAATTTTGTGTCGCGCGCGGCATCAGTCACATTGAGCGAGATATGATGGACCTTTGATAGCTGCAAAGTGAACCTCCTATAAGACCTTTCTCATTTTAAGTCTTGGCCGAGCCAGCTGAAACAGCGCGCTGAGCATTTGGTCATTACTTGACGACGTGTAATTGAACCGGTATGCCCTCACAGACGTCGACCGATGCACCCGTCAGCGTCTCAATGATCTGATCGGCCAGACCATACTTTTCACGTCTGAGCACATGGTACCGTGCATGCATGGCAATCGCTTGCTGCGCTAAATAGTCAATCTTAACCCCATCGCGCAACAAGCTGATCGGCCCAGCTGCTTTTAAGCCCTCAAGCCACCTGTCCCCATCTCCGCCATGCTCAATCAGCGTCACGTCACCATCGTCAACAATCCAGACGCGGACTTCATCAAAGCCGCCCTCGACACTCGGACGCAGTAACGTGACCACTTCACCACCCATTTCAGATGCAGCGAGAATCACCAGAAAGTACGCCGGCACGACCGCCAAAAGGATAAGAACAATCCGCTTCATAAAGACCCTCGTTTGACATTTCTTGATTATGAATGTTTGAAGACACCGATAGGTTAAACCAATTGCCAAAGGTATGACTAGCGGATTGCAAACGCTGTATAAACCGCGCTCTGCAGCACCAATTCGTTGCAAAACCCCAATTTCACAGGTCAAAACGACAGATGCCAAAAAAACGTCTGCGCCACCTTACGCCGTTGCAACGACATAATATTCATCATCAAACAGGACAAATACAATCGATTGAAAAAAAGATAACCGGCCAGCGCCTGGCCAATCGCAATTGGGGCAGAACAAGCCAGCAGGTCCTAGCACCTTACCCTCGCGCAGGGTTTTAAGGGGTCGCGTTAGTGGCACGGCTTAGCGCCTTGCCCCCGATTACGGCGAATGACGCAACCGCTTGTAACCGTATGCTCGGTCGCCAGCAGTCTCAAAGCGGCGGGTTTAAGCCGCTGCCGGATCCATCCTGAACTCGCGCGTTATGCGATCGCTGTGACCTGATCGCACTCTTACCGCGGCTAAGGGTTAGCGAAGACGACCGAAGGTCTTTTCATCGATCAAACTGCATACCGGATTGGATTGACGTCATAACGCGAAGGTTACGCCGGTTAGGTCTTCCGAGATCTGCCAAAGTCGTTCCCAGAGCTGGGAATCGCGCGCAGCAGGATCGATTACCGCGCGTTTTGCCGATCGAGCAAACTCCCCCCAACCCGCGGGACCATAATAGTCTCCGCTCATTGCATCGGGATCCGTCGCGGCTCGAAGGGTTGGCAGCGCGCCTTCGGCTGATGAATTCATGATCAACTCTAAGGGCAAAAACAAATACTTTAAGGGCCCAAGATGGCGGCCTAATTCTGTGTTCGAGCCACCCGGGTGACAGGCGATCGCCTTCAATCCAAGCTGGGCTTGAGCAAGCTTTTCACTCAGGGCAAGCGTAAACAAAATGTTGGCAAGCTTACTCATTTGATAGCGCTTCATTCGGCTATAACTTTGATTCGCCTGAAGGTCATCAAAATCGATCTTACCGCCTCGGTGCGCCAAACTGCTGACCGTGACAATTCGGGCATCAGGCTGCCGTTTCAAGATCGGCAATAAGTGCCCCGTCAGGGCAAAGTGTCCGAGATGGTTAACCCCAAACTGCAGTTCAAACCCATCTTGGGTGCGTGTTTTCGGCGGTACCATGACACCCGCATTATTGACCAGCAAATCCAATCGATCCTCTGCAAGCACCTGCTCAGAGGCCGATCGAATTGACGCAAGTGAGGTTAAATCTAGCTCGACCCACGCAAGGCTGGCATCTGGCGCGCGCGCCCGAATGGCATTCATCGCCTTCATTGCGCGCTGTTCATCGCGACAACCCAACAAAACCCGCGCGCCTTTTTCCGCCAAAACCCGCGCCGTATCAAAGCCAATGCCCGTATTGGCGCCCGTGACGAGCGCCGTTTTACCGTCCTGACTCGGCACCTGGCTCTCTTGGTAACGCTCTGACAACATCCTACTCCCTGACAGAACACTTGATGTGTTCAAAGCCTATATCAATATTTCAAAGTGTAATAAAGACGACCAATAATTTCTCTTACGAAAAAGCTGCTTTCCCGGAAAGCTTCTGCAGAAGGAATAAAATCCATCGCCTTCGTTTTATCAGCATCAGTCAAAAAATCGACAGCAAACGGTGACACGACAATTCCTGCGGCCTCAAACACCGTCTGCGCCCTTGGCATGTGAAACGCGGAGGTGACCAGTATTACAGTCGGATGGTCTTTATTGAGTAGTTTTGCAACCGCTTTGGCTTCTTGGTCGGTGTTTTGGACATTCTCAGTGACAAGGATGCTGTCCGCCGGGACACCAAGTCCCTCTGCAATTTCTCTTAAATACGCCCCCTCCGGCTTACCAACGGACCACGGAAGTTTCCCGCCTGTAAGAATCAATACCGATGCTTTATTTTCTTTAATTAAATCTATGCCCGCAAATATACGGTCGGCAGCTTCGCCCCATTCATAAACCAATCCATCTTCACCCTCAATCGTCCTTACCATTCCGCTTAATACCACGATGGCATCAGCCTCTTTAACGCTCTGCGTTGGCGCAAGGGCATAGTCCTGCTCTAAAAAATATATCAATTGGTTTGAAACCACAGGAAGCGAACAAACAATTAGTATGCCAACAGCCGCCAAATTGATCGTTTTTGACCTTATCAACGCGCCCCACACAGCTAAGACTAAAATCAAAAATAGAGGACTCGCTAAGAGTGGTAAAATTTTGTGCAGCAATATCATAGGTTTTATACGCTCGTTACTAACCGCCCAGAACCCCGATTTTGAATCGTATAGCGCATAGACTTGCTTGCACGCATGACATCATGATCGCTCAGCACTCAAAAAAAGAGGTGCTACAGAGCAGCGATACCGCGCTAAAGACGGAGTCAATCCGCCTTTAGGTCAATAAAGAATAGCGAAGAAGATAGCCTTACGCCGTACTCACCGTATTAGGATTTTAACCGCGTTGGAATTCTCGAATCACTTCGCCAGGACGACTGCCGCTGTGCGCACAGTTCTCCACAACCACTTGACCTGCAACCAAGGTCGCGGTGTAGCCCGAACTCTTTACAATGAACCGACCGCCACCATGGGGGAAATCGTTAACATACTCTGGATGATGCGTCGCAAGGCGATCGTAATCGATGACATTAATATCCGCGATATACCCTTCTCTTAAAACACCGCGATCTTTTAGGCCCAATACCTCGGCGGATTGCTGGGTGATTTTATGAATCGCAGCAGGCAAGGTGTACACCTTTTGCTTGCGCGTTAATTCGCTCAGCAACACGGTCGGCGAATCGGTATCGGTAAAGATCCCCACATGCGCGCCCGCATCGCCCAACATCGGAATCACATGATCCAGCTGCATATATTCCCATTGGTTTTCAAGCGCGCCGCCGAAGGCCCAGTAGTTAAACAGCTCCCGACCTTCAGAGGCCAGAAGGCGATCAATGTACATTTCAACGGGGTCGCAGCCAGCGGCATCGGCCAACTGTTGCAGTGATGATTTTCGGTCAAAATCTAAATCTGGCGTTTCACCCATTCCAAACGGATGCAGCATTGACGCCATTTTCGACAAATGCCCAATCTTGATCCCGTCTTTAATCAACTGCGCACGGGTGCTCGCATTTCTGAGCGCATCAACTCGATCACTGATCGTTGGCAGGGCCATCAGGGACCGCCAAGCTTCTGAGTCCTTCGTGAAGGGCGACAACTGCGCCAAGCCAAAGAAGGCGCCACTCGGGCGGGTATGACAAAGCGATGCAACTCGCTTGCCGCCTTGGTTGTGCTGTCGGAAAAAATCAGCCCAGCGACTCACCCCGCCATCACCATTTGACCCGGTCCCGCCTGAAAATAAAATCTGGCAACCCAGTTCGGCGCCTTGCTCGAACATCTTAAGCTCGGTGTCCATACGTGTTTGAAAATCATTGGCTGATTGGAACAACGCGCCAACGCCACCGGCTTCGATCACGGCTTGCTGAATCGCGCCAGTCTCACGTAAATCGGCCCAGGTCCCAGGCGTGCATCGGCCATCGGGCACGGTGTGTGGAATAAATCGCGAGGTTGAAAACCCAACGGCGCCGGCTTCGACCGACTCTTTAACCATACGAACAATTTCAGCGAGCTGCCGATCATCCGCCTGGACATCTTTATCCATGGAAGCATCTCCCATAGCTTCGAAGCGAATCGCCGAATGTCCGGCCAAACCCACGATGTTCAGGGCGGGCTTTAACGCCTGAACCGAATCCAGGTAACCGCCATAATCCGTCCAGTTCCACGGCAGGCCATCTAAAATGGCTTCAGCAGCAATGTCCTCAACCGACTCCATAAGCTTGGCCATGTATTGCCGGTTTTTTTCTGCCACTGGCGCAAACCCAACGCCACAATTACCAATCAGCGCTGTGGTCACCCCATGATAAGAACTCGAGGTCAACTCTGGATCCCAGCCCACTTGCGCATCCAAATGGGTATGCAAGTCGACAAAACCCGGCGTGACGGTTTGCCCGGTTGCATCAATGGTTTTCCCCGCGGAATGCTCACCAAGATCGCCAAGTTTCGCGATCCTACCGTCTTTGATCGCCACATCGCCTTGATAAGGGGCGCCGCCCGTGCCGTCAACAATGGTGCCGCCGGTGATGATTGTGTCGTAGTTCATTGGTTTACTCCCGAGACTGTTTTAGGATCGCTGGCATGAAGCGTCATGCTCTCGAATCGACAGCTTAGAACATGCCACATTGCAGCGGAGGCTGTCTACCGATCCTGGGATTAAGCTGACGATCAAAGGCAGGCTTTGTTAGCGCTCGCGGCGCTTTGAATCGGGATTACCGTCTGACAGAAAATCTCTTTGAAGCATGCACTTGAGACGATGAAACACTGAACGGTGCGGTTAGCGGCCATTTTGGAGCATGCCCCAACAAAGCGGCGGCGAGAACGAGCGCCCTGTTTAAATTAAAAAGGTTCCACAAGTGATGCAGTCAATGCTTCTATGGCTTGAGCTTGGGCTCGGGTCTGGCACTAGAATTAGGACAAATCCCCGAAAAATCGAAATCCTGACCCGCTATTAAACGGAAAGCGAGCGGCCAGCGGCGAATCGGCTAGGCCTAGCAGTTGCCGCAACTGCTCATGAACATCTTTGGGATAAATGATGGCGCCTCTGCTTGGGTCCGCCTGAAGGCTTACAGGGTCGATCGCAATCGCGTTTTGCCGTTCGTCGGTCAAGCCTACGACTCGGCTGCCCCAACTCGGCGCTTTTTGCATCACCATCACCGAACCAATCGGCCAGTGGTCTTTGCCTTGCTGAGAATTGTACTCGGGGGTTCGCGAGAAGTCCGAGCCCACAACAACCGTTAATCGATCGGCGTATCCCGCCGTTTCCGCCAGTGTCCAAATCAAATCAATGGACTCATTCAATAATTGGACCAGCGGTTTGTGCAAGGCATCGTGATCGTCATGGGTATCAAAGCCCCCCATCTGAACATCCGCAGCACAGGCCACGCCGGCTGCAAACGCTGAGCTTGCGACCTGGACTTGGGCTTTCAAGTTGTTGTGCGTCGTCTCGTCTCTTGCAAAGATCTCTTCGGCCTTGGGCAGATAGTCAGCGAAGTCTTTTAAAGGGCCCCGCGCTCGGGTTGCCTCGCTGAAGGCTCGCAGATTGGCGGCTTCGCGTGGCGCAAGCTGGCCCCGGGCCTGCAACCGTTGCAGTCTGGCCTGACGATGTGCCTCGATAAGACTCAACTCTGCGGGTTGTCTAAAATATATTGGATGTCCGTCTTCATAGTCTGGGTTGTCTATCAGTCGACCTTGGAGATTGGGTTCGACAATTTCAGCAATCCCCGCCGGATCCCCTTGTAACTTGGTGTAGCTGATTAAATTTTCAGTTGATCCAAACCCACCAAAATTAACATAGGACATGGGCGCGGTCGGCGCATAATGCGCAGCAAACAGCGCGGTCAAGGCAGGGTAACCGGCGGCATTACGCCCGCTCCAATTGTGCAAAATACCTGTGGTATGCGAGTTGGTTTGCAGATCAACACCGTTGATTACCAACATTTGCTGATGGTACTTCTCAACAAACCATTCATTATTGGCAAAGGGGGCGAACTCGACGCCGCCGACGCGCACCGGGTCCAACGTTTCAGACCACGTGGTGATCGGGCGTTCACCCGGCTGGTTGACCTTGGGATCGCAATAGCTGGTGACATCCCACCCCCCTTCTGCATGAATTTGCAGCAGAAGCGGTCCCTCATGACCACCGTCGACAATGCCGCGAGACAGGCCTGAGTAACTCAGAGCAGGTATAACGCCTAGGCTCGATATTGCTTTCAGTAACGTTCGTCGCTTCATTGGTTTGCCTCGATCTTATTCATGCAAAAACCGAAAGTCCGTCATGAAATAGGTTAGCAACGTCATCCAAACCCCCTTCATCCGTGTAGAATCCGACGTGTCAAAATTGGAATGCCGCCAGTTTTGGTTGTTGCACTGCTGAGCAGGCCACTGGTTAAGATTCGGGTTATCCAAGGTGGATCGATATGCAAAAGCTTCTTCAACTAATTCATAGGAGTACGCCAGTTCTGGGTCATCCAAGGCCAGCGTTTCGCCGAGCAATTGTTGGTGCAGCGTCTGCAGCTGCTGCTTGATCTTTTCATTTTGCGTGTTGGGCAGCGCGGCGGTCAGCGCCAAGCCAATTTTGACCGGGTCTGGGCCATATTGCTCGCCCGCCGCGGATAATTTAATCAGATAGTCGCCTGTCACGGTCACAGACCAGGGTATTTGGATCGAGCCGCTGCAGCTCAATTGATAATAGTCTGCTGCTTGATGGCCACATCCTTCAATCTCTGATCCCGCAGGGAGCGCTTCGATCTCAATACTGGAGACGGCGCCATCTGGCCCAATGATTTCAACACGGTCAAACTTTGCTTGGCGGTCCCCATCAGAATTCGAAAAGTCATTAAGGTAACGAATACTGATTGTGTGCTCGCCCAGCGCCAGAGAGGCTGTCAGGTCGTAAGTTCGATCAAAGGCGGTATTGGGCACAGCAAATACCTCAGTTGAGATCGAACGTTTGATCGGACTATCGCTTGGGTCGACACCTGAAAAAAGACGCCTTTTGTCTGGCGCTTGCTCAAACTCTCGCGTTACCAGCTCACAAGCGGTATCCAAGGCCATCTTCTCTGCAATGTTAAACATCATTGCCGTTGTCGATGGCGCGCGTTGCGTCACGTTACGGGAATCAATGCCGCCATAGAGCACTTTATACTCTCGATTCAGTTTCGTTG
>ERZ651776.3451-NODE-3451-length-15753-cov-4.353215_pt1 | contig 15753 bp, 7 predicted proteins | sample MGYA00514761_ERZ651776 | MGnify/ENA metagenome assembly ERZ651776 | reverse complement strand
CCCAAAGATACGATCGCCTCCTTCAAAGAAAGAGTACAACAGACTGCGCCGATCGGTTGGAGTGCCTATATCCTATGCCGAACCGTCCTCCAAGAAGAAACTCACTGAATCGAGCAGCAACTTCTTCCCCAAGAGGAGGACTCCAAAAAGTGGGAAAGAGAAGACACCAAATGAAGATGATTTCGACGCGGTTTCGAAAGAAGACGAAAAAGAAAACGCCGACCACCTAACCGTAGTGCTGAGGAGCAGCAAAAAGAAAAAGCGGTTAGTTTTTTCTCCTCTGTGAAGAAATTGTGGACGGACCAAAATGGCTCGAGAAAAAAGTAATCTAAACTCTCTTGCAGGTAGTAAACCATACCATATAAAAGGTTCATTATTTTATAGCTAGCAATAATTGCGCACGTCTCTAAAATTGCATAAAAATTCATTTTTCGTCCCTTTTTTCACTTTCATCACCATCTTTGGCCTCTCCAACGCCAGTTGGTTTTCCTATTCCGGGGGGTTTAACAAGAAGGGGTTTATTTTGCAGTCCAGGAGGAGCATTTAAAATGGGTTTCGACGCAGAGATACCAGGTGGGCCAAGTGCCATGGCAGCTTGTAGTTTTTTCTTGGCCTTTTTGAGTTTTTTCTTTTTCTTTTCTTTGTCTCTCTCCTCCTTTCCTGGCGTTTGTTCAGTTGTTGTCATCACCGCCGCCGCCGCCGCCGTCGTCGTCTTCTCGTCTATTGCTCCTTGGACCTGTCTCGTTTCGCTCTCCTGTTTCTGTTCCTGTTCCTGTTCCTGTTCCTGTTCGAGTTTCAGTTTTCGCTCAGCTTCCTTCTTTTCTTCTTCCTTCGCTATCGCTAATTTGACTGCTGTTTGGGCTTGAACCTCTTTCCTCTCCTCTTCCCGTTTTCTTTCCTCTTCAAGCCTACGTTTTCGCTCTGCTTCTTTAATTTCTTCTTTCTTGGCTAATTCAATTTTGAGTGCGTCTGCCTGGGCCTGTTTTCGCTCTGCTTCTTTCATTTCTTCTTCCTTGGCTAATTTAACCTTGAGAGCGTCTGCCTGGGCCTTTAACTCGTCGATTTTCTTGACCTTCTCTTGTTCAGCGAGCATTTTCTTTTCTCTTTCTTTTCTGTCCCTTTCCTTTTTGTCCCTGGCCATTTGTTTTGCTCTCGCTTTCGCCTCCTTCCGTCTTTCTTCCTCGGCTCTGGCTCCGGCTCTCTTCTTTTCTTCTTCATCTTTCTCCTTTTCCTCTTCCTTCTCGGCCTGCAGTAACCGCTGCCGCTGCTGCCGCAGCACATCCTCTTCGGCCTCTTTCCCCTCCTCGCCACTCTCATCCTCATCCTCATCCTCATCCTCATCCTCATCCTCATCCTCATCCTCATCCTCAAACAGGCGCTTTTCCACGATGCTGATGTTTTGCTTCATGGGGATAAGTTGTTCTTTCTTATCTTCCACGGGAGGGTACTTGGGCGCCGGCGCCCTTGCTACGCTGATAGTTTTTACCATGGGGGAATTCACGACGCTGGTGGCCTGCTTTGCTACCGCAAACTCGCTGGTGAGAACTTCGAAGCTCTTCTCTCGTCCTTCCGTAGTTGTCGTTTTGAGGTCCCTTTGGGCGTCCTTCAAACCCTCCTCGACGAATTTCGCCAGCTCCTTGACCTTATCTGAATTTTTGCTCGTGTAATCTGGGGTATCGCGGAAGGCTCGTTTTTTCTGCTGGGTCATTTCGACATCTTCCCCCCTCACTTCGGGAAAGTCGCCGTCCTCATGAGTGATTCTCTTGGGTTGTGGCTTTTGTTGTTGTGTGTTTTCCCACCAGTCATCAAAGTCTGGTCTGCTGCTGCTGCCCCCGCGGCTTCCTTCCCCTACTCCTACTCCTACTCCCCCTCCGTCATCGGTCAGCTTGCCATGGCTTCTCGTCCTGCTCTTTCTCCGTGACCCAGTCATGTCCACTTTGTGCATGCTATTCGTGACGGTTGCAGCGTTGGCCGCGCTGATGACGTCGTCGAGACTGTTGTTGTCGTCTCGCATTCTCTCCTTCAGAACATAATCATCTGTCCCACCCCCCTCGATGTTGTTCAGCACGTTCTGCAGTACGTCTTGATGACTGATTAGGCCCTCGATTACGTTTTGGATGCCTCTGTTCAGTCTTCTGAGCTCGTCGACGTTGTGATTTTCGTAAGGGTTCTTGATAATCAATTTCCCGTCCTCTCCGATTCCCCCCCCGCTAATGCTGCCGCCGCCCCCACTAATACTATTCAGCAAATTGTTGTTGAATGGATTATCACTACTTTCCCTGTCGACCCCGGAGCCCTCTGCCAGATCGCTACCACTTCTTCCAACGCTGTGGGACGGAATGGACACGGATTTTTCAGGATCAAGGTCTTTGGTCATGGTGTGAAAAGGGAACGACTTGTTGTAATTTGTAGAAGGGTTGTACAAGCACAATAGTGTCAGATGTCCGATGAACATCAGCGTGATCTCCGAGACAAACACTATCTTTGCTCGAACCCAGTCGTCGAGCAGACCGCAGACGAATATCATTACTGGGAGAGCCCCCAACCAACAAGTGAAGATGAAAACAAACTTCTTGTAGAAGCGCCGTTTGGTCTTGAATTGCCTGCGCGTGGTTACCGCCGCGTAGTTGAACCAAACAACAGCAAGTACCCTTACTACCCAAAACATTACACCGGGAGGAGACTGATAAAAATAAAGAACTTCGTCGTCCCGGATCTCTTTGAATCTCCACGCCACCACAAATAGAGTGCTAGTAAAGTAAATTGTCCCGAAGACCCCTAGCTTGACCCTACCCGGCACGCTGATCTTCCTTCTTACGATGGTCCACCCCTTTGCGAGGAGAACAAGCAAAATTACCATCATGGTGTCAGCCAGGGCGAAGAAGCCGTATGAGAAAATCTGCAGCCCCCTTCGGTTGATCCCGGTGTCACTGAAGTAGCCGAGGTTAACGAGCAAGAAGAACAGTCCGCAGAATTGGCACAAGACACTGTAAAGCAGCACCTTCACAGTAACGTGCAGTTTCTTCCTATTCCGGAGAGCGACACCTATTAAGTAGCTGATGACCAGCAGCACAGAGTAAAGGATAAAGTAGGTGATTGTGGCGTCAAATATACCGATCTCATCTGCACTATAGTGCATCGAATTGGGGGTGGCTCCATTGGTAAGTAAGCTTTCGTAGTCCACGTCGATGCTACCCTGAGAATAGTAAAAATCGTCGCTACCGTCCAAATAACTTCCCTCGCTGTCTGGATCGCAATTGCTCAGAGTGATGAAAAAAAAGTTTGCTCTCATGGCAAAAAAGTGTTGTACCCCTGAGCTCGCAACGTGAGTTTCATTATGTGGCTTCAAAACGAAGGTGTCGTTCTGCCAGAGATTGATCTTGAACTTTGCCTTTTCGTTCCTTTCGCTACAGCTTAATTTGCTGTAGGATGAGCGGTAGATGTCGAGCCATTCGCCAAAGTCACCCCAGTAGAATAACAAAGTCAGACGCTGGTTCTTGGCGAACTTGAACTTCAACTCCATCCTCCCAAAGTCCTTCCACTGTTCTTTATCATTCATGTCTGCCTCAGGGGATACCGGGAGAAAGCAGAAACGTTCCAGCACAGTCCATGAAGAGACACTCGAGAGGGTGCCGGATGCATACTTTGCTGTTATTGGGACGGGAAAAACGGAAAGAAAAAATAAGAGGACAAAGAGGGTCAAGCAATTAGATAAGCCTGTCATGCTTTTTGAATACAGTAAGGACAAATGATGATGGACCTAGGGGAGGTTTGTTTAAGTAGTATGTTGTGTATGAACGCGGCCGAATGTATGCGCAGGCTCGTTCTAGATTATCGTACTTTAATCATGACGATTTTGCAGAGGAGCAGGAAAATGCTTTTACAAATTGTGTTTCGCTTTTCGCTTTGTCACCTGCCGGCCTCGAACTGAACACACTATTGAATGCAAGTGTATGCTCAAGATTATCCCAGAAACTTAAAACCCCGACCCACGCACCTGCATTGATGCAACCACCTATCACGATTCCTTTTTTTCCCACCCTCTCACCCCCCTGGCCTTTTCTGGTTGCTTAATTACCCTGTCCCAACTCAAAACACCGAAAATCACACAGAAATTACCAACAACACTCGCCGACATGACTATTCTATTTCCCCGCGGGAAGAAAATAGAATCCGCCGAAGAGGTCGAGAAAAAGATTGGCGCCCCCCTCGTCGACGAAAACATTTCTTTTGATGGCAGCATTTCGGATAGCGGAAGGGATTCAACATCAGTTAAGAATTCATTATCATCTCCCATGCAATTTCTGAGGAGGTCCCCGGCCCGCAGCCGCAGGATGTCTATTTCGATGAATATGACTTTAAGTTCTCTGAATGACAGCGGCAGCACGGTGAACATGTCTATTCAGCACGCCCTGCAGACCACATGCTGTATCGTTGGGTTATGTGTGCAGTGCTCACTATTGGTGCTCATTGCTTTTGGGACTTTTACTCTGCTCAATTTTGTGTCAACATCAACAACCTTGCCCGTCTCCCCTCCCCTGTACAACATTGAAATATACAACCTGCTTTGGATCGCCTACTTTATTGGCTTCAGCATGTGTCAGGTGTCCAATGCTACCTTTGGGTTGCAAGGAATGAAGATGAATGGCGTTATGCTGACATACGACATGTCATTTTCGTATATCAAGTATGTATGGGTTAGAGCAATCGGAGTAATTATCCTCAACCAGGCTATGAACCAAGCTTTACCTTTACTCGCTCCCTCCTTCTCACCCTCACCTGAGTACTATTTGGCCTCCCACCTGATCTCCCTACCCCTCGCTACCGTGATTCAACTATTTTTCGATAGCCTGTCCCACAACAAGGCGATGATGTTAGACGGCCTACTAACAGCCAAAAGGGTAGAAAACGAATTCGAGAAAAAGAGAAAACTACGGAAAAAAAAGTTGACAAGAAAAAGTAAGGGCGTTGTTTCCTTCGGCGAAAGAAAAGTGAAGGGGGTGCCGCTCAGATTCTTTTCGTTGCTTCTCTCGTTCCTCGTCATGTCGGTATATCCCACCATGATAATTGCCCCACATTACGCCAAATTCACTGCTGGCGTAAAGATCTTCATAGCCACCGTGGCGCACCCAATACTAAAGGAAGCGATTATCACCTTTTTCCGCCATAAGAATAGCAAAAATGACGAGTTGAGGAAGGCCCTGGCGCAAGCCCGTAAACACTCACTCATTTTCTTCGTCGAGTCGTTTCTCAATATGCTTAAGTGGTTCCTCATACTCCAGATAGGCAAATTTGAGGAAGTCTGCATGGGCGCGACGTTATCGGCATTAGGAAATATCGCCTTCTGCGCCAGCGTAAATCGCAGAGACAAGTTCATCCGGACTGTCATCTTGCGCAAAGACGCGGCGAAGGAGGACGAGCTACTACCGAAACTCAACGAACTTTGGGCTACATCCATATTTTATAGCATGGTGAGCGAGACATCCGCAATATTCATTTCTTGCGGTTTGTGTGGTCTTCTTAGCATGGGTCCGAACCGCCTGGCATTCAATCTAGGCTACGAATACTTTGACGGCGGGGCCTCCTTGCTGATCTTTGTGTATAGCGCGTCGTGCAACTTTTTCAGCACTTTCTTGGTGCTCGTCATTAAATTGCGAACCGCAATTGATGTCCTCAGCACCCTAGACACTTTTGATCACTGGATCTGTGCCTTCATGTTCTTCGGCACAGCGTTGTCCGCCGCAGCGCTGTCGTTGTTATCTTTGAAGGCCATTCCATCTATGGTCAGTTGCGACTCGGCTCTCGATCCCTGTACGTGTGACTATAGCTTAAGTAAAGTTGACGGCTTTTGCGATTTCTTGGACATCAGCGATGGCGGCAACACAACGGAGCTAGCACCGAGTTTTATAATCCCAGATTACTACGACGAAGGCGACTCTACACAAGTCTACCGCGAGAATTTGATCTTTTCTCTAATCTCTGTGGGCGCATTTGTATTTCTTCTTCTCTTCTTCCGGACTATCCACGTGCGATACAAACTATACCAGAAACGCTTGGAAGTCCACAGAATGGAGGCGTCTATCGAAAAGAAGGAGCTCTCTGAGCAGCAACAGGCCTTAGTGAAGCAGATTATGGTGAAGCAGATGACAAATAGGGACGGTAATACCATTTCTCCTCATGGGAAGAAAGACGCGCTTTCACGGCTGCAGATTCCTGTTTATTTGGTGACGATTGTTCAAAAGAACATCGGCTCTGGTGCATTTGGAGACGTTCACAAGGCGAAATACAATGGCGTGACTGTGGCCGTGAAGACGCTGAACAAGGTCGAGGAAGATACGCTCCTGAACTTTAAGCATGAAATCATGCTGATGAATCAGCTTCGGCACCCTAATATTATTCTGCTTATGGGCGCTGTGTGGAGTCCCGAGCTTGTAGGCATAGTGATCGAGTTTGCTGCTGGGGGTAGTCTGAGTGACTCACTAAAGAAAGCGAGCGTCTCCAAGGGGTGGAATTGGGAAGATCCTCTCCTAAAAATTGCGAATGACATTGCTCAGGGGATGAGCTATCTCCACGGCACTACCTACTTTGATGATCAGACTGGAGAGCTTCAAGAATGTGTTTTACACCGCGATTTGAAGCCAGGAAACGTATTATTGACCTCCACTTTCACCGCTAAAGTTTCCGATTTCGGACAAAGCAGGGGAGTAGGCGAAGCAAAGAGTCGAGAGAACAGGGAAATGGAAGGGACGCCGATTTATATGGCCCCTGAGATTGTCAAGGGGGACCATGACTTTGGTCCAGCCGCTGACGTGTACAGCTTCGGAATCCTTCTGTATGCGATGACGTGTCCGAAGGGGGACGTCTTCAATGCCTTTCGCGACGCCGTTGAAAAGGATGCCGACAGCGCTGACGCTCATTTAGATGTGATCAACCGTCCAAGCCAACGCAGGACCATGTTGGCTGTAGAGTTTGACAAAGATAAAGCATCATCCTTGAATATTATGAAGCAAGTGGCCGAAAAGGGCATCCGACCGGACATTACTGACTCTATTGCTCCTGCCTTGAAAACTCTCATCACGAATTGCTGGGCCCAAATGAGGATGTTGCGGCCCACTTTTGTACAGATCGTAGAAGTTCTCGACGGTCGTATCCGCACTGAGATCTTCAGCTATGCAGAGACTAAAAAGGAGGCCAGCGAGGCGAAGCTGCGGGAGGAAGTTGAGCGCAAGAAGGATGTTATCCGAAGGTGTCGCTCTGTGACTAGAGATATCAATTTTGCCCAGCCGGTCATCTTGCTGCGTTCAACCGAGCTTCTTCGCTTGCAATCTTTCAAGCCCTTTGAAGAAGTCACGAAAGATGCCTCAGGGGAGCTCTTCGTCGAATTGTTGAATGTCGAGGAGATGGAAGGTTTCCTGAAGAATCACCACACTGTTTATATTTCCCATGAGGTGAGTCAAACAGGCAACTGGGGGGCCCGCGGCGGGGCCGAAGGCAGCTTAATGGGCAAGCACGACAGTCTAATCCTCTTTTTTTTTCTCTATTTTTTCCTTTCGCTCTCGCGCTCATTCATAGTGGCTGTCGTACGATTCTCCTGACCCCCAGGGCTACCACTTTGCGATGTTCCGTCTCATCGTCGAGCAGTTGTCGAAGGCCAACAGCGTTGCCATGAGCGATCTGTACATTTGGTTCGATTATTGTTGTCTCCCCCAGGCGGCAGAGAACAAGGACAAAGCTCGGTCGGCAGTCAGTCAGCTTCCCGTTATGGCCAGCATTTTCCAGTCTTTCGTAGTCATGGCGCCAAACCTAGGAGATAACGTTTTCCATAATATTACGGGAGATATGTGCAATTTGTCCTCCTACAAGATGAGGGCAAGTTGTCGAGCCGAGGTTCTATCCTTTGCTTGCAAGGGAGGAACCATGTGCGACTTATGGATTGCAACGAGCAAAGACGAAAAATACTGCACCGACAGGAACGAGGCAGACATAAAGAAACTACCTCATGAGGAATATGCCGATTTTTTAAGCAAGGCGGACCTTTGTAACGTCTTCGGCGGAGAGTTTACTTGCTGCAAGCGCAATCACGCTGTAGAGGGGAACCCCACTGAACGATGTGATAAGGAAGACCTTTTTCTGCCCATGCTGGGCCTCTACTGCGACTTGTACAAGCGGCGATTCAACCCTAATGTCGCTGCGATCTTCGATCTGATCGAGCCGCGGAAACTTGAGTTGTATCCCAGCGAGCTCACAATTAAACTAAGCAACAACAAACTTCGGTATGCAACCTTTTTCGATGATCTGATCAACACTGCAGAGAAGGGAATAGACTTCGAGAATATGGTAGAGGCTGCCAGCGGTGAGTCCGTGAACACAATAAGATCAGCCGCTGAGAAATCCCTCATTGAAGAGGATACCGATCTCTCTGCCGTACTTATAGACGAGCACGATCTACAAATCCCAGAGTCCAAAGATAGCGGCGTGCTGGGCCAGGGAGGGTTTGGGAAGGTCCTTCTAGGGAAGTACAGGGGACACGAGGTCGCGGTTAAGCAGATGAGAACCGACGTGGAGGTCGATGAGCTTCACGACAACCTCGCGCGTTTCCGCCAAGAGTGCTTGTTTATGAAAGAGTTGAAGCACGAGAATATCGTTATGCTAATTGGAGCGGTCTGGAGCGAGACGATGATCTGCTGCATAATGGAGTACGTCAGTGGGGGCAGCTTGAAGGACATTTTGGGTCAGCGCATGGATCTTACATGGACGGATCATAAGCTGGATTTCTGCATCGGAGTTTGCCGGGGGATGAATTACCTTCATACGTGCGTATTCTTCGACTCTACGACGGAGAGCTATAAAGAAGGTGTCATTCATCGAGACCTCAAGCCCGAGAATGTGCTTTTGACGGAAACCCATCTTGTCAAGATTGCGGATTTTGGGGAGAGTAGAATAGTCAACAACGACGCCACGATGACCGTCGTAGGGACTGCATTCTTCATGGCGCCGGAAGTGTACAGGGGAGAGAGGTACGACAAGCCCTGCGACGTATTTAGCTACGGGATGTGTCTGGTAGAAATGTGCCAGGTGGGAAATATCCAGAAGCTCCTGGAGAAAGCTTTGGTCAAGGAGAATCCCAACGCACGCTTTAACAAGAGTAGGAACCGGCTTCTGACAAAGTTGCAGACGGGACAGCTGAAACCGCTCATCCCGGACGACTGTGACGTGCCCAAGGACATCCGCGATCTAATCGACAAGTGCCTGCAGAATGAAGCCAATGATCGCCCTACCTTTGAAATGATTCTCAGCGAAATAGGCAAAACGAAGGACGTGGGAGAGCAGCTACTCAAGGCAGAAAAGGAGAGTCAGGATGCTCAAGAGAAGCTCCGGGCGAAGATGAAACTCATGGAAGAGATGACTGCTGCTTACAAGCTCAAAAGGAAAAATAGCAGCAAGAACTTGGGTGGTCCTAACCAGACCGATAATGGTTACGACAGCGGAAGCGACATTGATCCAGACGCAATCAAGGAAGTGTACGAAAAACTGAACCAAGAGGTCAAGGAAATAGACGGTATGAGCAAAAGGAGCAAGAAGATACGCTTCGGTGACGAGGGCAAAAAAGAGGAGAAAAAAGTGACGAAAGAGGAATTCTTGACTCAAGAGAACCACGAGATGCGTACAGAAATCGAACAAATGGAGAAGAAAATGGAAGAGATGCGGAAAAAAATTGACGACAATATTACGATGATAGACGAGATAAAACTCAACAGGATCAGCATGGAGAACGTGAGGAGGGGCAGTATGAGTGAGGTTTCCAACCCCTTCGCAAACATTTTGGCGGCCAAGTTTTAAAGAGTTATGTTGAATTTTTGTACTAATAATGCTATAAAGGACTTGCCCTAACCCAAACATGCACATTCTCCCGTTTTATTATAATTATTTCGATTTTGAGTTCTTCTCCTTGACCAGGTAGTCAGCGACAATCTCCCCTATCTGCAATTCTGCCTTTTTGACTTTCTCCTCTATGTCACCTCCCCGTTCCTCTTCACCGAGGCGCTTCAAAACCTTGTCGTAATTGACCTCCGTGCAGACCTCGCACTCCCAAACCTCCCCCTTGGGCTCCTCCATGAGCGGGGGATCGCAGCACCTCAAATGGAACGCGAGGCTGCACTTATCGCAGCACAGCAAGTCCCCCCCGTCGTCGCACATCGCGCACGTGTTGTAGTTCTTCGTGTCCGCCATGTCCGCTATCCGGGAGAGCGCGATCGACGACTTTAGCTCCGCGTACGACGGGGAGTGCTTGTAGGTGCCGAGGTAGTAGCGGTAGACGTCGCCCATGGTAACGCTGGGGGGGAGCTGGGCGAGGGTCTTGAGGAAATCTTTCTGGGTCTCGAGCATCAACCTGTGGAAGACTACCCCGTCGATCTGCGCTGGTACAGGGATAGTGACTTTCTCGGTGGGGACATGCTCATACAGCTCGGAGTGGTCGATGGAATAATCCTCCGCGACCTTAGGAATAGAAGTGGCCTGATAGTTCCTGCCGACGCGGGAGACTTTCTTCAAGTACTTTACCCTTCCGCTGTACTTCCAGCTGTCTTCTGAGCGCCTTAGTTTGGCCTCCTCGCTGTCGTCAATATCTTCACCTCCTCCCATTGAATTCCCACCGTTTCCGACGAAAGAGGACTCTCCGAAACCAAAGACACAACCGACGACAGTCCTCCCATCCGTCAACCTCTGCTCCCTTTCAAAATACCCCTTGCCTTCGCCTTCGCCTTCGCCTTCACCTTCGCCTTCGCCTTCGCCCCCAAAATACCCATCCACCTTCCCTATCCCCAACCCCCCATTCCTATCATCCCCAAGTACCCTGCAAACATTCTCCCACCTCTGCCTACACCTCCCCCCCCTCGTCCTCAGGCCGATCTGCAGCACGGCCTCCCAGCTGTTGAAGTAGTCGGAGAAGGGGGTGAGGGAACCCGGGGCGGCGCGGGAGCGATTCGGGGAGCGCCCGAGGGGGGGGATGAACAAAGGAACGAAGCTATTGGGGGGTAAGGTGCTGGAAAATTGACCTAGGGGAAGGGAGGAGGAGGGCTGAAAGGAGGAGGGAGAGGAAGAGGAGTCAAGGGAGGAACCGTTACAGTTACCGTTACCGTTACTGTTACCGATTTCTTTGGCAGAGTCGTTGTCCAAGGAGGAAATAAAACCCGAAGCATGAACACTAGTGTGATTCGTGCCGGATGTATTTGTGTTTGTGTTTGTGTTTGTGTTCATGTTCGTGTTCATGTTCGTGTTTGTGTTCGTGTTCGTGTTTGTGTTCGTGTTCGTGTTTGTGTTCGTATTCAAATTCATATTCGCATTCGCATTCGCATTCGTATTCACATTCGTATTAGGCTTGTACTCCTCCTCCCTCCAGCCGTCCGCCTCGACCATCTCCGGCCACACGACGGCCCAGAATCCTCTCTCCCTCACGTCGCTGATGTCGGAGAGCGGTTTGGCGGTGGCGGTTGCCCCGGCCCCGGCCGCCGCGGAGAACAGGCAGGGGGAAAGGGGGCAACGGCGGGTCACCCGGTCGCAGAGGGACGGGGGGTACGTCATGGGGCTGAGGCCGAGAGTGGTCACGATGCCCTGGATCGCGAGCCGGAGGGATTTGCGGGCCTCGGGTGATAGGATATTCGCCAATGATTGTGTTGCTGCAGTTGCTGTCCTTGCTGTCCTTGCTGTAGTTGCTATAGTTGCTGTAGTTGCTGTCCTTGCTGTAGTTGCTATAGTTGCTGTAGTTGCTGTAGTTGTTGTATTGGTAGTTGTGTTGGTGGTGGATGCTGCCACAGTCGCAGTCGCAGTCGCAGTCGCAGTCGCAGTCGTTTCAGTTGTTGCCGTTGTCTCATCAAGTGATGTCGTCGTCGTTGTGCTTTTAGGTGAAGCTTTCTTTGCATTGCCCTTAGGCCTGCCTGCCTTGCGTCTAGATCCACCTCTTTTCCCCTTCTTGGGTTCCTTACCCCCTTCCATTTTCTCTTTCTCTTTATCTCTCTCCCCCGCCTTTCCTCTCCCCCGACCTCGTCCTTTTACGACCTCGACACCCTCGGCACCGCCCAATTTTATATCCGCCCCCGAACCAACTCCCAACTCAACCTCCATTTCAAAACCGTTGCCATTTCCATTCGCAAAATCGACTCCCGCCGCCTCTCCTACCCAGATCTCATTCTCCCTCTCTCCCCTAATCTGAACGCCCTCCTGACCCCCCTCCCCCTTCCTCTTCCTCTTCCTTCCGCTCCCCTGCTTCTTATTCTCCTTATCCCCCCCGACGGCGACGGTATACAGCTTATCCCCCGGCCGCTCATCAATCCTCTCATTCACGACATCCGCATAATTAACCTTCGGACGATGCCTCTGCCTCTGCCTCTGCCCCTGCCTCTGCCCCTGCCCCTGCCCCTGCCCCTGCCCCTGCCCCTGCCCCTGCCTCAACTCGACGCCCTCGGCTTCCCGTTCCCCACCCCGCTCGTCAGCGGGGTTCGCACCGTCGACACCCGGGGTGGGATGGCGGGAGGGCAGAGGTGCAGATCCCATGGCCGGAGAGCACGCAACCAAGGGTGAATTCACTGGTGGATGGACTGTAGCTGACTCCACTGCTGCCATTATGACCTTTTGAGGGTACGTAGAAGAAATATCGCTTCAAATGACCGGGAGTGCAGGAGAGGAGAGGGAGGGAAAAGAGACCCCGCCAAATTTTGCAATTTTCAGAAGGACCGCTGGTAAATGTTTTGGTTATATTCGACGAGCAGAGTCAGATTTTGCTTGAACTGGATTTGACGAAGAGTGAAAACACGCAGTTCAAACAAATGCGGCAACGCTCAACATTGCACATCCAATTTCTGTTTTCATCGTAGTCCTCGCACATCCATGAAAACGTTCTTCTTTCGAAATAAACCACCCTGAGAAGAAAATTTGGAAAATTTGACGCACCAGTAGTCCGTAAAAATTCTGAATTTTACGTCCTCATCAAGCACTCAGCCCTGGAGCAACCTCGCCCCCCACCCAATTTATCCCCCCATACTATCCCTCCCTGATATTCTTCCGAGTCGTCGCCCCTTGTTCCTTTCCGTCAAAGATGTCACCATCAGGAATGCTAGCCACTCTGACCACCATTATCGCTATTGCGAGTGAGGCTGACTCATTTGTGTTCAGGCCTTTTTCATGGTCTTCTTCATCCGCTTCATTGACACCTTCCTCCGGTCTGCTGTCCTCTGCATTTCCCCGCAGGTTCCCAAAAGATTTCCAGAAATCTAGGAGTGCATTGGAAAGCAGCCCACAGGCGACGACCGCCGCTTCCCCCCCTTCCCTCACCATCCCCACCCCCCACAAGCTGACCTCCTCGGAGCTGACCAAGACCCTCCTTGCCTATTCCGAAGCCTGCACGTTGTGCACGTTGTCAACGAACCCATCGATAAAGAACGCCCCATTTGGCACGCACGCGAATTACGTGCTCGACGACGAGGGGAGAGTATGCATGTTGGTGGGAGGGGGGAGCGTGGGGAGCGTGAATATTGAAGAGAGGGATCAGGATGGGACGGGTTCGGGGCTGGTTTCTGTGTTCGTTACCGGGGCGGAGCCGGGGGGAGGCTCGAACGCATCCAATCAGCACAAGAGGCAGGGTGGCGCGCAGGGTATTGGAGGTGGGGGGCAGGGTAGCGCGCGTTGCACTGTAACGGGACGAATTGAAAAAATTATTAATGAAGAGGAATTAAGGGGTATCAAGATAAAATTCGGTTCGAAGATGCCCTGGTCAGAACGGGTCATGGAATCTTCCAAGTTTTACTTCCTAAGGCTCACCCCGCTGACGATATACTACGTCGGAGGGTTCGGAGTTTCGTCCACTTGGATCGATGTCCCCTCCTACATGGCTGCCTCCTCTGATCTTGTGGCTTCAATATCGCTGACGATAACTGGGGGCGTGAACAGGAACAACGTCCAGGATCTCCAGCGGGTCGCTCGTGAGATTCTGGGCCTAACAAACGTCCGGAGCGTCGAGATGGTGAGCGTGGACAGGCTCGGCGTGGACCTGCGCGTGGCCTGCGACAAGCCGGGGAACGTGGGGGATATGAGGACGGACGTCTTTAGGATCGGATTCGCGAACGAGGTCATCGGCGTCGAGGATGCAAAGAGCGAAATACTTAAGATATTTCAAGAGGCGTGGGAGAGGGAGGAGGGGGTTGACTGGGGGATGACGGCCAATGATGGACAGGGAATTGAGGAGGACGATGGGACCGAGGGACTCGACTTTCCCGTATTCAAACTCGCGGGGGATGCCCTTTGAGGCAGGAACGTACGTAATAATGACGAAAAACGAAACCGAGATTTTTTTTTTGGAGAGCCATTTCCACAAGCACGCTACTGTTCTATTCTTGTAAGAGCTTACAACACAACATCGTCCACTTTACAACTCTGTATACCAAGGTAATCACTTCAAACTCCGCCAACGCCGCCGAGATAGTAGTGTCATCATGGTAGTTCACTTCTTCAGGCGTTTAATCACAAGCTTAGGCCGCGGTTGTGTCGCCGGTTTCCACTTTGGCTCGTGAATATTTTTCAGATTCACCGTTCCAACCTTATCCGACATGTTCCGAGACACCTCTTCTTTCACTTGTGCACCTTTTCTCACACCACTATGCGATTCTGTTGGTGGTGCGGCCGGTGGGAGCATTGATGACGGAGGTGTCGAGAGCGGAGGTGGCACACTTGGTTTACGATTTGCTGGTATACCCATAGGCTTTACGACCCAGTGCCCCTGGGAATTCTTCCTGCTCTTTTCAGATGCACGATGGATATCGGTGTTACCTGCAACGGCTTCGGGAGACCCGAAGCCTCCGAGTGATGAACGAGAATCATCCCCATCAAATGAAATTCCAGCTGCTGGCTTCACGACCCAGTGCCCCTGGGAATTTTTCCTGCTCTTTTCAGATGCTAGGTGGATATCGGTGTTACCTGCAACGGCTTCGGGAGACCCGAAGCCTCCGAGTGATGAACGAGAATCACCCCCATCAATATTTTCAATTCTCTCCTTTTCATTCGGCCGGATCCAATTTCCTGTCTCATCCTTCACAAAGCCAGAAGAAGTTGAAGGAGCATTTACTTCCAGGAACTTTTCCATGGTGGGAGGCTTGTCCTCTCCTGATTTCTTTTTGAAGCTGGGAGACTGCCAGTGACCTTTGGAGTCCCGCCTGAACTTCGAGACTGGTGTCGCGTCTTTATCTATCGTAACAGTATTTTGTACAAAGGAGAACTGCGCGTTTTTTTTGGAACCTTCTCCAACAACTGTCTTGGTGGTGGTCATATTTGCGGAGGGGCTTATAATCCACTTCCCGTCCTCCCCCTTTTTGCTTTTCGCCGTGATATTCTGCGCGACCTTCTCAGGACTTCCGAAGCTTTGTCTTCTTCCAAAGCTGCTCCCCCTTTCTCTGAGATCCTCATCCTCATCCTCATCGTCAGAGCCACCTTCAGCTGTACTTGAGGTAGTTAAGATTTTTCGTTGTTGTTGTTGTTGTTGTTGTTGTTGTTGTTGTTGTTGTTGTTGTTGTTGTTGTCCCCAGTGACCGGACTTACTCCGAGCGTAGCGAGTACTTGCAGTTGGGTCCTTTACTGCCGTGAAGACAGATCCAAGTGAATCTGATGTTGAACCGCTGTTGTCGGTAGAAGCTGGATTCATGGTTGTTCCTGGCAGAGCACCCCATTTTCCGTTTGGCAGCTTCACAAAACGAGACATGAACAAATGGG
>ERZ651776.3446-NODE-3446-length-15765-cov-6.429691_pt1 | contig 15765 bp, 11 predicted proteins | sample MGYA00514761_ERZ651776 | MGnify/ENA metagenome assembly ERZ651776 | reverse complement strand
CTATTTTTTAACTATTTACTATTTATTGTTAGGTAAAAACTATGGCAAAAGATTACGAAATATTCGAGGGAAAAACCCTATCAGATGTATTCAAAGACATTTATGATAATTCCAAAACCAATAAAACACAATTAGAAGTATTGATGAAAGAGGTAGTAGGATTTATTAAGGACGGAGATACAGCCGTTCAGATTATTCCTATGTTGAAAGAATACTTAGAAATCAATGTAAAGAACGATGAACAACTTGTTAAGTTAGCAACAATCGTTCAAAGAATTACAGCCGCAGAAAAAAGAGTATCAGATTCAGGAGATGAGTTCGGTTTAACAGAAGCAGAAAAAAACCAACTTATGGATGCAATAGAATCAGATGTTCAGGAGTTACAAATCAAGAAGGACGAAATAGAAAGTTCTATAAGTAAGGAAAATTAATGTCATTACATTTTGAACCAATTGAAGTTAAAGATGTTTTAACTGATGTGGACGAACCAGTTATTGGTGCTATAATAGGTAGAAATATTATCGACCAACAAGGAAGTCCAGAAAATCAATTAGCAACATATCATCCACTTGATACAAATTTAACACAACTTCCAATTATAGGTGAAATTGTTATGGGTGTTGAACTTGCAGGTAAGTATTTTTATATGTCAAAATTTAACATACAGAACTCACCAATAGGAAATGTTAGACAAAACATAAGTTCTTTTGAAACCATAGATGAAGAATATTATCCTGGAAAATATTTTTCTGGAACTGAACAGGCTAATAAAAAATTAGTATGTCGTGAAGGTGATACAATTATACAAGGTAGATTTGGAAACTCAATTCGATTAGGTAGTAATCAATATAAAAATTTTGGTCAAGAAAAGGCTGAGTATATGGATTCACCTAATGTGAAAATTGTATCAGGAAGATTAAATACTGGAACTGGTAAATTTGTTTATGATGAAAGTCTTGATAAAGAAATCAATTCTATTTACTTAACAACAAAAGAAAATATAGAATTTAATTTTAATAATAAATTAATTCAAAGTCTTGATGAACCACAGATGACATTACAATCAGATAAAATTGTTCTTCACGGTAGAGAAAAGTTTAATGTTTATACAAAGGAAATAAATTTAGGTGGAGAAAATACACAACCAGTAGTATTGGGTAATGAATTAAAAACAATACTTGATAATATTTTAGCATCATTGTCAAGTATAGTTAGTTCATATGCTGCTGCAAATCCTTTTGCATCAACCGGACTTACGGCAGAAGTAAATAGTATAAAACAACAAGTAAATAATATTTTAAGTAAAAAAGTAAATACCGAATAGGAGTAGAAATGAAAAAAGATGAATTAATAAAAATAATCGAATTAGTTGTCCGTAAAGAAGTTAAAAAACAGATGACCGAGATATTTATTAATGACAAAGAAGAAATCAAATTAGCAGAAGTGGTTTCTAAACCCAAGTCTAAAGTCAAACAAAAACCAAAAAAGCAATACTCAAAAGACAAAACTTTAAATGAAGTATTGAACAATACCAGACCATTAGGTTCGACAGGACAATCTGACGAGTATCCAAGTTTGGGGGGTGGAGTGTTAGGTAGTGATAATATGGCTGATGTATTGGGGTATGGTGATTTAGGTAAAGGACAAAACAAAGAAAGAGCACGAGAAATGGCAGCAGTCGATACAATTAAAAAACAAGGTGTTTCAGTTGACGCAGTTCCAGAGGATGTTCAAAACGCATTAACTCGTGATTATTCCGGTTTGATGAAAGCAATAAATAAAAAGAAAAAAGGTGATACAGGATATAGACCATAATGCCAAATGTTAGAGAAATAGATAGAGACGACGACATTTATGTTGGTATAAGATTTCCATTAGACCATAGTCCGGAGGGTTTTTTTTATAAAACAAAAACTATCAGGGAACAAGTAAAGTCTAATATTAGAAATTTGTTATTAACAGAAAAGGGTGAAAGAGTATTTCAACCAAACTTTGGCTCTAATTTAAAAAGTTTGTTGTTTGAACAAATAACACCATCAAGTTTAAATGAATTAGATAGTGATATTAGACAATCAGTTTCAACTTGGTTACCTTATGTAAATATAAATGATTTATTAATAGTTCAAAGTAAAACAAATGAAAATCAAGTAATGATAACATTAGAGTTTTCTACAACATTAGAACCTAATACACTTGATACAATTTCATTTAATTTTGATGTAGGAGTATAAAATGGCAGTTGATTATAATATAAATAAAAAAGTAGTAAAGAAAGATGTAAGTTATCTTGGTAGAGACTTTTCTTCTATCAGACAAAATCTAATCGAGTTTGCAAAAACTTATTTTCCAGGTCAATATAATGACTTCAATGAATCATCACCAGGTATGATGTTTGTTGAAATGGCTGCTTATGTTGGAGATGTATTGAATTACTATGTTGATAATCAGTTTAGAGAAACCTTATTGAACTATGCAGAAGAAAAGAAAAATGTTTATAATATTGCACAATCTTATGGTTATAAACCAAAGACAGCAGTTCCTTCTACGGTAGAAATAGAAGTATCACAAAGAGTTCCAGCAAAATCCGATGGTAGTGGTGGAACAGAACCAGACTTAGATTACGCAGGTGTAATAGAAAGAAACGGAAGTTTGACATCTGATACTGGTGTAGACTTTACATTATTGGACCAAGTTGATTTTAGAGTATCAAGTTCATTGGACCCATTGGAAGTCGAAATAATCCAACCTTCGTCAGGAACAACTGCAGAAAATTATTTATTGACAAAGAAAGTAATTGCAAAATCTGGAGAAACTATCGAAGAAAATATAACCTTTTCTACTGGTAAAAAGTTTGATACCATTACACTAAACAAAACCGGAGTATCTGAAATAATTTCTTGTGTAGATTCTGATGGTAATAGTTGGTATGAAGTTCCATTTTTAGCACAGGACACAGTATTTCAAACAACAGAAAACACAGAATTAAATGACCCACAACTCACTCAATATCAAAATGACACACCATATATGTTGAGACTGGTTAAATCGTCAAAAAGATTCGTAACAAGAATCAATGATGATGATACAACTGAATTAAGATTTGGAGCAGGTGTAAGTGATAATCCAGATGAAGTAATAATTCCAAATCCAGATAATGTTGGTTCAGCATTAGGATTTGGTGTTTCTAAATTAGATGAGTCATTTGACCCAAGTAATTTTATGAAAACAAAAACTTATGGATTGGCACCAGCCAACACAACACTAACCATTACTTATCGTTATGGTGGAGCAGTAGAACACAATGTAAGAGCAAATTCTATTACACAAGCAAAAAATATTAACTTTTCTATTGATAGTGGGAATTTAGTTTCCGATTTAGTTTCAGACGCAGAACAAAGTTTATCTTTTAATAATCCATTACCTGCGACAGGTGGAGCATCAAAAGAAACACTAACAGAAATTAAACAAAACGCATTAGCATTTCTAAATACACAAAATCGTGCAGTAACAAGACAAGACTACATAACAAGAGTTTATTCATTACCACAAAAATATGGAAACATAGCAAAAGCATTTATCGTTCAAGATGAACAATATGAAACAAGTGATGATGGTGAAATTACCACAATACCAAATCCATTTGCTATGAATATGTTTTTACTTGGGTATGATGAAAGTAGAAAATTAACAACTTTAAATGAAGCAGTAAAACAAAATTTAAAATTATACTTATCACAATACAGAATATTAACTGACGCAATTAATTTAAAGAACGCATACATAGTTAATGTCGGTGTTAAGTTTGCTATTATTACACAAAGAGGATATAACAAAAGTGAAGTATTGTTTAATTGTGTTCAAGCAGTTAAAAATCACTTTGATATATCCAAGTGGCAAATTAATCAACCAATTGTATTGAGTGATATAGCATATCAAATATCATTAGTTGATGGTGTAGCAAGTGTAGTTCCACCGATAGATAATAACCCTAACAAAGAATTAATTTTAATCGAAAACAAAGCAACAACTACTTCCGGATATAGTGGTAATGTTTATGATATTGAACAAGCGACCAAAAAAGGAGTTGTATATCCATCATTAGACCCAAGTATTTTTGAGGTCAAATACCCTAATCAAGATATATTAGGTAAAGTAGTAGGAGACATTTAATGCATTATTTTATATTTGGAGATAAAGACGCAACCATATATTCTGGTGGAACAACTTCATCAAGAAATACGGGGGCAGATGAAATACTTGAAATAAACAAGTCGGTTTCACAAAATGGAAGTGTTCAAAATGTTTCAAGAGTATTAATACAATTTGATTATACTGAGATATCATCATCAGTTCAAAGTGGAAAGATTCCATCAACCGCAAAATATTATATAAATTTATATGATGCTGGTTCAGAAGAATTGTCAAGAACTCAAAACTTATTCGTATATATGGTTAGTGGTAGTGAGTGGACTGAAGGTGATGGTAAACTTGACGACGACCCAGTTACAACTAATGGGGTAAGTTATCAATACCGAAATCAAGATGAAACAACACCTTGGGTAACAAGTTCAGTATTGACTGACGGAGGTTCTTGGTTTACAGGTAGTCTTCATAGTAGTCAATATGAAGTTAGTTCATCAGTGACACTTACCAAGGCAACACGAGATGTTAGACTTGATGTTACAGACTTAGTTAACAATCATATATACTCATCATCAGTTTATCCTAATAGGGGTTTTATATTAAAAAGACAATCAATCACACCAACAGATAGAACATTTAAATTTAACTCAGGTAGTGATTCAACAAATGATGAAAGTGACTCAACAAGACTTGGAAACTTAAAATTCTTTTCAACAGAAACACACACAATCTATCCGCCTAAATTAGAAGTTATGTGGGATGATAGTTCTTGGTCAACAGGAAGTTTATCACCATTAGTAACAACTGATTTAGAAAGGTTAAAAGTTTATTTTAAAAATCTTAAAGAAGAATACAAAGAAGATTCAGTTGTCAAACTTAGAGTGGTTGGTAGAGAATTATATCCTACTACAACCTTTGCAACAACACCAGCAGAGTTAGATGTAAAGTATTTACCAAGTGCATCGGCGTTCTATTCAGTTCGTGATGCTGACACTGAGGAAGTAATTATACCATTTGGAACAGGTTCAAAAATTAGTAGTGATTCATCAGGTAATTATTTTAACTTAATGATGAATGGATTACAAGCAGAAAGAAACTATCGTTTTTGTATTAAAGTAATTAGTGGTAGTGGAACTACTGATGAACAAATAAATTATTATGACGACGACTATGAATTTAGAGTAGTGAGGTAAAAAGATGCCGTATAAATCAACAGACGCAGCAATAGAAAGTTCACCTTACTATGGTCAGTATCGTCAAAGAGAATTAGAAAAAAAAAGATTAGAAATACTAAAAAACAGAACTAACTATTTAAAAAATCCTAAATTTGCAGAAACTCTTACAAGAGATGAAAATGGGGTTCTATTATCTTTTGAAGACCCATTAGCATTCGGAAAAGCAGACGAGGAGTTGTATGAACTGGTAACACTGGAATTAAAGCAAAGATTTTTTAAAGACAAATTCATAGAAAAAATTAACACTAAATTTACATTCTTTTAAATATGGCTACATACGGATTAACTAAAACTCAAAGAAAAAATTATTACTCATTAGCAACTACACCAGTTCCAAGTAGTGTAATAGATTTCGTGCAACTATTTGTATATAATCTAAATACAAATCAACTTTTAAAAAACACTACAATTCCTATATCAGAACTATTAAATGATTCTTATGAAGAAGAACCAGGTGTCTTAAAATTAAACATTGGTCAACATTTAAGAAATTTAGGTTATAGTTTTATTAATTGTAGAGTAGAGTATAAATTTTTCAAAAGAGTTGCAGGAAACTTACAACAATTTTATTTATATGAAATTTCTACAAATGAATTGTATTCACAAGAGTTACCATTTGGTACCAAAGAAATAAATGGAGAGTTAAGATATTTTGTTGCTGATGAAGATGGTGAATTAGATTTAGATAGAGAGTTACAATTTGTAAAATCAGGATACAATATCAATGATATCAGTCCGGACAGAACAGAATTAATTATCGGAACCAATGAACAATTACCTTACCAAATTGAAAGTGCATTAAACTTTCAACTTGATACGATAGATAGAGCAATAGTTAATGTCCCATTAAGAAGTGATTATGAAGTTTTACAATCAGCAGAGTTTAAATTTGATACACCGGATGTGGAACCAAATCTTCAGAACTATATTTTAGAATTACCAGAAAATGATTCAAATGGATTTGACATTTCAATGATTGGTAAGAGAATAGTCTTTGAAAGTTTTTTTGAAGCTCAAATACCAACACATTATAGAGGTCAATATCTACCCAGTAAAAAATTAACTTATGCAGAATCTAATGGAATGGCGCCAGATACCAATATTTTTATTAGACCTAATGAATATCGTAGTGAAGAGAGAAAAAATCAAGCACAAGATGGAGAAATAGTAACAATACCTTATTTCAAAGATGATAAAGATTTTACCGTAACTAACAATAATACTTTTAGAGGAGACAAGATTTCACCTGAAGGATTATTTATAAAACGATTACTTAAAGATTTCGGAACAACAAACATAAGTTATCTTCCAAGAGATATTTGGCAAACAGAGGACTTGGGTCCAAGAACAGGTGGTAAGATTAATTTTGAAAACGCAGGAACATTTCCATATAGATACAATAGAGCACTTGATGAAGACAATATTGATTTCAGAGGTAGATTAGTTAAAGGTGGTGGATTAAATTTGGAAGGTAGTGCTCTTTTATCTGACTTCAGAGGTGGATACAAAAGAGGAAAGAATTTAGATATTGTATATCTTGATTGGAATGCTAAAATTACAAAAGTATTTAGTAAGAATAGAATTCAAGTTAGTTCAAACTTACAAGAAGTATATTATAACTTAAGAGAGCAAGGGTTTAAAATAACTAAGATTGGTGAAGTTGAATACAACAGACCAAAGTTAGTAGAAGCATTACCTTTTGGAATAATGTCTTCAAAACAATTTTATATAGATGATGAAACAAATGATATCCAAGAGTATAGAACATATTTAAGAGCAAATAATGATTCTTACTTAATTACAAACAGAAAAAAAGTATCAACAGGAACTGCATTAAAACTACAACAACCACTAAGGGATGATGTTATATCATATGACAATGAACGATTTACAAATGTTGACATCGTAGAAGAAGTTCTAAATAGTTATGAAGATAGAATTTCTTTAATACCTAAACAAAAAGTAACCGATACATTCTTGTTACCAGCAAACTTTGACGGAGAAACCATAGAAATAAATAAAAGACCAACAGAGTTTAAAAGTCACGATACTTTATTAGGTTCTGAAAACGAACATAATAGACAACTTGAAAGACTTTTAATATCTGGTAGTTTGTTAGATGTTCAACCAAATATAGATTATCAAAAAACTACAACCGATTTATCATCTGAGTTAGATGACACTGGATTTGGTAATTTTGTTCACTTTTCTAATGCGGAATCAAGACTTCGTAATTTTAGAAAAAAATTAATTTTAATTGAAGACTACACCACTGAGAGTGCTTCGTTAGCAACAATTACAAGTGCTGAATCAACAATACAAAAAGTTGAAAAGAAAAGACAAAGAGTCATAGATTCATTTAGTCCTTATGAAGATTATTTATATTTTGAAAGTTCATCATATCAAAGTTCTTCTAACGGACAATTCCACGATACAAGTTGGCCTAAAACTAATTCTTCAAAACCATATACATTAGCAACAACTGGTAGTGCAGTAGGGATATCTTGGTATAACAATATGATTTCAAGTGCTTCAAGTTATGATTTTAATAATCAAGACTCTCTTAGAAATACTTTACCAGAACACGTGAATCAAGACCCAAGTAATAATGTATTTTTAGAATTTATGGATATGGTAGGTGAACAATTTGACGAAACTTGGACCTACATAAAATCATTAACCGATGTAAATATTAGAGTAAATAACATTTCAGAGGGTATTTCAAAAGATGTGGCTAAACATTATTCTGAAGCACTTGGTGTAAAATTATTTAGTGGTAATGACTTAGTAGATTTATCTGAATATTTATTAGGAAAAAATACTGACGGAACGGATAAAAATGAATCCAGTGGTGAAGCACTAACAGAAGAAATATGGAAAAGAATATTAGCAAACTTACCTTTCTTTATTAAAACAAAAGGAACAGAGAGAGCATTAAAAGGAATAATGAATTGTTATGGGATTCCAAGTACAGTATTAAGAGTTAGAGAGTTTGGTGGACCAGACAAAGGAACAAGAGTTAGTTATGAATTAAAAAGAAAGTTTACACACGCACTTGATTTTAGAGCAGGTCAGTATATAAAAACACCTTGGAAACCACAAAATGATTTATATCCTAATTCCATTGAATTTAGATTTAAGGCAAACTCTGGTAGTGCAGATTCCGGTTCTATGGTATTGGTTCAAAAGTCAGGTTCTAAGGAACAAGGAAGTTGGGCAATATCTTTACAAGACAATGGTAAAGATGATGACTTTGGACATTTAAATTTTAGTATTAGTGGTTCGGGTGGTAGTAATGTTCAATACATTACATCATCATTACAACAATTTTATAACGATGAGATGTGGTCAGTTATGTTGACAAGAAAATCATCATCCGGTGTAGAACACGCTACTGAGAATATTGCATTTACATCAAGTTATGAATTAACCACTAAACAATATGATTCTACAAGACAACGAATTATTTATCAAGATAGTGAAAGTTTGGAAACAAATAATGAACCAGAACTAAATGCAGCATTCACATCATCAGGAGATGTTTTTATAGGTGGTGTTGGTAATTTATTCGGTAGTCAACTTAGTGGTTCATTAATGGAGTATCGTTTATGGACAGAGGCATTATCACAAAGTGTTTTTGATAATCACGTCAGAGTTCCAAAAGCATATAATGGTAATTATACATCATCAGCATATGATAACTTATTATTTAGATTACCATTAGACGATAATACAAACTTACAAACCAGTCCAACAGCATCAGCAGTTCAACACTTAATAGATTATAGTGGAGCAATCTCTGGTAGTAATATTAATGGGTTTACTGGAAACTTTTTTACAAACTTAACAGACCAAGAAAAAATTAAAATTCCTAATATAGGTAATAGAAGAAATGCAACAAAGATTAGAATAGAAAACAATTCATTACCACTTAATGCAAATCTATCACCAGATGTAAAACAAGAGGTATCATCACAAGACTTCGCACCAATTGATAGTAATAAATTAGGAGTTTACTTTTCACCAACAGATGTAATTAACGAAGATATTATTTACACTTTTGCAGATTTTAACTTTGATGACCAAGTTGGAGACCCAAGAGATGAATTTGAACACAACTATCGTGGGTTAAGAAGTATTAAGTATGATTATTTCAAAAGATATAGAGGTGGTCATAATAACTTCTTTGATTACTTAAGAATATTAGACTTCTATGATGATAGTGTGTTTGAAGTATTAAAACAATTTTTACCAGCAAGGGCTAATTCTGATTTAGGTAATTTAATTGAACCCAATATACTGGAAAGAAATAAACAAAAAAACAGAGACAAAATTGAAATAACACAACCTTACTATGAAAATGCTGGTGACTTAGAAGTTGGTATTCAAGTTTCAAGATTTATTAGTGGGTCTAAAGATAATGTGATTGAAATCGGAGGTGAAAGTCTACAAAAAAATTCAGTGATTGCATATGCGACTGGGTCATTGTATAGAGGAACTTCATCCCCAACACTCGTTCATTTAAATGAAATTAATCCAAGAGACCCAGACACAACTACATATGCAACAGCAAGTGTAACACGAGGTGGGACAAGTGTTGAGTTTTTAGAATCAGTTCAACCATTTATAAGTTCTTCAAGACTATCAAGATTTAATTTAGAAAAAGAATTTTTCTATGGTTCTCTAAGTGATTCTACAAGTGCAGGTTTTGGTGAAACATATAGAATACCTTCATTCATTGATAGGGGAGAACTTTATGTTATCAGTCAATCATTTAAACGTTCAGAACACGAAAGTTTATTTGTTGATACAATTTTAGAAAGAACATTTTACACAGGAACACAACTTAATAAAAATAATGACCCTTCCGGTGAAGAGCCAGTTCAAATAACATTTACAAATCCAACTAAGTTGGTAACACAAACACCAGGAGAATCAAGACTAAAAACAGAGTAATAAAATTTAACTTTCTTATATTTATTACTGAAAAAGAATAGTTATATTTTATTATCACAGGAGCAAATTAATGGGATTTTTAGATAACACAACAGTAACTGTCGATGCTATATTAACCAAAAAAGGTCGTGAAAAATTAGCAAGAGACGGAGATTTAGTAATTACACAATATGCATTCGCAGATGACGATATTGATTATGGTTTGTATGATGTTAGTCATCCAAACGGGTCATCTTATTATGGTGCGGTATTAGAAAATATGCCACTACTTGAAGCATTTACAGATGAAACTCAAGTAATGAGATACAAATTATTTACAGCAGATAAGGATTTAGATAAGTTAGCAACTATTATTGGGTTAAGTACAACACCTGAAACATTAGAACTAAATACTAATGGTAAAGATTTTACACCAGCAACTGACGGAGTAAGTGACGATACTTATGACTTTACACTTCTAAACATAGATATAGCAACTATGACCAGTGAATCTGGTAATGGTAGTTTTACTCGTGATGGAAGAACACAAGTTATTCAAGGTGTTAAATCAGTTAATTTAAAAGCAACAAATTTACAACAAGCAACAAGTCCAGTATTGAAGACGGTATTATTCGTAACATCAAGAGAATCTGGTGCCACAGCAAGTGTTGTAATTCAGAATAATTCAACAGGACAATTTTCCTAAACAGGAATAAGGAGTAAGTAATGATAGGACCAGAACAAGAAAACGGAAACGGAAATAGTGATATATTTGCAACTTCCAACATTATAGTTCCAGAAGAGGTAATAACTCAAATTGGTACACTAAACAATAACCAAATAAATGCTGCGAAACAATTATTACTACTATACACTACTGAAACTAATTATAATTTTTTATTTTCTGAAGTGTCAACTATAACGGGATTATTATCCGCAATCGAAACTCACAACGAAAGAGTAAGTTCCAGTTCAACCGGAACCGGAACGGAAACGGAAAACGGCAAAGGAAACCAATTCGGTTCAGAAAAAATATTTACACCATTTGCAGCAACTGATATCGTAACGGCAAATAAAACAACCGTAACATCAGGTTTGTTTAGTAATGGTGCCGCAACACTAACATCACACTTTTCAGCATCATTGTTGGGAGACACATCAGCTTCTTATGTTGAAATTTATAACGCTGACCCAGACTCAGATTCAACAGCACAAGTTCAATTTGCAGTTGGTTATGCTCACATACACGGAAGTGGTTCAATTGGAAACTCAACCAAAACAACTTCTGGAAACAGAGAAACCGCAGCACTTTATAGACAATTTAGAAATGTATTATTAGCACCCGGTGAAGAGAAATTTAAATTTACATCATCACCATCATCATCTGGACACGAAGACTTTTATTTCGTTGTGTTTAACAGAGCACAAATGAGAGAGAAGGTTGACCCAGGTAATTGGGAATTACATTTATCAAGTTCAGCACTTGGTGGACCAAATGTTGGAGCACCAGTAAAGTTAATTGATGATAGTGGAGCAACAACAAATCCAGATGTTAATGTTTCAGGTCGAGTGTTTAATGTTGTTACAGGTTCAATTCAATCAGGTGTAGCATCTATTAAGACAACAGCAGCCGCATCAACAACGGTTGGAGCACCAGGATTGTTCTACCCAGACTTAGGAATCATATTATTGAATCCAGATTTTATAAGTGGTAGTGCTGGAGTAAATGCAGCAAAAGCAGCAAATACTTTTGGTAATAACGCAAGAACATTCTATAACGCAGTCAGTAAGTCTCGATACTCAGCAGCAAGAAGAGAAGAAGAAATAACATCAAGAAGTTATTTCACACGAGCAAGAAATGACAAATATAACTTTAGTGCAAACCCAACATACAAGACTGGTAGTAAACTTGAAAACGGAGAAACTATACGAGGTCAATTCGCAGTTCCTTCATTCAAGGGTGACCCAAGAGCATACATTACTCAAGTTGGGTTATATGATGGTGAGTTAGACTTGATAGCAGTAGCAAAGTTAAGTCAACCAATATTAAAATCTTTCTCAAGGGAAGCAGTAGTAAAAGTTAAGTTAGACTATTAGGAGTTCATAATGTCGATATACAGGACTCTTGAACCTTCTAATCAATCTCGAAGAGTATTTGAAACAAACAAAAACTTTCGTTTTACAAATAACGATAGTGGTAGTGGTCTAATATCAATTAAAGCTCGTAGTGGTTCTCAATACAATTACATAAGTTCATCAGACGAAATCACAACAATCGTTAATGGTTCAGATACAACTAATTATTTTAGTTTACCAACTTTTACTTTTATCAATACTCGATATTATAAATTCTACAATCAAGAAGAAACAAAAATACCTTATCGTTCATTTGACATAAGAAATACAGCGTTTCAGTCAAGAAGTTTATATTCTTCCGCATCAGTTTTTAGTATCACACGAGACCTATATGGTGAGAGAATAAAACCAGGGTCTATAAGATTATCTGATACTTCCAATAATCAAACTTGGGATATTCGTGATGACGGAGATGGAAATCTATATGACTTTGCTCACTCAGCAAGTTATGCAGCACATAAGTCAAGTTCATTTGATATGAATCAAGGAATTGATAATAAAGGTAGTGGTAGTGTGATAGGTAATGCCTTTTACACCGATGGTTTAATTGTTGTAAATCAATCAGGTTCATATAAAGATGTGGGATTTGGAACAGGATATACTTTAAGACACCAAGCAACACATTTTATAACTGAACACGAATATGTTTTAAAAGCACCAGCAGGTGAATTTAATATGACATCAAATATTAGTATTACAAAAGATAGGGCAGGAAATGTTAAAATACCAGCAACAAGTTCTATTTATCTTGATACTGATAGAAGTTGGTTAAGTAATTTGTTTCCACCGAATCATTTACCAGGTAACTTTGGTACTGGTAGTTATAATATGGGTGGATACACACCAGCTACACATTCTATTGATGAAATAACTGGTTCAACTTGGTATCCTTTCATATCACAAATTGGATTATATGACCTTGAAGGAGATTTAGTTGCGGTAGCAAAACCAGGTCAACCAGTTCATCTATCACCAACTCTTTCAACTACATTTGTAGTTAGGTTTGATACATAATCTTTTGTATCATTATATTTATTACTGAATAAAACTCAACGGAGAAAACAATGTTTCATTTTATGAAAAAAATGGTTATGTCAGCGGTTATGTTTGGAATGGTCTTCGGACAATCCCCAATCATACGAGTAAAACAATTAGGTGATTGGGATTCACCACAAACTTGGTGGAAAGATTCCGTTACACAAGATTTAGACGATTTTTTAGCACAAGATACATCAAACCCAGCATTCGATAATAATAACTTCGATATCTGGAGAGATAAAGTATTGGAAATGGAAGTTACCTTAGATGATGTAGGAGAAGATATTACTACACTTAGGTTTGATATCGCATTCGATAACGACTTAATCACTTGGGTAGAATCAGGTGAAACATCAGTTAATGCTTGGAGTCAAGGAGAATCCAAAGTTGTTAAAGGAAGTCATATATCAGGTTGGACTGAAGGTGATGAATCATCAGGAGCAGACTATTCATTTGAAGTAGTTCATTATCAAAATGTCGGTTATCAAGATTCATTAGCAGTCGGAACATCTGAAACATTAGTAGAAGAATCAATATCCGATACAAGATACGATTGGTTAAGAGTTACTATGGTATCACACGGAGTTGACGCAGATAATGACGGAACACCAGATAAAACATTCGGAACTGGTAATGGAAACCAAGCACAAATAATAAAATTATATTTTAAAATAAATGATGTTGTTGATGACTTTGCACCAAAAGCATTTAGAATACCAACATTTTATGACGGGTCATCAGGATATTACACTTATGTATCAGACGCATATTTCTTAGATTATAAAGTTTACATTGACGGAAATTGGGGTAATTACTATACAGATGAAAGAACTTTTAATGGTGGTGCAAGAGGAGACATTACACTTCACCCTAAGTTAGTTGATGTTGAAGGATATATGAGATACATCGGAGAATACGATGGTTCATCATTTACAAGAAACAAATATCCTATGATGAAAGTATTGTTCGAATTAGATGAAAGTAATCCAGACAATTTTTCTAATTGGAGAAATCTAAGAGATATTAATTATCCAACAAGTAATACTGACGAATCCCTAACTGACGATGTTATGGGTAGTTATGATGACGCTGGAACATTTGCATTAGGATATCAACATATGAGATACTATGAACAAAATGCAGGAACAACATCAGACCAGAAAGTTCAAAACGACGGATTTAGAGGAGTTAGTTATTGGTATTGGACATACACAGATGATAAAGGATATTTCAATATTTCTTTACCGAGAAACAACAGATATCGTGTATCGTTCTGGCCACCAGAAGCAGATGATTATGTTGGAGACCATACAACTTATTTATTAGATAGAGGAGCAATCACTAACATTAATGACGCAATCGCATCATTTAATTTCCAATCCAATAAATACGAAAACGAAACTGATATTGATGTAGCAACACCAAGTGCTTACTTAATCGGTGATGTGGACGGAGATGACAAGTTCCAATTAAACGACACATATTTCTTATGGGCATACACATCAGGGGTGTTTGAAACATCATACACACACTATAACGGAGAATCATATCAACAATGGTCAAGTATTGATAATTTAAATGGTAGTAATGATTCATACACTTACTATGAAGAACAAAACGGATTCACAAGAAACCAAAGAAGAGAGTTCAGTATATTTGTTGATGATGATTTAGACCAAGAAACTGAAACACTAACACAAGACGGAGGTGGAGTTATTTATTTAAATCCATTAATGAATGATGTTCAAACAGGATTAGATACATTGTCAATCAAGTTAGGAGCAGGTAGTTCTACATTCGGAAGTGATGTTAATCCAGATTATTTATTCAAAACTACTGACGCTTCTAAACAAGTAGACATTATTGGAACATCAAACGATAGTGATATTGCATATTACTTTACAGGTGATATGAACTTAACTGGTTTAAAAGTTGACAACAACGGAACAGCAATCACACCAACACTTGACGGAACAACATTTTATCGTTGGGGTAATGGAACAGCACCAGACGAATGGGCAAGAACATCATCACCAAGAACAATAGTTGAAAATCCAGATGTTCGTTTATCATTACCAGCAGACGGAAGTGTTAAAGTTCAAATGGGTAATCAAGTTGTAGTTCCTTTAACCATTACACCAATCGCAGATGAAATCACAGGTGAGGTTAACAAGATAGCAGGATATGAATTTGAAGTTAGATTTAAAGCAGACCAATTACAATTCTTAGACGCTCAAACAGGTTTACTACCAGGTCCTTGGATGACTTACTTAAATGA
>ERZ651776.3445-NODE-3445-length-15766-cov-4.214163_pt1 | contig 15766 bp, 13 predicted proteins | sample MGYA00514761_ERZ651776 | MGnify/ENA metagenome assembly ERZ651776 | reverse complement strand
GTCCATGTCCATGTCCATGTCCATGTCCATGTCCATGTCCATGTCCATGTCCATGTCCATGTCCATGTCCATGTCCATGTCCAGCCAGCAGAAGCTTACCTTGGTGGATGGTGATACTTGCAAGCCTCCCCAAATTTACATCTCCCGTTCCTAAGAAAGTAAATACAATCAGGTTCTTCTGGTCTTTGAGGAAGGCTTTCATTGCTCTGCTTAGGCAGTGGTGGGTGATGGAATTTGCATGCTTGTCCAAACTTACAAGTGCCGTGTTTGAGATAATATTGACATGTTGGCTCATCAGGGCGGAGGGGGAATTCAGAGCCGGAGCGGTCCGTCTGCCGGGCTCGGCCTCCTCCGTTCTGGACGTCCAAGGGGTGGTGGTACTTACACGAGTCGCCGTATTTGCAGCGCCCAGTTCGGAGGAAGTCACGGCACTCAAATTCACCTGGCCGCTGAGGGAAGGGGGCTGTACAAACCATTTATGGATGGGTTAGTTGGACGTTTGTCACGAATTTAATATCGTTGACGGTAGCGTATGAGTTGGACGATCCATTGCGACTGATTGAGACTTTGTTCACAATGCTTGGGAAACAAACGAGCTTACCTTTTTGGTTCGGATCTGCAGCAATGAGCATATTATGGACCACTTCCGGCGCACCGTGGTTCTTCGCGAAATGAATGGGTAGCCATCCCCCTGGGGCAAGCTCTGTGACCTCACGAGGGTGGGTTCTGATCCTCTCGCTTATTAGGGGGCTAGCTTCATCCCAGGTAACTTCCTGATTACCCACACGACAACAACAAAGCTCGTGAAGGACAGTAAGATTTGACATTGTCTAAAAACCCAGGCACACACCACTCACGGGTAAAGATTTTGAGACGGAGGGGTCTACAGGGAGAGGGTTCAGGGAAGCTCAGGGAGGAGAACGGAAATAAAAAGCTTGTTTGTTGCTAATATTGACAGAAGTACGACCAGGGATAGATTTATTTTACTTGCTTGATTAATGGGGGGGGGCTACCAGATCCTATTGCTTTTTTGGGGCCCAAGCTCGAAAGCCCTGAAACCTGAAACTCTTGAAATCCCGTGGAGAGTGGAGAAAGTTGGGAGAGCGTTGTTGTTTGTTGAGGTCAGGTCAGGTCAGGCCAACTTTCACCTCCCCCTTTTATTAAAATAGTACCGCAAAAATACACAACCACTTGACTCTTGACTCTACTATCGGCAAAAATACCCATAAATGCGAGGATAATGTTGTGGCCGCACCATGGCTCTTATCTAAGTCCCAACTCTGACTAGGAAACTCCAGTAACATTCCCCCCTCTCCCACCTATTTTACCTCATTCCTAGAAAAGGTGTCCCGCCCCCTTCACGTGGGTGTCCACAAACGCAATGTTGAACGAAATTAAATCGACGGTTGTTCGCAAGCTTTCTGCTGCAGGCTCATCAATAATCTCAGGAGGCAATTCAGTTCATTCCCTTACCACTGAAAACCTATCTCTGGGGTCAGGCGAACAAGATCCTGACGGGCTCTCTGGCACTGGAGGGTTAGGTGACGAAGCATCCCATCACTCCAAGTCATCCCGCGGCAGCTATGGTGAGACCGGTTTCGGTGAGGCTGGAGAAATGAATGAGCCCGACCCCATTGGAATGCAACTCTCTACCACAAACATGTCCCTCATGTCATCCCTCTCTGGTATCACAACCACAACCACGGCATCATCGGTGAGAGGAAGGCCGCGGGGGGGCAGAGGTAGCCATGGTAGAACAGATGATGATGGTTCTAATAGTCCTCCGTCTTCGCCAAAAACACCTTCCAAGGGCGGCATTATGAATCGTATTCGTACCTTTTCTTTCAAAAAAGGTGAACGAAACGAAAATTTGATAGGGGATGAATGTCCAGTTGATGTTGTTGACAGCGAGAGCTCTGGGAGGCAGAGCGTAAGTAGCAGTCAGAAGAGGCAGATGCTTCTGAATAATATACTCAATCCCGCGGAGCAGCAGATGAACACAGGCGGTGGCTTCCAATCCGGAGAGAGGGACAATAATATTGGCAGTGGCGGTTTTGTTGCCGGTTCTATCTTCGGAAATGAATACAGTGACAATGCTGTCGACCAAAACAATGGCACTGGTTCCCAAGAGCGAAAAAGGTCTGGCAGCCGATCTCCTTTAGGCAGCTACGTACGAACAATGGCGCCCACTCGACGCAGTCGCGAAAGAAGCGGCGCTAGTGTCAGGAGCACCGCTAGTGCCAGGAGCAGTGTTCGTAGTACGGGAAGTAATAATTCATACAACTCGGCTGGTTCAGGTGGCAGCGGAGGCAGCGATAGCGGGGGTGGTGGCTCAGGGAGTCGGGAAAGCAATCATAACAGCCGGGTAAATAGCCAGACCAGCTCGCCGATGCCCGGAAGCGCATCATCGGGTATCAAGAAGATATTCTCCCGCTCCCCCGCAACCCCCAAAAGCGCTCATTCCAGGAACACCCACAGCAGCCACTCAATTGGAAGCGCCGACAACACATCATTTGGATCGACCGTGTCATCCGGCGATCAGGTGGGGTACTACCTTACTCCCGCTGAGTTACAGGCTGAACTTCTCGCCAAAAGGGCGGAGGAGGACGCCAGCGAAATCGACTACAGCTTTTGGATCGACTCGTCTGAACTCGTCTTCGACCTTAACGAAGACAACGAGAAGCGCATAATCGGCAGGGGCTCCTACGGCAGTATTTATTTAGCCAGTTGGAATGGGACGCCCTGCGCCGTCAAGAGGATCTTTGAGGATAAGGTTGGGAACTTGCTTCTACAAAAGTTCCAGGGGGAGATCAAATTGATGACAAGGCTGAGACATCCAAATATTATTCAGACGTACGGGGCCTGCTGGCCCAAGAGTGACCCAAAGGGGGGGAGGGATGGCGGGTTTGGGAGGTGTATAATTATGGAGTACGCCCAGTTGGGGAGCTTGAATAGTCTGCTCCTAGACAAGGGGGAGCTGTTGCCATGGGTCCCCATGGCCAGTGATCTGCCGACAGAGGACGAAGTCCAGCGTCATAATAAACTGCAGTTTACCGTCCAGGTCGCGAGGGGAATGGTCTATCTGCACAGTCAAAAGAGTCCAATAATGCACAGGGATTTGAAGAGCAGCAATGTCTTGGTGGCGCAAGGTTATCAAATGAAACTGTGTGATTTTGGCGATAGCAAGAGCCACGAAAATCATGGCGAGCGCGGGAGTGACAGCGAAACAGGGACACTACTATTTATGGCCCCCGAGATTGTCACTGCGAGCTCGTATAATATCAGTGTTGATGTCTATAGTTTTGCCATTTTGCTGATAGAAATGCTTACAAATGGACGCTTGAAAGAGTTTTACAACTTTCCTGCGGCAAGAGTCATGCACAAAGTCACTTCTACAGGGTGGAGACCAGACTTAACGCAGTACGAGGGAGACATTGAGACCAAAGCTATTACTGATATTATTCAGAGGTGCTGGGTACAGGAACCAGATGACAGGCCTACGTTCAAGGAAGTTTTAACACATTTGACAAATCTTATGGGAAAGAAGAGGGATTATGTCGGAATCAGCGGGACTTTCACCAAATTACCGGTCATTTAGGGTTAGCTTAGGCATGGCATGGGGTGCTGTCACAACCTGACAAAGCTGTAATATGCATAATTGGTGAAAAATTTACTAGCACAAAAGCACATACTTTTAAGGTTATCATTTTATCAGAAACGTAATTATCTTTGGAAACATGTACTACAATTTTTTTTGGCGCATTAACAGGGAGGACAATAAAGCCACACACACAACACAACTAGTGCCTACCAATAAGCGATCACGCTCAAACCGGAGAGAAGCGATCTCAGAATCCTTCTCACGAATCATCTTAAGCAGGGAGGACTCGGTTTTCGTTCGCTCAGTTGATAGTGTTTTCAAGGAGTGCTGGAGGACACTCTTCTGCTTCTCCAGCCGCTTCACCCTGGTCTCCAGCCAAATAGAATAGGAGGAGGAATTACTGTTAAGAGAAGATTTGGCGGAGCTTGGGTTAGGCGTACATTTGGCTGAATCAGGTGTGGGTCGATTGCGTCTACTGTTGGTGCTCTGGGAGGAGGTGTCCGTATCATTGTCCCAAATGTTCTTCTCCCACTGCTTCACATTCTCCTTTCCATCATCTCCGCGTACCGTTGGATCGTCCGAAGAGGAAAAAGTGCTTGTTGTGATCGTGCTGACATTGTTGTTGATATTTGGGACGACACATGCAAGTTGTTCCTGGTACTTTGAGGCCAATTGACCGAGCGACGATAAGGATATTGAGATCGAGCCTTGGGGGATTGTTGCACTCATTCAGAGGATATATGTTTTTATGGAAAAAAAAAAGAGGGTTAGGTTATAAACGAAAAAGAAAAAACAAAAACAAACCGCTGGAATTTGCACTGATTTGACTGAAAACTGAAAACTCAAAGTTCTTCTAGTAGCAATTAACGATTGCGAGAATTCGCTAAATTGCGCGCATGTCTTAGGCACATCTGCTGTTGGTTAATTTCAATTAAACCTCAATTATCTCAATTCCAAAATTATCTCATCATCTTGCGCAGTTCAACCTTAGTCTTTCCTCTCCATTAGCTTGTTTTCGCTGCTCCAAGGAATGACACTTTCGCTCCCCTCATCCTCCCCGTCCTCCCAGACAACGACGTAATGGTGTCCAGGGTTGACTTTAGAGACGCTGCATGGCCACAATTCCCCTGTGTTTGCATCTCGATAAACAAGACAATCTTCCACTTTGAATTTGGCTAGGGGGAGGGCTTTGGACGGGGAGATAAAAGCTTTCGGACTGGACACGCCTGCTGCAACCGGGAGACGCCGGACACTTGTGAGTGCTCATGCTCTGATACGCGCGCGCGCGCGTGTGTGTGTGTGTGTGTGTGCGTGTTTCATCTAAAACTCACCTACTTTTGCTTCCTTCTTCACCTTTTCGGGGCTGGGCTTCTCGGGGGCTGCCTTCGCCTTCGCCTTCACATTCGCCTTCACATTCGCCTTCACATTCGCCTTCTTGACAGCTGCTGTCTTAACTTTTTTTGGAGACGTCTTCGCCCTCACCGTTGACATCTTTGGAGATGATTTTGCAACGGGATGATTCATCTTCTTTCTTGGCATTCCTCCTTTTTTCGAAAACTCGTCGGCATTTGCCTGCACAGTGGCGTCGACTGCGGAAGAGTCGAACGCAGCGGATGCATTATCTTTATCTGACTTCGACCTGGCAGCCGCCATAATTGCTGCAAGGGAGCCGCCGAATAGTGGCCCATTGGGTGGTGTAACAGTTTGAGGGGAAAATGAGTTTGTGTTGGAGTCTGTCTTTGGGCTGGTTTTGACGGAGGACTGCTCAATATTGAGTTTGCGTGCTTTCACCGACGGAGACTGAGGCTGCTGGGCCACCACATAGTTTTGCTCGCCTCGAACCGTTATCACCTTCGTGGACAACGTGGAGGAGGTGGCCGAAGAGGAAGGAGACTTGCGCTTGCGGGGGCTAAGAATCAGGGGATTTCATATTAGATTCATATTATGTAAGCGTTAGGGCGGCAATTTGACTTAATAATCGTTCGAATACTGCAGTTTTACGATCATCACTTCTGAGAACACGCTGTTGTTCCTCACCTATCTTTGCTAGTCGCTTCGCCGCTATTTCCTTCGTTACATTCGCCCTCGTCATATTCACACTCGTCATCTGAGTAAATAAGTGACTTTTCGTAATCAGTGAAATTAGCCTTGGTAGCCAGGAAACGGGGGTTATTGAGGCAATATTGCTGGAACTGTAAAAGTTTTTTGATGGGGTGCTTGAGTAGCCAACCATTGCTATGGTCGTAGTCCGTATGTCCAACGGCACGAAGCTCCTCGGCATAACCGTCACTGTATGGTATTGCTCTCTCAAAGAGGGAGACAAGGTCCGAAGTGGGATTGATCTTCTCGCCCCTGGCAAAGTAAATACCTTCTGGCCAGCCAAAATTAGGGCTTTCGTAACGAATCCCTTCGCCAGAAGCAAGTTGCCTGACTCTTTTCATCACATTATTCCGATTCGCTTCAGACACCTTGTGGGCACTGTTCGTGAGATAGTCGAACAACTTCTCCAGGTACGTGTCCATATCCATATTCTCCTCCAATTTCTTGATATCGTCCTCAGTTAATCCATAATCATCATTTTTCATCCTCCTAACGGATCTCCTACCAGACCTGGCGGCCCTCTCCTCCTCAATACGGGCTTTCTTTTCCTCATCCGTTTCCGGTCGAAACCCCCCCATCCCGTCCTCGACCTCGTAAAGTAATTCTTCATCCGCCAACATCTTTAGATTTGATCCGTCACCTTTCAGGCGATTTGAGGTGCGGGTCACAGCGTTCCCATTTTCGTCAAAGCCAAAAGGAGCCGGTCTGACTTTCGGCTTCATGCGCTTTTTCCCTTTCTGCTTCTTCTCACGCATGTTAATCATTGATGACGGCCCCAACCCCAAGCTAATCAATTTTTCATTGTTGCGGTCAATCTTTTCAAGGCGTTTGAACTCGTATTCTCCAATTTCATCACCACGAGCATTATAAAATTTTCCTTCGTGAGATTTAAATTGACCCGGCATACATCAATAGAGGGGGGAGAAGGTACGTGCTAGAAGGAGAAGGAATTAGCGCCTTTTCTTCGCCGCTAAATATTTAGCTAGAAATATATTCCACAACCTTAAAATATGCGCACGCCGCAGAAAAGAAAGTAAGTATTGTGCTTGTGACGATTTTTTTGAAAATTGTTTTAAGACAGGAGTTTTGGGCGGGAAAAACGAGGAAAAAACTGGCTGGCTTGTAAAAAGTTGAAACCTCGTTTAATCCAATAAAACGCGCCTAATAAGCGCTCATCATCACCCATTTAATTCATTTCCACACGATGAACCTTAATAAAAACTTGTAGGAGAATGGACCACCCTTTGAACAAGCTTCTAATTTTTGCGTGTTGTTGGTTTCTCTACTTCAAGAGTGCCGTGGCACTGGCCTCTGATCTGAACGAGTCACCAACAGCGGACTATCTTTATAGACTGGATTTAATAGCTAGCCGTCGGCAGGACTTAGATGCGGAGGAAAAGTCATTGCTTGAAGCATTGAGAGAACATCTCCGCATAGAGAAGAAGGAAATTCCTGCTCTTGAAGGCTGGTGCGAGAATGATGTCTGCGAAAGAGAATTTCCAAGCGACAGTGATATCGCAACACGTTTCACGCATTATCAGAACATGCCTACCTATCATTTGATAAAGTCTGGGTTCCCCCTGCTTGGTGTTCCTGACTCCAGGGAGGGGAAGGGGAAGGGGAAGGGGGGGGAACTTTGCTCTACTTCATTGCTGCTCACGGGTTTTGACTCTCCTCTCCACGCCCTGATCGTAAGTGTTGTAGAGGAGGTGATTTCACAGCTACACTTGCGATCTGAGCACTATGTTTGGAACCAGCATGCACTTTCCCTGTACGGTGATGAGAAGGCACTTCGATATCAGGACGACTTTATCTCTTACATTGAGGACGAAACTAGCAACTCCATTGTACAAATTGTGCGCGCAGTGGACTACGAGGATGATCTGTTTCACATGTGCTCTCGGGTTGGCGTGTTGAATTGGGTCGACGAACTCAGTTCAGTTCTGAATTGGCGTGAATGGATTGAAGAGAAAAATCATGAGGGGGTATTTGACCCGATCAAATATCTTCGCTCAGCAGAAAAGCAACAGAAGAACTGGGCTTCGAGGAGCACGCAAGAATTTGCGACATTCTACGACGAGATATCCCCTCTAGAATTCGCCCCGGAGGATTTGGGAGTCAGAGTGTGTCATTTCTTAAACTTTGGAATGGATGACGATGGGGGAAAAAAATGCGCTACAATTGGCACCAAGGTCGGAAAAAGTAAATCTTATGTATCAGCTGTGAAAGTTGTGCGAGAGTTCAAAGATTGGGCGGCCGAGCGACAAGAATCTGATGAGGGGTGGGCTGCGATCTCATCTAAGATCGAACGAATGTTCAAGCGATATAATGTGGTGAATAAATTTGAGAAGTAGTTTTTTTTTTGCGGCACCGAACGGCAACTATTGTGCGCGCTATATTTTGCTGTCTTATACTACTTCTTCCGATAGGATAAGACTTTCAGAAGCTAGTCGCTACCTTCCACCAAAGCACTCTTGACTCCCTCCTCCAGCTGCGTTAGCACATGCTGCTCAATCTTGTCCATAATTTCGAAATCGCTTTCCTCATTTGCCTCAAATAGCTCCATTCGGTTGAAGCCATCCCCATCACCCTTTGAGGACGTCTCCTTTGCCAAAATTAACGTCGGTTCCAGCGACCGGCAAATGCAATAGGACTCATCATTATGGGAAAAAGTCGTCAAAATCTGCAGATCACCATCCTCACCCATATTGATTATGTCATTGTCGATATCATCGTCGACATCTTCGCCGCCATCATCGAAGGCAGGTTCGCTTGCACCATTTTCAGTGACAACGCCGTCAACATCAACATCGTCCGCATCATCATCATCGTCGTCAAACGAGCTGCGATCTGCACACAAAATAGCATAACATTGAAGGCATTTGGCGTTGGTGTTGGTGTTGCAGTGTTAATACGGGCACGGTGTCAAAAAAAAAAAAGACAAGCGTTGTGTTGGCGCTCCGGTGAGAGGCCTACACTACAAAGCCCGCACTAATCAGTATCACTTTAATCAGCAAATAATTTTCCAACCGAGAACTCAGTCTTCACTTACCACCAAATGCCTCATCAAGGTCTACCCCGACAACTGTAAGTGAAGTTGGTGTCCACAGCACACCGACATCGCTGCTTCCACCTCCTAAATCAGCGCGGACAACTTCCTCCACTGCCAAAAGCAACTCACGATCCATCGCCGGATAATCCTGATTATTCTCGACACTGCTATTTTCAACGTCGATTTCTACGGGGTAAACTACTTCTGCTCCGTCCTCATCTCCAATTTGGCATAAAAAAATGGGGTAGTCGACAGGCGTACCCACAACATAATTCACATTATCAATCTCCAAGGATGACTCAGGCGACGTCTCAATGAAGGGCTGGCGACCTTCAATAGAGGAGGTTGACGTGGCAGACTCAGATGGGACGTGAAATCTCATTGTTTGTGGAAGAGTGGGAGTTGCCAAACAACGGGTGTCAGCGTGACGAGCCACAGCTTTTCTGGACAAGAAAGAAGGGGTCGAAATGGGGAGAAAGGCCACCGAGTGGCTCAATAGCAAGCCGACCAGGACATACACGCGAAGAGACATTTTCTGTGAGGCTGACTGTGCACTGGACTGGATTCTGGGGACGATGCACGGCCGCTGATGGAAATGCGCGCGGACCAGCGATAGAAATAACGAGAAAATAGAGAGAAGGTGGGGGGAGAGAGAGAGAGAGAGTAATGGTGTAGTATTTTCGCGCCCAATGGAAAATTATCTTAACACAAAAACTTATTTGGTGGGTTACCCTAATTGTCGTGTCCACGAAATTATTAATCCTGATAACGGTACGTAGACAAATTAAGCGACTTATGAAAATCGGCGTATGGCAGTCTTGTTTCAATTTGGTGCCATCGGTCTCGCATTTAATTACAGAACCTAAAATCCTTGGTGTGCTTGGCCCTCGACAAGCTCAGCCTTTAGCCTTGTCCTTGGGGCAGGGTTGCTGCACGAAATTTGAATTAATGTTGTTTGTATCGCCTACCAGGCTGTATCGAAGTGTCATTCATCCGAATGTGCGATCTTGAACGCGATCATATTGTGTGAGGCCAGCACAAGGCACCGGTTGGTCAGCCCACTATTTCGCGACCGTGGATAGTGAGGGCCGGGGGTGGTCTTGTGGTGAACGAATCGTAATATAGACGCGTTTTGGGGTAGAATATAGTGGATGATCTGGCCCGGATGCGCTTTAAATACTCCTAAACACCTCCTCTCCATGTCTGGGCATGCCTGCCCAAAACTAGTCGTCTCTGTGATTATATGGTCTTCCTCGTATGTTACACAACCGTCACACGTCCGCGTGGTCTAGCGGCATGATACCTCTTTCGGGTAGAGGTGGTCCCGGGTTCGATTCCCGGCGCGGACCGCGATGCAGAGCAGTAGCAATGCAGTGTTTGTGTAGACGACGAGAAAGATCTTTTATGAGAGATGAGCTGGGGATGTTCACGATTGCTGGGGTTGTCTGCAATGGTCGATTGTCGATAGTCGATGGTCGATAGTCGATAGTCGATAGCCAATGGCCAATGGTCGATGGCGATTGTTTTATGCTCAAAGTACAAGATCTCTAACCCACTCTCTCCCTTGCCCTTCTCGCCACAGATTTATTACCATCAACAAAAATCAACATGAGTGCTTTTGCTTCCCTCCCCCAGTGCCTCCACCCTTCCGAGGCTGACATCCAGTTCCTCCTGTCCGCCCAGGCGCACATCGGAACCCGCAACAGCGACAGTCAGATGACCCCTTACATCTGGCGCCGCCGTAATGACGGAATCCACATCTTGAACATTGGCAAGACTTGGGAGAAGCTTATGCTTGCTGCCCGCATCATCACTGCCATCGAGAACCCCGAGGATGTGATTGCCATCTCTGCTCGCCCCTACGGACAGCGTGCCGTCCTTAAGTTCGCCCAGTACACTGGCGCCAAGTCCATCGCTGGACGCTTCACCCCCGGTACCTTCACCAACCAGATCACCAAGCAGTTCCGTGAGCCCCGCCTTTTGGTCATCACCGACCCCCGCACCGACTCCCAGGCTGTTAGGGAGGCCAGCTATGTGAACGTCCCCGTTATTGCGTTCTGCGACTCCGACAGTCCCCTCCAGTACATTGATTGCGCCATCCCTGCCAACAACAAGGGAAAGCTCTCTATTGGTCTCCTCTACTGGCTCCTCAGTCGTGAGGTGCTCCGCATGCGCGGCACCGTCTCCCGCTCTTCCGCTTGGGATGTCCCCGTCGATCTCTTCTTCTACCGCGATCCCGAGGAGCTCGAGAAGGCAGAGGAGGCCCAGCAGCAGCAGCAGCAGGAGGTCGCCGCTACCGTCTACGAGGCTGAGCCCGTCGTTGACATTGCCCAGCAGCCCCAGATTGACGAGTACCAGCAGTTCTCTGCCGAGCCCCAGCAGCAGCAGCAGCAGCCTGTTCCCGACATGTACACCCAGGAGGGACAGGACTGGAACGCGCAGCAGCAGCAGAATGCTGGATGGTAAAAGAAAAGAAAATAAAACAGAAAGGAAAATTTGCCCCCACATTTTTTATGCACATTTTTAGCACACCTCTAGGATAATTTGTTTATTCAAAACCGTGCTTAAAATTTTTACTCAGTTTTTGTCACTACAGCTCCATATTCCTTGCTGACCAATAAATATAATATATAGTGCACCGTGTATCCATCTTCCTCCTTGAGAGAAAAGAATGTGTAGGCGCCTCGACTGTCTTCTGGCGACGCTCCTCGTCTCCACTGGTGTTCCATAAATTTTCGTAATTCTTTGTAAGCCTCCGAGTGTTTCGCTTCATGATCGCTCAGCAATTCTTTCTCATCCGAAGTGTACAGGTTTTTCAGCATCTTGTCCTGTGGTGACTCCCGGAAGGGTTGAATATCCCTTAGTTGCCTCCAAGGTATGAGCCTGCCCACCTGTACTTGCTCTTTGACGTTATTGCGGTCAGCTATCATGACGCTACTTCCATCTTCGCTTATTACTCGCCTAGTGGCATATTTAGTTTTGTTGTTTTCGATAATGTCTACCTTGCGCAGCCGGTACGATTTACCGTATCGATTCATAATCACATAAGGCCCGGTGTGCGTCACGAACATCTTGCTTGCGACACCTTTTGACTTGTCGCTTTGCGTATTATTCTTCAGCCCTACCAGATCCCCAACCCGAAACACAATCTCTTTGCGGTTCGTGTTGACGATGTTTTGCCTAATTTCGGTAGACTCCCTCAACTCCCATGCAGTGATGTCATCCATGATCGTAATGTCATGCATGGCTTGCAGCACTCGTTCTGAGCCCCCGAAGACGACTTTATCTTCGTGTGCATTCAGCCCGACATCCTCCAAGTTAACATACTGCAGGTTCGCTTTAGTTATCCTTTCGAAATTGCTCACAAGCGGCCGCTTGTATAACATGTCATGGGCGGAAAAGGTCATGTTCACCCGAGGCTTGTTCCTCAATGATGGTAGTCTCATCACTATGGCGTATGGCCACAGGCTTTGATCACCTCCGTTTTCCTCCGCCATTATACGCATTGCCGCTATAAGTTGACTCTGAATAAATTCAGCGTGAGTGTTGGCCTGCGGATTGTATGCGCTCGTATAACGAACCACACTCTCGTTGACCTTTACTCCCTCATCGTTCTTCGGCACACCGTCTGCTAACTTTAGCCCAAGCATTTGCAATACGGAGTACACGTGCCCGTTCTTAAGGTTAGCTCCATTATCCATGATCACATGCTCCGGGGCCCCATAGCGAGCGTAGACGTGCAACAATAACTGCAACGTTATCTCTTCTTTGTGCGCCGTCTTCAGGAACATGATCTCCGGGTAAGTAGACAGGTTGTCCACCACCACGAGGTAATACGTATAGTGTTGTCCTCGCGATGGTGGATAGGGACCATGCAAGTCGATGGACAGGATTTCAAATGGATGGCGAGGTAGCAGCGCGTTGCTCAGCCCATGTGTACTGTTTATAGCACCCTTGGTTCTGGCACAGACTCCGCACTCCTTGCAATACTGTTTGACCTCGCTGCTCATCTTATGCCACCAGAAATTCTTGCTAAGACACTTCATGGTTTTGTGATACCCATCGTGACCTCCCTCTTTGGAGTCATGGGCTGCATACAACACTTCCCTTTTCTTGATTTGCGGAACCACCACCAGCCATCGGTCGGTCTCTGCAGCCTTCGCGTTTAACTGGTCCAATCTGTACAGCACGAACTTGTTCATCATGTACAAGTGGCCACGGAAGTCCCCTGCAAATTCCTTCCCTACCGCCTCCTGCAGAGCAGCCGGTTGAGTGTTGATAACTTCGTGGGCGCTGACGGGGTAGTTGCCTTCTTCGTCCGCGTAGTGAGTGACAATGTGAGTGTACAACTTTCGCAACAGTGGATCCGTCCGCTGTGCTTCCATCCACCCAATTTCTTTCACCGGTTCCTTTGGACTTTCGTCCGCTTCTGCAGGCTCCGCTGCTGGGGGTTGGAGTGCAGCTTTATCCGCCGCTCTTCTCTCCCTCTCTTGAGTTTTACGCAATTTTTCGGCCTCTTTAGCTTCCTGCCGGTGCCTCTTGGCCTCCGCAATCTCATCCCTCTGAGACATCGCCACTTTCCTTGCGGCATCCCGTTTTGCTTTATTCGCCGCGGCGTCCGCCTTGCGCTTGTCGATTTGGGCCCGGCGCCAATCATGTGCCTTCCCTTCCACCGACTGCGTGTAATTCGTCTTGGCTCTTCTTGATCGACTCGCTGGCCCTGCATCGTCCTTCAGAATCAGAACGTCATGCTGATCCAGCGTGTTTCCCACAGGCGCAGCCATGATTCCTACCACACTCAAGGCTCGCGTTTCCTCTCTCTTTTGTTTCATTTCCCTCAACTTGAGTTCAGCGGCCCTTGTTTCGGGGCGCATGTATCTGAATTCAGGCGGGTATTCTCCCTCTGGCTGTAGCGTTACTGCTCCATCCTTGCCCTCCTTGGCATGGAATCCAGGTTGTATCGGTCGAATGCAGTTCGCGCTGGCTGCTTTTGCTTCCTCGATCCTCCGGAGATAATTCTCCGTGGGACCCGACCTTCGCCGTCGGAACTTCTTGCTGCCCTTGCTTGCTGCAATCTCTCGTAACACCTGGCAGCACACTCCCCTCAGTTGAAGATCCTCTCCTCCTTCATTTCTCAAGTCTTTGCGAAAATTAATTTCGCTGATGGCTAATTTCCCTGCCAACGCATGTTCCTTCGTGAAGACAAGCACCACTTGCTCATCTCTCCTTAGGATTGCGAAGTAAGGAAATCCAGCCCTCTGCATTCCATGCACCACTGTTCCCAGCCCTGCATGTATGATATCCGCGTGTGCTTGTATGACCCATGTCCATACTCCTACTCGCCAACACCAATCCCTCGCCATGGCCACGAGCTCACGCCAACATTTCATCTTAGCAGCGTCTTCAACCCTCGTGATGACAACGTCTGCCGTCGGTGGTCGTTCCGTGTGCTCCCTTGTCCATCGCTTCTCAGCTTGCCCGGGATTCCTCCAATCCTCTTTTGGTATATCGTTGTACTTGCCACCAGTGGCGAAGTGACGCCTCATACCTTCAAAGGTTGGGAATTTCTGCTCTACCGCGACAGCTTCCACTGTCCCTGTCGAGACTTTCCACAGTCCTCTGAACAAGCTCGGCGCCCGCGCCCCTGCCTGAACATCCTCCAGTACCGTGGGACTCCACGTGATAACCTTCACCAAGTCGTCATCCTCCTGTCCAACCCCAACCACAGCAGATTGCGCCGCCTTGGTTGCTGCCAGAAGCTGCTCCTTGTGAAGCACAGGATTCTTAACCACTATGTCGCGCACCGATTGCGGCAGCGCCTCGTAATCGTCATCTTCAGCGTCGTCTTCAAAATAAATTAGTTGGTACGCAGCTTCAGCGTGCATCCGGGCCCTTTCAGCAGGTGTCCGCTGCTGAAATTCCGCGTCACAACTTCCCTCTCGGGACAGCGCGTCCGCGACAAGATTGAACTTGCCTCGGATGTGCCTGAACTGGACGTCGTACTGCTGGATCCTCAACACCCATCGCTGGATCTTATTGGATTTAGTCTCCAGACGGTCGAACAAATAAATAAGCGCATTATGGTCTGTGTAGCAAACTATCCTACGCCCCCAGATGTAGTGTCTAAACTGGTCTAATGCCCATATCACCACTTCTGCCTCTCCTTGAGTCGCATCGTCCACCACCTTAGCTTGTTTAGCTTTGGATGCGAACGACAGTGGTCGCAGTGCACCTTCGCTGTCTAGTTGACACAACACCGCTCCGAACCCATCCTTGCTCCAATCCGTAGCGAGAATGAAGTCCTTGTCGAAATCAGGGCGCAGAAGCATGACATTCTCAGACAGCAGGTGGCGTTTCGTCGAAATGAAAGATTTCTCCATCCTGCGATCCCAGATAAATGGTTTCATATCCTGCGACGCGTCCATACCTTCTGTCATCGGCCTCACGATCCTGCTGAAGTTTGGAATATACTTCCTATAGAACCCAGCAAGTCCAACAAATCCGCGAATTCCTCGCCTGCTGGTAGGTCGAGGCCACGCTCCGATAGCGTCCAGTTTCCGTGGGTCCGGTCTGTTACCATCTGTTCCCACCAGGTGCCCACAGTACATTGTGTCACGTGGCAGAATTTGCGCTTTCTCAATCTCCAGTGTGAGGTTAAACTCGCGGCACCTCTTCAGCATAGCTTCAGTGTGTATTAGATGTTCTTCGAAGGTCGCGGAATGGACCAGAAAGTCGTCCATCACAATACCCATGCATCTCCCCACAAGCCCTTTCATAACAATCGACATGGCCCTGCAAAACAACGCCGGCGCTGTCTTGAGTCCAAAAGGCATCGTGTTCCACTCCAATAGCCCCATCCCCGGCACAAAGAATGCCGAGCGCTCCCTAGCGACCTTGTCCATCATTAACTGGTGGAATCCGCTCGAAGCGTCGTAGCTAGAAATGAATCGATGCGTCAGGTAGGCCTGCAGTCTCCTCAGTTTCCATTTTCGGTACTACCAAGTTGCCGGTTG
>ERZ651776.3443-NODE-3443-length-15769-cov-5.030270_pt1 | contig 15769 bp, 7 predicted proteins | sample MGYA00514761_ERZ651776 | MGnify/ENA metagenome assembly ERZ651776 | reverse complement strand
AAAGAACTCTTCTGGCTATTAAAGCAGGTCATCACGACGGAGTCGAAACGGAAGGTCCGCTAAAAATATAGGTCGGCAGCTCAAAACGTTACTGTAGTAGATTTTCAGACGAGATCAAAGCAGCTGACAGTAGAAAAGCTCGGCACAAAAGCAGCTGACAGTAGAAAAGCTCGGCACCAAAGCTACTTTACTATTAAACATTAAAAGCTACCATTTTAGAAACGAGAGATTTTACCTTCTCTGTCTACTCCTCCATTCATGCTGTGCATTTCAAAAACGAGAATCAAAGTCCCCGCAACCATCGCAAACACAGCAACTACCGATGCTACCTCCAAATCATTTCTGTCTCCCGTTATCACCTCCAAAGACACTTCTTCTGCGACTGCTGCGGAAGCACGTTGGAAAGATTCGCCCCAAAAAATCAGGGGTCCGGGGACCACAAGATTCATAAACCCTCCATTGCCATCGTTAGGAGTCTGGTATCGAATGTTGTATGTGAGCATGAGAATTATTTTTCTGACATGGCTGTCGTTGACATTATTGTTGTCATTGCTATCGTTGCTATCGTTGCTATCGCCGTCACAAAAATTGAAATTAATGCAAACGGTGTCCAAGTCACTTATCACTTCACTGAAAGCCGGTTTCTCTATATCGACCACACCCTCCAATTTCCCCCCCTTAACATTGCAGCCAACACAATCAAAGCTCAGATTAGAGTTGTCAGGGTCAACAAAAATAGAGCGATCTAGCGGAATCACAACAGTCACAGGTGTGCAGCGAGAGCTCAGTTTGGATGGAGGAATTATTGTAATGACTGAGGGACGCCTCTGTCCTCCAGGTGACATTTCTAGCTTAATCTGTGGGTTATTAATGCTTCTTCCATCGCGTTCATTTTTGTCCAGGTCTTCAGTATTGTGGCCCACAAATAAATCAGGTGTGCTCATGTCATCTGAATCCTCAAAATACCTCATCTCTCCTCCCCAAAACCCAAACCGGCTGGACTCAACACAGCGGAAAACATCCTTGGCTTGTGACCGTGACCTTAAGCATCGTATAGCGTTATTTCTTCCACCACCACGAACAAGAACGAAGACGGAGAGAAGAAGGATAAAATTATCCATTTTCATTTAATTTTTCGTTTTATTAAGGCGAAACTGGACAACCCGAAATAACAAAAAAGAAAAACCCCCCAAGCCAGTTTAATTTCGCTTGCAACATTGCAGTCTGTCAGCCTAACAACAACAGTACTCTTGCAAAACCAGCATCGCACTATAGAAACGACAAGGGCCATTCGATCACCCAAATAGTGGCCATTGTTTGTGATTTGCAAGAGCCCAATGTCCTACCCGAGAGCAACTCCGCTCCACAAGCACCGTCTATACCCTCTCTCCGACTGCCCCCCTCCTCCAGCACCTCTGCTAACGCTCCCCCTTCTTCAATCTACGGCGGCTGCCTCAAACCCCCCTCACTGTGATGTTTATTCTTTCACAAAGACGAACACTGGAACACCTCCCCGACCATTTTCATCTACGATTGTCATATCGACGTATGCGACCGTCTGCAAGTCCGAATTTCCATCTATATATTCTCAGATAAATGCTGTGTCCGACCAATCATCTCCCGCTACTCCTTTACAAGATATCCTCACAGGGCTCACTCAAACGGATCTCGCTGTGAAAGACATTGCTGACAACAGCAACTCTTTAACATTCGCCAACAGTATCGCAGCGCCACTAGCATCATATTCTTCAGCGAACAACAGTAACGGAACGTCAATAACAGTTGCACTTTGCACTGTTTTGCCTTCACGGTCCCCAGAGCAGGATTCGGTTCATGGAATTTTGCTGCCTCCTGTTGAGGGTGGGGGCGAGTTTGGAGGGTCTTTTGGTGGTGTACAGCAGTGCCATCACCTGAGATTGATTTACGGTGGGGCGAGCGCATGGAGCAGAGTGTTTGCTGGCGAGGCGGTGATGAAGGCGAAGATAGTGGATGCAGTGGGGGGTGGGACGAAGAGGGGAAGAGAGGAAATTTCTTCGTCACAGATGATGCCCCCGCCACCCCCAGTTCTTCCTTCCCAAATAGGCAACAACGAAATAAGCAATAACACTGAAGCCAGTAATAGCAATGAAGAGGCGCTGGAGGAAATAATAAAGCATTACGACCTTCTCGATCGCCAATCTTCCAAGGCAGACTCGAAGATTTTTCACTTGAGGAACTTCAACAACTGGGTGAAGACTTGCCTCATTAACGAGGCGATCGACTTCCCCGACCCTTCCGACGCAGATAACGGCAAAGGGAAGAAGAACAAGCTGGCTCGAGACAAAGGCAGGAGCGGAGCTAAAAAGACCCTGAAAGTTTTCGACTTTGCCTGCGGGAAGGGTGGCGATCTACAAAAGTTCTTTCGTCGTGCGAAGGAGGTCGGGAGGGACCTAATTCGGTATGTTGGGACAGATATTGCGGGGGAGAGTTTAAGAGAAGCTGGTGCGCGTATATCATCGATATCTCAGTCTTTCAAAGGGGTTAACAACAAGGTATCGTATGGTTTTCTCCGGGGGGACTTTGGTTCCAACATGAAGCTTCACAGGCGTTCGGACCTAAACGGAGGGGACATGACTACCAAAGACATGGTTGCGGGTGAGGTCGAGGTAATTGTAGAGTCATCTCCCAATGCAGGGATTGTTCAACAAAATGAGCTTTTCGATGTCGTGAGTTGCCAGTTTGCTCTGCACTATGCTCTCGGGAGCAGACAAAGGGCGATAAATGCCTTCAAAACGGCGAGCGATAAACTTCGACCTGGGGGAAAATTCATCGTTACGACGATGGACTCAAGGATCGTGCTGATGCATCTTCTGAACAAGCAAGGGAAGAGGGAGATTGAGGGGGACAAATCGCTTTGCGAAATTGTCCTGGGGGGTGGGGGCTGCAAGCTCACGTTTGATCAAACAGTAATCGACAAAATCCTTCCCCCTAAAACGGCCAAGAGAAAGAGCCAACATGTTCAAGAGGAGGGCTTTGGGCTCGAATATTACTTCGAGCTGTATGACAACATGGACGGAGGGGCCGGCACCAAGAGTGCTGTTAAGTCTCCCGAGTGGTTGGCGCCGGTTCCGGTGCTGAAGCGCGTTGCTGAAGAGGCCAGCGGAGGGAAGCTCAAGTTTGTCAGTGTCCGAAATTTCCACGAACTTTATGAAGAGAAAAAGTGGCTTCACAAGGACGCTCTTTATGCTATGAATGTACTCAATGTCGGAGGGAGTATTAGCGAGGAGGAATGGGAAATCATTCACTTATATTGCGCCGTTGTGTTTGAGAAAGCAGGTGGTGACGACGCGGTGGTCGAGGATGAGAAAAGGGAGGAAAGTGCTCCGGGGGTTGAAGAGGAAGAGACGCAGAAAGTGAAGAAGGAAGAAAAAGTGCTCGATAGGGACGAAATAATGCGGCGGCAGCAATTGGCAGCGGAGCAACTGAAGAAGTCTTCCATTTTGTCCGGTGTGGAGGAAAAAAAATCAATGACCATGGCAGATGCGATAAGAGCAATCAAGGGGGAAATGGGGAAGAGATGGGACGACCTTGATAGAGCCACTCAAATGAAAATGATCGAGTACAAAATGGCCAGTTGACCATACAAATGCCTTTTCCTGTAAAGAGCGATCCCATGGACAGCTGCAATTGTAGCGATAATAAAGGGCACAGCATTTTTGTTACGGGCATATTACAGCATAAAACAGCAATGGGCTCAGTGAAGGTTGCAGCATTCAGTTTTCAAGTCTTTCAAAAGCGTCGCCCGAATTCCCACTCCTCAGAGCCCGTTATCTTCTGAACAGCCTTTATCTTCATACCTTCAGCGAAGGAGCCGAACTTTTCTACAGAATCAATGATTTCCAGCAACTCGACTGCCATCATTTTCTTCTGGGTGTTCTTGAGTGCTTCTCCTTCAATTGCCAAGCGTAGCGCACTTACAAAACCAGCAAAATCGTAATCGAATTCGCGAACGATATTCTCCAGTTTATCCTCGATTAGCCTAACGTATGTTTGATGCGCCTCGGTGTGCTCCAGCAAGTATTCCCCCATCTCCAATTCATCATTAATAGCATCAATAAAGAGGGGGAGGGAACTTTTACAGTGGTCTCGAATTGACCGGAAAAATGCACCGGCCTCATCTTCCTCTCCTTTCCCTTCTTCACAATCATCGTGCTCGTCTTCATCGTCACCAAGGTAAATATCTATTGGCATGATGTCGTCAAGCAGATGATCTTCTAAGACATCTATGCATTCAATTATGCGTCCATTTTCAGGATCAAAGTCACTATCAGAAGAATCGCTTTCGTTGTCTGAAGAGATGGATGGCATGACATTGGTTTGCGACAAAAATTTCTTCTGTTTGAACCAAAAAGGGGGTAACTTCTCTCTTCCCTCGTAAAATGCACGCCCCCTCATTTGATTTTTCTCAACATCATTTTCACCTCTAATTAATAACAATAAACCTTTTACTTGACAGCGGAAGGTAGGGCATCTATCGGGCTTTGATCTACCGAAATGCCGCTTCCTGCACCCCCGCTTTACTCTCCAATAAGGAGCCGCAAAAAGACCGGCAACGAATCATCACAAAGTGTTATTAGTCCAAGAGGAACATCTTTTGGAAGTCTTCCGCCTCCCCCATCGCTCAGACCTCTACCTCGGATAGGCGTCAGAGATGGTGTTGGTAGCCCACGAGCACAGCCACAAGCAGGAGAGGGTGAGGATAAGGCCCGGGGGGAGATAGTGGCCCTCCAACAGCGTCGCAAGGAAGAAGAGGAGGAACGAATGCGACAAGAACAGGTTGCCCTTCAACAGCACCGCAAGGAAGAGGAGGAAGAACGAATGCGACGGCAACAACAAGAACAAGATGCTCTACGAAAACAACAGGAAGTAGAGCATTCAGAGAGAGAACGCAAACTAGAACACCAAAGAAAGTTGCAGGAAAAGATTGCTGAGCAGAAAAGGCAGGAGGAGGAGCAGGCTCGTCTTGCAGCCGTGGCGGCTATTGAAGGCGATGATTACAACGAAGACGAAAATAACGTTCCTGCGCCCCCTCCGCTCGTTCCTCCATTCACACCAATAACGACTCATTTCAGTGTTAAAAAAGCGAAAACCTCCCCCAAGGCAAACCCTGTTCCGTTCCAGCCCCCAACTGCTGTCCACGTGAACAAGCACCAATCTTTAGCTCCGGTAACAACCTCTCTACCAGACAATACACCTTTCTTTACAAATACAAAACCTCAGACGGGAACAGAACGTGCTGAAGAGATTCTCTTTCATTCCTCTAAGAAGACGACAAAGGTTCCATCGCCTAAAATATCCCCCCTCAACGCTCAGGGCCAGCCCCCTTCTCCTCACAATCTCGACGACAGCAACCATTCAGATACGACAGACAAAACTGCAGAAGTTGTTGACTACTCAATTACGAATGCTTCCCTGAATTTCGTATCAAAGTACTTCCCCGAGAGCGTGAAGTGTCGGATGGAAAGCAAGATCCCTCTCAGTTTTTCGCTGCAGCCTCTTGCGACATGTCCTGCTGACCCTTCCCACATTCCACCGCTAGTCAAGTCAACAAAGCTCCCTGTATCTCTTATCAAACGATCCTATAGCCGCGTAAATAAGCCCAACCCCTTTATACGCTGCTCTACAGACGAGTGCCGATCGTTCATGAATGTTCACAGTGAGTTTGATAGCGATGGACACTCTTGGCGGTGTGCATACTGTGGTGTTTTCAACGACTTACCCTACAGCTTCCGAGCCCACAACGAGAGAGCGAGTAGAGGGCGATTAGACTTGTCCAACACTACGATGGAATACGACGTTGGTGACAACTTTTGCACCCGTGACCCTGCTTTATGCAAGTTTGGCGGGGCCACTCTCCTGCTGTTGGACACGAGCATTAGTGCGCGACAATCGAACCAGCTCGCTGTAACAGCAAAGCAGCTCGTAGATTCAATATTTAACGACGATACACTGTCACTGAGCTCTGGGAAGAATTACATTTTGGTCACATTCGACTATGATACGATCAATCTGTACTCTTTCAAGGGGAAACACTACAAGATTGTGACCATCAGCGACCTTACCGACCTGTTTATTTCTTTTAGCTTAGAGGAGATGGTTGTGAGCATTCAGCCTGATGTCATCACCCCTATTTCCCCCACGAACCAATTTAAAGAATGTTTGCTTAGTCTACCAAAGATGTTCCCAAAAGACGAGAATGTAAAAATGAGCGATATCGGAACCGACCGCACGACGGCATTTGGGCCGGCGCTTCTTGTGGCGAACCATATAATTTCTTCGCTGGGCTGTGGGAGCATTGTTTCGACGCTGTCTGCTCGGCCGGGGGGTAAGAGGGTGCTGGGAAATTGCGGTGCTATAAGAAATCGCGAGATTGACATCCACAAAAATCTTAACGGCTGTCTTTTCCGCCCTGAGCGCGTTAAGGTCGATTTTGCGAAGAAGGGGGAGTTTGAAGAGGAGAAGAAATCAAGCGATAAGTCTAGCAACAAATCAAGCGACAAATCGGGAGACGATGCGAATGGGCAGAAAAAAGGTGTGATTTTCCCAAGCTTTTACCAGAATATTGCACAACAGCTCAAGTTCAATAGCATCACTACCCACTTGATCATCTCGACTGGCACGTATATGGATATACCAGCGCTTGGAAACATCTGTGAGACTACCCAGGGTTGCTTGCACAAGTTTAACTATCTGAGTTCCTCTAATCATGGCGAGCGCACGCGATATATGAGCATTCTTGAAGACATAATTGAAGGACCTTTTCGCAAACCTGATAAGTACGCCTACGACGTCACTACTCGCGTGCGAATCAGCAAGGGCCTGGTTGTCCACCAGATCAATTCGGGGGCTCTTAATAATGCCGACAGTATTGGGTTAGTACCTAACACGGGAGAGAATCTGTTCAGGTCCGCCAGCGATGATGTTAATAGAAAGCGGGTAGGGAGAGCGCTGGCGCTAGAGAAAACATGCTTTGTCGTTCCCTCCATTACTAGTGACACTGTATTTGATATAGACGTGGAATTCGACTCAAATCTCGAAAACTATGACAGCCTGAGGGATGGCTTAGGGGGTTGCGTGAGCATTCAAACCACGACTGTTTACACTACTTTTTACGGCGAACGGCGCCTTCGAATCCACAATCTGGATCTTGAGACGACCAGGAACAGCCAGAAAGTTGCTATGTCCGTTGACGCAGAATGTCTTTCGCTGCTGCTGACCAGGAAGGCGATACGAAGTTGTCGAAAGTCCGGGACAGAGAGCGCCCGGCAGGAGGTCCATAAATTTTGCCAAGAGTTCTTTCAGTTCATGAGCAGAACAAATGACGAGGAGGAGAACAGACTGTGCGATACTATATTAAGGATCTGTATGGGTTTAGAGAAATGTGGGGCTTTCTGCGGAGTTCGTAGCGGTGGAAAGGGGACTGGAGTCGATACCATTTACAATATTGAAGAAAAAAATTTGATGATGCACAAGCTCACTTTAGCGAGGCCAATGCAGACATTGGAGTATTGCGTGCCATCACTGGTGATGCTGGGTGGCGAAGTCGAAAATTCAAATAACAAGTTAGCTCTGAAGATTGGCAGCCTGAGGAGTGATAAAGCGTATGCTTTGCTGAACTGTGAAGGGTTGACAGTTTGGATCGGCAGCGATAAGGGAGGACAGGGAGGGAGCTCTTTGGCTAAAAATCTCTCCGAGGAAGAGAGCAACCATCTCAGGAGCATCATTAAACGGTGCAGACTTTTCTCGAATCCCAAACCTTCCCTCTCATCTGTCAAGAGCATTAGAAGCGGCGGAGATGACAAAATCAGTGAAGCTGAGTTTCTCGGCAAGCTTTACGATGACAGAAGTAATTTCAACGGCGGCACGTTCAATTTTGATGAGTATAAGAGCAGCATGATCTTAAAGCACCAGCCACCAGCACAGAACTATGCCATGCAGCAGCATGGGGACCTGCGCGGGAACATGGCACATTATGGCACAAACTTTGGAACCACACAGTATGTTTCTTCTCGACCCCCCCCCACGATGAAAATGTGATAATAAATGAAATATAAGGTGTTTAACGATGCTAAATGCGTCACCTAAACCATTCCAAAATCTCATCATTCTTCACTGTCGCAAACCATTGAGGTTGCAAGGTGTGACTGAGGGTCACGCCAGTTAATAAATCTGTAGCCCCGGTTGTTATCGTGGTAACTGCAGGACCCGCCGCTTTCATCACTTCCAATTGCCCAGATTATGTCGGCATCTGGGTTGTCTAGAAGAGTCGCAGTGCTATCCTTGAGCTGATTTGCTAGGTAACCAGAGAGCAACGGGCGCGAGAAGGAAACTGTGATCCTACCGTCCTCATACTTGGCAGAGGAGTCTGAGGAAATTTCAAGATCAGAAGAGGGTACAGGCGGACCAGTATAAAGCTCAGCAAAAAGCGTTCTAACACCGCCGCTTTCACTGCCTGCGACAATATCTGCCCCAAGCATTCCAAAGTTAGAGTGCCTGCCGGTCAGCTTATCCGTGTAAAGTTCGTCAATAGACCGCCCCTTAGGCCTAAAACCAAGGGCAACCCACGTGTAAGCCGACTCTGCCGGGGCGGATATTGTCACATTGAGCAATCCAGCATTCTCGTCAAGCGTCCACGCGAGTCGGTAGTCCGTAGCTTCATTGATAACATAGCAGTGTGCAACTACATCTTTCGATTCTTTCTCCCGTTGTTGCTCTTCTCTCCGCTGGGAGAGAAAAGGGCAGCCACCAATTGTCACTGGCCGCCCGTCCTTTCCCGAAAAATCACATCCAGAGCCGTAGACATGTGACGAATCATGCACTGGAGGATTTCCAGTACGGGAGAGCTCGACGAACAAATGCCTTGAATTACTATGGCCCTCGCCAGCACCCATTTGTAAAGAGGACGTTAGGGTGTCAGTTTCGTTGTCAAGCGTGATTGTCCAATTTGCACAGGAGCACCTCTCACAACCATACTGGAAAGGGTTCATGTCAAGGTGGGTGAACCTGTCCACTTGCATTTGAAACGCACCAACATCGTCACTGTCATAACAGAACGTAACAGAATTTTCAGTAACCTCTTCAAGGTTGAATCTGTTATAGCGTGGAGGAGATCCACCGGTTTGTTCAGCGTACGACGTGAATTCATTAAGCCATCCACAATAATGAAGGTCACCGGGATCGATACCAAGATCAGTATCATTATCGCTGTTCGCAGCAACATAAAAGCGCTGCCAACCCATGTCCTCTCCGTCCACGATTATCTCATTCTCAAGTAAGTAATCTCCCGAGGGTATTTGTGAAATGGAGAACGAATAAGGTGTGGTAAACGGACCGAGCATGGAGAAGAGAGGTAAGCCCACCCAGCGACCCAGGAAGGCTTCGGGAAGACTGAATGCCATACCAGATAGCAGATGTAAAATTCTCAAGGAGAGATTTCTCCTTCTCTCGGCCAGGAGTTTATTGTTTTTGTTGTTGTTGGTATTATTGTGTATTGTGTGTGTTGTTGTAAATATTTAGAGTTTTTTGCTTTGTTTAGCTGTTTTGTTTGGTTTTACATGCTATTTTTTTCGTTTGTCGTTGGGATTGTATTTATTGATTTCAAGTGTGAAGAGTTATAAACAAATTACACTTAAATTTCGAACCTCCAAGCGTGAAATTTTTTCCCTCCGCTCTCATTGCATACAAACGATGCCATCTTTCTCGAATAATACTTCACTCCCCCTATCTTTCCGTTCCAAAGGAGGTTCCAAATACCCCCCCCGTTACAGCGAAAACGCGCCCCACCATCACAGCCATGCATCGAGCACCAATATGATGAGCAACACCGCGAACTTGCAAATCCCAGGCTACACGCAGATGAAAATGGACATCACCCCAGTATCCCAAATCACACACACCAATAGCTTGGCCAACAGGCAAAATGTTGAAAAACTCTCATTGACAAGTTCACGACTGTCGCAGAAACGTGTGAATAAGCTGTCTGATGTTCTCGCTAGAGAGCAACAAAAAGGACAGATGGGAAAACAGCAGGCCATCATCACGCAACAATACATCCAGAAATACGCAAAATCGAGCTCAAGGGCTGTGCACCAAGCGCAGAGCCACTGCATCAAGAAGCTAATTTCTGGAGTCTTTAGCTCGCTTGACGGATTGGCGAGTGCAAGCCAGCTGTACCAGCTCGAGCAGTCTGTGAAGAGTGCGTGTGCGAAAGTTCCGGACGAAATCAAAGAGTACAAGAGGTCGTTCCAAGAAGGCCGTAACCCCCCTGCAAAAGTAGTACCAAAATTGAGTTTGAATGACGATAACAGCAAGAGGGAGATCGGTTCACTTCCAGGAAATATTAAGGATGATTGGACTGCGCTGACGATAGCTAATGCCATTGACTTCGAAGAGAAGAAAAAATTTGATGTAAACAGGGACAAGGAGCGAAAGAATCGGCAAAGGGAAAACTTGAACAAGCAAATGGAAGAGGTGAAGGAGAGAAAGATGCAAGAATTGGAGGAAGGGATGAGGGAGCGGAATGAGAACAAACGGCGCTACAACGATTATATGAAACAAGAAGAAGAGAGAATGGCCAAAGAGAAAGTCCAAAACGAAAAATTGCGGGAGATGTACAGTTCCCAGTTGATGGAAAAGAGAGAGCGGAAGGAGAGAGAAATTGCAAGGGCAAAGGAGGAGGCTAGAAAGGAAGCTGCCAGTCTGCAGAGGCAAATCAATAAAACGAGAGAAGAAGCGCTAGCCAATAAGCGGAGCGAGAAAGAGCGTTACCAGCAGATGCAGGTCACTAGCGCAGCCAACGAGAATTACAAGAAAAAGCTGAAAGATGAGGAGGCTGCGCTGGACAAAAAACTCCACGAGGAATATACAAAGAGAGAAGAGGCCAACGAGGCACGAAGGAGGAAGGATCTAAACGACCGCAAAGCAAAGAGTGATGCTATCGGATCTCAGTGGGCAACTACTGGAGCTGGGGCGGCCAAGGCCGAGGAAGAGAGGAAAATGATGGAAATCATCGCTCGGGAGGCGAAGTTGAAGGAGGACAGAGACGATTTGAGGAGTAAGCGCGACAAGGAAAAGATCGCAGCTGACAAAATCTTAATGAAGAAATTGAACGAGCAATTGATGGAGGAGAAGAGATTCAGGAATGAAAAAGAGAGGGAGCGGGATCGAGATTTTGCACTGGCGGCGAAATTGGATAACGATGAGAAGATTCGGCAAGAAGCAGTCAAGCAAAAACTGCGAAAAGATAAGACCATAGAATACAAGTCTAGTTTGGTATTGCAAAAGATGGAGCAGGACAGACAATACAGGGCCGTGGAGAACAGCGTCTCGGAAACAGAAAGGGCAATGAACAGAAGAGAATTCGAAAAACTTCACCAGGATGCAGAAATGGTCGAAAAAATTAGGAATCGCTACACGAAGACAAGCAGTGCAAGGAATCCCGAGAAGCCCGAGGGGAAGAAAGGAGGAAAGAACAACATCTCTCCCAAAAAGAGAAGTTACAGAGTACGAAACAAGAAATGAACTGACTGAAAACCCTAAATTATGTTTAATTTGGCCTAAAATTCGTTTGTGAATTATTTCATTGCCATCGGCGTGCGCAAGCAGCAGCACACAGGGCCAGGATCAAGCCCATTTTGTGTGAAAAAATATGCTAAAATTTGGCGATTTCAGCTTTTCAAGGTTGTTTAAAATACAATGACCGGATGGAAATACGTTTAACACATGAAATGAACAAAAATGGACGACGCATTATCAAATTCACAGCAGGTTCTCAATGAGCTATCATCGCTTGATCTTCCTTCCCCCCCTGAGAATGAAAACGTAAATGGAAGGGGTGGTTTTCACATAGATGCAGCATTTGAAAGATTGGACTTTGAAGAGGACTCCTCCCCAACAAAAAAGTCGATGCGACAGCGGCAATCCACTTTCGATTTTTACACGGGTGCTGATGACTTGGAAGAGAATTTAGAGCCCAACACGATGAGTAAAGATGCACGGAGTGTTGCCAAGGCTTGGATCAAGAATTTGTCCACTCCAACACCCAACTCGAACACAAACACAGACACAAACACGAACGACGACGATGAAAATGAAATCTTCCACACTCCTCACGACCAGCTGAAGACGATTAAACGTATTCGTATTGAGAGCGACAAAAAGGATGCTCAGAATTTCCACACCCTCCAAGCCCAATCTGTCGAGCTCAATCGCCTCCGACGAACGGTCAAACAGCTGACGAGCCAAAGAGAGGACGAGATGACATTCCTCCGCTCTGAATTGAAAGAGACTAGAAGGAAATTGGAAACGTCGACATCACAGCTCACTGAAGATCTTCGTAGGTCAAGGGCAGAGTTTGCAGATTCCAGTGAAAAAGCAACTAACAATGAGCGGAGGATCCGCGCCGCTGTAGAGGCGATGCATGACGAGCTGCAAAAAGTGCGACGTGAGCACAGTAGCGCAATCGAGAAAAATACGGTCCTGGAGAAGGAGAACGCAGACGCAAACACAAAGTTACACGAGCTTCAAGAGAAGTTCGACTTGCTGCAGAACGAAGAAAGAAAGCTGCGGATGGACTACAACGCAACGAAGGACAATCTTGAGAAGGCGACGGCTGACGCGAGTATGGTAGGCAAGATGAGAAACCAGCTCGAGGAAATGAGTAGGATTAGCAAGGAAAGAGACTCAGCGAGAATGGAGGCGATGACTTTAGGGGAGGATTTAAAAAAACTGAAGAAGGAAAAAGACGATGCGTGCGAAAAGAACAAGAAACTGACGGTGAAGGTGAACAAACTCGCCCCGCAAGCCGAGAAGGCTGCTATACTTCCCAAGCTACAAGAGCAGCTGGACAGTTCAATCGAGGAGGTCGCGAAGTTGAAGAGTGAGGGAGAGAAACTGAAGGTGGGCAGTGACGGTCTGAAGGTGCTGACCGAGTTTTTGGGGGAACAGGTGGAGAGTTTGATGACGTTCAATTACGCGGTCGAGGAAGAGGAAGAAGACGGTATTGGCAGGGGCCGCAGCCATAACGAAGAACACACCCTCGACGACGACGACGACGACGACGATGACGACGACGATGGTTCGAGCGAAGGTAATATTTTGATTCCAAGGACAGCGAAGAAGAGCTATTTGGCCTCAACCAAAACCTCTTCAGCCAAGAGCAAGCGTAAGGGAGTGAAAAAAAATAAGTATACACCTCACGAAATCGCTACGAGTGGCCCGAAGAACAAGATTTTACGACCAGTTTGGCGGGACACTATCAAGCCGTTGTTGTCTCGCTTCGTTCAGTGTGAGACTAGTAACAATTCGCTATCAACTTTGAACCAGAAATACGAGCGGCAAATTAAGATTGCGGGTAAGCGAATTAGTACTGCCAACAATAACATCAGAGCATCAGATGACCGTGCGAACCGGTTGACGAGCGAGTTTGAGACGGCCAATAAGAAGGCGATTCAATTGGGCGGGCAGATGACAGCCACAACCAAGATGGTCCGTCGAGGCGTTATGATGCTCGCCAAGGCTCAAAGATTATTGAAGAACATGGAAGGTGCATCAGAGTTGAGCGTTATGACCGATTTGACGGTCGAGTTGACTATCCTGATAAAAAATTTAGGCAAGATGGATCGCGAGCATGATGACCCGGATAATGAGGAGCAAACTCAAGTTCTAAGCCCCTTGTTGATGGAAGTGGTGGGACTTCTAGAAACCTCGCTCAAGCAATCAGAGAAGATCATCAAGCAGAAACACGAGGCCAGGCACTTCGTCGACAGCGTCAAGACGCTCAAGGAGAGCCTGGAAGATTGCAAATCGCAAATAAAGAAGCTGACGGAGAAGAAGGATGAGAGCAACGGGGAGTTTCGAAAACTGCACGATGAAATTATTAGAGGGGAGAGAGAGGCTGAGAAAATGGCTGGATGTCTTAAAGGGATAAGAGATGCGGCAATACAGATTAACGAGGAGCTACGAGGTATGGATACAGATGGGGACATTTGTGGGATTGGGGTGGGAGGTGGGAGCGTCGGGAGGGGGGGATTTAATGCTCCTCAGATCGAAGACGATGTTAGAAATATTGTTGCCATTGTTAGGAGGGTCAAAGGGCGGGCGGCCGAGAAAGTGCAAGAGCTGAGGGAGGCTCGGGAGATCAACCGCAAGTACGAGGTCGACTTGAGGGCCTTTGAGGGGGCCCAAAAGGACATGGAGCTGCAGATGAAACTCATGGGCGAAGATCACGAAGCACGAATAATTGTCGAGGTCACGAACGCAGAGAAGGAAGCTCTCAAAAACCACGAGATCATTGTCGAAAACATGACGAAGGAGATCAATACAATGAGGGAAATGCACAAAGATCTCAAGGGAGAGATAGCGAAGCTTCGGACAAGTTTAGGAGAGAGCATTGAAAGAGAGGTGGCCGATAGAGAGAGCGAGAGCGGGAGCGAACAGGCGAAGGCAAAGCTCATCGGGTGCATCAGAATGTGCATGCGAGCTCTGCCTCCGCTAATGAATAGAGTAAGCGAGCTCGTGAATGAGCGGAGGGTCTTGATCCTTTTGTTGAAAAAGACGTGGGAGTGGGAGGGGGAACTTTTAGATCTTGCGGGGGCGGTCGGTGTGACGGGAGACGGGGAAACAGGAAGAATCGGGGCTCGACCGAGGCGAAGCTTCAGGAGCGTTGTAATCTGCGTCATGGCTTCCAACCGAATGCAAAGGATGCTGAAGGAGCGCCTTAGAGAGGGGGTTACATATAGCAGGGAGGGGATTGGGGGAACGAACGCGTTTAAACTCGTCCCCAATGACTTTGTGGAGAGGGACGCAGACACGATCTTGGCGACGATATCCAACGCCGCCAAGCAGAGCCTGGGCGGAGAGTACGGGGAGTCGCCAGAGTTGGAGTCAGTCATGAAAAAGCTCGTCAAGAGCGGAGTCGGCAGCCCGGGGCTCCTCGGCACGCTGAAGGGAGACGACAGCTGGGGAAACAGAAGAAGCCTCCTCTGGCAAATCGCCAGGGGGAACACGAAAAGTGGAGCGAGGAGGCACAGGGGGGGGGGGGACAACATCGCAATAGTGAGGAGCGGCATGGCCATCCTAGCCACAAAGCTGAGAGAGATTGGAGAAGCCAACTCAAGCTTGAATATTTTGAGGGAAAGCGAGAGCAGGGGACTCGCGGAAAGCAAAATCGCGTGCGAGAAACTCGCGAGAGAATCGAAAATCGAAAAGGAGGAGAGGATGAGGCTGGAAAAGCAGGTATCAGCACTTGGCGAGGAGTGCCTGAAGAGCGTGCCTAAGGAACGCCTGATTTCACTGGAAAATGAGCTGGCCTCGTGCAGATCCCGGGAACAGCAGCGGGCGGGAGCGATCGCCGACCTCCAGAAGGGGCACGAGGGCGAGATGAGGGAAATCAAGTCCGAGGTCGAGAAACTGAGCTCGCAGCTTAAGGACGAAAGGGTCGAGTGCAAGAGGCTGAGGAGCTTGAGCAGTAGCGGGGGCGGGTGGGGAGAGGGGGCGGTCGGACCGGGCGGCAAGGAAGAGCCTCCCGTGACCAGGACCGTGACCGTGACCGGGGCCGGGACCGGGGGCGGAAAGAAGGGAACCACCAACAAAAGTCGAAAGAAGCGTTGAAAGAAAGCGTCGAAAGAAAGCGTCGAAAGAAAGCGTCGAAAGAAAGCGTCAAAAGAAAGCGTCGACATGAAGCAATGTGTTGAAATTAATGGTGTTTAAAAAGAAAATTAAAGTAAAATTT
>ERZ651776.3441-NODE-3441-length-15772-cov-54.073527_pt1 | contig 15772 bp, 16 predicted proteins | sample MGYA00514761_ERZ651776 | MGnify/ENA metagenome assembly ERZ651776 | reverse complement strand
GGAATATCAACATCACTTCCAAGTGAAGTGCAACAAGAAATATGTAATAATATCAATGGTTTAGAAAATGTCAAGATTATTAGACCAGGATATGCTATAGAATATGACTATATTGACCCTAGAGAGCTATTTTTAACTCTTGAAACTAAGAAAATTAATAATTTATATCTCGCTGGGCAAATTAATGGTACTACAGGATATGAAGAAGCAGCTGCCCAAGGACTTATAGCTGGTATTAATGCTGCTTTGTCATTTAAAAAACTTGAACCATTTATACTCGATAGGTCAGATGCATATATTGGTGTAATGATAGATGATCTTGTTACAAAGGGTGTGGCTGAACCTTATAGAATGTTTACTTCAAGAGCTGAATATAGATTAAGTTTAAGAGCAGATAATGCCGATCAAAGACTTACCAATAAAGGCATCCCAATAGGCTTAATTGGAGATAATAGAAAAAATTTTTATGAGGATAAACATAAAAAAATAGATTCTATTTTAGTAAAGATGAAAAAATCAAGTATTTCTCCATCAAAAGCACAGGATTTTGGTATAAAAATAGCTAAGGATGGTGTTTTAAGATCATCAAATGAAATATTAACCCAAAAAGGGGTTGATATGAAAAAAATTAGAGAAATATGGTCAGAAATACCATATTTTGATAAAGAAATAGATGAACAGATAGAGATTAATGCTCATTATAGAGGATACTTAAAGAAGCAAAAAGCTGACATTTTAGCATTTAAAAGAGATGAGAATTTAATAATTCCTGAAAAAGTTAACTATGATAGTCTTTCAGGTCTATCAAATGAGGTTAAGGCTAAATTTAAAGAAATAAGACCAAAAACTATGGGGCAGGCACTGAGAATTGATGGAATTACTCCTGCTGCAGTATATATTTTGTTGTCACATGTAAAAAGAAAGTCTATTAAGCATATAGCTTAATGGAACAAGAAATTTTAAATTCATATTCGATACTTAATAGTTTAAATGTTTCACGTGAAACATTTTTTGACTTTGAGATATTCATATCAATGATAAAGGAAAAAAATAAAGAAATTAATATAATAAGCCAAGAAACTTCAAAAAAAGAGGTTATTAGAGAGCGCCATATTATAGATTCAGCACAAATCATTGATTTTATTGATTTAAATAGTAATTCAACAACAGATTTAGGTACTGGAGGTGGAATGCCAGGAATTATTATAGCAATTATATTAAAAAATATGAAAAAAAATATGAAAGTTAACTTATATGAGAAAAGTCACCATAAAAGCGCTTTTTTGAGAGAAGTATCAAGAAAACTAAAATTAAAAACAGAAATATTTCAAGAAAATATTTTTGATCAAAAAAAATTAGAAACAGGAACTATTATGTCAAGAGCATTTAAGCCTATGCCAGTTGTTTTAGATTTAGTTTGTGAAAATTTTACAAGTTATAAAAATTTAATTTTCTTTATGGGCAAGAATGGAAAAAAAGTTTTTGAAAATTCTTTAAATGATTGGGATCTAGAGTATACAGAAAAAAAAAGCTTAACGAATGAAGATTCTTTTTTGTTAAATATAAAAAAAATTAAAAAAAAAATTAAAAAAAATTAAATGCAAATTATTTCTGTCATAAATCAAAAGGGTGGAGTTGGAAAAACAACAACAGTAATTAATCTTGCAGCAGGTTTAGCCCAAAACGAAAAAAAAGTTTTAGTAATAGACCTTGACCCACAAGGAAACGCTACTACAGGTCTTGGTCTTTCAAATTTAGAAGATTCGACAGATACTATTTATGGGGTGCTGAATGGAACAAGAGTCATTTCTGATGTGATTAGAAAAACAGCGTTTAAAAATTTAGATATTATCACTTCAAATGTAGATTTATCTGGGCTTGAGGTTGAGACAGCCGATGATAGCATGAGAGCATTTATTTTAAAACGCGAATTAACCGCTTATTTAAATGATTCTAGAGCAACCTATGATTATGTGCTTATAGACTGTCCACCATCACTAAGCTTGCTTACGGTTATGGCTCTTGTGTCTTCTCACTCACTATTAGTTCCACTGCAGACTGAATTTTTTGCTTTGGAGGGTTTAACCCAGCTAATGAAAACCATAGAACGGATAAAAGTTAATTTAAATCCTGAATTAAAAATTAGAGGCATACTTTTAACAATGTTTGATAAAAGAAATAAGCTATCCACACAAGTTGAAAAAGAAGCAAGAGACTATTTTAATGAAAAAGTTTATCTAACAGTGATCCCAAGAAATGTTAGACTGTCTGAGGCACCATCTCATGGCATGCCAGTTTTAATGTATGATAAATCTTGTCCCGGTAGTAAATCATATTTTAACTTTACAGATGAATTTATTAATCAAGAACAAAAAATAGGGAGCGCCGCATAATGGATGCAAATAAAATAAAAAAAGGCCTAGGTAGAGGTTTGTCATCTTTAATAGGTGAAACAAAAGCAGAAATAAATATCAATAAAGTTTCGATATCTGATCTCGTAAGTAATAAATTTCAGCCAAGAAAAACATTTGATGAGGAAAGTTTACAAGATTTAACTAACTCAATAAAAGAGAGGGGTATTATTCAGCCAATTATTGTCAGAAAGTCTAGTGAAGATAACTCAAAGTATGAGATAATTGCAGGTGAGAGAAGGTGGTTGTCAGCACAAAAAGCAGGGCTACACGAAGTTCCAGTGGTTATAACGAACGTAGACGATTTAAAATCTTTAGAATTTGCAATTATTGAAAATGTTCAAAGAAATGATTTAAATGCAATAGAAGAAGCACAAGGTTATCAGCGTCTTATTGAAGAGTTTTCATATGATCAAGAAAAAGTAGCGCAATTTATTGGAAAAAGTAGAAGCCATATTGCTAATTGTTTGAGATTACTTAACCTTCCACAAGCAGTTTTAAAGTTAATTCAAACGCAAAAATTATCAGCAGGACATGCAAAAATTTTAGTAGGTCTGGATAATGCAGAGTTTGTTGCAAATAAAATAATTGAAAAAAATCTCTCAGTTAGACAGTCAGAAAATTTTGTTAAAATATTTAAAACTAAAAAGCACTCTCTTAAAACATCTAAGGATATTAACCTACAAGTCTTGGAGAACTCAATTAGAGAAAAAATTGGTCTTAATGTTTTAATTAAAAATAAAAAAAATAATTCAGGATCTTTATTATTAGAATATAAAGATTTAGATCAGTTGAATAAAATAATTGAAATTATTAAATCTAATTATTAGTTTTTTTTGAATTATTAATTATAAAATCTGCCAATATATTTTTAGCAAGCACAGAGTTTTTTTTAACTAAAAGTTCAATTTCATTAGTTTTATAAATTAACTGTTCTAACCCATCTTTTTTCCAAGACCTTATTTGTTGAGTAACAAGAGGCTTGTCTTTCCAAAAAATTGGTGGTTTACAAGCAGAAATTGCTTGTTCAATATTGTTTTTTTCATCAATTAAATCATAAATTTTAACTAGTCTTTTTAGTTTAGCTAATAATGTTCTAATAATTATGATATTATCTTCGTCTGAATAGTTGTTTTCACCTAAAATAGTGACTGTTTTCCTAGTATTTTTAGCTAATGAGTGATCCACGAGTTCCGAAGCACTATAATTATCTGCAAGGTTAGTTAACTTAATTATTTCTTGAATGTTCAAATTTTTTTTATTTAATGAAAAATTTTCAATCTTTTCTAATTCATTATTCAGATTTTTTCTATCACCCCTGCTTCTTTCTACTAAGACATTAATTAATTGCTGAGATATTGGGATTTTTTTATTTCTAAAAAAAAGACTAATAATTGAGTTTAAAGTTTGATTATTATCTTCATAAAACGGGATGCATACAATTGATTTTTGTTTTTCGAAGAGTTTTCGTAAAGTTGATTTTTTTTCTAGATTTTTTGAATTTAAAATAAATTGAATATCTTCAGTTTTCTTTTCTATTAACTCTTCAATGATCTCTCTAATTTTGTCTGATACTCTATTTATGATTATAAGCTTTTCGTTATCAAAAAATGACTTTGTAAAAACATTATTATAAAAATCATCTATATTGTCTAATATTTCTTTCTCCTCATACCTATGAATTTTATTTTGATATTTTTTTACAAAAAAATTTTTGATAGTATCTTCTTTTAAACCCTCATTATCTCCATAAAAAAGATAAAAATTATAATTTTCTAATTTTAATTTATTTAGTTCAAATGATTTTAAAATCATCCCCTATGTCCTTAAATAAATAAAAATCTTTTCTGATATTTCATTAATTAAATTTATTTCAATATTTTTTTGGTATTGAGAAAGATCAAATTTACTTTCAGTATTATTATAAGTAAAACTTGAATTAAATTCTTTTTGTTTAATGATTGTGTCATCATCGGTAAGAGAAAAATTTACTATAATAGAGGATCTATAGACTGAGGGATTTCCGGTTTTGTCCTTTGAAATAACATCTATCTTTTTTGAGCTTTTTAATATTAAGGCGTATCCAGACGTTGAGTTTTTATCCTCTTTGATTCCTAAAGAAGACACAATCATTTTATTTATTTTTTGATCTCCATTAAGAGTGATGACATTTATTTGCTGTTTTAAATTATTTTTTTTTAGATAAAGAGGCTCATAACCGCAACTCCAAAAAAAACAAAGTAACAATAATAAAGTAATTTTTTTTAACATTATTTTAAAATTAAGTTTATTAATTTATCCTTTATAAAGATAGTTTTAATAATAATTTTTTCTTCTATAAATCTTTGTAGTTCTTTTGTTTTTTTAACTTCTTCAATTAAATCTGACTCTTTAATATTTTTTTTCATTAAAATTAAACCTCTTTTTTTTCCATTAATTTGTATAACTATCTTGCACAGATTACTTTGAAGATACTTATCTTTAATTTCAGGCCATGAGTAATTTTTATTAGTGGTAATTTCTTCCAAACATTCGCTTGCAAGATGTGGTGTAATAGGAAGCATTATAGTTAGAATTTTTATATAGTTAGCCATTAAGTTTTTATTAAACGACTTCCCCTCTAATATTTTATTAAAAAAAGTATAGATTTCATGTAAATTTGCGATGATAACATTATAGCTAAACTTATTTAAGCTAACGTTAATTTTATTTATTGTTTGATTGGTAAACTCTTCTATAGATTCACTAAAAATTTGAACTTCTTTTTGTTGCTGCTGAGAACTAAGAACTATTTTTTTATGCAATATCCAAAATTTTTGTATGAATTTGTATGATGCAATCATTCCTTGGTCTGACCATTGTACGTCCTTTTCTGGTGGACTGTCAGATAGGATAAATAATCTAACTGCATCTGCCCCATAATCTTTAATCATTTGCTCTGGATCAATGGTATTTTTTTTTGATTTAGACATTGATTCTGAGGGACCAACTTTTATTTTTTCTGATATATTTATTTTACTAAAAAAATCTTTTCCATTTTCAGAAAAAACTTCATCTGGGCTTAACCATTTATTATTTTGATCTTTATACGTTTCATGACAAACCATTCCTTGAGTAAATAAACCTTTAAATGGTTCCTTAACTTTAATTTTATCAATTTTATAATCTAGTGCTCTTGTAAAAAATCGTGAATATAAAAGATGCAATATAGCATGTTCTACTCCACCTATATACTGATCAACAGGCATCCAATAATTAACTTCATCTACATCAAAACCTAAATTTTCATTTTTAGGTGAACAAAATCTTAAAAAATACCAGGAGGAATCTACAAACGTATCAAGCGTATCCGTCTCTAACATGCATTCCTCATCATCAATAATAATTTTTCTCCAATTTTCTTGGTGATCTAATGGATTACCATTGGTATTTAGATTTATGTTTTCGGGTAATTTAATTGGAAGTTTTTCCAAAGGAACTTTAATAATTTCATTATTTTTTTTATAAGCAATTGGAATAGGGCAACCCCAATATCGTTGTCTAGAAACTCCCCAGTCTTTTAATCTAAAATTTATTTTTTTTTTTCCTATTTTTCTTTCTTCTAATATTTTAATAGTTTCTAAAATTGATTGTTCAGGAACTTTTAAGCCATCTAAAAATTTAGAGTTAAAGATAACTCCTGGCCCTGTATAAGCTTCTTTTAAAACTTTAAAATCATTTCCTTTATCATTAGGTTTAACTACAGAAATGACATCTAAATTATATTTTAGTGCAAAATCTAAATCTCTCTGGTCATGTGCCGGACAGCCAAATACTGCTCCAAAGCCATAATCCATTAAAACAAAGTTCGCAAAATAAACAGGCACTTGTTTAGTTTCATCAAGAGGGTTTATTGCAGTTAAATTAGTTTTAAATCCAATTTTTTCAGCTTGTGCGATAGATTCTTCTGTCGTACCTGTTTTTGAACAAGCGGCTTTAAAATTAATAAATTCTTCATTATTTTCATATAGTTTTGATATTGGATGATCAACTGATACAGCTAAAAATGAAAAACCAAATAAAGTATCTGGTCTAGTTGTAAAGCAGCTAATGCTTTTAACGTTTGGATTACCCTCAACTTTAAAATCTATTTCACAACCAAAAGATTTACCAATCCAATTCTTTTGCATAACTTTAACTTTATTAGGCCACTCATTAAGTTGATCGAGACCTTGCAGTAGATCATCTGAAAATTTAGATATATTAAAAAACCATTGACTAAGCTTTTTCCTTTCAACAGGAGCTCCTGATCTCCAACCTTTTCCATCAATTACTTGTTCATTTGCAAGAACTGTTTGATCAACTGGATCCCAATTAACATAATTTTCTTTTCTATAAACTAAGCCTTTATCATAAAGTTCCAAAAAAAATTGTTGTTGATGTTTATAATAATCAGGGGAACAAGTAGATATTTCTCTATCCCAATCGATTGAAAGTCCTAACTTTTTAAGCTGAGCCTTCATTGTAAAAATATTTTTTTCAGTCCAATCTTTAGGATCTAAATTATTTTGACGTGCTGCATTTTCTGCGGGCATACCAAAAGAATCCCATCCCATTGGATGAAGAACATTATAACCTTGAAGGGATTTATATCGCGCAAGTACATCGCCAATTGTGTAGTTTCTGACATGACCCATATGAATCTTGCCAGAGGGATAAGGAAACATTTCTAAGCAATAAAATTTTTTTTTGCCATTAATTATTTCTGCTTTGAATGTTTTGTTTTTAAGCCAGAAATTTTGCCATTTTTCTTCTACAACTTTAAAATTATATCTTTCTAGCTCCATATTAAATAATTTTAAATATTAATAAAGTAAGCAAGTATATTAATATTTACTTCTTCTTCTTTTTCTTTTTTTCTGCATCAGGATACATCTTGTATTCACCAACTTCTTTTTTAATATTAGCAACATCAGAATTTTGTATTTGTGCAGCCTTTTTTAAAATTGCTAACCTAATTTCAGAATTTAAATCGTTATTCAAAATATCAACACTACAGTTAGTCAAAGTTTGATTGCAAGTTTTTTTATGAATGATCACATCAATTGCATCAGATCTAATTTCATTTGAGAGAAAGCGAATTGTAATTTTCATTTGTTCATTAGAACTACCGTCACCAAACCAATCAGTTACAATAATACCACCCGCATAATCAACATTGCTTAGTGGAGCAAAACTCAATCTATCAATTGCCGCTCTCCACAAAGGATTGGAGGAAGCAAACATAAACTCACCAGAGCCTCCCTTACCAATATTACCAACTCTAAAGCCTTTACCAGTTTCCATGTTTTTTTGGATTCGTTCATCTGCGTTGGTTGGATTTTTTCTTGCATCAGAGTACTTAAATCCTCCACAAGAATTTAGTATTCCAGCCAACAGCAACCAAAAAAATAGTTTTTTAAGAGCTAAAATTTTATACATGATTAAATAATCCTATTTTTATGGTTAATAGGTTATTATTCAAGAAAATATACAAAAATAGCCATTTAAAATGTGATATTTTTACAACACATAAGAAATAAAACTAAATAAATAAATAATTATCAACAAATTTTTAAGCAAAACAGTATGTATTTATCAATTCATATATGAAAATAAATAACAAAGGAGAAATTATGAATAATTTAAAAAAAGTAGGTCTTACTGCTTTAGCTGGTTCATTAGTAGCATTCTCAGCGCAAGCTGTTGAAATGGCTGTTTCTGGAAGTGCTAAACTGACTTACATAAATGGTCATGGTACTGAAGTAGATGGAAACCCAATGGGAATGAACACTAGTTTAGTATTTTCAGGATCAGGTGAAGTTAATGGTTATGCTACAAACTTAACTATTGTATCTGCCGATCAAGTTGGTGGTATGTCATCAGCTGCTCTATCAATTGATTTAGCTGATATGGGAAAAATAACATTTGACCAAGGTACTGGTGCTGGTGGTATTTCAACTATTGATGATAAAACTCCTACAGCTGCTGAAGAAATATGGGACGGCATTGATGCTGTAACAGGTACTGCAGACGGTCTAGTAGGTGGTGGAAACAGTGGTGTTTTTGTTTACGCAAATTCTTTTGCTGGATATAACCTTACTACACAAGTATCAAAAGGATCTAGAACTAATAACTCTGATGATGCTAACTCAGGAACAACAGGTGGTACATCATGGGACTTTGCATTAACTACTGATAGTCTAATGGATGGTTTATCTGTTGGTGCTGGTTATGGTAAAATTGCAAATGGAGCTCAAACTTCTACACATGGTGATGATACTGACGAGCACATGGTAGCATTTGTAAACTACACTATTGGTATGGTTACACTAGGTTACACTGAAGCTAATATTGATAGAGGTGCAGAAGGTGGAAATACTGAATACGCACAAGCATTTGGTATAGCTGCTAACCTTTCAGATAACTTATCAATATCTTATGGTGAAAGAGAAGTTGAATACGCGAAAGCGAGCGCTGCTCATGTAACTCAAGATAATACTGGTATTGCATTAGCTTACACAATGGGTTCAGCTAAAGTTACAGTTCAGCAAAATGAGTCTGATAACAATGGTGGAACTGCAGGAACTAATGATGAGAATACTGAAATAGCTCTGTCTTTAGCGTTCTAATAATTATAAACTTTATAAAAAAGCCCCAATTTATTGGGGCTTTTTTTTTATCTAAACTAAACTAAAAAGCTCTTTAAGATAAGGTTCAAAATTTTGATAAGATTTAACAGAACTATTATAAATTGGTCTTCGAGCCTGTGATAAACTAACTGTTTTAATTGGGTTTTTATTCTTATCAAAATTTAAACAATTTTTTTCCCAATCCAAATTACAATAATTGATAATTTTTTTAATTTCTAAATTTTGATCATTTATTAAAGACTCATATTGCACATCTAAAAAACCTTGAGGATAAAGCTTTTTCCAAAATTTCATCAGATCGGAATACAAATTATAATAGGTTGCAAGGTCATTCTCATTATAACAAAAATTTAAATTTCCCTCAAATAAGTTTTTATACAAGGATAAGCAATTATCTTTAGGCTCTCTGAAACAATGTATGATTTTAGCAGAGGGAAAAAAAATTTTAATTAAACCGATCCACCTAAAGTTTAAAGGAGCTTTGTCAGTCATAAACTCCTCAGTAAATTGATAGTTTTTTATAAAAGAAAAAAATTTATCATAAACTAAGTTATTCGCTGAGTGGTTTTCTAGCATTTTTGAAAATTTTTTATAAGAAAACTCAGTATTATCTAAAAAATCTTCACTAATGATTTGAGATAAGTATGGAAGCTCTCCCGAACCATAGACTTTAGAGTGAGATGAAATAATTTGTTCTACCAAGGTAGTACCAGAGCGAGGCATACCTAAAATAAAAATAATTTTTTTATTAGCTGAAATCTTTTCATTAAAATTTAATAAATTAATGTTTGAAAAAGCCGACTTAATATCACTAAACAATTTAATTTCTTTTTGAATATCAAAATTGGATGTTTGTTTTTTTAAACTATTTCCAATATTCAAATTTTCATAGGATTTATCGTAATTATTAGTATCCTCATAGGCTTTAGCAATAGCAAAATGTAGATAGTATTTTTGAAAATTATCTAGTTTAAGATTATCTAACTTAAAAAGCATCTCATTAAGGTGCTTGTCATTTAGAGTGTATTTTTTTGATTTACTGATTAGTAAATCTGCCCTAGTAAACGTAGGTTCTATTTTTAGTGCTTTAGTGGCGTATTCAATTGATAGCTCAAAATTCCCTAAAGATTGATAATTCATAGCCAAAGAATAAAGCACAATGGGATGTTTAGGATTAATTTGTAATGCTTTTTCGTAGTATTGGTTGGACTCAAAAAATTGATTTAAGTCTCTTTTTAAATTTCCATAATTTACATAAGCATTTAGATAATCAGGTTTTTTTTCAATTATTTTTAAAAAAAGTATCTCGGCAGATCTATAATTGAAAAGATTTTTCTCAGAATTTGCAAGATTATTCATAATTGTAATGTTAGTTGGATCCATCTTTAGTGCTTTGGTGAAAGTTTCACGAGCCAAACCAAACTTCCCAATGTTCATATAGGCAGATCCTAGTAAGTTATAAAAAACTAAATATTCAGGAAATTTTTTAATATTTTTTTTACAGTTTGTGATTACTAAATCATAATTACCAGATGTAAAAAAATTAAATATTTTTTGGGAAACTGTTTTAGCTTGATCATTTTTATTCTTTAACATTTTACAAAATTTTTTGTTTTAAATTTTAATTCTTTGTGAAAAAATGCTATTGAAGCAAATCCATATGCTTTTGTAAGTTTTATTCTAGATAGATTTTTTTTATTAATACCACCAAGAGCAATTATTTTTGTAGATGTATTTTTAGTAAGGTTATTAAATTTAACACAATCTAAAAAATTATTTTTGACAGTTTTTTTAAACAAAGGTGAAACAAATAAAAGCTTAACACCCTGTTTTTCTTTAGTTTTTATTTCTTCAATAGAATGAGCAGAACCAATTTTATGAAAATTTTTTTTATGATTTGAACAACTTGTATTTAAGAGATTATTAAATGATGGAATATAAACGCCATCCAAACCAAGGTTTTTAGCTAGAATCATATTATTAGAAAGATAAAATTTTTTATTATTTTTTTTACAAAAATTGCTTATTTTTGCAATTAATCTTTTATCATAATCTGTAGAATAATTTCTATATATAATTCCAATATTATTGTTTAATTCTTTGATAAGATGTTTATCAAATGTTTTTATAAATGTAAAAAATCTAGGTAAGTTATTATGCATGATACTGTAAGTAGTTTAATTACAATACAAAAAGAATTAAAGCAAAAAATTGTAGATAATGTTAAATGGATTAAGATACCAGAAATAATTGCTGTAAGTAAAACTTTTGAAATGGTTAATATTTTACCACTGATAAATCATGGTCATCTTCATTTTGGAGAAAATAAAGTGCAAGAAGCGATACAAAAATGGAAAAGTATTAAATTAGATTTTAAATATTTAAATCTTCATATGATAGGAAAGCTTCAAACCAACAAAGTAAAACAAGCCATTTCTTTATTTGATTACATACACTCTTTGGATAATTTAAGATTAGCAAGAAAAATTTCCGAAGAACAGATTAAACAAAATAAGAAACCAAAAATTTTTATTCAAGTCAACATAGGCAATGAAGAAAATAAATCTGGAATAGCTATTGAAAATATTAATAGTTTTTATGAACAATGTTTAGGTCTAAACTTAGATATAATAGGCACGATGTGTATTCCACCAAAAATCAAAGATTCTAAAAACTATTTTTTAGAAATGTATAAAATTAATACTCAGTTGAAATTACCCCACTTAAGTATGGGTATGTCCGAAGATTATATGGAAGCCACCGAAAACAATTCAACATTTCTTAGGATAGGCTCCAAAATTTTTGGTGACAGAGATTAACCAATCTTAATTTTAGTTTTTTTATCTATTAATTTTAATAATATTTCAAAATCTTTTTTTTTAAGCGTCACACATCCTGCCGTAGGTTTATAGTTTTCAGTTAAATGAATAAAAATTGCACTGCCTTTGCCTGGTATTTTTTTTTCATTGTGACTAATAGTAATTAAATAATCATATGCATGATCTTTCCTATAAAATAATTCTTTTGATTTTTTATTTGATGTATGAATTTCTTCATTATATTTTTTGTGTGTAGGATCATCACACCAAGCAAGATTTTTAGTAATTTTTTTTTTTAAAATTTTGCATTTAGGCTCACCAACTCTATCTTTTCTAAAATAAAGCTTTCTCAGACGAAAAAGACCCTTTGGTGTTGAATTATCACCCTCTATTTTATTTGAATTTAAACCTTTTTTTCCAATACAACATTTTAATTTAAACTCATCAATTATAAGAGTGTTTTTATTTGGCACATGAATTATCATAAGTAATATTAAATATAATTATGCAAAATGTTTTTATTATAAATTTTAATTCACTATATGAAATTTTAGATGAGATAAAAGAAAATTTATCTTTTAAAATTATAAAATTTGAAAATGAAGAAGATTTTGAAAAGAAATTTGATCTAGATAGATTAGATTATTTGGTAATTTCAAAAACTGATCATAAACTATTGCCAAATATTAATATAACTGATAAAAATTTTTTAGGCTTTAATGATTTGCCTTTATCTTTTAAAAAATTATTAGAATTAATCAATATTAAATTAATCAAATTAAAATTTAACCAACAATCTAAAATTACAATTAAGGGCTATGAATTAAATTTGAATTCTAAATTTTTTTCTAAAGGTAGTTTAAAGTTAAAGTTAACAGAAAAAGAAATTGAAATTATTTTGTATTTAAATGATAAAAAAATTAAACACAACGTCGCAGATTTACAAAAGAATATATGGAGTTACTCAGCAGACATGGAGACCCATACGGTAGAAACACATATTTATAGATTGAGAAAAAAAATAAGTGATTTATTTAAAGATGAAAAATTTATATTAAGCCATAAAAATGGCTATTTTATTGACTAAAATAGCTTAATCTAGTCTAGCACCAACCTTTTGGATTATCTTTGAAGACATTTCAGTTCCTTTTTCAAGACATTCTTTTGTTGAGATATTATTAATTAACCCATGAAGAAAACCAGCTGCGAAGAGATCTCCTGCACCCGTTAAGTCTACAACCTTTAAATCAGGTTTACTTTGACACTCTACAATTTCTTGATTTTTAATAGCAATGCTTCCTTTTTCACCACGTGTGATAATTAAAAGTTTTCCTAATTGTTTGCCAAATTCAGTAACATCTTCAAAGCTTTTAGCGTCAATTAACGATCTAATTTCTTGTTCATTAGCAAAAGTAATATCCAGTTTATTTTTAACTAAATCTAAAAAATCACTTTTATGTCTTTCTACACAAAATTGATCTGATAAGGACATTGCTTTAGTATTAGAGAGCAACATTGCTTTATCAAAAGCTGACTTTGGTTCACCCTCATCCCACAAATATCCCTCTAAAAATATCATTTCGCTTTCTTTTACAGCTTTTTCATCAATATCACTGGGGCTAATTTTTCCAGCAATACCTAAAAATGTAACCATAGTTCTTTCTGCATCGGGTGTGATTAAGATTAAACAAGTCCCAGTTGGTGAGATTTCTTTTTTTTTATTATAAAAATATTGAACTTTTTCTTTAGTTAGACCTTCTTCGTATTTTTGTCCCAAATTATCATCGTTAACTTTACCTATAAACCCAACATCATTTCCTAATTGTGATAGTCCAACAATAGAATTTGCAACCGACCCACCAGAGATAGTTTGTTCTATCTTAAGACTTGATAAAAGTTTTTTAAATTCTATTTCGTCAACCAGTTTCATTGTACTTTTTGTTAATTGATTATTTATTAAATATTGGTCATCAACTTTACAAATGACGTCAACAATGGCATTACCAATTCCTAGTATTTTCATATTAAGCTTTTTTTATTTTAACTGGATTTTTTCGATTAGGATAACAAGTCGTGCAAATTTTACAAGTCAAACCATAACATTCCCTTGCCTTACAAAATTCTCTTCCATAATAAATTATTTGTAAATGCAATTTGCTCCATGTTTTTTCTGGGAATATTCTTTTTAAATCTTTTTCAGTTTGAATTACATTTTTGCCATTTGTTAAACCCCATCTTTGAGCCAATCTATGGATGTGAGTATCAACTGCAAATGCTGGAACTCCAAAACCTTGAGACATAACCACACTTGCAGTTTTATGGCCTACACCAGGCAGTTTTTCGAGCTCTTCAAAGCTTTTGGGTACTTTGCCTCCATGCTTTTCAAGAAGCTGTTTAGACATCAAATAAATACTTTTAGCCTTAACTCGAAAGAGACCAATACTTTTAATCAATTTTTCTATTCGTTTTTTGCCTAATTTTACAAAATGCTCAGGTCTATTATATTTTGGATATATATTTTTAGTTACATTATTAACATTTAGATCAGTACATTGTGCTGATAAAAGAACTGACATTAAGAGAGTAAAGTTACTAGTATGATCTAGCGGGATAGGGGTTGTTGGATAAAGTTTATTTAAAATTTTTAGTATTTTTTTTGCTTTATCTTTTTCATCCATTATCTAAAGTTCAATAAATCTCTCATTGAATAAAGTCCTGGTTTTTTATTAATCAACCATTTTGCAGCAGTTAGAGCTCCATCTGAATAAAGTGCTCTATCAAAAGCCTCATGATTTAATTTTATTATTTCTTTTCCACTAGAAAATGTAACTTCATGTTCACCAATAATTTCACCTTTTCTAATTGAATTGAAATTAATTTTTTTTCCATAAGGAAAAGATTTTTTATTTAAAAATTTTTTACCCATTAAGTTATAAAGGTTTTTATTTTTCCCATCTGCAATTCCTTTTCCTAGCATTAAGGCTGTTCCTGATGGGTAATCTTTTTTGTGTTTGTGATGAACTTCAAATACCTTGCTTAAATATTCTTCATTTAGTGACTTTGAGGCAATTTCAGTTAAATACATTAATAAATTAACACCAAGGCTCATATTCCCAGCTTTTAAAATTGGAATAGTTTTAGAAAATTTTTTAATCAAGGCCTCTTCTTTTTGATTAAATCCTGTTGTTCCAATTACTACTCTTTTTTTTAATTTAGATGCAATTTTTAAAATATCTAAAGTACAGTTTGGGACTGTAAAATCTATTATTACATCAGTTTTTTTAAAAGTTTGTTCGGTGTTTACATCAAGCTTGATACCAGCAATTTTTTTACTGATAGCTTTATTTTCTGTTAGAGCAACTAATCTAAAGTTTTTATTATTTTTTGAGGATTTAATAAGCTGTTGACCCATTCTCCCTAGACAGCCAGAAATAGCTAAATTAATTTTTTTCATCTAGGAAAATATTAACCTTTTTTAGTTAATTAGTCTTTAGTTTTTCCAAAAACTTTTTGCTTTTTGAAAGAATTGTTTGATACTTGGATTAGACTTTTCATTTTCAATTTCTCTAAATTTTTCAAGTAACTCTTTTTGTTCTTTATTTAAAGAAATAGGAACTTCAGTATTTACTTGGACATAAAGGTCTCCATTTCCACTACCTCTCATATAAGGCATGCCTTTACCTTTTAGCCTAAATTGTTTTCCATTTTGAGTTCCATCAGGTATTTTAATTTTAGCTTTTCCACCATCAATTGTTGGTATCTCTATTGTGGTTCCTAATGCGGCATCTGCAAAAGATATAGGAAATTCAAAGAATAAGTTTTCATCAGATCTTTTAAATAAATCATGTGAATGAACATTTACAAAAAGATA
>ERZ651776.3435-NODE-3435-length-15800-cov-7.349170_pt1 | contig 15800 bp, 17 predicted proteins | sample MGYA00514761_ERZ651776 | MGnify/ENA metagenome assembly ERZ651776 | reverse complement strand
CATTTGGACTTGGTCTTGATTGGTTTACTCCTATTGGTCCACTAAATATGTCTGTTTCTCAAGTTTTATCTAAAGATATAAATGATATTACGGAAACATTCCGGTTTAATTTAGGCACAACTTTTTAATGCAACTAATTAAATCACGACACTTTATATTATTTTTCATCATTATTTATTTTATAACTAATTCAATTTCATATGGTAATTCTACTGTAGCTATTATTGATATAAATTATATTTTAAAAAATTCTAAAGCTGGAAAAGAATTAATCTTAGAGTTAGAAGAAATTAATTTGAATAATATTAAGAATTTAAATTATGAAGAAACCAAACTCAAAGAACAAGAAATTAAAATAAAACAATTACAAAATGTTGCCTCCCAAAAAGAAATAAATCAAAATATAGATTTATTTAAAGAAGATATAAAAAAATTTAAAGAACTAAAGGAATCTTTAACAAAAACTTATAATGAAGCTAAAAATCAAAATCTTGATCAATTTATAAACGATATAAGACCAACTTTAGAGAATTATATGAAAAAAAATTCAATAAGTTTATTAATTGATAAAAGAAATATATTTATTGCTCAATCTGAAACAGATATAACTAATGAAATTTTACAAATTTTAAATAAAGATAAAAATTAAATATGACTCGACTTAATAAAAAAGAAATTAGTGATCTTCTACCTCATAGAGACCCAATGTTATTAATTGATGAACTTTATGATATTAAAAAATTATTCTCTGCTACAGCGGTGGTGAATGTTAGAAAAGATAGTTTTTTTGTTGATGGCCATTTTCCTGGTCAACCGGTGATGCCAGGAGTTCTAATTGTCGAGTCTTTTGGACAAGCTGCTGCAGCATTAACTGCTCATGGATTAGATAAGTCGACTTATGAAAATAAACTTGTTTTTTTAATGGGTGTTGAAAAAGCAAGATTTAGAAATCCAGTTATTCCTGATTGTAAATTAATACTTAAAATAGAAGCAATAAGATCTCACGGTCGTGTATGGAAATACAAAGGTGAAGCGTTTGTAGATGAAAAAAAAATGGCAGATGCTATGTGGTCAGCTACAATTGTAGATAAGAAATAATTAGCAATAATTTTTGATAACATATGATGATATGCTTTGGTAAAAGCAATCATGTTAAATCCTTTTTTTTCAAATAGTGGACCTTTTACTATTAATGAAATTTTCAAAGCTTTAAAGGTAGTTATTAATAGCAAAGAAAATCATACAATTGAAAATATAAAAGATTTATTAAGCGCAGACTCAAAAAGTATTACTTTTTTTCACTCTAAAAAATATCAAGATATTGCAAAAAAGACTAAAGCTAAATATTGTATTACAACTCATAGCTTAAAAAACTATCTCCCAAACAATTGTTATCCAATCGTTGTTGATAATGTTTTAGTTGCAACATCAATTATAACAGAAAAATTTTATCCTAATTCAATTGAAGATGAATACGATATAACTGCAATCGATATCTACAAATCTGATTTTGCTAAAAGTGTTAATGCTGGAAAAAACGTATTGATAGGAAATAACGTTAACATTGGTAATAATTGCTCAATTGGACATAATTCAATAATTGAAAAAAATGTTCAAATTGGAAATAATTGTAAAATTGGTTCTAACACAATTATTAGAAATTCTATTATTAAAGATAATGTTACAATTTTAGATAATTGTGTAATTGGTAAAAAAGGATTTGGTTTTTTTCCAATAACAAATAAAAATTTAAAATATCCTCATATAGGAATAGTTATAATAAATGAAAATACCGAAATAGGCTGTGGAGCAACTATTGATAGAGGCTCAATGTCTAATACTGAAATAGGCAAAAACACTTTTTTAGATAACCAAATTCATATAGCTCACAATGTTAAAATTGGTGACAACACAATAATAGCAGGTCAGGTTGGCATAGCTGGTAGTTCAATTATTGGAAACAACGTAAAAATTGGTGGTCAAGCTGGCATTTCAGGACACCTTAAAATTGGAAATAATGTTGAGATTGGTGGTGGTAGTGGTGTTATAAAAGATATACCTGATAATTCAAAAGTAATGGGTTACCCAGCAAAAAATATTAGAGAATTTTTAAAAGAAAATAAATAATGATTCACAAAACTGCTATTATTGATCCTAAAGCAAAAATATCTTCAAATGTAGAAATTGGACCATATTCAATAATAGGCCCAAATGTTGAAATTGGAGAAAAAACTATTATTCAATCACATGTAAGTATTATTGGTAATACTAAAATAGGAAAAAATAACAATATTTATCCATTTGCTTCTATTGGTAATCATCCTCAAGATTTAAAGTTTTCTGGAGAAGAAACTAAATTAGAAGTAGGAGATAATAATAAAATTAGGGAATATGTTACAATTAACCTTGGAACAAAAGGGGGTGGTGGCATAACTAAAGTTGGAAACAACTGTTTATTTATGGTCTCATCACACATTGCTCATGATTGTATAGTCGAAGATAATGTAATCTTAGCAAATAATGTGCCTCTTGGAGGTCATGCACACATAGAAGAAAATGTAATCATTGGAGGAAATTCTGCCGTTCAGCAATTTACTAGAGTTGGCAAATCATCAATGATTGGTGGAATGTGTGGGGTCGTAAGAGATATAATTCCTTATGCAATGGTCCATGGTAACAGAAGTATTCTTCAAGGTTTAAATTTAATTGGCTTAAGGAGAAAAAATATACCCAACAAGGAGATTATGGTTTTAAGTGATGCCTATAAAGAAATTTTTAAAAATGAAAATTTAACAGAAAATTTAAAAAATTTAGATCCAAATTTAAAAAAAAATGATTTAGTAAAAGATGTAGTGAATTTTCTAGAAAAAGATAAAAAAAGACCAATTTGTACGCCTTTTTCAAAATAAAATGATAGGTTTATTTTTAGGAGATACTGATTTTTCAAATCTTGTATTAAAGAAAGTTAAGAAATTAAATAAAAAATTTTTTATAATTGATTTTTCAAAGAACAATAAATTCAAGAAAGAAAATAATTCTCACAGGATAAGTATTGGTAAATTTGGAAAAATAATAAATTTAATAAAAGAAAAAAATTCAAAAAAAGTATTATTTGCTGGAAAAATTGCCAAACCTAAATTCTCTACATTAAGATTAGACTTAAAAGGTATTTATTATATGCCGAGTGTTATCAAAGCTGCAAAATTAGGAGATGCTGCAATTATTAAATCTATTATCAAGATTTTAAATGACGAAAAAATTGAAGTTATAAGCTCAATTTCATTTAATCCAGAACTGACTGCTAAAAAAGGTAATTTTACTAAACTAAAACCAAATAATACAGACAATAAATCAATAAAAAAAGGAATAACCTATTTTAATAAATTAAACAGTCTTGACCATATTCAAGCATTAATAGTGAAAGATAATAAAATAATTGCAACTGAAGATAACAAAGGCACAAAAATAATGTTTTCCAAACTAAAAAAGAAAACAGGGGGGATTTTGATTAAATTTCCCAAAAAAAAACAAGATCTGAGAATGGATCTTCCAACAATTGGTTTTAATACTTTAAAAGATTGTAAACATTATGGTTTAAAAGGAATAGTTCTTAAATCAAAAAAAAATATTTTTCTTGATAGAAGTAAATGCATAAAATTTGCTAACAAAAATAAAATATTTATTAAGGTTATATGAAAAAAATATTTATATTAACGGGTGAACCATCTGGTGATCGATTAGCTTCAAGTATAATTTCTAAATTAAAGACACAGAATTCTAATATTGAATATTTATCAGTAGGAGGATCATATCTTAAAAATTTAGGCATTAGTTCAATTTTCGATCTTAAAGATATTACTTATTTAGGATTTACAACTGTTTTATTAAATATTTTTAAAATAAGAAAAAAAATAAATTATACAGTCAAAGAGATTATTAAATTTAATCCTGATATTTTATTTAGTGTAGATAGCCCTGATTTTACTTTGAGAGTTGCTGAAAAAGTAAAAAATTTAAACAAAAATATAAAAACTATTCATTATGTTGCACCCCAAGTTTGGATTTGGCGTAAGAATAGAGTTAAAAAAATTAAGAAGTTTATTGATCATATTCTTTTATTATTTAACTTTGAAAAAAAATATTTTGATATAGAAAATATTAAAAATACTTTTGTTGGTCATCCTTTAATCGAAAATGATAAAAAAGTAAAAACTAGTCTTGAAAATATAATGCCAAAAGATAAGAAAATTATTTCAATTTTTCCGGGTAGTCGTAAATCTGAAATAAATATACTTTTACCAATTCAATTAAAATTTATTGAACTTATGAATAAAAAATATTTAGAATATTTTTTTGTTTTTCATTCCACTGATGAAAATAAACAATTAATTATGGATCACTTTAATAATACTCAAATTAAAAATATAGATGTTATTTCTGATGAAAATATTAAATCACAAGTTTTATCTAATTCTATTTTTGCTGTATGTAAATCTGGCACTGCATCCTTACAAGTTTGTAACTCAAATGTACCATCGATAATTGTATACAAGTTAAGTTTTATAAATTTTATGATTTTTAAATTATTAGTTAATGTAAGATTTGCTAATATAATAAATATAATTAATGATAGAGAGGTAATTCCTGAATTATTACAAGGTGAATGTAATGCAGAGGAAATCTATAAATCTGTAATGTACTTTCTTAAAAATCCTGAACTTATTAAGAAACAATTAGATGATTGTAAAAAAACCTTAGATGGCATTAGATCAAAAACTTCCTCTTCAAATGAAGCAGCTTCAATTTTAAATAAATATCTTATTAGTTAATCTTTTTTTAACTTCTTCTTTACCCAAAGATTGAATTATATCATAAATACCTGGACCAAATTTTGAACCTGTTAAAGCTATTCTTAAAGGCTGTCCTACTCCTTTAAAATTAGTATCGTTTGATTTAATCAATTCGTTTACTATTGGCTCTAATGTTTCTTTGCTCAATTTATCAATGCTATTAAATTGAGTATTGAAATCAGAAATGACCTTCTTGGCCTTACCATCAATTAACTTAATATCATCCTGGTTAAAATTAACCTCATCTACCATAATGTATTGACCATTATTAAATATATCTTCTAGCGTTTTAGCTTTATTTTTTAAGAAAGTTAGAGACTTCTTAATCTTATCTTTTTTATCTGATTTAATTTCACTTTTATATAATTTGCTGTAATCGGTTAGTTGATTAAATAAATCACTCTCATCAATATTTTTAATATAGTGCTCATTCATTGATAAAATTCTACTCATATCTAGTTTTGAAGGAGATTTACCAATTCCTTCAAGATTAAAATGTTTAATACTTTCATCTAAAGTGAATATTTCTTTATCTTTATAGGACCAACCTAATCTAAGAAGATAATTTCTAAGAGCATCCGGCATAATACCAATTTTAGAGTAATCATCCAGCGTAGAGGCCTTGTCTCTCTTTGATAATTTCTTTCCTTCAATTGTGTGAATTAAAGGTATGTGAGCAAATAAAGGTAGTTCCCATTTCATCGCTTGATAAATTTGTATTTGTTTAAAAGTATTTATTTTATGGTCATCACCTCTAATAATATGCGTCATATTCATTTGATGGTCATCAACGGATGCTGATAAGTTATATGTTGGTGTTCCATCATTTCTTAAGATAATAAAATCTTCAATAGTATTATTATCGATTTCAACATCGCCTTGAACTAAATCTTTTAATATAGATGTTCCGTCTATCTTACTTTTGAACCTAATGACTGGTTTAATATCTTTTGGAGCATCAGTGTCTTTTTTGTCTCTCCATTTTCTATCATAGATGTAAGGAATTTTTTTTTGTCTTGCTCTTTTTTTTTGCTCTTCTATCTCTTCGCTTGAACAATAACACTTATATGCATGGCCGTTTTTGAGTAATTCGTTTGCAACTTTAATGTGATCTTCAATTTTTTTCGATTGTATATATTCCTCGCCATCATAATTAATGCCAATCCATTTAAGAGATTTAACTATTTGATCTTTATATTCATCTTTTGATCTTTCTTTGTCAGTATCTTCAACTCTTAAATAAAAGTTACCTTTTTGGTTTTTAGAATATAACCAATTAAATAAAGCTGTTCTCACACCACCAATATGTAAGGGCCCAGTAGGAGATGGAGCAAATCTTGTTGCTACTTTTTTCATTGAAATTTTTTAGACTATTTTACTAGAAGTTTCTATATAAAGATACTAATACGCCTTGTACTTTAACTCTATCTGGGCCAAAAATTTTAGTTTCGTAGTTCTTATTTGCACTTTCAAGTGCTACAACTTTGCCTTTTTTTCTAATTCTTTTTAGCATAGCCTCATGTTCATCAATTAAAGCTACAACAATCTTACCATTATCTGCTGTGTCTGTTCTTTTAATGATTACAGTGTCACCCTCATGAATTCCCGCCTCAATCATAGAGTCTCCTTGTACTTTTAAACCAAAATAATCTCCATTTTTTTCTAAATTACTTGGTAGAGGTATTCTTGAAACTTCATTTTGAATAGCTTCCACTGGTGTTCCGGCTGCAATTTTACCTAAAACAGGGACTTCTACATCATCAGACATAGGTTTTTCATCGTCTAAACCACCCTTAATCACACTTGGAGAAAAACTATTATAAATATCATTTGCCGATGCTGTTTCAGGCAGTTTTATAACCTCTAAAGCCCTAGCTTTGTGAGCTAATCTTTTTATAAAACCTCGCTCTTCTAATGCACTTATTAATCTATGAATTCCTGACTTAGATTTAAGATTTAGAGATTCTTTCATTTCCTCATAAGAAGGAGACACGCCAGAACTTCTCAACTTCTTGTTGATAAATAAAAGTAGGTTTTTTTGTTTTTTTGTAAGCATAAGAACAAATATCGTACAAACAATGTTCTATAAAAGTTCTCTACAATTCACAATAGTAAAAAAAGCCAATAAAATAGGGGTTTATTTGACTAAAGAACAGAAAAAATGGAATTGTTATCTAAATTTTTCAAAAGTGATTCACCAATTAAAAAAGTTTTAATTGATGTTTTGTTTGAGAGTTCCAACAGTTCATCTTTTGTTTTAATTCCACTCTCTGAAATTAATGGACCTCTGTGATTGATTAAAACATCATGAATATCGTAAGTTGTATTTATATCAGTTTTTAAAGTTTTTAAATTTCTATTATTAATACCAATTAAAGCATCTTTAAATCTAAGAGCTTGCTTAGCTTCTTCAACAGTGTGCACCTCGACTATAACAGACATATTTAATCTTAATGCTTCTTCATACAAATCATTTGCGAGGCTTTCACTAACACCAGCCAATATAATTAATATTGCATCAGCTCCGTAACTTTTTGCCAAAGGAACTTGAAATTTATCTACAAAAAAGTCTTTACATAAAATTGGTAAATTAACTTTTTGTTTAATCTTACTGATATGTATCAGATTGCCTAAAAAAAAATCTTCCTCAGTTAAAACTGATAAACAAGTAGCTTTATTATCGTTATATATATTGGCAATATTAACTGGATCGTAATCTTTAATAATTATACCTGCAGAAGGGCTAGCTTTTTTTATCTCAGCAATTATTGATAATTTACTTTCTTTTAAATTATTTTGAATTTTTCCTTTAAAATCAATAAATGTTTTATTTGTATTAATTAATTCATTTAATGCTTCTAAAGAAATAGTTTTTTTTAAATTTACTATTTTTTCGCTTTTCTTTTCAATTATTTTTTCAAGAACATTTTCAGCCATTTTGAATTTTTTCTAAATGTTTTATAACTTTATTTGATAGAATGTGTTCTCTTGCATTATTATATGCATCAGCAAAATTTTGATGTGTTTCATTAACCATCAATCCTGCAGCAGTATTTAAGCAAACAGCTTTAGAGAAGTCATTATCCTCACCTTTAAATATATTAATCATTTTATTTGCATTAAATTTTGCATCATCACCAACAAGGTTATCAAATTTATCTGCATTTACATTTAATTCTTTTGGATCAATTATAATTTCAGAAATCTTGTTATCTTTTAATTGAATTACATTTGTTTTAGCATATGGAGAAATTTCATCTAATCCATCTTCACTATTTACGATCCAAGCAAATTTTATATTTAAATTTTTTAAAGCATTTGCAAATATTTTTAAAAGTTTTTTATCAAAGACACCGACAACTTGTTTTTTTACTAGAGCAGGGCTACTTAGTGGTCCAATCATATTAAATATAGTTCTTTTTCCAATTTTCTTTCTTGTTGGTCCAACAAATCTCATTGCACTATGATAGTTTGGAGCAAACATAAAACCAAAATTATTTTTATTAATTTGATCTTCAATTTCATTCGGTTCAAGATTTATTTTGATATTTAGAGCCTCTAAAACATCACCAGAGCCGCACTTAGATGATACAGCTTTATTCCCGTGTTTTGCTACTTTAACACCCATGCTCGCAAGCAATAACGCTGAAGCTGTGGATATATTTAATGTATTCATGCCATCTCCACCAGTACCACATGTATCAACACAGTCTTCTACACTTACTCTTTTGGACTTATCTCTTAACACATAAATACCACCAGCTATTTCATCTGAAGCCTCACCCTTTGATGACAAAAGTGTTAAAAAATCAAATATTTCTTGATCTTTTGCTTTACCATCCATTAATAATTCAAAGGCTGCTTTACTTTCATCAAAAGTTAAATTTTCTTTATTCTTAATTTTTTCTAAAAATTTTTTCATTAGTTTTTAATTTTAGTAAAGTTTTTCAAAATTTTAATACCTAATTTGGTTTTAATACTTTCAGGATGAAATTGCACTCCATGAACATGGAATTTTTTGTGTCTTACCCCCATGATTAAGCCATCTTTAGTTTCAGCAGTAATTTCAAGATCTTTTGATAATGATTTTTTATCAATAATTAAGCTGTGATAACGAGTTGCCTCAAAAATTTTTGGAAGATTTTTTAATATACCAGTTTTTCTTGATAAAATTTTACTGGTTTTTCCATGCATTAATTTTTTAGCCTGAATAATTTTAGAACCAAATACTTGACCAATTATTTGATGACCTAAACAAACTCCTAATATTGGTATTTTTTTGTATAAAGATTTTACAATTTTAAGACAATTACCCGATTGATTAGGGTTACCAGGTCCAGGTGAAATTACAATTTTATTATATTTTCTTTTTAAAATTTCACTAGAAGTAATTTGATCATTTCTAATTACATCAACATTAATTTTTAAAGAAGATAAATAGTGATAGAGATTAAATGTAAAACTATCGTAATTATCAATTAAAATTATTTTTTTCATTTTAATGCATTAATTAAAGCTTTTGCTTTATTTACTGTTTCTTCATATTCTTTTAAAGGTTTACTATCTGCTACTATACCTGCACCAGCTTGAACATAAAATTTATCGTTTTTAGCAACTGCTGTTCTTAAAGCTATACATGTATCAAATTCTCCATTTGCTGAAAAATAACCAATTCCACCTGCATAAACTTTTCTTTTTGTAGTTTCTAACTCATCAATAATTTCCATTGCTCTAATTTTAGGTGCTCCTGAAACAGTGCCCGCAGGGAAACCAGCTAAAAGCGACTTGAATTTTGAAAATTTTTTATCATACTCACCAACTACATTTGAAACTATGTGCATCACATGAGAATATTTTTCAATTATGAAGCTTTCTGTAACTTTTACCGAATTAATTTTTGAGACTTTGCCAGCATCATTTCTACCTAGGTCTAATAACATTAAGTGTTCTGAAAGTTCTTTTTTATCTCTAAGAAGATCTTTTTCAAAAAAACGATCTTCTTTAATTGTTTTACCTCTAGGTCTTGTTCCCGCAATAGGTCTTACAGTAATTTTGTTGTCTCTCAGTCTTACTAGTATTTCAGGACTAGCGCCAATTATTTGAAAGTCATCAAAGTTAAAGAAAAACATAAAAGGCGAGGGATTTGTTACTCTAAGCTTTTTATAAATATCAATAGGTTTTTTTGTTAGTTTAGCTTCAAATCTTTGGCTTAAGACTACCTGAAAAATATCTCCTAATTTTATATATTTCTTTGCCTTATTAACCATTGAGAGAAATTTGTTTTTAGATGTATTTGATTTAACTTTAATATTTTTTGAATTTTGACTATTGTTTTTATTAATCTTTTTAATTGATGATTGGATTAGCAATTTAAAAAGATCAGATTGAATTTCCTCATATTTTTTTTGATAATTTGAAATTTTTTCATCTTTAAAGATGTTACAAATATAAAATATCTCTTTTTTTAAATTATCGTGAATAACAAGTGTTCTCGGCCGTAAAAGTCGAACATCCGGTAAGTTAAGATCGTTTTTGCAATTATTTGGAATTTTTTCAACATATCTTATTGAGTCATATGAAAAATATCCAGAAATTAGAGAGCAGATTTTTGGTAAATTTTTAGGAGTTTTAAATTTAAAATCTTCTATAATCTTTGCGATTAAGTTCTCTGGCTTATCATTTAATTTAATTCTTCTATTTTTTTTGATTAAGTAAGAATTTTTATTATTAAACTCCCAAATCTTGTCGGGGTTTTTACCAAATATTGTATATCTACCTTTAATTTTTCCTTTTTCGACAGATTCAAATATAAAACTGTTTTTCTCATCTAAAAAATTATCAATTAAATTTAATACCTCGTTATCATTTTTAACTTTTTTTGAAGTATATAGTATTTGATTTTCTTTGTTTCTATGTCGAAACTTGAACTCTTTAAAGCCTCGATTAATTATCATTGAAAGAAATTTTTAACTCTTTGAATAGTTTTCTGATTTAAAGAAACATTGTATTTATCATTTAATAACAAATCATATGACTTAAGTAAGTTATTTTTGCTATTTGTTTTTTGTTTACTAATATATTCTTGAAATTTTTCATCATTAGCACCAACTGTTTCTTCCTCAAATTTTTTGACTTTAGCTAAATAAATATTATTTTTTTCATCATTAATTAAAGTAAATGAATTAACTGGTAAACTATAAAGAACCTCAACGGCATTAATTTCAAACATTTTATTATCTCTAATTGAGTTTAATTTTGTTGTTTGAATATTTCCTTTTCCCATTTGTAAAAAATTAGCATTATTGAATTGTTTGTTTGTAATTTTATCCAATAAATCTTTATTGTATTCAAACTTATTTTTTTTTGAAACTAACTCTATAACCTCTTGTTTTATTTGTTTATCATTTAAATCTGGTTCTGTTTCAGCAACATTTTTAACATTATATAAAATATAATCATTTTTATTTTCAAAAATATCAAACTTGTTATTTCTTAGTTCAAAAATCTTTTTTTCAATTTCATTTTTATCAGATGAATATCTAAAATTTTCTATATTTGTTGCTGATATATTTAAGCTAGATATTATTGTTTCAAATTCAACTTCATTTGAGATATCAATTTCTATTTGATCAATTTTATCAAAAAAAGATTGATTAAAATCATCTACACCGATTAAATTTTTAGGATTAATAATGGCATAACTAAAATCAATATATTCAACCTTTAATTGGTCTTTATTGTCATTTATAAATTTTTTTAATTCAGAGTCTGTTATTTCTTCTTTTTTTTTATAAAAACCACTTAAATTCAAATATTCTATTTCAAGTTTTTTATTTTCTTCTTCATATAATTTATTTACTAAAAATTGAGGCTGAATTGTTCCAGCACCAATGTAATCAAATAAATTTTTTTGTAGTTCTCTATCTCTTAATCTTTGTTCAAAACTTGGTGCTGATAGATTATTTTCAAGTAAAAATTTTTCATACTTTATTCTTTGAAAACTTCCATTTTCATCTTTAAAGTTTTTATTTTCTTTTATTTTTTTTAATAAAGTTATTTCACTAATAATTAATTCAAAATTTTCAATCTCTAAATCAATAAGTGTAGTAGAAATAAGGCCTGATAGAAGCTCTTCTACAATATTTTTATCTAAATTTTCTCTAATGGTTTTTTCAGGTACTCCAGAACTATTTAAATAATCAATAAATTCTTGTGTTGAAATATTATGATTATTTATTTTTGCAACAGAATTAGTATTCCCACTACTAAACATACCTCCCATACCCCAAAATACAAATGGTATAATTATAATAAAAACTAATAACCCGGCAAATTTAGTTTTTGCAAAATTTCTAAAACTACTAATCATTACTCTATAAATTTATTGATCTATAAAAAGCAAACCTATAGATTAAAATATAGCAGATGACAAATAAATATATGTACTTTATTGCAAATTGGAAAATGTTTGGTGTTTTAGGTTCATTAAATTCACTGCATAAAGTAATAAATTTTTTTAAAAGCTTTAAAAAAAATAAATCAATAAAAATAATCTACTGCCCACCAAATACATTAATTCGTCCAATGATGAAGAAATTAATGAAATCGAATATTGATGTTGGAGCTCAAAATTGTCATGAAAATGATAATTATGGAGCTTTTACTGGTTCAATAAATTCTGTGATGTTAAAAAGTGTAGGAGCCAAATATGTTATAATAGGACATTCAGAAAATAGACAAACTGGAGAAACAAATAAATTAATTAATCTTAAAATTAAAAGTGCCCTTAAATCTGGTCTGAAAGTAATTTTTTGCATTGGTGAAACTTTAAAAGAAAAAAGAAAAAAAATTACTAAGCAAGTTTTAAATAAACAAATAAAACTTGGTCTAAACAAAATAAGAAACAATAAAAATATTCTAATTGCTTATGAGCCAGTTTGGTCAATTGGAACTGGTATAATTCCAAAATCTAATGAATTATTTGACACGATAGATTTTATTAAAAAGAGAATGAAAAATTACAAAGTTTTATATGGAGGTTCAGTTAATCCAAAAAATATTAGTCAATTAAAGTCCATAAATAATATAGATGGATATCTGATAGGTGGAGCATCTCAGGATCCCAAAAAATTTATTGATATAATTAAAAAAACATATAATTAACCACCATGGAAAATATATTATTAATTCTAAACATCATATTTGCGATTATTTTAGTTTTATTAGTTCTAATGCAAAAATCTGAGGGGGGTGCACTTGGAATTGGTGTTTCTCAAGAAAGTTTTATGTTTTCAAGATCAGCAGGCAATTTCATGACAAAAGCAACAGCTGTTGTTGCTACTTTATTTATTATTTGTAGCCTAGGTTTAACTATTGTATCTAGGGGAGACTTAGCTCCAACATCTTCGGTTTTAGACACAATTGAAGAAAAAACAGAAGACACACCAGAAATTCCAGAAAATAACAATTAATACTTTTAATTTTCTTTATTCTTCGCTATAAGATACTTCCATGGCGCGATTTATTTTTGTCACGGGCGGCGTGGTTTCATCACTAGGAAAAGGTCTCTCTTCAGCATCCCTTGCTTATTTACTTCAATCTAGAGGATACAAAGTAAGACTAAGAAAATTAGATCCCTATTTAAATGTAGATCCAGGCACCATGAGTCCATTTCAACATGGAGAAGTTTTTGTAACAGATGATGGGGCAGAAACTGATTTAGATCTTGGTCATTATGAAAGATTTAGTGGGGTGTCTGCAAAGAAATCAGACAATATAACCACAGGAAAGATTTATAGTGATGTTTTAAAGAAAGAACGTAAAGGTAAATATCTTGGTAAGACTGTTCAAGTTATACCTCATATTACTGATCGTATTAAAGAATTTATTAAAAAAGACTCTTCAAAAGAAGATTTTGTTATTTGTGAAATAGGAGGCATTGTTGGAGATATAGAAAGTTTGCCTTTTGTTGAAGCAATAAGACAATTTGCAAATGATATAGGAAAAAAAAATGTATTATTTGTTCATCTTACTCTTGTTCCTTATTTAAAATCTTCAGATGAAATTAAAACTAAACCTACACAACATTCTGTTAAAGAATTAAGAAGTATTGGTATTCAGCCAGATATAATTATTTGCAGATCTGAAAGACCTATACCTTTAGAACACCGTAAAAAGATCTCATTGTTTTGCAATGTTGATATTAGCAATGTTATTGAAACAGTTGATGTAAGAACTATTTATGAAGCGCCTATTAGTTTTTATAAAGAAAAATTAGATGTTCAAGTTTTAACTTATTTTAAATTAAAATCAAAAAAACCAGTGAACTTAAATCCATGGAAAAAAATTACTAAAATTATTTTAAATACAAGAAAACAAGTTGATATAGCGATTATTGGTAAATATGTTGAGTTAAAAGATGCATACAAATCCTTGGATGAAGCGCTTACTCATGGGGGAATTGAAAATAATGTAAAAGTTAATTTAGTTAGAATTGACTCTGAAAAATTAAAAGTATCAGAAATATCATCAAAACTTAAAAATATTTCTGGAATTTTAATACCAGGTGGTTTTGGAAAAAGAGGTACTGATGGAAAAATTGCAGCAATAAAATACGCAAGAATTAATAAAATTCCATTTCTTGGAATTTGTTATGGAATGCAAATGGCTATAATTGAATTTGCAAGGAATGCACTAAATTTAAAAAATGCTACATCGAGCGAGTTTGATAAGAAAGGTCTTTCAGTTATTGGATTGTTAAATGAATGGACTAAAGACGGTAAAACTATCAAGGGTACTGACAAAGATTTAGGTGGTACAATGAGGCTAGGTTCTTATGAGGCTACATTAAAAGAAAATTCAGCAATTAGAAAAATTTATGGAAAAAAAATAATTAATGAAAGACACCGTCACAGATATGAAGTTAACATTAATTATAAAGATAAATTTGAGAAAAAAGGAATGGTTTTTTCAGGATTATCTCCAGATGGCTTATTACCAGAGACAATTGAACTTAAAAATCACCCATGGTTTATAGGGGTTCAATTTCATCCTGAATTTAAATCTAGACCTTTGGCTCCGCATCCTTTATTCTCATCTTTTATCAAAGCATCAAAAAATCATAAATGAGTAGTATTAAAGTTAATTGTGGAAAAATAGAAATTTCGAATGATAATAAAATTTGTATCATTGCAGGACCTTGTCAACTTGAGACAGAGCAACATGCAATGGATATGGCTGGCAAAATACAAGAAATTACAAAAAAATTTGGCTTGGGATTCATATACAAAACTTCTTTTGATAAAGCCAACAGGACAAGTCTTAAAGGCAAAAGAGGAGCAGGCTTAGAAGCTTCACTTCCTGTTTTTGATAAAATTAAAAAAGAATTAAACATTCCAATTTTAACCGACATACATAATATTGAGCAATGTTCAATTGTAGCAAATCATGTTGATGTTTTACAAATTCCAGCGTTTTTGTGCAGACAAACAGATTTATTAATAGCTGCTGCAAAGACTAATAAAATTATTAATGTCAAAAAAGGACAATTTTTAGCTCCCTGGGACATGGTTAATGTAACTAAAAAAATTTCAGACTCTGGAAATAAAAATATTCTAGTTACTGAGAGAGGAGCAAGTTTTGGTTACAATACTTTAGTTTCAGATATGAGATCAATTCCAATAATGGCAAAGAATGGTTACCCAGTAATTTTTGATGCAACTCATTCTGTTCAACAACCTGGTGGACTTGGAGAAAAAAGTGGAGGTCAAAGAGAATTTGTAGAATATTTAGCAAGAGCTGCAGTAGCAGTAGGTGTTGCAGGTGTATTTATTGAAACCCATCAAGATCCAGATAACGCTCCATCAGATGGACCAAACATGGTTCCTTTAGATAAGTTGGAAAATTTATTAAAACAACTAACAGATATAGATAATTTAATTAAAGATTAGT
>ERZ651776.3431-NODE-3431-length-15809-cov-8.521421_pt1 | contig 15809 bp, 18 predicted proteins | sample MGYA00514761_ERZ651776 | MGnify/ENA metagenome assembly ERZ651776 | reverse complement strand
GACAAAGAAGAATCGTCTTCTCTTAGCATTTGATTTACAAAGCATCCAACACGACTCTCTGTAACATTCATCGATGAGCACACCCAAGATCCAGCAGAAACTCAGAGACACGCCGCACAAGCCCGGTGTCTACTTGATGCGGGACCGACTGGGGGGAATCATTTATCTGGGCAAAGCTCGCGACCTCAAAAAACGCGTCGGCAACTATTTCATGCCATCCCGCAAAATGCGGGCTGACCGCAAAACCCGCGCCCTCATTGACAGCATTGAGGACTTTGACATTCAAATCGTACGTAATGAGCAAGAAGCCCTCATTCTGGAAAGCAAGCTCATCAAGCAGTATCGCCCACGCTACAACGTCAGCTTGCGCGATGACAAACGCTTCTACATGGTGAAAGTTCAGCTCAAGAATCCTCTGCCTCGTTTCATGCTGACTCGCCTAAAAAAAGACGACGGCGCTCGCTACTTCGGCCCCTTTGTTCACTCCGTTGCCATCAAGGCAACCCTCGAATGGATTAACCGTGAATTTGGCCTCCGCACCTGCAGACCCCAGCATCCCGGCGAAAATGAATATCGCCACTGCCATGCTGATGTCATCCGCTCATGCAGTGCCCCCTGTGTGGGCAAGATCTCCGAGGAAGATTACCGCTCTCGTGTCATGGAGGCCGTCGCCCTGCTCGAGGGAAAAGGCAGAAAAGATCGTCTTCAAGGACTACGTGAACAAATGCAGCAGGCCTCAGAAAAGCTCCAGTTTGAAAAAGCGGCCCGCCTCCGTGACATCATCGACAACTTAGAAAAAACCCTCAGTCCAACGCGAAGTTTTGTCCGTAGTGGAGGTGCTGTGCCCAGCACGGTGAAACCCAGCGAAGACCTGGCAGAACTGCGAGAGGCCCTCAGCTTACCTGATCAACTCAACATCATGGAGTGCTTTGATATTTCTAATCATGGTGCGGAATTTGCAGTTGGTTCAATGTCTAGTTTTGTGGGAGGCATTCCAAATAAATCGGGATATAGAAAATTTAAAATTAAAACTATCCAAGGAAGAGATGATTTTGCAATGATTGGTGAGATTATTAAAAGACGTTACTATCGGTTATTGGAAGAGAATTCTGAATTACCTGATTTAATTCTAATTGATGGTGGCAAAGGACAATTAAATGCAGCTCTTAAATCCTTAGAGTCTCTTGGATTAAAATTACCTTGTGTTTCTTTAGCAAAAGCAAATGAAGAAGTGTATGTTCCAAAAACAAAAGATCCTATTGTAATTCCTAAACATAAAGAATCTTTGAAAATTTTACAATTTGCAAGAGATGAAACTCATAGATTTGGTGTTGCGTATAATAGAACGATACGTAAAAATAAAATAAAATAGAAAAAAGGAATTTTTTTTGGTTAGTTAACTGTAACACTACCGACCATCCAAGGATGGACCATACAGAAGTAATCATAGTTACCTGCATCATCAAATGTGAATGAATAATCCAGTCCTGCCATTAGTAAACTGCTGTCAAATACTCCAGATGGACCGTCTGCTGGACTTCCACCTGTAACTGTATGTGCTGCTGTGTCTACATTATCCCATAGTACTGTATCTCCTGTACTAATGGTGATGTCTTGTGGTAGGTAACATGCATTAGATGTTTCACATCCTGGTGCTCCACTTCCCATTGCAGTTTCCACGATATGTGTTTGTGGACCTGCACTAGCTGCTACTGCTGCTTCAGCTTGTATTGCTGCTGCTTCAGCTTGTATTGCTGCTGCTTTAGCATCTGCTGCTGCTTTAGCTTCAGCTGCTTTAGCATCTGCTGCTGCTTCAGCTGCTTTAGCATCTGCTGCTGCTTCAGCTCTTGCTTCTGCTGCTGCTTCAGCTCTTGCTTCTGCTGCTGCTTCAGCTCTTGCTTCTGCTGCTGCATCTGCTGCTGCTTTAGCTTCTGCTGCATCTGTATTTGCACTTGAACTCATTTGTTGGGTAGGTGCTGCTGGGGAATTATCTACTGAACTTCCCACTGCTGCAACTGCGACTCCAACTAATGCGATTGCAATAGAAAATACAATTGCTGCTTTGTCTATACTTGCCATAATTGATCCATTTCTAGATAGATAGTAAATAAATCTAATCGTTTGTTTTTAACTAATACTAACAAATTGACTCTAATGATTTACTTTAAACTCTGTTTTTGATAATTATTGAAATTTTTAGTGAATTTTTAATCATCTTTTGTAAATCTCATATGATCGCTGTAAATTAACATTAAGTGTTGTTAATCATATTCAACAAATACTGGTTTTATGATTTATCGAAGTAATGTATATTGTAATTACAATTAAGAGATCTCACCGAGTAACTCTCCGTTTTCGGTCTTAATCTCTTTGATTCAATATTTTTGTAGCTTTATTATTTTCTGAACTTATTATTTCAAATTCTACTTTTAATTTTCTTTGTTTAATGAATTTTTCAATAAATTTTATTTTATTTTTGATAAATTCATCGTGAACTGTGATTTCATTTTTTAATTGTTGATATATTATTTTTTCATCTAATTTTATTTTTACATGATCCTCATTTTTAATATTAAATGTTCCAATTCCCCAAAATAGTGCTACGTGTAATGCCACATATTTTGATTGGATAACTGTAATTTTATTTTTATACGCCTCTACATGTTTTCGATTTTGAGTAATTATTGATTCATTTGTTTTAATTACCCATGAAATATCTGTCAAACTCCCATCTAGATATAGAATATGTTCCAATTGTCAATCAAAAAATGGTCTTTTGTCTATATATTTCGAATACTCAATTTATGATCATAGTTTGAAAGACGTACATATGATCGAATCTCAGGCATTCTTTTCAAAAATGGTTGATGAATTGGTGGAATTTTCAGAATTTGATCCTGAATTATCTGATGGAATAAAATGGTTAGATGATCAGGCTCAAAAAAAAGGTATTACATTTTATGATATGGTTTTTGAAGTTTTGTACAAACATGATGTAAATTCTAAAGCAAAAGAATGGCTTAACACAAGAAATTAAAAATTATTTTCTCAAATCTAACGTTTTGTATTCACAACCTTGTGGTCCGCAATACTTTCCTACGTAAACTGCTTTTGGTCTGTATAGTGCTGTTTTTGGTGCTGCCTCTGCAAATTTTTCTTCAATTATGTGTGCAGCCCATCCTGCAACCCTTGAAATTGCAAAAATTGGGGTATTAAGATCAACTGGAATTTTTAACATGTAGTAAATTGATGCACTATACAAATCCACATTTGGATAGATGTCTTTTCCTTTTTGTAACTTCATTTCTGAAATTGTAGCTGTTTCTATTTTCTCTGTCATTTCAAACCATTGTTCCTTACTTTTAGCAGCTAATTTTCTTGATAATTCTTTTAGAACTTGAGCTCTAGGATCATATGTTTTGTAAACTGCATGACCCATTCCCATTATTTTTTCACCTTGAGTTAGTTTTTCTTTAATCCATGGTTCCACTTTACTAATATCTGAAATTTCTAATAACATTTTCATTACTTCTGTATTTGCCCCTCCGTGTAATTCCCCACTTAGTGCACCAATTGCTGCACTAGATGCTGAATACATATGTGCTCTTGTTGATGCAACTTGTCTTGCAGTAAATGTTGATGCATTAAACGTATGATCTGCATGAAGTATTAAACAGACATCAAATATTTTTTCAACTTCTGCATCTGGTTTCTCCCCTGACATCATATATAGAAAATTTGCAGCATGGCTTAATGATGCATCTGGGTCAATAATTTCTAAACCATTTCTAATTCTATGCCAACTTGCAATAATTGTTGGAACTTTTGCAACTAAATTTATTGCTTTTTCATAACTTGCATTCTTGTTAGAAAACTCTTCATCGTAATATCCTGCAAGTGCTGATACAAATGCTTGAAGCATATCCATAGGATCTGCATCTCCCCTCCAATTTCCCATATTTTTTTGCATTTGTTTTGGAATGTATCTTGCTTCTACCAATTTGGCATTAAATTCATTTAATTCCTGTTTGGTTGGCAATTTATCGTAAAGTAAAAGATAAGCCGTTTCTTCAAATGTTGAATTTTTTGTAAGGTCTAGGATATCAAATCCACGGTAAATTAATTTGCCCTTTTCTCCATCAATATTGGATATTTTTGTATCTGCAACTTCTATGCCTCGAAGTCCAATATTTTTTGTCTCCATATTGAGCCTATCAAAATTGTTCTATTATATTTTCTCTAAAATTGTGATAGTAAATTTAGTAATTAGTCTAATATGGCAACTTTTGCTCATAAATGAGAATTTCTAATCAAAAATTAATGAATACTGAAGAGCGTAAAAATCTACAACAATTAGATGAATTGGTGTTAAATGCTTCTCCTGAAGAATTACAAAAAATTCAGGAAATTGATTTTCAGACTCAACTTGATGGTGAATCTTTTTATCATATTTATGTAAATTCTGATTCTTTGATTCATCCTAATATTGAAACATCTTTTAGAAAATCTTAATTTTGTTTTCTTCATTTAAATGAGGGTATCTGTTATTTGGTAATGTATTGGTAGTTTCTAAAAATAAAATTATTAAGAAAACAGCAGCTAAAAAAGTAACTAAGAAAACAGCAGCTAAAAAAGTAACTAAGAAAACAGCAGCTAAAAAAGTAACTACATCTCAACGAACTAAAGTCATTTGTATCTCTCATAAGGAAGATTGTGATGGAATTAGTTCTGCTGCATTAATTCGCCAAGCATTTGGTGGTGATTCAATATTGGTAGATTACCCTGGTCAAATGGATGCCCTAAATCAAGTTGTATTGGATGAAAAATTGAAGACATTATTTATTTGTGATTTAGGTTTAAGTAAAAAAACACAAGATGAGTTTATTGATTTAATGACTAGACTACGAAAAAATAAAGTTTCAATAACTTACATTGATCATCATGATATTGATCCAACTGTTGTAACTGCTTTGGAAAAACTCAAAGTCAAAGTAATTCATGATATTAACGAATGTACTACTGTTCAAGTTTACAATGCATACAAATCAAAATTAAAAGATCATGCATCCTTTGTTGCAGCATGTGCTGCTATTACTGATTATATGCAAGATAGACCTTTGGGTTCTAAATTGCTTCAAATTTATGACCGACAATTTGCTTTGATTAGTGCAACTGTGATGACTTACAATATTGTTGGACATCAAAGAGAACCTGATTATTTACAATACTTGGTTGAAGAATTAGCTGATTCCAAATTCCCTCATGATATTCCAAATACTTTTGAATTTGCACAAATTCAAGTAGAAAAATTATCTCAAATAATTGCTAAAGTCAAAAAAGGTATGAAAACAATGAGTAATCTTGGACACATGGAAATTCTAGACTCTGGTGCAAGCGGTGCTGTAAATTTTGTGATGGGATTATCTGGAAAAGACGTTGGAGTTGCATACAAAGAAAGAATTGATCATGGAATCTATGCTGTTTCAGTTAGAGGTTCTGATAATTGTAAAGTTCACTTGGGTAGAATTGTTAATCTTTTGGCAACTAGTCTTGGTGGTTCAGGTGGTGGACATGACAAAGCATGTGGTGCTGTAGTTCCCAAACCAAAAATTAAGAAATTCATAACTGAATTAAATAAAAAAATTAAATAATAATTATAACTTATTTTATTATTCTGAAAATTCAATCACTGCATCAATTTCAGTCATTGAATTTAATGGTAAACATGCAACACCTACTGCAATTCTTGAGTGTTTTCCTTTATCTCCAAATATTTCAAAAAATAGATCTGAAGCTGCATTAATTACTTTAGGGTGTTGGTAAAATTCTGCATCTGAATTTACAAATCCCGACAATCTCACAATTCTGGTTACTTTGTCTAAATCTCCTAACTCCCTTTTCATTTGAGCTAATAGATTAATTGCACACATTCTTGCTGACTTTTGAGCTGTCTCTAAATTATCATCTGTCACTTTTCCTGTGAATAACACTTTGCCATTTTCCATTGGAATTTGACCTGAAATGAATAGTAAATTTCCTGTTTTTACTGCAGGAATGTATGATCCTGCTGGGGTGGGTGGATTAGGTAATGTGATTTCTAATGATTTAATTTTTTCTTCAATCAATAATCTGATGTTTTTTGAGCCTGATTTTAATTTTTACTTATTTTGATGTGTACTTTTTCTCCTTTGTTGGAGTTATTTTGATACACTGTTCTTGTTTTGTAACCTTGTTTTTGCAAATATCCATCTAAGATTGATGCCCATGGTAATGAATGTCCGCTATTTAGCTTTGAATCTATTGTAATGTTCTTAGTGTTTGCTTCAAAATTTACATGTCCTGAACATGTAATTTGTACGATGGCATCAATTATTTCAATCATGTCATCCAATGATTTTGATTTTAGATTAATTCCACTTTTTTCTAATAATTTTATCATATCTAATTCGGGTTTTTTTGATATGATTGTAGAATTTAGAATGTGCATTAATCCTAATTCGTTGATGATTTTAATAATTTTATATATTTCATGAGCTTCTGCTTTTGTCATATCTGCAACAACTTTGGTTTTAATTGAATTTTTCCAAATATTTGCAAATATTTTTTCTTGATTAATTCCTAAAATTTCTGTTGATGAAAAAATTGCTCCCTTGCCATCATTGTTATTCACCATCAATAATTCGGTTTCATCAAAAATGAAACAATTTTGAACAATATCTGACGTTTTAATTTCTATCCCGTCTGGCATTGCCCTATATGATTCTGAACAAATTTGTGATGTTGGAATAATTATTTTAACATCTAAATTTCTTCTTACTACTCCCAATAACTGTTCTTTACATTCTGCTAGTAATCCTAATCCTCCCTGATCAGTCATTACTTTGATTGATGATTTTGAACCTTCAATCATCGTTTGAAGTTGAGTTAATACTTTATTTGCACTAATGTGAAAATATCTTTTTTCTTCAGAACCTCTTGATTTTCGACTCTCTTCACTTGCTTTTTTTAAATTTGATACTAATGTGTTCATGGCATTTACTTTGTTAATTTGTTCATGAATTGCTCCATCAAATGCATCTTCTGGAGAAATTGCAGTACACATGATTGGTTTACTTTTTGAAATGATTACTAGTTTTTTCTTTTCTAATTTTAGTAATGTTGGATAAATTTTTGTTCGAGGTATTTCTGAGTAATATGCTAATTCACTTGCTGATATTGTGCCTTTTGAAATCAATGCAACGTATGCCTGAGCTTCATATTTACTGAGCCCAAATTCTTCTAAACTTACTGTTAATACCTGATCATTTCCCATGTTTTTACTAGATTTGTTATTAGGTAAAATTGAGAGCTAAATTCCTTTACACAAATGCTCAAAAAAAATCAAAATTGTATCTCTTGATTGGTGTCACTGTGGTTACGAAAATTCCTGTTACACTGTCCTCAAATACAAAATCTCTTTTACAATATAGTATGTTAGTAAATTATAGTATAGATACAATCGACTCCTCAAATGCTTCTCATTCTGTCACTTTAGTTCCTAGATTGGATTATTCTGTTAATTTACTTGAAAATATTATTGGTGCTCTTCAAGAGAAAAGAATTGAATTAAAAAATACAAATCAATATCTTGTTGTAGATTTTGATAAGGATGACCAATCTCATATTAAAAATATTGAATTAGAGCATCTGGTGGTTTATTCTTTAGAAATATTAATTAAAATTAAAAATCAAATTGGATCTATTTCTGGAATTAATAGTATTCCTGAAATTCTACCTTCGTCAATTCCTATGATTCGAATAATTAGTGCTAAATTATTTGTCGTTTTTCCTACCTATAGTCAACAATTATCTGAGTTATCTGTACACCTTGGTAGTATTGTGTTGGATTCTGCTGCTTTAACTATGGCTCGTTTTGATTTTAGTAAATCTAATCACATATCTGCAAAATTACTTGATGAAGTAAAATTGATGGCTGAATCTAAATTAAGTAAGCAGTACCCTCTTGTTGATTTTTTTAAATTATTCAATGTTTAATGATGATTAATTCAAAACGTGATTTTTTAAAAGATATTGACCGTATTCGCTCTCTTTCTTCAGTCATTGACAAAAAACTTTCTGAAATAAAGCCATCTGATAGTGATAAAATTGACAAATTAACTTTAGATGAATTACAGGATTTAGATAAAATTGCTGGGATTGCTGATTTTATGCTCACAAAATATGCTGATAAAAAAGAAATGTGTTCAATTTTAAAGAATTTTACTAGTGTAATTACTGACACTGCTTCCTCCATGGGTAATTTGGATGATGAAATATCTGAACTAATCTTATCTGCTGAAGATTCTATCAATAAAGTGAAGGATTTACATGCTCAAATTGAGAATAAATCCGATTTTAAAAAAAAATATGCTGATGGTCCTGAATATGATCGTGCCCAAACAAGTTCAATTAATTTAACCAATTTTGTGACAGAGATTAACACAGTAGGATACCAACAAAATTCTTCAGGACATAATACAAGGTAAATGATATGAGTCTAGCACCACAAGAATTAGAAAACACTGCAAGCAAATATGCTTCTGAAGCAATCAAGTTTGATTCTCAAGGTGCACGTGGAATGGCTATTACTCATTACCAACATGCAATTGATTCCCTTGTAAAATTATTACAATTATATCCAAACAGTAAACTAAATGAAATTTACAAACAAAGATGCAATTCTTACCATGATAGAATCGGTGCATTACAACAATCTCATGGTGTGGAGCCTGCAGTAGATCCAAAAGCCTCCGAGTCTGAACAAAAAGCATCAGTAAAAAGACAAGAGAATGAAAATGATTTTGAAGACCTTGTAATGAAAGAAAAACCTGATGTAACTTGGGAACAAGTTATTGGATTAGATGAAGCAAAAAGTGCATTACGTGAATCTATTGTTTATCCAACTAAACGACCTGACTTATTTCCACTTGGTTGGCCTAAAGGAATGCTACTGTATGGTCCACCGGGAACTGGAAAAACTATGTTGGCAGCTGCAACTGCAAATGAAATGGATGGTTATTTCATTAATGTTGATGCATCTTCTTTAATGAGTAAATGGTTAGGTGAAGCAGAAAAAAATGTTTCAAAATTATTTGCTATGGCAAGACAATATGCTGAGAAAGAAGGTAAACCTGTAATTTTATTTGTTGATGAAGTTGATTCTCTACTTGGTGCTAGAAGTAGTGAAGTCGGCGGTGAAGTTAGAACTAAAAATCAATTCCTCACTGAAATGGATGGTGTAAATGGAAAAGGAAAACAATTGATGCTATATGTAATTGGTGCAACCAATAAACCTTGGAGTCTTGATGCTCCTTTCCTAAGAAGATTCCAAAAAAGAATTTATGTTAACCTTCCAACACAAGCTGCCAGAGAAAATTTATTTGAACAATATACTGCAAAACTAAATAAAAATTTCAGTATAAGTAATGCTCAATTGGCAAAATTATTTGACGGATATAGTGCAAGTGATATTAAAGATGTATGTCAAGCAGCACAAATTAAAACTGTCCATGAAATTTTTGATTCTCCTGATTATCACGAACCTATTGAAGGTGAGGATCCAATTCAACCTAGGGATCTAACTACTGATGATTTCAAGAATATAATGTCTAGACGAAAACCTAGTGTTTCCCTTGAAATGATTCGTGCATATCATAAATGGAGTGAAGAATTCCAAGCACTTTGATGGTTTAGTGCTATAATTGCGATCATTTTCAAAATATATTTTTTCACATAAAACTTAAATTCACTTTGATTCGGACTTTACGAGGGTCACAATTACTACAAAGAAATCAAATCACGCAAAAAAGTTTGGAAAGCTAATTTTCGATGATGGTACTGTAATTAATGGTGAAGGATTTGGTTATTCTACAACAACTTTTGGCGAAATTGTATTCAATACTGGCATGGTTGGTTATACCGAAGCTCTAACAGATCCATCGTATAATGGTCAATTATTGACTTTAACCTATCCTTTAGTTGGAAATTATGGAGTTCCTGACCCATCCATTAAAGATGAAGATGGAATTTCTAAATATTTTGAATCTAGTAAAATTCAGATTCGTGGATTGGTAGTTCATGAATTGTCTTTAACTGCAAGTCATTGGAATCTTTCTATGACTTTGGATGAATGGATGTATAATGAAAAAGTTCCTGGGATTTCTGGAATTGATACTCGTGCATTAACTATGAAATTACGAAATAGTGGCGTGATGATGGCTGCATTGGTTGTATCTGATTCTGAAATTGATGTTGATGAAATTAAAAAACAACTCAAATCTGCTACTCACTATGATTCTGAACAATTTATGGATGTTGTATCTACAAAGAGTGAAAAAATTTATGGCAACGATGAAAAAACTGTAGTTGTAATTGATACTGGTGCTAAAAATGCAATACTGAGAAATATTCGGGAAATTGGATATAGGGCAATTTTAGTTCCTTGGAATACTTCTTATGAAAAAATAATGTCATACAACCCAAAAGGTGTTGTACTGAGCAGCGGTCCTGGTGATCCTCAAAAATGTCCTGATACAATTATTGTTGCAAAAAAATTAATTGAAAATAATATCCCTACATTGGGCATTTGTTTAGGTGCACAAATTATTGGAATTGCTGGAAATACTGATACTTACAAACTAAAGTATGGTCATAGAGGACAAAACAAGCCTTGTGTAAATCTTGAAAATAATCAAGTGTATGTAACTAGTCAAAATCATGGTTATGGTATAACTCCTGAATCTCTTGCAAAATCTGATTTTGATTTGTGGTTTGCAAATGCAGATGATAAGACAGTTGAAGGAATTAAACATAAAAAACAAAATTGTGTTGCAGTACAATTCCATCCTGAAGCTGCACCTGGTCCTAATGATTGCAAATTTATTTTTGAAGAATTACAAAATTTAATGGAGTCTGAAAAAAATGCCTAAGAATGAATCTTTGAAAAAAATCCTTGTATTGGGAAGTGGTGCGATAAAGATTGGTGAAGCTGGTGAGTTTGATTATTCTGGAAGTCAATGTCTTAAAGCAATTCATGAAGATGGACTCAAAAGTGTTTTAATTAATCCAAACATTGCAACAATTCAAACTGATACTAGATTTGCAGACCAAGTGTATCTATTACCTGTAACCCCAACATATGTTGAATCTATTATAGAAAAAGAAAGACCTGATGGAATCATGTTGGCTTATGGTGGTCAGACTGCACTCAATTGTGGCGTCAAACTTGAGGATGCTGGAATTCTCAAAAAATATGACGTTAATGTTCTTGGAACTCAAGTTCAGGGAATTAAAAATACTGAAGACAGACAGCTTTTCAAGGATCAAATGAAGGCTGCAGGAGTTCCTGTGCTCAAAAGTAAGACTGTAACAAACTTTGATGATGCAAAAAAGGCTGCAGAAGAACTATGTTATCCTGTGATAATTCGTGTGGCTTACACCCTTGGTGGACGTGGGGGTGGAATTGCACATAATGAAATTGAACTTCATGAAATTGTTGAACGTGGTGTAAAGGCCAGTCTTGTTGGCCAAGTATTAATTGAAGAATACATTGGACATTGGAAACAAATCGAATATGAAGTCATGCAAGACTATGATGGGAATAATGTAATCGTATGTAATATGGAAAATGTTCTTTCTATGAAAGTTCATACTGGTGATAATATTGTAGTTGCTCCTTCACAAACAATTGATAATCATGAATATCATATGTTACGTACAGCTGCATTACGTGCAACAAAACATGTTGGTATAGTGGGCGAATGTAATATTCAATATGCTCTTGATTCCGATTCTGATAGATATGTTGCAATTGAAATCAATCCTAGACTTTCTCGTTCATCTGCACTTGCAAGTAAAGCTACTGGCTATCCGTTAGCTTACATGTCTGCAAAAATTGGATTGGGTTATAATTTATCTGAACTTGTAAATAGTATTACTAAAAGTACTACTGCTTGTTTTGAACCATCTCTTGATTACATAGTATGTAAGCACCCAAGATGGGACTTTTCAAAATTTGAACTTGCAAACCGTAAACTCGGAGTTACAATGAAATCTGTTGGTGAAGTTATGGCTGTTGGTAGAACGTTTGAAGAATCTTTACAAAAAGCAATCAGAATGCTTGACATTGGAAATGATGGTCTTGTATTGAATCGTACAAATGGAAAAAAATACACTGAAGAGGAAATTGAATACCAACTTTCACACCATGATGATCAAATTTTGTATAATGTTGCAATTGCACTAAAAATGGGAATTTCAGTTAATAGAATTTACAAACTATCTGCAATTGATCCTTGGTTTATTGAAAAAATACAAAATATTGTAGATACTGAGGTCAAACTTCAAGAATCTGAACTTAACGAATCTATGATGTGGGAAGCAAAGAAAATGGGGTTTTCAGACAAACAAATTGCCAAATCGAAGAACAAAGAACCTGACGAAATCCGTCAAACACGTAAGAAATTAGGAGTAATTCCATCCGTTAAACAGATTGATACTTTGGCTGCAGAATGGCCTGCTGTTACAAATTACCTATATCTCACTTATGGTGGTAATTCTAATGATATCTCAGTTCCTGTAGATGAGAAAGGAATAATCGTTGTTGGGGCTGGTCCATATAGAATTGGAAGTAGTGTTGAATTTGATTGGGGTACGGTGAACATGGTATGGGGATTACAAGAAAATGGGGAGAAACATATTTCCGTAGTCAATTGTAATCCTGAAACTGTTTCAACTGATTATGATATTTGTACAAGATTATACTTTGAAGAACTAACTCAAGAACGTCTTCTTGACATTACTGAATTTGAAAATCCAAAAGGTGTGATTACTTGTGTTGGAGGTCAAACTGCAAATAATTTAACTCCTGGTCTTGCGCAACGTGGAATAAACATACTGGGAACCAGTGCAATAGATGTTGATAGGGCAGAAGACCGTTCTAAATTCAGTGCTGAACTTGACAAACTACACATACAACAACCAAAATGGCAAGCATTTTCAAATCTTAATGAAGCAAAAAGTTTTGCACAAGAAGTTGAATTCCCAGTAATTGTTAGACCTTCTTATGTTTTGTCTGGAGCTGCAATGAAAGTTGTTTGGTCTCAAGATGAACTTAAAACATACGTCAAAGAAGCAACAGATGTTTCTCCTGATCATCCTGTTGTAATATCAAAATTCATGTTAAATTCTCTTGAAGTTGATGTTGATGGAATTAGTAATGGAAAAGAGGTAGTTATTGGTGCAATAGTTGAACACATTGACTCAGCTGGTGTTCATTCTGGTGATGCAATGATGTGTATTCCTCCCTGGAGATTAAACAACAAAATTATTGAAACAATTAACGAATATACTAAAAAAATTGCATTAACATTTAATGTAAAGGGACCGTTTAACTTACAATTTCTAATACATGATGATCATGTCTATGTTATTGAGCTTAACATCAGAGCTTCTAGGTCTATGCCATTTGTCTCAAAACTGGTCAAAACAAACTTGATTTCATTAGCATCAAAGGCTATTTTGGACAAACCTTTGCCTAAAATACCTGAAAATAAATGGCAAAAGATCACCAACTATGGAATTAAAGTACCTCAATTTTCATTCATGCAATTAGACGGTGCAGATATTGCATTAGGTGTTGAAATGCAATCTACTGGAGAAGCTGCTTGTTTTGGTGATAGTTTCTATGATGCATTGTCAAAAGGTCTGACTTCAGTTGGATACAATCTCCCTAAAAAAGGAACTGCACTCGTAACTGTTGGAGGTGCAACAAATAAAGAAAAACTTTTGCCTAGTATTGCAAAACTCAAACAGTTAGGATTCAAAATTTTAGCAACAGAACATACTGCTGAATTTTTTGAAGAAAAACTTGGTGATATTGAAATTGTACACAAGATTTCAGAACCAGAAAGAAAACCAAACATATCTGATTTACTTTATGAGAAAAAGATAGACTTCATCATAAATATTCCAAGTACATTATCTTTGGAAAAATATGTTGGAATGCTTGATGATGAATATCAGATACGACGAAAATCCTTGGAATTGGGAATTCCTGTTTTGACAACTCTTGAGTTGGCAGATTCTTTTGTTAAAACTTTGGAATGGCTTAAAGATAACAAACCTACAATAGATCCAATTAGTCCTTACGACAAGTATGAATAACTTTTTAAAAGTTTAAGAAAGTTGTTTTAAAATTTTTTAAAAGATCAAGGTTATACAAGTGTAAATTATGAATAAATTATTGAATAAAGAACCTGATCGAATTGAACAATTAGTTTCTGAAAAACGTGTCAAACTACATCTTTTTGAGCCTAGTCAAAGAAAAATTTGGACCGTAGTTGGAAAAACTGAAGAACACTGGGTAGACCCTGATGGTTGTTTTTGTTCTTGTCCTGGATTTTATTTTGGTTCTATTAATGGTAAGACTTCTTGTTACCATTTAGATTCTATTCAATATGCAAAAAATGAAAATAAATTTGAAACAATTATTTTCTCTGATGATGAATTTTCTGATTTTTTATCTGGTTTGATTTCTGATTTATGATAATTAGTTATTAGAATGTATTATTAAGTAGAAATTTAATTCATTATCATGGATGATGAAAAACTAAATTTAGAAATTGAAAAAATTGCTAATCTTATGGTTCATGATGATATATCTTCAGATGAACAAGATGTAACAAAATTAGAAAAATATAAGGATCAAATTAAAATTGATTGCGATCTTAATGATGAGGAAGCTATGAAATTAGTTTATGAAACATTGGTATATAGAAAATTAAAAAGTTCAGATTCTAGTGATATGTTAGAAAAAGGCACCGATTTTGGTGCTGGATTTAGTTGACGAATTATAACTGAACTGTATCTATATCGTCTTTTGAAACTCCTTTCCAAAGACCCACCATTCCTTCTGGTTCCACTTCATCAACTTTAGTAATTTGTTGAATCTTTATGTGATCTGGATTTGGTGGCATCCACAACATTGCCATGTAGTCTCCAACATTTCCAACTTTTGTTGGTAATGCCATTATGACTTTTTCATTTGTGAATCCTTTTGTGATTAGAGCATTCATTGCTTTTTCTTTTAGATCCATTCTTCCATGTAGGAACAAATAGACATCTTTTTGAGTATCAATTTCTGCCATAATCATCCTGATTTGCCAAAGTTATTCAATCTTTCTAGATCTTTGACCGCCCAAAAAGGGTTAAATTAGAATACAAAAAATTTCAACTATGAAAATATTTACTGTTGGTAGTAAATCCTTTGTAACTAGTTTCCAATTGGCAGGAATTCCTGGTATAATCTCTGAAACTCCTGACAAAGCTTTAGCTGAAATTACAACATTGACTGATGATGCCGATGTTGGATTAGTTTTAGTCAGTGATGATATTACTGAAGCAATTAACGATGAATTGACTGCTCTTAGAGCCAAAAAATCAACTCTGGTTTTTGCATTACCTGCAACTGGAAGTGAAAAAACAGAAGTTGATTATAGAGTAATGCTCAAAAAGATTCTTGGTGTCTAGATCTAAAAAAGTTAAACACACTCACGCAGAACTTACATTTTTTCAGTCAATTTTCAACAAATTTTATCCATTTTTAAAAAATGGGTTTTATTTTGTTATAAGATTGAATTTGTTTTCAATTAATTGATCCTCATAACAATGATTTCTTAAAAAATAAAAAAATAGAAAAATGATTCTGTTAAGATAACTTAACAGATTTTACTTTTTTACTAATTCCGTAAAACATCATTGCAGGTGCTGCA
>ERZ651776.3428-NODE-3428-length-15820-cov-3.647272_pt1 | contig 15820 bp, 13 predicted proteins | sample MGYA00514761_ERZ651776 | MGnify/ENA metagenome assembly ERZ651776 | reverse complement strand
CCCCCCCATCCCTGCTGCAACCCTCCTGGTGATTCACCGGACCTCCATCCTCAGGTTCTTGGACCCTCCGAATGCTGGAATACTTATGATTCCAGATTTTCATGTTTTCCGCGCAAGTTAGAAAGTCAAAAAGATCAGTCGCCGAAATGTCGTCCAAGACCATGTAGTTGAAGGAGCTAAAAACTTGCGGGTGCTTGGTATAGTTCTTCAAACACAAAACAATTCCAAAATACAACACAATCAATAAATCGAGAAAGCCGCAAATTAGAAAGACTATCCAAGTAGTGGGTAAGTGACTTGCGTGGAAGCGTATTATGATTTCGAGGAGCTCATTGTTGCATTCTTTGTAGGGGCATGTTTTGGTTGCATCAGAGCAAAACAGGTTGTCAGGGTCATCGTGACCAATAATATTTCCAAAAGGTTGATCTGTACCATCATAGCCAGCTGACAAAAAAATGAGACGGTCAAAAATCACCTCCTCTGTATCTTCCATCGTTTCCGTCGAGTTGGAAATGCACCACATTTCCTTTTCAACAGAGCTGAAGCTCTTCCCACAAATGTGGGACATACTTTCCTTCCCCAAATACTTAGATCTCCAGTTGGCAACTGCATGGCCGTCAAAGCACAAGTAGTCAAAGTACAGACTCTGCATCAAGCTTAATGGAGGACGATATTCCATTGTGGAGAAAATTTGGTCAGGTGATGTCATGTTCCAGGCCTGGCAAGAAGTCTTCTCGAACGAGAGAGAAGGAATACTGAAGGAGAACACACCACGAACTTTATTAGTCTCCTCGTTTGCAAGCCGCGATTCGACTTCTTTGAAATCACTGATATCTTGTATTATGCTGGGCGCCGCCTCCTCTATAGCACTGGGAATGCCTTCGTTCCGCAAATTCAAATGAGAGTAAGCATTCACAGCACTTCTCGTTACGCAAACTGAATGAGCAAGGAACCGGCCGAGAAAGACCGTACCAATCGAGAGAATTACAAAAGCAATCAGTATTCGCTGCTTAATTCTAATGCTGGCCAAAATGCCAAAGAGAATTATATGCACACAGCAGAAAATAGCACGAGGAACAGGGGTGAAGATCAGGACGCCTGGGGTGAGGATAAATTTGGGAAGGCGAGGTGGGCCTGTTAGTGTCAGCATAACTGCATCCATCTTTGGTCTACCGGAAAAGCAATATAGTGACTAGCAGAAGCAACAAAAACATCAACTAACTATTGCTGCAAAGGCAAGCAAGCAACTTACCCAGCACGAGATTCCACATGTAGTAGTGGGATATTAAGTGCATGGCCAAACAGGGCACGAAGAGGATTTTCCTTAACAACGAAAAGGTGCGACCGAATATACTCTCCTCTTTCTTCTTCTTTGCATTCCGAGACCGCATCCGATCCTTCATTTTCTTTATTTTCGGCCGTAATGCCAGAATTTCAGACTCAATACTGTCTTCACTCCTTTTCATCTCAATTTCAACCTCGACCTTCATCCCTCTACCTCAAAGTTACCAAAAAAAAGGCCCGTACAAAGATATTACCACGAAAGGACAGCCAGCGACCTATACCGTTTGATACTGTAGAGTCTCCTCAAAACAACGGTCTCAAAAGCTTTTGTTGACTTGGTCCTCGGGGAAGTCAAGTGGAATAAGATTGTTGATGATCTGAACAATTAAAAAACGACAACTCTGGCTATTCATATACGAGCATGACGGTTGGGTGTACTTAAAATAAAATAAGCGTTGAAAATAGGGCAATTCTTCTGAACATGAACTCATTGCCTAATTTCTCTTAGGCCACCCACGCCAACAAGCCAACTCGCCAACAGCTGGGGCGGCCAAGCGCCAAGCAGGCTGCCGGAGTCTGTCAGTCCAAAAAAACTTCTTTCCAATTGAAGGGACAAATAAATTCAGCAAAAAGATCAAGCAGGAAGAGGTTTATAACAAACACGCATATGCTCACAGCACAATTATGGAGGAAGCAGACCAAATTTTACTCATCTCCCTAACTTCACACCTTTTGCCATTTTCGTCCCTCTTTTCTCTTTCATCCCCATCATCTCAACCGGGTGAGAGTGGATCTGCTGGCGGGACCCCGGTTGATGGGATCAGCGGTCTCGTCGCCAGGAAGGAGGTGTACAGCATCTGCCGTATACTTTGGGACACTTGCAAGAACGATGCCAAGTCCCAGGCGAGGCTGGAGAAAGGTCCTGGAGGATACGACCTGAAGGCTGCCAAGGGTGTCGCCAAGAAGCACAAGATGTGCACGGAGGTTTCGGAGGGGATCAAGGCAATGGGATACGACGGCGACTGCGGATACAACACCCTCCTCTACCCCACCATACAATCGACCCGCGGCCTTCTCCAGTTCCTGGTCAGGAAGCTCCCCGTGAAGGAAGAGGACGTCGCAGTAAAAGCCTCCTCTGAGAAGGACGGCGGCGGCGACGGAGAAGACTTCCTCTCCACTTCGGAGACCGAGCACATTTTAAACGCCCTGAAGCAGTTCATGGCGCAGCCCTGGGTCATCTCGAACGGCTTGGAAAAGTACCACGGGGAGAGACCTGTGAAACGATACGGCGGCAACAGGCGTTTCCGCTCCTTCCCTGCCTCCCCGGAGAAGTTCATCTCCACCCAGGTTCCCAACTACCCTAAGACGGAGATGTTCGGGACGGTCCTCGAGCTCTCCGCGCACCAATACGCCCAGGAAAACAGGAAGAAAAAACTGGCGGAGATGAGGAGGAGGGAGCGGGAGAAGAGGGAGATGGGGGGGGACGCGGGGGACGGACGATCCTTCGCAGAGAGGGCCAAGGCGGCGTTCGAGGCCCACGGGGGGGGGAGGAACATTTCGGCCGCGGACTACGACATCGACTCTCTTTTGGAGAAGGCACAAGACGGACGGAGCGGGGCCAAGGCCGGGAGGTTTGCGAATGCCGTCAACTTTGGGAAGGAGGAGAGCGAGGGCGTTGTCAACGAGAATGTCGTCGCAGATGTCCGGGACGATGGCGCGACGGAAACGGAGGAGGAGATCGCGAAGCGGAAGGAAGCGGAGGAGAAGAGGAAGAAGCAGGAGAGGGAAGACATGCTTAACCAATTAAGAAAGGAGGTGAGAGAGAGAGAGACTGTGTAAACACTATCACTGTTCTAACATCATCACTAACCTACGTCCATCTACAAACACACACACACACACACACACACACACACACACACACACACACAGCGACCTCCAGCATCGAATAAAAACGGACCAACAGACCGTCGAGGACGAGCTAATAATGACATCCAACGCCAAATCCCTCATCCCGGATCTCACAAAGAAAATGGAGAGCCTGAAAAAGACCTACAACCAACACAAGAAGACCCTCGACCTCCTCCCCGACGCCGCCAACAACGCCAAGAAACTCCAGGAGATCATCGACCAGTCCCTCGCAAGGTACCAGAAATTGCTGGAGGAGTGGGACGCGCACAAGGACCCTCTTGAGGGGGAACTCGATAGACTCAAGGGCAAGAGGGACCAGAGGAGGAAAGTGATCGAGGAGAAGATCGAGGAGATCAAGAGGCTACGGGCGGACATTAACGTCATGGCGGACTCCATTAGGGAGAAGGAGGCCAGGGCCCTAAAGCTCAAGGCCGAGTACGAGAAAATGCCGAAGAACTTCAACAGGAGCGTCTACACCTACAGGATAATGGACATCATCAACAGCATAACCAAGCAGAAGGCCGAGATCAAGCGCGTGGTCGCGGACATCCGAGAGGTGCAGGAGGTCATCAACAGGACCAGCGAGACCCTCCTCCGCACGGAGGCCGTCGCGGACGAGAGCCTCTTCCAGGCGGCGAAGACCGGCGAGGGGGGGGCGAACAGCACCGAGGCCTACAAGAAGCTCAGCGTCCTGAGGGGCACCTTCGAGAGCCTCGTCGCCACCGTGCAGGAGATCGGCAAGTCCGAGAAGGCCGCAAGGAACTTTGAGACAAGGACCGAGACGCTCCTGCAGAGGGTCAGCGGACAGTCCGTCGATGGACTTATCAAGGACCTCAAGCTTGTGAAGAAGGAGAACAAGGAACTGGCCGCTAAACTCAAGGCGACCATGAAGTAAAGTGTGGGTAAAAATGTCGTTGAATGTTTTTTATTTGTGAAGGTTTCCGTTATTGTTTTCGGCATTTAGCTCGTCAGTGACGCGAGAGAGCCGAGAACACCATCAATCAAGGGCGGAATTTCCTTTGATTTCTCGGATTTTCACCGAAGAACGCTCACAATAATCTTAAACAACCAGATTGCCACCCTTACAATCCTTTTCCACGAAAAAAAAAGTCCGCTTGCAATCATCACGAGAGATCTACCCAAACCCAGAAACTCTCCAAACCCCGGGAGACCAACCACCCTCCCGGCTAAGCTACAGCTCCAGATTTTTGCTAGGAAGATTCTCCCAGGGTGTGGCTGCTATCTATCCACCTTCCACCGCTCCCCTCCCGTTCGATTCGTCGATCTCTTGACGCGAGAGGCAACCCAGTGTCTGTTTCCACTGTTTGTTCTTCTTTGTCTTGGGTTGGCAAGAATCGGGTTGTGTGTCGTCGGTGGGGGGGGGTTGATTAACGGGGGATAAAAAAGAAAAACCATGTCGTCGACGAGGCGCGACAACCCCTCGTTCCCCCCTCCGATACCTCCAGGATCTGCCGCCCGAGCGTCTGAACCACCTTTGGCGACGTCGGCCAACCCACCCTTAAATCAATCCTTTCAATCCTCTCAATCCTCTCAATCCTCTCAATCCTCGCTACTCGCGCAATCCTCCCGCCGCGCCCATTTTTAGGCAGCAATCACCTGCTTACACTCTACATCACAGAAATTGCTTTCGTTAAAGAATGTCGAGGTTAGCGAGAAGCCCTTCGGCATAATCCAAAACGGCTTTTTTCTCTGCGTCGCCCTGTTTGTCCCATCCTTTGAATAACATGGCAATGCGGGGGTTCTTCGCAAGTCTGTCGCGATGTTTGATCATGAAACGCCAGTAGAGGCTATTCAAAGGGCAAGCGCCGCGGCCAGTTTTGCGCTTAACGTCGTAATGGCAACTGCTGCAGTAGTCACTCATTTTGCTCACGTAATTACCGCTTGCCGCATACGGCTTGCTTGCGATAAGCCCGCCGTCGCTAAACTGCGACATTCCTCGCGTATTGGGCATCTCTACCCATTCTATCGCGTCGATATAAATCCCGAGGTACCACGCGTCGACCTCGCTAGGCTCAATACCTGCGAGCAGGCAAAAGTTGCCTGTTATCATTAGTCGCTGAATATGGTGCGCATAACTTGTCTCTAGAGATTGGCCAATAGCCTCGCTCATACAGCGCATTGATGTCTGTGCGTTCCAGAAAAACTCAGGCAGTGCTGTGTGAGCATCCAGTGCATTTTTTTCGCTGTAGCTCGGCATATTGATCCAGTACATTCCACGCATATATTCGCGCCAACCGAGAATTTGCCTAACGAAGCCCTCGACCTGAGCAAGATCTATTTCGGTTGCGCGAGAATCGAGTGCTGCGATCGCAGCGTCGATGACCTCGCGAGGATGTAGCAGTTTACAGTTCAGTGCGAAGCTAATGCGCGCGTGATAGAGGCTCCAGCGATGTGGCGAGTTGCAAGTCATTGCATCTTGAAACGTGCCAAAGTGAGGCAGACAGGTCTCACAGAAAAATTCAAGTTGGGCAAGCGCCTGATCACGATTAATAGGCCACATTATCGACTCGGCTTTAACGCCAATAGTCTTCACCTTATGACGCTCGAGTCTTGAAATAATCGCTTTCACATCATTTGCAAAAACTAGAGGGGCGGGTAGCGCGTCGATGTCGTGTTTCTTAAGTTTCTTACGATTTTCGGCGTCGAAGTTCCAGCGGTCACCGCGAGGCTGATCGCCTTCCATGAGCACATCGAAGCGTTTACGCATCTTGCGGTAAAAGTTTTCCATCCTTACGGCTTTATTAGCGGTAAAAGTCTTCTCGATCTCGGGGTAGGGGAGGAGGAAATGTTCCGATTCATAGCATGTTTTTGTACAGTGCGAAGGAAGGCTAAGCTGCTCCAGTTCGAGCTGTAGCCGATATTCGTCTGGGCGTTGGTAGTCGAAGTGCTCGATAGAGCTGTTTGCGCACAGAGTGGTGATAAGCGTGGGCAGGTCTTTAAATGGCGCCGTCGCATCGAGATCTAGGTGCAAGACTCGGTGGCCGAGACTCGCTAGGTTGTCGGCAAAGTTACGCATGGCGGCAAAGAACGCACAGACTTTTTGGCTGTGATGCGGGGCGTAATCTGTCTCCTGACGCAGTTCGGCGATTACATACAGTACCGCCTCATCTTTCTGTTCGAACCACGAGTGTGAAAGCGCGAGTTGGTCGCCTAGAATCCAGCGAATTCGTTTCGTGTTTGATGGGACTGTCACTGTATTTTCGAGAAGCATAGTGGGGGCCAGACTCTTGGGTTAGTTGATGCCAACGCTTAGCTGGCAGATCGCGCGCGGCGCTGAGAGGCAACTGATAAATAACGCTGGTTAGCGTATGCTAGACCAATCTCGAAGCCTGCATTGACCGTACTATTAGGAACTACCATCGGAGGGTGACATGACACCAGCAGAGAAGGTAATTTCAGCGCTTGGCTACGCAGGTCTTACCCCCTTTGTTGTAGCCTGTTGCTTACTTTACGCCGGCGAAGAGGCTCGCGCCAGCCAGCTGTTTCTGAGTTACAGCGCGATTATTTTGTCGTTCCTGGGCGGAACGCACTGGGGCAGACTTCTCTCGTCTGGAAAGACACTTGAGTTGGGGGCAGGGCTATTCGCACTGGTGGCGAGCAACGTATTTGCGCTACTCGCATGGTCTGCGCTCCTGTTAAGCCATGGCAACATCCTCTACCCGTTTATTATTCTCACTACCGGCTTTGTGCTGTTGTTTTTGGTAGAAGCGGCGTCGATGCCGACAATAGATCACGCCGTGCATCGCCGCTACTCGGCTTTTCGCGCTTTCCTGACCATCGCTGTGCTGCTGCTTCACGGGGTGTTTTTACTCTTAAGCGACTAGAAACTTAGCTCAGCGCTGTTTTTTTACTGTAATCCGATCGACTCTAAAGGCCTTTGCTATGAACCACTATCCTCTGACGCTTTTTTTCGACAGCTATTGCCCTGTCTGCAGCGCCGAAATGAAAGAGCTCGCAAAGCTAGATACATCAGGCAACCTGCGTTTCGAAGATATTCACGTCGAGGATTTTTCCACTCGATTCCCTCACATAGACCCCGTTGCAGCGAATAAGATAATGCATGGGCTCTACGCCGATGGCAGCTTGATTTATGGTTTAGACGTCGCACATCAATCTTGGCGCGCCGTGGGCCAGAAGCGCTGGCTTGGGCTATTGAGAATGCCGGTTATGCGCTGGTTTAGCGATCTAGGCTATTTGTTTTTTGCGCGTTATCGTTACACCATTTCGTATGTGTTGACCGGTCAAAGGCGCTGTGAGCCTTGCGCCGAAATAGGCGCCGAAAGTTGCGCGCTGGCAGAGCAGACCGAGACGCAAAAGCAATGAGCGGCGCAGTGTTGGTAATAGGTGCTCAAAGCGAAATAGGTCAAGCGCTCATCGGACGGGTGTTAGCCGAGGAGCCTGAGTCTCAGGTGATCGCGGTAAGTCGCAGCAGTTGCCCCGATGTATTTTGGCCGCACGTGTCTGATGAACGTGCACGATTAGTTTGGCTGCGCTGCGACTACAGCGACAAGCAGATGGGCGAGGTGGTTAAGGACTGCACTGATTTGCTCGCTGAGAAGCAAAGAACGCTGAGTCGTTTAGTCATCTGTAATGGCCGTTTACACGACGCAACGATCAGTCCTGAAAAGCGAATCGAAGAGATTGACCGAGAAGCGCTCCATGCTGTGTTCGAAAGTAACGCGGTCATTCCTGCACTCTGGCTAAAACACCTTAAAGTGCTGCTCAAAACTCATCTGAAGGGAAAAATCCCCGCCGTTATTGCTGTGCTCAGTGCTCGCATAGGGAGCATTGAAGATAACGGCAAGGGGGGCTGGTATGCCTACCGTGCCTCTAAAGCCGCGCTGAATATGCTGCTTAAAACCAGCGCCATAGAATACCAACGCACGCTACCCGAGCTCCGGTTTATTGCCTTTCATCCAGGCACAACAGATACTCCCTTGAGTAAGCCGTTTCAGCGGTCTGTACCGGAGGGTAAGCTGTTCACTCCTGACTTCGTGGCGGCCTCCTTGCTTGCGCGCCTGAGCGAGGCGCTTGCGCCGGTCGAGGAAGAGGCTGGCGACAATAGGAAAAGACCCCCGGCACGTTTCGTCGCCTGGGATGGCAGCGAAATACCTTGGTAAATTTGAGAGCTGAACAACGAGTAGAGGTTCAGCTCCCTACAATTAAAACTCTGTGAGGCACACCCATGAACGTCCGCACCCTGACCGAAAAAGCGCTCTTACTAAGCCTGACACTCGCAGTCGCATCGCTTTCAACACCTGTAAAAGCATCGGAGAGTGTCGTGTGGGATCTGACCGGCGTTTATGCCAACGACGACGCGTGGGAGTCAGCCCTAGAGGCAGCGCAAGATGAGATCACAATACTACCCAAGCTGGCAGGGTCTTTAGGCGATAGTTCAGCGTCGCTGAGTGCAGCACTTAACCAAATCTCCTCGCTCGAAAAAGAGATTGCTAGACTCTATGTGTATACAAGCCTGATTTTCGATTCTGACCAGCGCGATGCAGACGCGCAAGCGCGAATAGGCCGGTCGCGGACTTTATACTCAAATTTCGAAGAATCGATTTCATGGCTTGCGCCAGAAATACTCGCCATAGGCGACGCTCGCATAGAAGCATTTATTAGTGACGATGAGACGCTTGCGGCACACGAGTTTTTCCTGCGCGATACACTGCGCAGTGCGCCGCATACCCTTGATGCAAAAACCGAGGAGATTCTTGCTCAGGCGAGTCTTGCGCTGAGCGCGTCGGAACAGATATACGAAAGCTATGCGAACGCCGATATTCCTTGGCCGACGGTAACATTAAGCGAAGGGCAAGAGGTGACACTCTCGCAAGCGGGGTATTCGCTATGGCGCGCGGCACCGAATCGTGATGATCGCAAACTAGTATTCGATACTTTTTGGCAAACGTGGAATCAGTATAACGATGGCATGGGTGCGACGATGGCGGCCAATATTCAGTCGAATGTATTCGGTGCGAAGGTTCGCAATCATGACTCTACGCTTGCCGCGAACCTTTTCGATGATGGACTTCCGCCTGAGGTCTACACCCAGCTAGTCACTCAGGTAAACCAATCGCTTCCGCTATTTCACCGCTATCTTTCGCTACGTGGGCGCATGCTCGGCGTCGACGACCTAAGGTATTTCGACATCTATCCGCCACTGGTCGAGGTCGATACCGGTGAGTTCGACTTAGCGCGTTCTGCGGCCATTACATTTGAGGCGCTTAAGCCCTTCGGTGAGGACTACCTCGCGCTGTTAAAACAAGGATTGGATGGCGAGTGGATGCATAGTCATCCTGCGCCGGGCAAGCGCTCGGGTGCCTATATGAACGGCTCCATTTACGATGTGCATCCGTTTGTTCTGCTCAATCACAACGACGACTATGAATCGTTGTCGACGTTTGCACACGAATGGGGGCACGCAGTACACAGTCTCCTGGCACAGAAGCAAAACCCTTATGAGACGGCGAGCTATTCGACTTTCACGGCGGAAATGGCCTCGACGATTAACGAGATTCTTTTGCAGGAATACATGATCGAAAATGCGCGTAGCGATGAGGAAAAACTGTTTTATTTGGGTGGCGCACTCGAAAATATACGCGGCACCTTATTTCGCCAAACAATGTTCGCCGAGTTCGAACTCGCAATGCACGAAGCAGTAGAGGCGGGTGAACCACTCACGGGCCCCAAATTGTCTGAAATGTATGGGGAGTTGCTGAAGCGCTATCATGGCCATGAGCTTGGCGTTCTGACAATCGATGACGAATACGCTGCCGAATGGGCCTTTATTCCACATTTCTATTACGACTTTTACGTATTCCAATACGCGACATCGATAACCGGCGCAGCTTGGTTCGCCGAGCAGTTTTTGGCGGGTGACGAGCAGGTTCGCGATTCGTTTATTCGCGTATTAAGTGCTGGAGGCTCAGACTACGCACATAATATTCTGCGTGACGAGGCGGGGCTTGATATGACCACTGCTGAGGCCTATGCGCCGGTCTTAAGGAGAATGAAGTCTTTGATGGATAGGATCGAAGCACTGCTATAGCATTCGATCTCGGCAAAAAAAATGGGAAGCCCAAGAGCTTCCCGTTTTTTTTGCTTAAAAGATCGTTAGTCAGCGAAGCTTGGAACAGTCTTCGGATGGGCATACAGCCACTCAACGACCTGAGCTGTAAACGTAGGAGAGAAAGCTGGCACGTGAGAACCGTCGGCTATTGTCCAAAGTTCGGCAGAACCACCCGCCTTGCAACCTTGCTTGAAGACGACTGTAGACGACTCATGGCCTTCGAGCGTACTTACTAAATCGCGTAACTCGCGGGCTTCACCTTCAGCTTTACAGCCATTGTATTTAGCCCAGCGCTGCACTGTTTCAAGCGCAGAGGGGTAGTAGTTTTGCAGTATGTGCGAGCCCTCGTAGGCGATCGTTCCGTCGGCCGTGCCGTGAATCTGTAGCACATGAACAGGGTTCGCTGGGGCGTCGCGCTCTTCAATATGCGTTGCACCCGCGAGACTCGCAATGGCAGCAATCGTATTCGAATGTTCGTAGGCTGCACGATAAGACATAAAGCCGCCGTTGCTGTGTCCAACGAGATAAATGCGATTGTTATCTACAGTGAATTGGGCTTTCACTTCTTTGATGATGTCAGCGACATAGGCCGAATCGTCAACCTCTGTTGAGAAGAAGTCGCAGCAGGCGTCAGACGCATTCCAGAAGCGGTTTTCATCGCCACCTGGCTCGCGGTTACCATCTGGGGCGACCAACAAAAAACCGTATTGGTCGGCTAGTTTACTGAATCCCATGTAGCTGTCTTGCATCGCGCCGCTCGAAGTATAGCCGTGGAGCAATACAATTAGGGGGGCAGGATTCTCGCTCGAATACCCTGCGGGGACAGTAATGGGCAGCTCGCCTCGGCCGAGGTCGATAGACTGGGCGTTTAGTGCAAACGAGGCCGCGACTAGGGTGACGGCCGCTAGGGCGTTGGTTAGGCGTTGTAACATGGTGTTAATTCTCGATGATCTCATTATTATACGTCGCAGAGTTTACCCTAAATCTGGCTTGCCGAAATAGGGGATGAGGGTTGGGGTGTTTTCCTTGTATTTTTTAAATGCGGGGTCGTTACCCCAGCGAGACTCAGCGTTGTTCTCGAGCATCGGCACCCCGCTCACTTTGAGAAGCAGGAAACTGACAAAAATGGGTGAGACGAGGGTGACCCATTGCCAGCCGGCTAAAACGGGAAGAGCGATGACGGCAATGCCGATCCAGAGAATAATTTCACCAAAGTAATTGGGGTGGCGGGACACTGACCAGAGCCCGCTGCTGATAAATTTCTCTGCGTTGTCTGGGTTTTTACGGAACGCTGTTTTCTGCCGATCGGCGATGACCTCTATACTAAAGCCCGCGACCCAGAGTGCGACGCCTAATGTGAAGAACGCATCGATCTCAGCCTGGGTTTGGGAGGTCATTGCAGCGAGCCCTGCGGCTATTGTGATGAAAACCCAAGTGCCGCCTAGTGTCCAGGTCAGCAAAAACCGGAAAAACCTCGGCTTTATCAGTGTAAACCGTCGGTCTTGGCCAGCCTTTTTTACCCGAATGAAGAGGAAGCTTCCGAGTCGTATCGCCCAAACGCAAATTAAGCTCGCGACTACTAAGCCCCGGGCATCGAACGAGGGCACCAGCAAAAAGGCGAGGGCGACAGTCGCGACATAGGAGATAGACCCAATGAGATCGAAGTAGTGTTCGGTTTGGAAAAGATAGGCAGGGATGAAACCGAGCCAGTGAAGGACGAATCCAACGGAGGCACAGAGCATGAAAATAGGCATGCCATCAAAGAGGGCGCTGTTGTTACTGCCCGCAATAGCGAAGAGCATGCTGAGTGTGACGGCTACTACGATAGCAATTATCGGTTTGAGCATAGTCCATTCCTTTGTCTAGGGCGCATCCTACTTGGTGCGCCTCTCATTCTTATCAATAACGCTAAGCCCGAGCCTAACGATTCATTCGGTTTTACCCTATTACAAATTCAAAGCGACAATGCTAGCTGACGGTCGTCGACATTGTGTGCTTTTTGGGTGGCAGAGAGGCGAAATCCCCCTCGCGCTTCTCGCCTGCTGCCGACATCGCTTCGCGCACCTCGGCTGAGTTCAGCATACTGGCATTCCAGATGCTGATGTAATCGAGGCTATCGGCTGTGCTGTGATCACGAGAATAGGTTATCAGGCGCTTGCTGCCATAAATAGCGATAGGGGCTTTTTTAGTAATCTCACGGGCGATTTCCATAACCCCAGCGAGCAGTTCTTCATGGGTATCGAAGACCGCATTCACGAGTCCGATGTCTTTCGCTTCTTCAGCGCTCATTCGCCGGCCAGTGTAGGCAAGCTCGCGCGCAATACCCTCGGGAATGAGTTTGGTGATACGCGGGAAGGTGCCGACATCGGCGGTCATGCCTATGTTGATTTCGAAAATGGTCAGAAACCCGTCTTTGCTCATGTAGCGCATGTCGCAGGCGGTAATAAGATCCACACCGCCACCGATTGCGCCGCCTTGTATCGCTGCAAGTACAGGAACACGACACTCTTCTAGGCAATTGAACGTGCGCTGCATGCGCAGCACATTGTCGTAGAAACGGGCACCGTGGCGTCTTTTCTGATGCTCAACTTCTCGGGGGTCTTCGTTGGGCGTTTCATTGCTGGCGAACACAGCGGTGTCTATGCCCGCTGTAAAATGGGGGCCTGTCGAGGAAATCACGATGACGCGGACGCTGTCATCTTGCTCGAGCGCGCTGATCACAAGGGGCAGTTCGTCCCAGAACGCAGTAATCATGCTATTTCGTTTTTCAGGACGATTGAGCACGATATGTGCGATATGGTCGGCGATAGAGACTTCAAAGCAGGTTGTGTTCACGGCGTTCCTCGTTCTTGTTTTAGGATCAAATTTAGCGATTTACGCAGACTACCCCATCAGGCCATAGAGTCAATTGCACTCAGGCCTTATGCTCAATCAGATAATCGAGGGCGAGGTCTATGTTCGGATACTTAAGGGTATAGCCCAAAGTTGAGAGGCGGGTCGAGATGACCGCCGAATGTCCTAGCAACAGGGCATCGCCCATTTCGCCGAACAGAAGCCGAATCAGAGACTTTGGCAGAGGGAAGGGCGTTGGCCGATGTAACGCGCGACCCAAGGCTTTGGTGAAAACGGCGTTAGTGATGGGCTCGCTGGCGACTAGGTTGAGTGCGCTGGCGCCTTCACTGTCGGCATGTGCCGTGAGTAGGTCTGGAGCCTCAATGATACGGGTGAGTAGATTCAAGACATCGGGAAGAGCGATCCAACTCATCGGTTGATAGCCGTTGCCGAGTCTGCCGCCAACACAGAGCGAAAAAGGCAGCATGAGCTTACCTAACACCCCGCCTTTGGTGCTCAGAACAACGCCGAAGCGCAGATGTACGGTCGGAATGCCGGCGCGCCGCGCAGGCCCCGTGGCTGCTTCCCAACGAGTCGCAAGCGAGGCAAGGTAATCGTTGCCCGCTGGAGCTTCTTCATTGAGCGGGAGGGTCGACTCTCCGTAGAAACCTACTGCAGAGGCCGATAAAAACAAGGCCGGAGGCTGTGGCGCTGCGGCAAGTGCTGCGGCGAGTGCTGTGGTGATATCCACACGGCTTTCTAGAAGTTCTTGCTTGCGGCGAGCTGTCCAGCGGCCATCGGCTATGCTGGGGCCGGCAAGGTTGACCACGGCGCTAAGGGAGACTGAGTGATCGAGCGTGACCTGCTTTGACGCGGATGAGTAGTTGAATGGTGCCGCTGCATTATCCCTTTCGAGCCGATGAATGGCGAATCCCAAGCCAGCAAGATGAGTGCTAAGAGCGCTGCCGATAAGCCCGCTAGCCCCACTAATGAGTATGTGTTGTTGCATTGCTTTGCTTCCTTGCATTAGCGCGTTAAGCGCCGTTAGCGCTCTGGTAACGCGCTTATCTCATAGTGAATTTCGTTGCGGCGCATAAACGGCGGCGTGAATGGCGCGTTGTAAACGGCTGTCGAGAATTCGCCGATCACATTAACCTTATTAGCAGCGAGATGTTGTTCGAGTTGCGCTTTGTATTTAGCGACGTTTTTGTCTGTCCATCGCCCCGAGTATCGAATGCTAGCAATTAGCCTAACCGGCATCTCCTTAAGGGTGATGGCTGGGTTGGTTGGGCGTGGCGCGTTGTCGAGTTGATATTCGCTTGGCAGCATAAATGCCATGCGATTGACGCCGTTGCTCGAGGACTCCACAACAGGTGCGGTCATCGCAATCTTAGTGCTTTGCCCTTGTACGGCTGGCGTCGTCGTCTCAATTTTCGTTTCGAGCGTGTTGTCACCGGTGATATAGTCGAATAACTGCATGAACCCGTCGCGCGTGTCCTTACCCCAATCCCCAACCTCCGCTATTGATGTTTCGGCAACTAGATAGGCTTCGTAGCGGCGATATTCGATATCTCCTTCGGTGTACAACACCTCATAATCTGGCGTTTCTAATCCGTAGCTATCGGCTGCTGCGATGAGGAAAAGCGAGAGCAGCGCGCCCTGAACGAGCTGGAGAGAGCCTCTAGCCTGCTGGCTTTTAGAATAACTTAGTGAACGCGGTGTTCTACCCATAGTAGTGAGCCTGAATCTATTGTGCATAGCTTAATTACCGGAATAATCTTTCATACGTTCTAAGTTTTAGAATGGTTTTTTAGATTCTTCAATCCCATGAGGCGAGCCTGTTAGAGTGCGACTAGCCATAGGGTATAGGGTGTAAAAAAGTGCAAACAGACGAGTGATCTACAGTGGAGGGACTGGCGTTCTATCAGTCAGGACGGGGATACTCTCTCCCGAGATCACTGAAAAGCGGACGCCATCCCCCGCTTTTTAACTCCCTGATGTGTCCTTTCTAGCTGTAACTCAGTTAGTCCCTAGAAGCTTGAAGGCCGACATTGTCGGCCTTTTTTTTGTCTTCGATAAGCGCTAAATGAGTTTTGGGCGGTCTTAGATTAACCCGCTAGACGTGCTCGCTCGCGTTCGACTAATACCCTGCGAAGAATTTTTCCTGACGCGGATTTGGGTATTTCATCGACAATGTCTAGAAGCCTAATCTTTTTGTGTGGTGCTACCTGTTCTGCAACCCAATCCATAATTTCTTGTGGGGTCAATGGTTCTGTCAAAACGACGAAAGCCTTAGGTACCTCTCCTGCCTCTTCGTTTGGGCTGGGGATTACAGCGGCGTCGGCGATACCAGAGTGAGTTAGCAAAAGTGCCTCTAACTCGGCAGGGGCAACTTGATAGGCTTTGTATTTGATTAATTCTTTTACGCGATCGACAATATAAAAAATCCCCTCTTCATCGACGTAGCCGACATCGCCTGTTCGGAACCAACCTTCTGAATCGATAGCGTTAGCGGTCGCCTTGGGGTTGTTTAAGTAACCAACCATGACATGCGGTCCTCTAACCAGAATCTCGCCTTTCTCATTGGCGCCAAGCTCTGCACCCGTTTCGATATCGATAATTTTCGACTCGGTGTTGGGGATTACAGGACCCACGGAACCCGGCTTAATAACACCGGTTAATGCCGAATTAACATGTGATGCA